>Ga0308175_100001603_pt1 | contig 15287 bp, 13 predicted proteins | sample PhyCR1_3_FD_203893 | JGI IMG/M metagenome (GOLD analysis project Ga0308175, IMG submission 203893) | Soil microbial communities from UC Gill Tract Community Farm, Albany, California, United States - DLSLS.C.R1 | ecosystem: Environmental > Terrestrial > Soil > Agricultural land | place: USA...
AGAAATGATGCCAGCCGCGTTCCTGAAGCGACATGCTCGGCCGGAGTTACTGCTTGCCGTTTTCGGCGTTCGGCTCACCTTACGAGGGGAAGATCGACTACGAAATTGCTAGTCGCCGTCGACTGGTATCCGCCGAACCGAAGGACAGCATCAAATTCGCCGTGCTCCACACGGACGACAACGAAATCTTCACAATCACGGCGGCCTTGCAGCGTGGCCGCCGCGAAATTGTGTCCGTCCACTCCACTGAGCCCGGCGGCAACCAGAATCCCAGAAACGCTTCGGCGCAATTGAAACCGGAACCTATTGAAGAACGGCGGGCGGGGAGAATGATCTAGGAGTTCTGGCGCGATGTGCGAGCAATGTGTCTAAAAAATGTTGCAACCCAAATAACTCGTCATCGAGGGTTGACCGGTGTGCGCAAAGTTAGGGGCTTGGCATGACTTAGATGGAACGTCGGGTGTAAAACGAACACGCCTCCGGACCCGTTCGCAGCCCTGGTCACCGGGCCGACGCCGTGGTCTGATTCTGCGCCGGTGCCCCATAGCTCAGATCTGCACGATAACGGTAGATCCGGTACTCTACAGATTCAACAATGCCGGCTGTTTTTGCCATAAGCTTGTTAGCTCCATCGACACCAAGCACTTTCCGCGTAGGCGGGCCGGCATCGATTTCGGCCAGCTTCTGAAGCGGTCGCGCCAGGACGTATTCGTTCAGATTCGAGCCGAACACGTTCCTTGCGACGGACAGATTCTTCACTTCAGCTTTCTTCATGACCGGCATGTAATCATTTCGAAGCCACGCTTCGAACTCCGGCCCCTTCCCCGGAGCAGTGCGCATGAACATCACAAGTCCGTAAGGGGCGGGTTCCTTCGATTCCGTGTGTATGCTCAGGTCGTTCATGTCCTGCGAACCGAACCGGCGAACGGTAGTGACTGCGCCTGCGATCTTGGCCATCGAACTGGCAAGACCATCTTTCCCGAGGGTGCGCTCTGCCGGAGATGGACCGTCCAGATCGGCGAAATTCGCGATGGGATAGATCGTCACATACTCGAGGAGGTCTCCCATCACGGGTTGAAGGACAACTCGCGATGGCACTTCAGCTTTCTTAAATGCCATCATCAGTTCCTTCTGGAAGGCCTCAAACTGATCTCGCATCTCGGGCTTGACCGTCGCAACGGTTATCACGTTCCATTGCGCCTTTGCGCCTTGAGCGGGCTTTTGTTGCGCATGTGATGCGAATGGGAGAACAACGGCGAGGGCGGCCGACGACGCAGCAACCCTGAAACAGCGCGTGACGGTGTTTCGGGACATCTACTCTCTCCTTGTGGGAGATAGTGTGCCTCCGATTTCTGGCGATTACAAGCGTTCGCTTGCGCCGTTAGTACTGTCCCTGCCCTATATCGACAACCTTGCCGGGGTTCATTCGATTGTCAGGGTCGAGAGCCCGCTTGATGGTGCGCATCACTTCCAACGCAGGGCCGTGTTCTTCCAGGAGGTATTTCTTCTTTCCCAAGCCGACGCCGTGCTCACCGGTGCAGGTGCCCCCCATCCCGAGCGCACGCTCAACCGTCCGCTCGGAGAATCGACTAACCTCATCGAGTTCTGAGTCACTCTCGGGATCAACAACACACAGCACGTGGAAGTTCCCGTCCCCGACATGTCCAACGATGGTGGCCGGAAATGAGAGTTCCACCAGGTCATTCCTGGTCTCGAGGATGCACTCCGCGAAACGCGAAATTGGAACGCATACATCCGTCGTGAGCACTTCTGCGCCGGGTCGCAGGGCACGGGTTGCAAAGTACGCATCGTGACGCGCGCGCCATAACTGCTCCCGATCCGTTCGATCGGTCTTCCATTCAAAGTCACCGCTTCCATGTTCACGGGCCAAAGTTTGCATCAGTTCAGCGCGTTCTTCGACCTCGCGTTGACTCATTCCGTGCCACTCAAATAACAGGGTGGGCTGAACGGGCAGGTCCGTGCCCGAGTACCGGTTGATCGCCTCAACCTGGTGCTCGTCCAGAAACTCGATCCTCGCCAGCCCGGCTCCTAATTGCATGCCTTCCCGAACTGTTTCGACCGCATCGGCCACACTGCCAAACGAACAGACTGCAGCCGATACGGCCTCAGGCCATGGATGGAGTCGCAGAGTTACTTCAGTGATGACACCGAGAGTTCCCTCGGAACCCACGAATAGATGTGTCAAGTCGTACCCGGCGGATGATTTGCGCGCACGGCTGCCAGTGTGGATGACTCGCCCATCGGCGAGCACAACGGTCAGGCCGAGCACGTTCTCACGCATTGTCCCGTACCGCAGGGTCGTAGTGCCCGAAGCACGAGTGCTGACCATGCCGCCGATCGTGGCGTCCGCTCCGGGATCGACGAAAAATGTCAGCCCGGTATTCTCCAAAGCTTTCAGCAACTGCAGGCGTGTGATGCCAGCCTCTACTGTCGCATCGCAGTCCTCCACGCTGATCCGTCGAACCTTGTTCAGATCGCGAAGATCTATCGAGATTCCGCCATACAGCGCATTGACGTGGCCTTCCACTGAGGTGCCTGCGCCGAACGGGATGACGGGAAGTTGGTGCCGCGCGCTGATCTGCATGATTCCGCTGACCTCGCATGTTTCGCGTGGGAAGCAGACGATGTCGGGCAAGCCCGGGGCATGGTACGACTCGCCGTGGCTGTGGTGTTCCCGCTCAGTTTCCGAGGTGGTTACTCGCGGCCCGAGAAGAACCTTAAGCTCTGCGAGCGCGCAGTCCAGCGCTCCGGAATCGCGACAGGATCTCACACACGTTGCAATTTGCTCACCCGTCCAACTTCCACCCATTCCACAACGAAGATGTTGCCTTCGTGATCAAAGCAGGCGCCGTGCGGGCAAACGAACTTGCCGGGTGTGAAAGCGGTCCGGTCGAGTTTGCGGACACTCTCCCAGTTATGAGCAGCCGAGTCGTCTCCCAAATGCTCGATGACACGATTGTCCTTGTCCATCAGCGTCACGCGGGCACCAAGATCCGGCACAACCGTGTCGCCGTTTGTATGGAATGCGAAGGTGCAGGGCAGGTTGGTTCCTCCGATGAAGGCAAGATGCCTGCCCTCGAGATCGAAAGTCTGAATGCGGTGGTTCGTGCGATCCGCGACCATCAAAATGGGTTGACCGCCGCGGGTGTCAAGAACAATTCCATGCGGGCAGTCCAGTTGGCCTTCGCTTGCGCCCTTGCCACCGAACGTCTTCAGGTATTTGCCTTCAGACGTGTAGACGTTTACATAACTGGAACCATAACCATCGCCGACATAGATCTTGCCGTCCGGCGCTACCGCCAAATTTGTCGGGCTGTACTTCTTCTTCGACCCGTCCGGATTCGGCTCGTATGCGGGGGAATCGACCGGATAGCCGATAGTGAACACCTCTTCACCGTTCAGAGTGGTCTTGACCACCAGGCCCCGCTTCGTGTCGCACAGATACAGAAACTCTTGGGCGCCTTCTTTACGAATCAGCAGACCATGCGCGCCGCCCTTGAAGTCTTTACCCCAGCTCTTGACGAACTTGCCCTTGCTGTCGAAAACGACCATCGAGTCGCTGCTCTCACTGGTTGCGTTCACCGTGTGATGGACATAGATGTGACCGTTTGAATCTTCGCAGACACCGTGCGTGTTGCCGTATTTGATGTCAGCGGGAAGTTCGCCCCAGTCATGCGTGACTTCGTACACGTGATCACCGGAACCGAGGACCGGCTTGCGGGTTCCAGCTTTATCCGTTGCGCCGAGGATCAATGGAACTCCCGCGCCGACTGCATAGAGAAATGAGCGTCTGGTTGACACATTTACACCAGAATATCTTTCACGACAACCGCACGCTTCTCGGTCCCCGTAAGCTTCTGATCGAGCCCTTGATACTTAAACGTAAACCGGGTGTCTTCAAGCCCAAATCGGTTAAGAATAGTCGCATTCAGATCGCGTATGTGTACGGGATCTTTGACAATGTTATAGGAGAACTCATCCGTTTCGCCGTGCACAACGCCTCCCTTGATACCAGCGCCGGCCATCCAGATCGAGTAGCATTTCGGATGGTGATCGCGGCCATAATCGTTCGGTGTAAGTTTGCCTTGACAATAGATAGTGCGTCCGAATTCACCACCCCAAATCACCAGGGTGTCATCGAGCAGTCCTCGCGCCTTCAGGTCCTGTACCAGGCCATAAGCGCCTTGATCCACGTCACGACACTGGCTCGGTAGAACATCTGGAAGCGCGCTGTGAACGTCCCAGCCGCGGTGATAAACCTGAACAAAGCGTATGTCGCGTTCGGCCATGCGGCGGGCCATCAGGCAGCAGTTGGCAAACGTGCCCGGCTTTCGCGCATCGTCGCCGTACAGCTTAAACGTGCTCTCCGGTTCCTTCGAGATGTCCGTCAGTTCAGGGACTGAAGTCTGCATGCGGAAAGCCATCTCATATTGCGCGATGCGTACCTGGATCTCAGGATCAGCCATCTTGGCCATCTCCATACGGTTCAGCTCGCCGGTGGCGTCTAGCATGCGGCGGCGAATCTTCTCCGGTACGCCCTCCGGATTATTGATGTAAAGAACCGGATCGCCGCCAGACCGGAGCGCCACGCCCGAATACTGACCGGGAAGAAAACCGGAACTCCAAAGGCGCGCGGATATTGCCTGCACGTTCGCTTTCGGATTCGAATGCGTTGCGTTCAGAACGACAAAGGTTGGCAGATCCTGGTTGAGGCTGCCCAAGCCATAAGAGATCCACGACCCCACGCATGGCTTACCGGCGATCATGAAGCCCGTCTGCAGAAGCGTGACGGCAGGATCGTGATTGATCGCGTCCGTATTCATCGAGCGAATTACGGCGATGTCATCGGCCATCTTCGCCGTGTAGGGCAGAAGTTCAGAGATCCATGTTCCGGAATTTCCATGCTGCGCGAACTTGAACACGGACGGAGCGACCGGAAATCGCGTTTGCCCGGATGTCATGGTGGTGAGCCGCTGGCCCTGGCGGACCGAGTCCGGCAGGTCCTTGTCGAACCACTTTTCCATCCCGGGCTTGTAATCGAACGTTTCCATCTGCGGCGGCGCGCCCAACATATGCAGATAAATGGCCCGTTTTGCTTTCGGCGGGAAGTGGGGCAGACCCGGAAGGCCGCCGATTGCCTTTTTCTCCGTGGCCGCGGACGCATGCCGTTCGAGGAGCGTATAGAGAGCAAGTGAACCCAAGCCGCGAGCGCCCCGGGCAAGAAGTCGCCGCCTCGTCTCCACCAGCATGGTTTCGGTGATCGAATCTAATGGCTTTTCGTTCATTTCTCTAACGTTTCGTCCAGGTTGAGCATCTCGTTCGCGACCATTGTCAGGGCCGCGAATTTGGGCTGCGCAAGATGCTCGTCGGCAGGCGCTTCCCCCACCTTTAGAAGCTTCGAGGCGTCTTCAGGCGCGGCCGTATAGTAGGCGACGAAGTCTTTATACGATTGGGTGAGAATCTCCGACTCCTTTTTGTCAAGCGGTCTGGCGAGCAGCCGCATCGACATGTATCCGAGTTCCCGATCCAGGCGTTTTGCCGACGACATCGCGTTTTGCGCCAGAACCCGTGCCGCCTCCACGAATTGCACATCGTTCATCGTGACCAGAGCCTGCAGAGGCGTATTCGTCAGCTCCCGGCGCACCGTACAGTATTCGCGTGAAGGCGCGTTGAATATGTCCATAGACGGCGGCGGCGCCGAACGCTTCCAGAATGTATAGAGACTTCGGCGGTACAGTTTGTCGCCAGTGTCCTGCTGGTACACACGCGTATTGCTTTGTTCCATGGCTACGGTGTCCCAGATATGCGATGGCTGATACGGCTTTACGCTAGGGCCGCCGATTTCCGGCCTGAGCAACCCGCTCGCGGACAGCGCATAGTCGCGCACCATCTCGGCGTCCATGCGGAAGCGTGGTCCATGAGCGAGCAGCCGGTTCTGCGGATCGAGCGCCGCTTTCTGCGGAGTGGTGCCTGCGGATTGACGGTAAGTGGCGGAGGTCACGACCATCTTGAAGAATCGTTTCACGTCCCAACCGGAATCGCGGAAGTCGACAGCCAGCCAGTCAAGGAGTTCCGGATGGCTTGGCGCTTCTCCTTGGGCACCAAAGTCCTCGGACGTCCTGACCAGACCAGTGCCAAAGATTTCCTGCCAGAACCGATTCACAGTAACGCGTGCGGTGAGCGGATTCGACGGGTCCACAATCCACTTAGCGAGGCCAAGCCGGTTGCGCGGCATGCTCTGCGTCATGGGCGGCAACACGCTCGGCGTGTTCGGATGCACTTCATCCCGCATCTGATCGTATTGGCCGCGATAAAGCACATGGGCGACCGGCTGCGTGTCCTTGCGCTCCTGCATCACGAGTGTCGTGGCGGAGCGGGTCCGGATCTCGTGCAGCGCTTTGTCGGTCTGGCGGATGTTGCTGATGAGCGGCCTCGCGGCGGGATTAACCGCGGAGGTATAGAAACTCGCGAGCGTGTTCTTTTCCGTGTCTGAAAGCTGCCCGGTCGCTTTCTTGAGTCCTGCGCTCACACTGCTTCCCCAGTAGAGCAACTGTGCATCCTGCGGCTCCGCCATTGCATTCAGAATTCGCAGGTCGGCGATACCGCCCCCATCGAAGTACTGCGTGTCGTCTTTACCCAGCGTAATGGGCGCGTTGGATGCCATCGGCGTCGCAAGCTGCCGAACGTCTTCCGGCCGCCCTATAACGACGACCGGCGCGCCGTTCACGTACATATTGATGCCCCGCCCAAGGCGGCTGCCGTCGTATGCGATGACGAGGTGATACCAGGAATCCGGTTTGAATTTGTACTCAGGTGTCGGTCGTGCGCTGATGCCTTTCCCGTCCACTCCACTGAAGTAGACCGTTGGGGCGTGGTCGTAAATACCAAGGTTCCCGCGGTCAATCTTCAGAGCCCACCCGCGGCGCTTGCGGTCCTTGCTATTCACATCGGGGATCATCTCGTATTGACTGGCGACAGTACCGTTCTCTTTGGACTTCGGAATGAAGACCCAGGTCGAAATTGTGAATGGTCGATCCGAGTCGATGCCGGGCACTGCCGGAAGCGTGACTTTTCCGCCCTTCTTAAAGTGGAGTGCGTCGGTGTCGCCCGACGGCCCCTCGGCAGTAGCTACTTCGGCGGGCAATTCGATAGGCTGCGAACCGCCAGTTGTCCGGACACTCACTTGGCCGGAGACCTGGAGCGCCATAACCTGTGAATCAGGCGCATACGATGCGGCCTTGGTACGGAAACCGTCGAGCCACGCTCCAATATCCTGAACTGCCCGATCACGCTCAGCCGCGAACTTTCCGTTCAGATCATGCCGTTCGGCGGTGAGCTGTTTCCATTTTTCCCGTTCCGGCGCAGGCGGAACCGGGACGGTTGGCGGCGTGTCATGGATGTTCAGGTCCATGATCGGCTGCGTGGTGTTGCGGAAGAAAGATGTTAGCGAGTAATAATCTTTCTGCGAGATCGGATCGAATTTATGGTCGTGGCATGTGGCGCACCCGACCGTCAGCCCCATCCACACTGTTCCGGTGGTGTCGGCACGATCCTTGGCGGACATCGCTTCCACTTCGGGCAGAATCGCGCCGCCCTCGTCCGTGGTCAAGTTGCAGCGCTGGAATCCTGAAGCGATTTTCTGCTCGAGAGTGGGATTCGGCAGCAAGTCGCCGGCGAGTTGCTCCACGGTAAACCGGTCGAACGGCATGTTCTGATTCAGCGCATTGATGACCCACTCGCGATACGGCCACATCTCGCGGTAATTATCGAAGTGCAATCCGTTTGTATCGGCATAGCGGGCCGCATCGAGCCAGTAGCGCCCCCGGTGTTCACCGTAGTGCGGCGAAGCGAGAAGACGATCGACTACCTTTTCGTAAGCCTCAGGTGATTTGTCTTTGACAAACGCGTCTACTTCAGCAGGTGTAGGCGGCAAACCTGTCAAATCGAGACTCACGCGCCGGATGAGGGTACGCCGGTCGGCTTCCGGTGCCGGAGCAAGGCTATTCGCCTCCAGTTTCGCGAGAATAAAGCGGTCAATATCGTTCCGCGCCCACGCGGCCGCTTTTACTTCCGGCGGCGCAGATTTCTTGGGAGGTACGAAGGCCCAGTGTTGCGTCCACGGGGCGCCCTGCTCGATCCAGCGGCGAAGCGTATCTTTCTGCTCCTGGGTCAACGTCTTATGCGCGAACACAGGGGGCATGCGGAACGCCGGATTATCTGAATAGATGCGCTTGATCAGCAGGCTTTCGTCCGGCTTACCGGGCACAATGGGCGTGCCATTCTTGCGTGCGGCGAGTGCGCCCTCCCGAATATCCAGCCGTAAATCCACCATTCGCGTCCCCTTGTCAGGCCCGTGACAAAGAAAGCAGTTGTCCGAGAGGATCGGCCGGACTTGCCGCTGGAAATCAACCTTTCCGCTGGCCGCAGCAGCAAAAGAGTTCATTGAGGCCAGAAGCAGAACGAAAAATAGTAAGAACATCGGGGCGAAAGTGCGGGATCTGTAACTAGACAGTTACTATACCGCTATTTATCGCCCGAGTGCGTACCCCCGGGGTTCCGAAACATCCCTGGGGTGGACCGGTTTTCGCGGCCGCGCACGTACCAGCGACCTACTTAGGTGCCCGTCCGGGCACGAGGTCTACCTGCAGCACCGGTGAGGCGGCGGGTACGTCGGTAGTTGGGAATCCAAGTTCGCGTCGTACGATATTGCAGCCTTGGGCTATTGCGCTCGCCTTATAGAAGGCGATCTCCCGGTTGCAGCCTTGGCGTCCAAATCCGCAGTCGCTCGAAACGATCAGCTTTTCGACCGGGATATACTGCAGCGCTTTCCGGATCTCAGCTGCTACGTCCTCTGGCCGGTCTGCCTGCAAACTGCGGTGGCTCACCGCTCCAATGCAGATCTTCTTCTTGAGGCCATTGCGGAAGGATGCAAACAGTTCCAGGTCTTTCTGATTCCGGTCTTTCATCTCGAGCGTCCAGACATCGCCTCGGCAACGCTCAAGATAGATCTCGATCGAATTCGCATAGCTGGTGTCCTCCATGACCCGCTGCATGTTCGGATTTCCCCAACAGGTGTGAATCCAAAGCTCAACATCGTCCAAGCCCTGCACCTCCCGGTTGAATGCATCCACCATGAACTGCACCTCCGCATGGTCCTTGCCATACGTGTTTGCCATGAAGTGGAAGGTGGGCTCTTCAATCTGAATACACCGGCAGCCAGCATCACGCAGTTCCAACAATTCCTTGTTCATCGCGACAGCCATGTCCCAGATGAGTTCGCGTTTATCTTTATATTTCGGCGTGTGGATGTCGAGAAAGAGCGCCATCACCTGCGAGCAGCAGGTTCCGAACTTGACCGGTTTACGCGTTCGTGCCTGGGCCAGCCGCCAGATCTTCGCGTATCCGAGGGAGCGGTGCTCAATTTTGTCGACCACACGTGGCCAGCGCCAGCCGGTATAAATTTCGTTCAACAGCGTGCCCGGCGGATAGTGCAGCCAAGGCGCAGTAGTCTCCTCCGGCTGCAGGTAGTCACCTTCGAATCCTGCCCAACGCTGGATCGGATAATGATGCCACGAGCGCCCGGCCAGGTCTTCATCCAGATGGAAATCGCCGTGAGTCAGAACGTCCAGCCCGGCGCGTTCCTGGTCATCAATCACCACCGCTAGCGCGTCCTGGAACTTCTCACGAAAGCGGACATCGAGCATGCAGGTGTCCAGCGGGCGCCCCCACATGCTCACGTCAAACCAGCGGGGTCGTGGGAACGATCCCGTTGTTGTACTCGGCAATATCAGATCGGCCGTTGCGGTAAACATGGATTTGCTCGGAACATTCTATCCGAGGGCACCACCGTACCGGATTATTCGTCGGCTTTCACTCCGAAAACCTTCTCGGCATACAAGCGGCTCAACCGAAGGTCCTCTTCGAGACTCCGGGTGATGACCGTGTTGGGTCGGTATGCCAGTTCTACAACGATCAGCGGGTGCAGCGAGTTTCCACGCAGGTATTCAGCGACTTTGCTGTAATCGATATCGCTGTCTTCGAGATCCTCCAGCCACAGTTTGTTCCGGGCACTGCGCACGTGAATCTCCCGGAGCCTGTTCCCTACCTCTTGCAGGAAAGAGATTGGCTCAAAACCGCCCTGGTACGCCCAATCGACATCTACGCAGATGTGGACATATTCTGGGTCCGTGTGCTGCAGAATGTGACGCCACTCGCGGGCGTTATTTTCGAGCTGCGGCGTGTGGTGATGTATACGGAGCTCGAAGCCATTCCGCGCCAAAGTGAGGCCCATGCGGTTGAGTGATTCGGCTTGGACACCCAGTTCGGCATCCGTCTTCGGTTCGTCCTTCGGCTTGGGATCTGGATTATTAACAATTGCCTTGCACCCAAACGGGCGGCAAAGCCGGCCGAATTCGAGCGCTCTCGAAATCGTTTGATCGGCCTTGTCCCTCTCGTGCATTGCTCCACCCACGTACAGTGAAGGCATCTGTAATTTGCATGAACGTACGAGGGAAAGCGTCTGGCTGCGCTCCGCGGGTGCAAAGAATGCGGTATTGAGTTCGATATTCCGGAATCCCGCGGCTTGGGCCATGCGCAATGCCTGCGGTATTACCGCCTCGAGAGGTTGCTTCAGTGACTGTGCGTACTGCTGGAAGATGTATCCTTCCACTGCCATGCTGGACTTTAGAGGCGACGCTAAAGCTGCCGAAGCAACGCCTGCCAGGAACACACGCCGTGTCATTGGAAAGATTATCTCTCCCGTCAAGCGGCAACCCTGGAAACGATTTCGGTGAGTTACTAGCTTCGGTACGCGTACACCGGGCCTATTTAGGCGACCAGGCTGACCTTCCCGGTTGCAAGGTCATAAACGCCGCCGACCACTTTGAGCCGCTTCGTCTCGACATACCGTGTCAGCGTGGGCTCCAGGCTTTTCAGCTTTGCGACACCGGCCCGCACATTTGCGACGATTGCTCGGTCCAGATCCTTCTCGCCGCCGGTTGTGACCATACCGACCAGATCTTTGATCGAATCTGGTACGGCAAGTTGTTTCGTCTCCAGTGCCGATTTCACAGCGCCGCATTGGCTGTGTCCCAAAACCATGACGAGCGGCGCACCTAGTACAACTACCGCGTAGGCGATGCTTCCTTTTACCGTCGGACCGGCGCCGCTGATTACATTTCCCGCCACGCGAATGACGAACAAGTCGCCGACACCTTGGTCGAACAGAATTTCGGGTGAGACGCGGGAGTCGGAGCATCCCACAATCACGGCGTCCGGCGATTGCCCGGTCGCAAGCTTTGAAAAGTCAGCCGGGCTTTGCCGCGGATTGATCGATTTGCCGGCAACAAACCGTTCGTTCCCTGACATTAAGTCTTTCAGAGTCTCTTCTGCGGTGTGTCGCTGTGCCTGCCCAGCCTCTCCAGCCAGGGCACCGGCTGGAAGAAGTGAAATGAATTCTCGTCTGCGCATAACTCCTCCAAAACAGAAACTCAGCCGGTGTGTTCCGCTGGTTTCAGCTTGGATTGGAGCACGGTGGTATCCGGCAAACATCCCGAGGGTCAGCTAAGTCCAAACGGCGGAGTGGTAGCCAGATTGAATTTGAGAGACTTCCAGGAGTCATTGATTCTGTCGATACGTGGGTTGAATGTCAATGCATTCTAGTACCACAGAGGACTTGCGCTGTTCAGCCGATCTGGCTGATTTAGAGTGAGTGAGTTTTGAAGTAGTGCGTACTGAGTGCTACAACGCCGACAAACGACCAGAGCAAAACGTCAAAAACGATGAAGCCAGTTACAAACGACATGTTGTTCCCCTTTGTCACGCTCCGAACCGGAGCGCAACTCCAGTCTGACCCGTATGTCGTTCGGTGGTGTCGGAAACCTGTAATGTTTTAGTAAATACGTTTTCTCGCGGAGAGTCGTATCAAACAAAGCCGAGAAGCAATCTGTTCACGAGATCTTCGTTGACACTTGCGCCCAGATTGTAGCGGCGGCCGAGTTCCACGAGTGTCCCATTTAGAGCTTCTATTTCGACCCGCTTACCCTTCTCACGGTCCTGAAGCATGGACGTGCGTGTGCCGGGCGGGTAAGAGGCGAGAAATTCGATTATCTTTTGCGTCTCGGGGAACGACAGCTGCGCTCCGTCCGCCTGAGCGATAGGGAGAGCTTCGGCAAGAATCGCTTCAGCCCATCGACGATAAGCGGGTTCGGTGAGAATCTCCAGGCCGCGACCCGCCAGAGCCGTGAGCGGATTGGAAACACAGTTTTGAAGCATCTTGCTCCAGGCTGCGGTGTGGAAATCGGCTTCCTCCCGGATACGAATGGGCGTCGCAGCAAACAGGTTTGTGAACGGCTGCGAGCATGGGCCTGAAGATACGGTGAAATGAGCCTTGGGTGGCGCAAACACGCGATGAACGCCGCTTTGCGCTTCGACGTAAACCAGAGACAGGACTGGGATCGCCGGGAAGGGTGCGACTCGCGTACTGTGGTGAACCCCGTTTTGAACTACGGCTGTAGGATATCGGCCATTTCTCGTGAGCGCGGGCAGCCACCCTAGGGCCGATGGTGTGTCAAAGACCTTTACGGCTAGCAGCACGATATCGGCGGGCGGTGGATCCTGTAAGAAGAACGGTAGCTTGAGGACGGGACAGCCTTCCATTCGAAGCGGCGGAGGAGGGTGGCGTACGCAGAAGAACACTTCGTGGCCGGCGGAGGATAGAGTCGAAGCGAGAAAAACACCGACATTGCCCGCTCCCATAATTGCGACCCGAGCCACCAAGACAGTGTAAGACGCGTCGACATCGATCGCTTTCTGTCCTGATCCAGAGTTGATCAGCGCCCGCGCGAGCCGCGCGGATGGATCTACTTCGGTACCGTCGTGCCGTGCGAGGCCACCAATTGCCAGCGGCCATCGCGGTTCACGAACACATCCGTCCACCTGGTACGGCCGGTGATGTCCTTTCCCTTGTACGTACCCTTGTCGTTGCTGCTGTAAGTCACTACGGCCGTGTCCCCATACACCTGCACTTTCGCATCGTCAAGCGATGCCGATTTGAGCTTCAGATCTCCCGATTTTAGATCCGAAATCGCCTGTTGCTGGTTCTCTACGCTGCCATCCGGCCCGGTGAATACATAGGTGCTGGCCAAATAGCGTTCACTTGCGGACGCGTCACCCTTCAGGGCTGCGTTCAACATTTCGCGCTCGATTCGCATTACAGCCTGCTCTGTGCTCGCCGACGGCTGTTCCTTCGCTTGCGCCACGCCCGAATAGCAGAAAACGCTCAAGAGCCCGACGACAACAACCATACGTGCCATGGGATCCTCCTGCCGGGATATTAGATCCGGTTCGGAACCGGATGTCAAATCGTCCGTTGATTAGCTAGTGGGGGCTCTCGTCCCGATCCGCTTCGACGGTTTGTGTCACAGTACCTAGCGCCGAATCTCCGGCGTCATCATTGCGAGGGCTGAGCGAGAATGGATGTGGCTGGAACCCATGTCTCGAGGAGGCCGCATTGTCATCTGACGGTCGCAGCACCGGAGAAATACTTGAACCCGGCGGGAGCGAATTCACCACCCCAGCGGGCGGGGCAACGCGCCATCGCAAACCCCTCAACACGCTTCGCTGGTGCGACCTCCACCTACTCTTTTCTGATAGCGTGGACGGCTGGACCAAACATAAAGCTCCTCGGCTGGGTGCAGCATTAGCCTTCTACACACTCCTCTCACTCACTCCCCTGCTCCTGGTTGTCATTTCGATTGTTGGTCTTGTATTCGGCCGAAAGTCGGCTGAGCACCAAATCGTCCAACAGATCCAACTCCTCGTGGGCGCCCAGGCAGCGACGGCAAGTCAGGCACTGCTGAACGGCGCTCATAATGCTACCCATGGGGTGATTGCAACCGTAATCGGTTCGGTGACTCTGTTGTTTGGCGGTTCCGGAGTACTCATCGAGCTTAAGGATGCTCTCAATACGATCTGGGAGGTGCCCACCAATTCACTCACCGGTGTGAAGAAGGTCACCAGTTTCATCAAAGAGCGACTGTTTTCGTTTGCACTTGTGCTCGCCATTGGTTTCTTACTGGTGGTTTCGCTTGCAGTAAGCACATGGATAGCAGCGCTCGGCGAATTCTCTTCTTCTCTCCTGCCTGCTCCGGAGATCACGCTGAACCTTGTCAACTTGCTGGTTTCTTTTGTGGTGATTACGCTGCTGTTTGCCGCAATTTACAAACTCCTGCCGGATGTCAAAATCGAATGGCGTGATGTCATGCTTGGGGGCGCTGCGACGTCACTGCTCTTTAGCATCGGCAAATTCGTTCTGGCGCTGTATCTAGGAAAGGCAAGCTTCGCATCCACATACGGGGCATTTGCGTCGATTGTTGTACTCGTTCTGTGGGTTTACTATTCGGGTCAAATCTTTTTTTTCGGAGCGGAATTGACCAAGAGTTTTGCGAATCGTTACGGATCGCACCCCAGTCTTCACCCCGGACCGATGGTGGTGAAGGAGGCGGCTCCAGATAACCCCGCGATTCCGGAGCCCCAGATCATCATCGCTTCTGATGAATACCGGTCCGTGCGCCAGCGTGTCGCGATTCCTGAAGATCGCGCCGAGTGATAGCATAGGCGGACGATTTCGCTCAAAGACAAGATTGCCCTTGTGACTGGGGCAGGCCGGGGTATCGGTCGTGCCATTGCGATCGAGTTAGCCCGGAGTGGTGCTCACGTTGCCGCGTGCGACATTGACATTCGTAACGCACAAGCTGTCGCCCGCGAAGTGGCAGGGGCTGGCCGGGACAGCATGGCCGCCCACGTGGACGTGTCCTCCGAGGAGGAAGTCAGTGCTATGGTTCATGAGGCGGTACAGCGCTTCTCACGCATTGACATCCTTGTGAACAACGCGGCGATTGTAACCACCGGTCCGGTCACAGAGATTTCGACGGACACATGGGATCGCACACTGGCGGTGAACCTCAAAGGCGTATTTCTGTGCTCGAAGTCAGTTTTCCCCTTGATGATGGAACAAAGAGATGGCCGTATTATCAACATCGCTTCCGTTGCAGGTAAACGCGGCGGCGGCATGCATGGGAATTCCTGCTATGCCGCCGCGAAAGGTGGTGTCATCGCTTTCACGAAGAGCCTCGCACGCTAAGGCGGCCCCTACAACATCCGTGTAAACGCCATCACGCCGGCAATGATCAAAACAGATATGCTCGAAGGCTTAGCGCCGGATAAACTCGAAGCCATTCTGCAATCCCTGCCCTTACGCCGCACCG
>Ga0308175_100001604_pt1 | contig 15284 bp, 16 predicted proteins | sample PhyCR1_3_FD_203893 | JGI IMG/M metagenome (GOLD analysis project Ga0308175, IMG submission 203893) | Soil microbial communities from UC Gill Tract Community Farm, Albany, California, United States - DLSLS.C.R1 | ecosystem: Environmental > Terrestrial > Soil > Agricultural land | place: USA...
CCAGCGCCCAGCTGGCGCAGATGCCGCTGCTGTTCACCGGCACCGACTTCGCCAAGACCGACCTCGCCGCTGCCTGAGCCTCAGACCGACCGCTGGTAGGTGCGGAAGGCCCGCACCGCGAAGAACCCGCAGACGAGGAGGAAGGCCAGCAGCAGCCCGGCCTCGATCGCGATCGAGCCCCAGTCGGGCGCAGTCGTCGTGGCGTCCCGGCCGGCTTCCACCGCCCAGTTCAGCGGGTTGTAGTCGGCGACGGTCTGCATCCAGCTGGGCATCAGGTCCTTCTGCATGAAGGTCACCGACATGAACGAGAGCGGCAGCAGCAGGAACTGGACGACGGCGATCAGCGTCTCCTCCTTGCGCGCCAGCAGGGCCAGCCCGATCGAGAGGCAGCCGAAGGCCGAGCCGACCAGCACCGAGACGAGGATCAGGACGGCGACCCCCACGACCCCGCCGGCGAAGGAGGCGCCGACGGCGAGCGCGAGCACGACGATGATCAGCGACTGGATCGCCGTGGTCAGGGCGCCCGAGGCGAGGCGGCCGGAGATCAGGGCCGAGCGCCGGACCGGGGAGACGAGGAAGCGGTCGACCACGCCCCGGTCGATGTCCTCGATCACCGGCATCCCGGTCCAGCCGGCGCCGAAGAAGGCGGTCATCACGACCACGCCGGGGGCGAGGAACTGGACGTAGTTGTCCGAGCCGAAGCCTGGGATGTCGGTCACCGACTTGAAGAGGGCGCCGAAGAGCAGCAGCCAGATCACCGGCTGCAGCAGGGAGACCGCTATCCACCACGGTTGCCGCCAGAGCGCCATCAGGTGGCGAACGGTCATGTGCCTCGTGTCTTGAAGAGCCTTCATCGGATTGCCTCCTGCTGGTCTGGCGTGCGCTCCGTCTCGGCTTCGGCGGCGCCGAAGGTGCGGCCGGTGAAGCGGAGGTAGACGTCGTCGAGGGAGGGCCGGGCGACGGTCACCGAGGCGACCGCGAGGTCGGCCCCGTCGAGGGCGGCGAGGATCGCAGGCACGGCTCGCGCGCCGTCCTCGGCGCGGGCGTGCAGGACGCGGTCGTCGAGGACGATCTCGCCGAGGCCGGCGACCGCGCCCAGCGCCGCCCGCACCGGCTCCTCCCCGCGCTCGTCGTCGAGCTCGACGTGGATGGCGTCGCCGCGCAGCTCGCGCTTCAGCTCGTCGGGAGACCCCTCGGCTACGACCCTGCCGCGGTCGACGATCGCAAGCTGAGTGGCGAGCCGATCGGCCTCCTCCAGGTAGTGGGTGGTGAGCAGGACCGTCATCCCGGCCCCGGCCAGACGGCCGATCTCCTCCCACATCTCGGCCCGCACCTCGGGATCGAGGCCGGTGGTCGGCTCGTCCAGGAAAAGGACCCGCGGGCGGTGGACGAGCGCCTGGGCGACGTCGAGCCGCCGGCGCATCCCGCCGGAGTACTCGCGGACGAGGCGCTCGCCGGCCTCGCCGAGGCCGAATTGCTCGAGCAGGCCGGAGATCCTCGCCTCGAGATCCCTGCCGCCCATCCCGAACACCTGTCCCTGCAGCCGCAGGTTCTCCCGCCCGGTCGCCTCCCGGTCCAGGCCGCCGGCCTGCGAGACGACGCCGATCGACTCCCGGACCCGCGCCGGTTCGGCCAGCACGTCGTAGCCCGCGACCCCGGCCGAGCCGCCGTCAGGATGCGCGAGGGTGGTGAGGATCTTGACGGTCGTCGACTTGCCCGCCCCGTTCGGGCCGAGCAGGCCGAAGACGGTTCCCTCCGCGACCGAGAACGAGACGCCGTCCAGCGCTTGCACCTCTCCGTATGACTTGCGCAGCTCCTGCGCTTCGATTGCGTGACCCATTTGTGCTCTCCGTCCGCTAGAATTTCTCTCGAACGATGAATAGCTTAGCAACTAAGATATTCACATGACAAAAGACTGGTCCGAGACCTGGGGAAGCGCCGAGTGGGCGGCGGCGCAGAGCACCGAGCGCGGCAAGCTGGAAGCCGAGCTGATCGAGGAGGTGCGGGCGAGCCAGGTCGCCACCCACCAAATGGACGAAGCCGCCCACCGGGCGATGGGGATCAACGGCACCGACGGCCGCTGCCTCGACGTGGTCGACCGCCGCGGCCGGATCAGCGCCGGACGGCTCGCGGAGGAGGCAGGGCTCAGCAGCGGCGCCGTGACCGCCGTCCTCGACCGGCTCGAGAAGAGGGGGTACGTGCGGCGGGTTCCCGACCCCACGGACAGGCGCCGGATCCTGGTCGAGATCACCGAGAAGCAGCGAGAGGCTGCCCAGCGCCTCTATTACCCGATGAAAGAGATGACCGGCGACTGGTTCGACCGCCTCAGCGAGGACGACCTGCGACTGCTCATCGAGTTCAACCGTGGCTCACGAGAGGTCAACGAACGGCGGGCGGCCGAAATCCGCGCCGAGCTCGACGACTCAGGCGGTTAGCTCCGACGGGCGCATCGTGCTCGCCGCGTCGGGGTCCGGTTCCACCGGCCGCGCCCAGCGCAGCTCCCGCGGCGCCTCGCGCATGCGGATGATCCGGGCGGGGCTGCCACCGACGACGGCGTTCGCGGGAACGTCCTTGGTCACCACCGCGTTGGTGCCGATCACCGAGTTGTCGCCGACCCGCACGCCGCGGAGGATGCAGGCCCCGTAGCCGATCCAGACGTTGCTGCCGACCTCGACGTCGCGCTTGTAGATGCCCTGCAGCCGGATCGGCCTCTCGACCTCTACCACCCCGTGGTCGAAGTCGATGAACATGGCCCTGTCGGCGATCACGCACTGCTCGCCGATTCGAACCCGCTGGTAGGCCGAGATCGTGCACTCCTGCCCCATCACGGTCTTCTCGCCGATTTCGACGACCCCCTCGTGGCAGCGGATCTTGCTGCCGTCGCCGATCCAGACGAAGCGCCCGAAGCGAACCTCCCCCCGGCGGGCGATCTGCAGCTCGAGGTGGCGGCCGAGGAAGACCATGCCGTCGGTGCGCCAGCGCCAGCCCGCCGGCGTCAGCACTCGCCGCCAGAGGTAACGGCACAGGAGCCGCGCGTAGCGGGGGGTGAGCATCCGGTTGCGGGCCAGGAAGCGGAGCACGGCGGGGCAACTTTAAACTGGCTCGCCCGTGACCGATGCCGCGAAAACCGCGCCGCTGGCGGAGCGTCTCGCCAACGGTGAGAAGCGGGCGCTGGCGCGGGCTATCACGCTGATCGAGTCCGACGATCCGGCCGGCTGGGAGCTGGTCCGCGAGGTCTACCCGCGGACCGGCAAGGCGCGCATCGTCGGCTTCACCGGGCCCCCCGGCGTGGGGAAGAGCACGTTGATCGGCGCTCTCACCGCCGAGCTGCGCAAGGCCGAGCGCGAGGTCGCCGTCCTCTCGATCGATCCCTCCAGCCCCTTCACCCGCGGCGCCCTGCTCGGCGACCGCATCCGCCTCACCGACCACTTCCTCGACCCGGGAGTCTTCATCCGCTCGATGGCTTCGCGGGGAGCGCTCGGCGGCCTCTCGGAGGCGGCCCTGCAGGTGGCGCTGGTGATGGACGCCGCCGGCAAAGACGACGTCCTGATCGAGACGGTGGGCGTGGGCCAGGCGGAGATCGACATCGTCGACCACGCCGACACCATCGTCCTGGCGCTGATGCCGGGCTCCGGCGACTCGATCCAGGCGCTGAAGGCGGGGGTGATGGAGATCCCGGACATCATCGTCATCAACAAGGCCGACCATCCGATGACTGACACGATGGTGCGCGAGGTGCGCGGCGTCCTCGTCCTCTCCCACGACCCGGGCGGGTGGAAGGTGCCGATCATCCGCACCGAGGCGGCGCGCGGCGAGGGGGCCGACGAGCTGGCGGCGAAGATCGACGAGCACCGCGCCTTCATCGAGCAGGCCGGGACGCTGGCCGAGCGGCGCGCCCGCAACCTGAGGAGCGAGGTGCTCGGCATCGCCAGCTCGCGAATGCGGCGGCGGCTGGAGCACACGGTGGGGGAGGACCCGGCCACCGCCGAGCTGCTGGAGCGGGTGGTGCGGCGCGAGCTGGACCCGGCCTCGGCCGCCGGCGATCTGCTGGAGCGCTACGCCGATGTCTGATCCCGCGGCGCCGGCGAGCGCCGCCGAGGCGCTCGCCTGGGTGGGCGCCGACCTCGCCGGGCTCGGCGGCGGCACGATCGGGCAGGTGCAGGGGCTCTTCGTCGACAGCGACAGCGGCGAGCCCGCCTGGCTGATCGCTCGCCTGGGCGGGTGGCGCAAGGCACGCGTCGTCGCCGTCCCCTTCGCCACCTCCGCCGGCGCACCCTTCGGCGTCTGGGTCGCCCAGGAGGCCGAGGCGATCCGCAGCGCGCCCGTGGTGGACCCGACGCGGCCGCTGCGCCGCGAGCACGAGCTGACGATCTGCGCGCACTTCGGGATCGGGGAAGGGGTCGGTCGCGCGGCCCAGGTCGCCGGCCGTGAGGAGGGTCTGGTCACGGCGACGCCCCCCGGCTGAACGTCTGCCCTGCGCCCCCGTTGCCTTCTCCGCCTAGGCTGGGGTGACGATGGCGTTGCTGGTTGTCTTCGGGTTCGTAGCCGGCGCCGCGACGGCGCTCTCTCCCTGCGTGCTGCCGGTTCTTCCGGTCGCGCTCTCGGCCGGCGCGACCGGGGGCCGCCGTCGCCCCCTCGGCATCGTCGCCGGGCTCACCCTGTCGTTCACCTTCGCGACGGTCGTCCTGGTCTACGTGATCGCTGCTTTCGGCCTTCCCGACGACCTGCTGCGCAACCTCGCGATCGGCGTGCTCGTCGCGTTCGGCCTGGCGCTGATGACGCCGCCCCTGGCGGCGCGGGTGGAGGCGCGGCTGAGCGGCCTCGCCGGGCGGGCGGGGATCGCAGGGGGTCGCGGCGATGGCTTCTGGAGCGGCGTCGCCCTGGGCCTCAGCCTCGGCCTCCTCTACGCGCCCTGCGCCGGGCCGATCCTGGCAGGCGTGATCACGGTCTCGGCCTCGCAGTCCTTCGACGCCGGCCGGCTGGCCGTTGCCCTCAGCTACGGCCTGGGGTCGGCTCTCGCGCTCTACGTCTTGATGCTCGGCGGTCGCCGCGTTCTCACGCCGCTGGCCCGCAGAGGCGCCGGCCTGCAGGTGGCGACCGGCGCGGTGATGGTCTTGGTCGCGCTCGCCATGCTCGGCAACTACGACCTGCGCTTCCAGAACGCGATCGCCGGCGACCTGCCAGCCTTCCTCGTCGACCCGAGCAAGGGACTCGAGGACTCCGCCTCGGCGCGGGCGGCGCTCGCGGACCTGCGCGAAGGCGGTGGGATCGGCTCGGAACTGGGCAAGGCCCACCCGACCGTCCGGCGCGGCGGCGTCGAGCTCGGCGACTATGGCCCGGCGCCCGAATTCGTCGGCACGGGGCGCTGGTTCAACACGCCTGGTGAGAAGCCGCTGACCCTGAGGGGGCTGCGCGGGCGCGTCGTCCTGGTCGACTTCTGGACCTACAGCTGCATCAACTGCATCCGCACCCTTCCCTACCTCGAGGCGTGGGACCGGCGCTACCGCAAGGACGGCCTGACCATCGTCGGCGTCCACAGTCCCGAGTTCCCTTTCGAGCGCGACCCCGGGAACGTCGAAGAAGCGATCGCCCGGGAGGGGATCCGCTATCCGGTCGTGCAGGACAACGAGCTCGGCACCTGGTCGGCCTACGGCAACCAGTACTGGCCGGCCGAGTACTTCGTCGACGCCCGCGGCCACGTCCGCTACGTCCATTTCGGCGAGGGGGAATACGGCGAGAAAGAGAAGGTGATCCGGGCGCTGCTGGCCGATGCCGGGAGGCCGGTCGGAAGGGCAGAGTCGGGAGCGAAGGGCATCCGGCCCTCGGCGGCGGTGGAAACGCCGGAGACCTATCTCGGGGCGGCGCGCGCCGAACGCTTCACCAACCCGGCGCTCTCGCCGGGACTTCACGACTTCAGCGCCCCCGGGCGACTGCCGCCCAACGAATTCGCCTTCCACGGGCGCTGGCGGATCTCGCTGCAGTCGGCGACCGCTGCCGGCGGCTCGCTTCGGCTTCGCTTCGGCGCCCGCCGCGTCTACCTGGTGCTGGGGACTGTCGCGGGCGCGCGCGAGGTCCGGGTCTTCCTCGACGGCAGGCCGATCGCGGCCGGCCAGGCCGGCGCCGACGTGCGGGGGGGCACCGTCACCGTCCGCTCACAGCGCCTCTACGAGCTGGTGAACCTGCCGCGGGTCGAGCGCCACGTCCTCGAGCTGCGGCCCGAAGCCGGTGTGCAGGCCTACGCCTTCACCTTCGGCTAGCGCACGCAGCAGCGTGGCGAGTTTTGGATGTCATGCATCCGAAAATCGCCCTGCTGTCAGCAGCCGAGCTGGCGGGCAATCACCATCTGCTGGACCTCGTCGGTGCCCTCGCCGATGGTGAGGATCTTCGCGTCGCGGTAGAAGCGGCAGACGGGGTACTCCTCGATGAAGCCGTAGCCGCCGTGGATCTGCACCGCCTCCTCGGTGGCGCGGACGGCGAGGCGGCCGGTGATCAGCTTCGCCTGGGCGGCGGTGAGGGTGAAGGAGCGGCCGGCGTCCTTCTCCAGCGCCGCGCGCCAGGTCAGCAGGCGGGCCGCCTCGATCTGAGCGGAGAGGTCGGCGATCTTCGCCTGGATCGACTGGAACTTGGAGATTGCCTGGCCGAACGCCTGGCGCTCCTTGGCGTAGGCGATCGCCTCGTCGAGCGCCCCCTGCGCCAGCCCGATGCCCATCGCGGCGACGCCGATACGGCCGCCGTCGAGGATGTGGAGGAAATTCTTGAAGCCCTCGCCGCGGCGGCCGAGCAGGGCCGCCTCGGGCACCCGGCAGTCTTCGAAGGAGAGGGGGTGGGTGTCGGAGGCGTTCCAGCCCATCTTCCGGTAGGCCTCGCCCACCTCGTAGCCGGGAGTGCCGGTGGGGACGATCAGGTTCGAGACCTCCTTGCGGCCGCCGGCCTCGCCGGTCACGGCGGTGATCGTCACGCAGCCGGAGATCTCGGTGCCGGAGTTGGTGATGAACTGCTTGGCGCCGTTGATCGTCCACTCGCCCTCGCCGAAGCGCGCGGTGGTACGGACGTTGCCCGCGTCCGAGCCCGCCTCGGGCTCGGTCAGACCGAAGGCCGCGAGCCGTTCCCCGGTGCACAGACGCGGCAGCCACTCCGCCTTCTGCTCCTCGCTCCCCCAGAGGTGGATCGGCATCGTCCCCAGCGAGGTGTGGGCGGCCATCGTGATGCAGACCGAGGAGTCGACGCGCGCCAGCTCTTCCACCGCCAGCACGTAGGAGAGCGTGTCGGCGCCACCGCCGCCGTACTCCTGCGGGAAGGGGATCCCCATCAGGCCGAGGCCCCCGAGCTTGGCCACGATCTCGTAGGGAAACGACTTGGTCCGGTCCAGCTCCCCGGCCACCGGCGCCACCTCCGCCCGCGCGAACTCCCGCACGGTCTGCTGGATCAGCTTCTGCTCGGATGAAAGATCGAAATTCACGCGCCCACCCTAATGACAGGCAGAGTCCGCAGCCATCTGCATCTCCTCTAGCGAGCTGGCGCCGCAGCCCGTCGGCCGGGCCGCTCTTTCGGGCGGGTGGCGCGGGGTGGGGGTCTTCGCCCGCAGCTCGCCGAGGACGACGGCCCCCACCCCGCGACAGGACCCGCCCGCCAGAGCGCAATCGTCCCGCGGGCCCAGTGGCGACGGCTCACAGCTGCAGCGACTTCACCTGCAGCAGCTCCTCGATCCCGTAGCGCCCGTTCTCGCGGCCGTGGCCGGACTGGCCGTAGCCGCCGAAGGGGGCGAGCGGGTTGAAGGCGCCGCCGTTGATCTCGATCTGTCCGGTGCGCAGGCGCCTGGCGATTGCGATCGCGCGGTCGGTGTCGGCGGACCAGACGCCGCCGGCGAGCCCGTATTGAGTCGAGTTGGCGATCCGGATCGCGTCCGCCTCACCCTCGTAGGGCTGGATCACCAACACCGGTCCGAAGATCTCCTCCTGGCCGATCGCCATCTCGGCGTCGACCTCCGAGAAGACGGTGGGGCGGACGAAGTAGCCCCGCTCCAGCCCCTCGGGCGGCTCGACGCCGCCGGTCAGCAGCCGCGCCCCCTCGTCGATTCCCTTCTGGATGTAGCCGCGCACGCGCTCGCGTTGGACGGCGGAGACGAGCGGCCCCAGCCGGGTGGCGGGGTCGAACGGGTCGCCGGGGGTGAACGTCTCGGCCGCGGCCTTCGCCAGCTCCTCGGCCTCGGCCAGCCGCTGCCGAGGGACGAGCATCCGGGTCAGGGCGCTGCAGGTCTGGCCGGAGTTGAGGAAGCACTTGGCGACGCCGTCGGGCACCGCCCGCTCCAACTCGGCGTCGTCGAGGATCACGTTCGGCGACTTCCCCCCGAGCTCCATCGCCACCGGCTTCACCGTCGCCGCGGCGAGCTCGCTGACGCGCCGCCCGGCCCGGGTCGAGCCGGTGAAGGACACCATGTCGACGCCGGGATGGGCGGCGATCGCCTCGCCGACCACCGGGCCGGTCCCGGTTAGGAGGTTGAAGACGCCGGCGGGCAGCCCGGCTGCCTCGATCACCTCGGCGAGGAGGAAGGCGTTCAGCGGGGTGACCTCGCTTGGCTTCAGCACCACCGTGCAGCCGGCGGCCAGGGCGGGGGCGACCTTGGCGGCGATCTGGTTCAGCGGGTAGTTCCAGGGGGTGATCGCGCCGAGCACCCCGACCGGCTCGCGCAGGACCCGGGAGTTGCCGATCTCCTCTTCCCAGGCGACTTCCTCCATCAGCCGCGGCATCGCCGCGAACTGCCCCGTCGGCAGGCCGACCTGGATCATCTCGCTCAGCTTCAGCGGCATGCCCAGCTCCTGGGAGATCGTCGCCGCGATCTCCTCCGAGCGCTCCTTCAGCCCAGCCGCGATCGCCGCGAGGTACCCGGCGCGCTCCTCCCGCGGCGTCTGCGACCAGCTCTCGAAGGCCGCGCGGGCGGCGGCGACGGCACGGTCGGCGTCGGCCGGCGAGCAGCCCGGCACCGTCCCCATCACCTCCTCGGTCGTCGCGTTGACCACCTCGATCGGCTCGGCCCCGCCGGGCTCGATCCATTCGCCGCCGATGAAGATCCTCTTCTTGATCTGAAGCTCAGCCGCCGTCGCCATCGGTTCCTCCCAGCTCGCCGTCGTCAGGGGCAAAGCTAGCGGTCAGGAGCTCTCGACGGCGAGTGCAGGCCTCTCCTGCTGAGCGCCGGGCCCCGGCACCTGCTTCGCGTCGCGAGCCGTCAGCACCTCGCCGCAGCTCTCGCAGATCCCGCGCTCGTTGACCGGGCCGCCGCACTGCTTGTGGACGATCAGCCGCCGCGGGCCGGCCGGGTCGGGCGAGTAGCGCTCCCCCCAGTGCAGGAGCGCGATCAGGGCGGGCCAGAGGTCGAGGCCCTTCTCGGTGAGGAAGTACTCGTGGCGAGGAGGGCTTTCCTGGTAGGCGCGCCGCTCGAGGATGTCCTCGTCGACGAGTCGCTGCAGTCGGGCGGAGAGGACGTTGCGGGCGATCCCGAGGCTCTCCTGCATCTGTCCGAAGCGGCGGTTGCCGTGCATCACCGAGCGCACGATCAGGAGCGACCAGCGCTCGCCGATCACCTCCAGGGCCTTGGCGACCGAGCAGTCGAGGGCGGGATAGTCGCGATGCAGCACGTGTGAATGTTCGCACAGATGGTTGCATCAAGCAACTGTCTCCGCTAGGGTCGCGGGACTGAGAGTTGCTTGATGCAACCAAGCCGGAAAAGCCCGGATCGGAGGCAAAGATGAGGCTCATCTCCTGGCATAGGAACCTGCGGCGCGAAAAGGAGCCCCGGATCGCGATCAGCGAGGCCGAGATCAGCGCCGACCTGCACTACCCGGCGGCGCCCCGGCAGCGGGCGGGGGCCACGACGGCACGGCGGCCGGTCATCCGATGAGCGCCGAGAGCGTCGCCGCCGCCGGCGCGACCGCGGCCGAGGTCGCTGAGGCGTTCGCGGCGGCCAACCCGGAGTCCTCGCGCACTCGCACTCTGGTCTGGCAGGACCCGGTGCCCACCGCGGCGGCCGGGGCGACGATGAGCGGTATGGAGTACATGCGCGCGATCGTGGATGGCGAGCTGCCCCCGCCGCCGATCGCCGTGACCATGCGGCTGCGGCCGATCGAGCTGGAGGAGGGGAGGGTCGTCTTCGAGGGCGAACCGGGGGAGGAGCACTACAACCCGATCGGCGTCGTCCACGGCGGTTACGCCGCCACCCTGCTCGATTCGGCGCTCGGCTGCGCGGTCCACACCACGCTGCCGGCCGGCGCCGCCTACACCTCGCTCGGCCTCGAGGCGAAGTTCGTGCGTCCGATCACCCGCGACACCGGCCGCGTCCTCTGCGCGGCCGACGTCGTCTACGCGGGGCGGCGGCAGGCGACGGCGGAGGCGCGGCTCACCGCGGCAGCGACCGGCAAGCTGCTCGCGCACGGCGTCGCCACCTGCATGATCCTCTAGGCAGAGAGATGGCGCGCAAGCTCGACCAGCAGCCGCACGCCGAAGCCGCTGGCGCCGTTGCCGGTGTACTCGCGGCCGACGTCCCAGGCGGTGCCGGCGATGTCGACGTGCGCCCACGGCATGCCGCCGACGAACTCCTCGAGGAACGAAGCGGCGGTGATCGTGCCGGCCTTGCGCTTCGAGGCGAGGTTGGAGAGGTCGGCGACGGTCCCCTTCATCAGCTCCTTGAACTCGGGGTGCAGGGGAAGCCGCCAGGTCAGCTCGCCGCTCCTCTCGCCGGCCCGCAGCACCTCCGCGGCGAGCTCGTCGTCGTTGGAGATCACGGCGGCGTAGGTCGAGCCGAGGGCGATCGTCACCGCGCCGGTGAGGGTCGCCAGGTCGACCAGGCGCTCGGCGCCGAGCTCGACCGCGTAGGAGAGGGCGTCGGCCAGGATCAGCCTGCCCTCGGCGTCGGTGTTGTTGACCTCGACGGTCTTGCCGTTGTGTTGGGTGATCACGTCGCCGGGCTTGATCGCGGTCCCCGACGGCATGTTCTCGGTCGAGGGGACGATCGCGACCAGCTCGAGCGCCAGCCCCAGCTCGGCGATCGCCGCCACGGCCTCGATCACGGCCGCCGCCCCGGACATGTCCATCTTCATCTCGTGCATCCCGGCGCCGGGCTTCAGCGAGATGCCGCCGGTGTCGAAGGTGACTCCCTTGCCAACCAGGCCCAGCTTCTCCCCCGAGCCGCCGCCGGCGTAGCGAAGCACGATCAGCCGCGGCTCCTCGGCGCTGCCCTGGCTCACCGCGACGAGCCCGCCCATCCCCTTGGCCTCGATCTCGGCGCGGCCGAGCGTCTCGACGGAGACGCTCTCGCAGGCGGCGGCAATCTCTTCGGCGCGGGCGGCGAGGAAGGACGGCGTCGCGACGTTGGCAGGGGTGCTCTGCAGGTCCCGGGCCCGGTTCTGGGCTTCCGCGCAGACCCGCGCCGCCTCCGCCGCCCGGACGACGTCGTCGGGCGCCAGCAGGCTGAGGGCTTGCAGCCGCGGCGGCTCCTCCTCGCCGGGGGTGCGGAAGCGATCGAAGCGCCAGGAAGCGAGAATCGTGCCCGTCACCAGGGCCTCCGCCGCGGCCTCGCCGGGCTCCGTCGGCTGCCAGGCGAGGGAGCGGGCCTCGAGCCCGGCCGCCTCCTTCGCCGCCGTTGCGGCCGCGACCCGCAGCCGCTCCGGTTCGATCTCGTCGCGCCGGCCCAGCCCGACCACCAGCACCGGTGGCGAATCGGGCGGGCGAAGCAGGGTGGTCTTGCCCACCCGGTACGGGGCGCTTTCGGCGCCCGGCGCCGCGGCGAGCTCCGCAGGCAGGTCCTCGCCCTCGCAGAGGCCGACCGCGACCATGTCGGCGCCGGCCTGGCTAAGCGAGCTTCCGCGGACCTCCACCTTCATGCGGCGCGAGTCTATGCGCTGCCGGTATCGTCACTCGCTGGCCCTGTGGCCAGGGGGCCATGGCCAAACGAATTGGAAAGGAAAGGCAGTAGATGCCCAGCTCAGTGATCCTCGGAACCGCGCGCACCCCCTTCGGAAAGATGGGCGGAGGCCTCGCTTCGCTCGACGCGACCGACCTCGGCGGCACCGCGATCGAGGCGGCACTGGACCGGTCGGGCGTCGAGCCCGGGCAGGTCCAGCAGGTGGTCTTCGGCCAGGTCCTGCAGGCCGGCCAGGGCCAGATCCCCTCGCGCCAGGCACAGATCAAGGGCGGCGTCCCCAAGGAGGTGCCCTCCGAGACCGTGAACAAGGTTTGCGCCTCGGGCATGCGCTCGCTGGGCATCGCCGACATGGCGATCCGCGCCGGCGACGCCGAGGTCGCCGTGACCGGCGGCATGGAGTCGATGAGCAGCGCCCCGTACCTGCTCCCGGGCGCCCGCTTCGGCTTCCGCATGGGCGACGTGCAGGCGCTCGACGCGATGACCCACGACGGCCTCACCAACCCCTTCACCGAGAAGCAGATGATCAACGAGGCAAGCGAGGTCTCCAACGAGCTGGAGATCTCCCGCGTCGACATGGACCGCTTCGCCGAGCGCTCGCACCGGCTTGCGTCCGAGGCGACCGACGCCGGCCGCCTGGCCGAGGAGATCGTCGGGGTGACGGTCAAGTCGCGCAAGGGCGAGAGCACGGTGGAGACCGACGAGGCGATCCGTCCCGACACGACGCTCGAGACCCTGGCCAAGCTGAAGGCGATCGGCGGCCCCGACGCCACCCACACCGCCGGCAACGCCCCTGGCGTCAACGACGGCGCCGGCGCGATCGTCGTCGCCTCGGAGGACTGGGCGAAGGGCGAAGGCAAGGAGCCGCTGGCGCGAATCCTCTCCTACGGCACCGTCGCCGACGACTTCCCCTACCTGGCGAAAACTCCGGCCAACGCCGCCAAGCAGGCGCTGGAGAAGATCGGCAAGAGCCCCGACGAAGTAGACCTCTGGGAGATCAACGAGGCCTTCGCCTCGGTCGCCCTCAACTCGGTGCGGATGCTCGGCGTCGAGGAGGACAAGGTCAACGTCAACGGCGGCGCGATCGCCCTGGGGCACCCGATCGGCGCCTCCGGCTCCCGCATCGTCGGTGCCCTGGTCCACGAGCTGCGCCGCCGCGGCGGCGGCCTGGGCGTCGCCGCGATCTGCTCCGGCGGGGGGCAGGGAGACGCCATCGTCATCGAGGTGTGACGGAACAGCGCGCGAAAAGCGACGGCTCGCAGCGCGCCGCGGCCTTCTTCGATCTCGACAAGACCCTGATGGCGGGGTCGAGCGGGATGCAGTTCGCCCGCATCGCCGCCCGCCAGGGGATCGTCGGGCGGCGGCAGCTGGCGAGCTGGGGATTCGAGCACATGCGCTACCGGCTGCGGGGCACGACCGACGCCCGCACTGCCGAGGTGCTGAAGGTGGCGCGGGAGCTGATCCGCGGCGTGCCGGCGAAGACGATCGCGCGGATGGGCCCTGAGGTGATGGGCGCCGTCCTGCCGCGGATCTACCCGCAGATGCTGGAGGAGGTCTACCGCCACCAGGACGCGGGACGGCCGACTTTCATCGTCAGCGCCGCCGGCAACGACGTCGTCGAGTCCCTGGCGCAGGTGCTGGGGATGGAGGGCGGCATCGGCACCCGCTACGAGGTCGACGCCGAGGGCAACTTCAGCGGCGGGCTTGACGGCCCCTTCGTCTACGGCAGGGGCAAGGTGACGGCGATCGAGGAATTCGCGCAGCGCCATGGGATCGACCTATCGGCTTCCTACGCCTACTCCGACTCGCTCTCGGACCTGCCGATGCTGCGCGCGGTCGGCAACCCGGTGGCCGTCAATCCCGACCCGCCGCTGACCGAGGTCGCTCGGGAGGAGGGCTGGCGGGTGATGCGCTTCGAGCGCCTCGGACGGCGGTTGGTCGCCCTCGCCGTGACGCTCCTCGCCACGGTCGCCGGCTTCGGCGCCTCCCGGGTCGCCGCCCGCCGCCGCCCCTGAGCCGGCAGTTGGCGTGCTGCGCCAGATTCTTTCTCAGCCAGGAAGAAACCTGATGCAGTTCGGTCCGGGGGCGCGGGATCGCTAGGCTTCGGCGCCGATGGAGGCAGCAACCGCCCGCAAGATCCGCGTCGTCGTCGCGAAGCCCGGCCTGGACGGCCACGACCGCGGCGCCAAGATCATCGCCCGCGCCCTGCGCGACGCCGGGATGGAGGTGATCTACACCGGCTTGCACCAGACCCCGGAGCAGATCGCCGAGACGGTGATCCAGGAGGACGCCGACGCGGTCGGCCTCTCGATCCTCTCCGGGGCCCACATGACCCTGGTCCCGAAGGTGGTCGAGCTGCTGCGCGAGCAGGGCGTGGAGGACGTCCTCATCACCGTCGGGGGAACGATTCCCGCCGACGACATTCCCGAGTTGAAGCGGCTCGGCGTCTCAGAGGTCTTCACGCCCGGCTCTGGCACCGACGACATCGTCGAGTTCATCCGCAGCGGCGCCGTCGAGCGCCACCAGCAGGGCGAATAGCTTTCCTACACCGATCGGTGCATAGGTGCCGCACTTCGGGGTATATTCCTGATTGACTGGTCAGTCAACGACCGGCGCACAACCGATAAGATGCCCGCCCGCCACGGGCCAGCGAGGCGACAAGCGCAGCCCGCGAACAGCTGAGAACCGTCCCAAGGAGGCTTGAACTTGAAGATCTGCGTCCTGGTCAAGGAGGTACCGGACGCCGCAGTCCAGAAGCGCATCGACCCCAACACCATGCGCCTGGACCGCAGCGGCGAGAAAAATCTCAACCCCTTCGACACGCATGCGCTCGAGGCCGCGATGCAGATCAAGGAGGGTGGCGCGATCCCGGTCGAGGAGGTCGTCGCGGTGACGATGGGCCCCAGCTCGGCGGTCCGCGCTCTGCACAAGGCGGTCGCCCTCGGCGCCGATCGCTCCGTCCACCTCTCCGACGAGGCGCTGGCCGGCTCCGACGTCTGCGCCACCGGCTACGCGCTCGCCAAGGTGCTCGAGTCCGAGAGCCCGGACCTCGTCCTGCTCGGCCAGCAGTCCGATGACGGCGAGTGCTACACGATCGGCGCCGTCGTCGCCGACCACCTGAAGATGCCGTCGCTGACGCAGGTGATCCAGATCGACGTCGCCGACGGCAAGCTGCGCTGCGAGCGCCAGGCCGAGTACGGCTACGACACCGTCGAGGTCGAGCTGCCCGCCGTGATCAGCGTCGGCGACGCGATCAACGAGCCGCGCTACCCGAGCCTGAAAGCGATCATGGGCGCGAAAAAGAAACCGCTCGACTCGAAGGCGACCGGCGACGTCGGCATCGAGGCCGGCCAGGTCGGCGAGGGCGGCTCGA
>Ga0308175_100001607_pt1 | contig 15274 bp, 9 predicted proteins | sample PhyCR1_3_FD_203893 | JGI IMG/M metagenome (GOLD analysis project Ga0308175, IMG submission 203893) | Soil microbial communities from UC Gill Tract Community Farm, Albany, California, United States - DLSLS.C.R1 | ecosystem: Environmental > Terrestrial > Soil > Agricultural land | place: USA...
GTATGCGGAGCTGGATGTTGCGACGAACTTTTCGTTTCTTCGGGGGGCGTCGCACCCGGATGAACTGGTGTCGCGGGCGGCGCAGCTCGGGCATCGCGCGATCGCGGTGACGGACGTGAACAGTCTGGCGGGCGTGGTTCGCGCGCATGTGGCGGCGGGGCAGGTGGGGATGAAGCTGGTGGTGGGGGCGCGGCTGACGGTCGTGGATGGGCCGGACGTGCTGGTGTGGGTGGCCGACCGCGGGGGGTATGGGCGGCTGTGCCGGCTGCTGACGGCGGGGAAGCGGCGGGCGGAGAAGGGGGAATGTGAGCTGCGGTTGGATGACTTGCTGGGGTCGGCGGAGGGGATGTTTGCCGCGGCCGTGGTGCCGGGGACGATCGGGGAGGAGGCGGTCGGGGTCGTGCGGCGGCTGCGCGGGGCGTTTGGGGAGCGGCTGTCGCTGGCGGCGAGCTGTTTGTGCGGCGGGGACGATCGGCGGCGGCTGGGGGCGCTGGCGGCGCTGGGGCGGGCGATGGGGGTGCCGCTGGTGGCGACGAATCACGTGCACTATCACGATCCGGGGCGGCGGGCGCTTCAGGACGTGCTGACGTGCGTGCGGCACGGCTGCACGATTCAGGACGCGGGGTATCGGCTGTTTCCCAACGCCGAGCGGCATTTGAAGTCGCCGGCGGTGATGCATGCGATGTTTGCGGAACATCCGCAGGCAATCGGGCGGGCGATGGAGATTGTGGAGCGGTGCACTTTCTCGCTGGACGAGCTGCGGTATGAGTATCCGGATGAGCTGGTGCCGGCGGGGCGGTCGGCGATTGAGTACCTGGCGGAGCTCACGTGGGCGGGGGCCGGGGAGCGGTATCCGGGGGGTGTGCCGGGGGATGTTCGATCGCAGATCGAGCACGAATTGAAGTTGATCGAGCAGTTGCGGTATGAGCCGTATTTTCTGACGGTTTACGATGTGGTGCGATTTGCGCGCTCGCGGGGGATTCTTTGTCAGGGGCGGGGGTCGGCGGCGAATTCGGCGGTTTGTTATTGCCTGGGCGTCACCAGCGTGGACCCGGCGCGGGGCGGGGTGTTGTTCGAGCGGTTTGTCTCCGCTGCGCGGAACGAGCCGCCGGACATTGACGTGGATTTCGAGCACGAGCGGCGGGAGGAGGTGATCCAGTACGTCTACGGGAAGTACGGGCGGGAGCGGGCGGGGATGTGCGCGGAAGTCATCACGTACCGGGGGAGGAGCGCGGTGCGGGACGTGGGCAAGGCGATGGGACTGAGCCTGGACCTGGTGGACCAGATGGCCAAGAAGCTGGACGGGTGGTACGCGGGAACGATCTCGCCGCGGGAGGCGAAGGAATTGGGGCTGGACCCGACGGATCGGACCGTGCGGCTGGTGGTCGAGCTGACGGGGCAACTGCTGGGGTTTCCGCGGCACTTGTCGCAGCACGTGGGGGGGATGGTGATGACGCGGGGGGCGCTGTGTGAGCTGGTGCCGATCGAGAACGCGGCGATGCCGGAGCGGACGGTGATCGAGTGGGACAAGGATGATATTGATGCGCTGGGGATATTGAAGGTGGATGTGCTGGGGTTGGGGATGCTTACGTGCATCCGAAAATGTTTGGACCTGGTGAATGCGGGGAGGGAGGGGCGGCCGCTGGAGTTGTACACGATCCCGGCGGAGGACCCGGCGGTGTACGAGATGGTGTGCGACGCGGATACGGTCGGCGTGTTTCAGATCGAGAGCCGGGCGCAGATGTCGATGCTGCCGCGGCTGAGGCCGCGGAAGTTTTACGACCTGGTGATCGAGGTGGCGATCGTGCGGCCGGGGCCGATCCAGGGGGACATGGTCCACCCGTACCTGCGGCGGCGGGACGGGATTGAGGCGGTGAGTTATCCGAAGCCTGAGCTGGAGGAGGTGCTGGGCAAGACGCTGGGGGTGCCGCTGTTCCAGGAGCAGGCGATGAAGGTGGCGATGGTGGCGGCGGGGTTCACGGCGGGGGAGGCGGACCAGTTGCGGCGGGCGATGGCGTCGTGGCGGAAGAACGGGGCGATCGAGCAGTTCCAGGCGCGGTTCGTGGAGGGGATGCTGCGGAACGGGTACGGGCGCGGGTTTGCGGAGCAGTGTTTTCAGCAGATCCGGGGGTTCGGGGAGTATGGGTTTCCCGAGTCGCACGCGGCGTCGTTTGCGCTATTGGTGTATGCGTCGGCGTGGCTGAAGCGGCATTATCCTGCGGCGTTCGCGTGTGCGCTGCTGAACAGTCAGCCGATGGGGTTTTATGCGCCGGCGCAGATTGTCAGAGATGCGCGGGAGCACGGGGTGGAGGTGCGGCCGGTGGACGTGAATTACAGCGAGTGGGATTGCACGATGGAGGCGGCGGCGGAGGCGGCCGGGATGCAGCGCACGGCCGACAAGTGCACCTGGGGCTTTGGCGGGCCGGCGGTGCGGCTGGGGTTTCGGCAGATCAAGGGGATGGCCGAGCGGCACGGGCGGCAGATCGCCGCTGCGCGTGTGTCGTGCGGGCGGTTTGCGTCGGTGGGAAATTTGCGACGGGCGGCGGGGGTGCCGCGGCATGCGATGGAGCGGCTGGCGGAGGCGGACGCGTACGGGTCGCTGAGGCTTTCGCGGCGGCGGGCGCTGTGGGAGGTGTTGAGTCTCAATGAGGAGTCGGCGCCGTTGTTTGAGCAACTTGAGGAGGCGCGTCAGCCGGAGGTCGCGCTGCCGGTGATGCCGCTGGGGCAGGAGGTAATGGCGGATTACGCGATGGGTGGGATGTCGCTCAAGCGGCACCCGGTGGCGTTGGTGCGGGCGGAGCTGGAGGCGCGCGGCGTCGTGCGGGCGGCGGAGGTGCAGAACCGAGCGCACGGGAGAAAGGTGAAGGTGGCAGGGCTGGTGCTAATCCGGCAAAGGCCGGCGACGGCGTCGGGGGTGGTGTTCGTGACGATCGAGGATGAGACGGGCGTGGCGAACCTCATCCTTCGGCCTGCGGTGTGCGACCAGTACCGGTCGGCGGGGCGGCACGCGATGCTGCTGGAGGCCGAGGGGTATGTCGAGAAGCAGGGGCAGGTGGTGCACGTGATGGCCAAGCGCCTTTGTGACCTCAGCGGGTTGCTCTCGGGATATCAGGTCAGGTCGAGGGATTTTCACTGATCAACTTACGGCAACGGCCTAATGCGGATGGCGTACACCTGAGAAGGAGGCTCCATGCGCGCCACTCACTTTGCTGCGTTCGCCTGTCTCGCACTCTCGGCATTCGCTTCGGCGGCGGATGCGCCGGCGACGCACTGGGAATGGTGCGGGTGGGGCGGCGGGGGGTATTTCTGGGCGGCGGCATGGCACCCGACCAAGCCCGGCACGATCTACATGGGCGGCGACTGCCTGGGGATGTACCGCTCCGATGACGGGGCGAAGCACTGGAAGATCATCAACAACGGGCTGGCGCATTACGCCGTGTATTCGGTGGCGGTGGATCGGAAGAGTCCTGATACGGTGTACGCGGCGACGGAGGCGGGGCTGTGCAAGAGCACGGACGCGGGGGAGCATTGGGAGTTTTTGCCGGAGACGGGCCGGAAGAAGCTGCGGATCACGGGCGAGCGCAACGTGAGCGTTCACGCGATTGCGGTGGATCCGAGCGATGGCCGCATTGTTTACGCGGCATCGCCGGGTGGGAGGCTCTACAAGAGTGAAGACGGCGCGCGGAGCTGGGCGGCGGTGTACACGCTGGCGCCCGTCGGCGCCGACGAGCCGGACGCGCTGCAGTGCGAGTTCGCCGGGGGCGCGCCGTTCGGGGCGTTCCTGCTCCAGTTGAAGTGGCCTGCGGACGCCAACACGGCGGATTGCAAGGGGCTGGGACTGACGTTCAAGGGCGGCGGCATCGCGCCGGGGAATGCTTACGTGACCGTGTGGGGGCCGAACGGGGCAGTGTGGCGGAGCAGGGACCTGCGCGAGATGTTCGAGAAGACGGAGTGGCAGGACGTCGTTTTGACGGCTGATGATTTCACCATCGATCCGCAGCACGCCAAGCAGAAGCCGGAGCAGGCCAAGGGCTGGCCGAAGCGGCCGGACTGGGGGACCGTCCACCGGATGGATTTCACCTGCGCAAAGATGAGCAAGACTGCCGTGGGATTTATCCGCGCGATCTACTACAGCCTCGGCGACGCTAGGAAGGTCGTGCTGAAGGATTTCTCGAACGACAAGAGTGTCAGCACTTATGGCAGCATCCATACCGGCGCGCCGAAGCTGGGGAGCTTCGCGAGCGTGTGCGTCTCGGCGAAGGAGCCGCAGACCGTGCTGGCGGCCAGCAGCACGTCGGGCGCGATCCTCAGCGGGGATGGCGGGAAGAGCTGGACGGCTTTGCAAACACCGAAGGCGGTGAAGAGCGTCGCGATCTCGGAGAGCGACCCCTCCGTGTTCTTCGCCGCCTGCGCCGGCGACGGCGTGTACAAGAGCACCGACAAGGGGAAGACTTGGGTCAGCGTTTCCGCCGGCATCGACCCGAAGTGCTCGATGACGGACGTCGCGATCAGCCCCGAGAACCCGCAGGACGTGTACTGCATCGGGCGGATCGGGTGGAACGGGAAGTTTTATCACTCGCAGGACGGGGGGAAGAGCTGGGCCGACTCGTCGCAGGTGGCGATGAATTTCACGGCGGATGCCACGGAACGATTCAGCGTGGACGAGCCGCCGCGCAAGACCAAGCTGTCAAATCCGACCACCATCGCGATCTGTCCCTCGAATCCGCGGACGATCTTCCTGCCGGCGAACTGGCGGCCGTGCGTCAGCGAGGACGGCGGGAAGAGCTGGACCGAGAGCGATTACGGCGCGGACATTTCGTGCGTGCAGGACATCCGGTTTCATGAGGGTCGAACGTACGTGGCGGTAATGGACGAGGGGTTGCTGGAGTCGCCGGATCACGGCGCGACGTGGCTTCAAGTCTGGCCGAAGCGGGAGCCGCAGGTCAGCGGGCATTACTGGCGCGTGATCGCCGGCGATGTCGGCGGCGCCAATCGACTCATCGGCACGTGCTCGCCGTGGAATTACCCCGGCAATTGTGTGCTCGTCAGCGACGACGGGGGCAAGACGCACAAAGTTTCCAAGGCCGGGCTGCCCAAGGATCGGCCGACGCTCAATACCATGTGGGGCCAGGGGTACCCGCGGGCGCTGGCGGCGGATCCGAAGGATCCCAAGGTCCTCTACATGGGCATCGACGGGGATAACGCGGGGATTTTTAAGTCGGAGGACGGCGGATACACCTGGAAGCAACTCGAACACCAGCCGGGCAGCCGGCGGATGTTTTACGGGCTGGCGGTCGATCCGACTGATTCGAAGCGGCTGTACTGGGGGTCGTGCGGCGAGCGCGGCGGCCTGTACCGCAGCGAGGACGCCGGCGAATCGTGGCAGCTCGTGATGAAAGACGAAACGTGGGTGTTCAACCTGCTGGTGACGGCGGACGGCACCGTGTACTGCCCGGGGAAGAACCTGTGGCGCAGCACCGACCACGGCAATACCTGGAAAAAGCTGACGAACGGGAACGAGGGGCAGATCGTCGGACTGGAAGTCAATCCCGCGGACGCGAAAACGATCTGGTTTTCGACGCTGAAATGGGGCGGCGAGCGTTGGGGGTACGTCATGAAGAGCAGCGACGGCGGTGGAACGTGGCAGGACGTGACCGGCGACATCGGCTATCGCGGGCCGATCATCCTGCGATTCGATCCGGCGACGAGCGAGCTCTGGGCCGGAGGCGTGGGGTTGTTCAAGACGCGGCAATGAGGGCTGCGCGGCAAGATCGGCAGGCCTTTCCCAGATATACGCGGCGTAATCTGGAATCGCTTCGGCGCGGTTGGCATCGAGTGTTTCGATGGATGTCCGGCGGTTTGGGAGTGGGGTACGATGCCGGGCGATGAGTTCACGCGATTACCCGTGGGGTTTGATCTTCGTCACATTGTTCGTGGCCGGGTGTCCGCACGGGAGTCGGGAGGCGAGTACGCGCCCGTCGGACGCGCCGCGGGTGGATGGGGGCGGGGCGGGAACGGCTAAGTCGGGCGCCACCGCGAGTTCGGCGCCGGTGTCGCCGCCGGCGGCGGGTAAGGGGGCGCGGGTCGATTACTCGAACGCCAAGGCCGGCGTCGGATTCAAGTATTCGGCGGCCTGGAGACCGCGGCCGAATCCGGATTACGAGTTATTCCTGGTTCCGGCCGACACGCCGAAAGCCACCGCCGCGACGGGTCCCGCCGGCGCCGCGCCGCGGTCGATTTCGCTGGACGTGCCGGACTTGCCGGCCCACATTCCCGGGTTGATCCCCATGGGGCCGACCGAGAAGGGCTATCTGGACGACCTGAGAAAGAAGGTGGGGCAGGTGAAGGTGGACGAACTGCCCAAGCCCGCGCTGGGCGCGGGGCAGGTGAAGTTGGTGCGGTGCACGTCGCAGGGTGCTTCCAAGCCGTTCGAGGAGACGGCGATGATCGTCATTCACAACGATCACGTTTACATCCTGCGGGGAACGACGAACCGGCCGGGGGACGAGGAGTTGCGCGTGGCGTTCGATGGGATCGTGAAATCGTGGCGGTGGGCGAAGAAATAGGCGCGCAAAGAAAGGGGACGGTTGCGGGAACCGTCCCCTCAGTTCATCTGGCGTATCGCGATGCGCAGCCCTGCGGCGGCTTGCCGCTAATGCCGGTTAGCGGTTGGGGTTGACGTCCACTTCGCCGCGGACGCCGGTGCCGTGGTCGCGGTGTTCGGTCGTGGTTTCGGTGCGCTCGTAGGTGCGGTCACCGGTGGGGCGGTCGTTGTAGGAACGATCGCGGGGGGTCATGCGGTCGGAGGCCACGTCGGAGCGGTAGTCGCCGCTGGCCGGGCTGAAGTCAAATTTCTGACCGCCGATGGCGGCTTCGAACATCAGGCCGCCTTCGGGCAGCGTGAAGACGGCGACGCCGTTCTTAAAGGCGGTGCCGGTGGAGGCGCCGGCCTTGAGGGCGACGGCCGAGGCATTGCCGGCGAAGGTGTAGTTGCCCTGTTTGAACTTGTCGAGGGCGCTCTGGTTCTCGAACACGATCAGTTCACCATAGACTTGCCCGCCCGCCTGGAGACCGATGGTCGCCTGCTTCAGGTCGGCGTAACCGACCATCTGCCCGTTCTGGTAAACCTCGCCGCGCCCGTAAGCGCCGCCGGCGACGGCCGCGCCCTTGCCCACGTCCGGGAAGATCGCGTAGCCGGCGGAGCGGTCGAGCAGGTTCCGCAGGCCGGGGTCCTCGCGCTGCATGCGGTTCAGTGCCGCGACGGCGTTGTCGTGCAGGGTGTCCTTCTTGGCTTCGGTCTTGGGCTCCGGGTTGGACGAGCAGCCGACGATGAACATGGCCGCCGCGACGGGGACGGCCAGTGATAAGAATGTCTTCCGCATAGGGTGAACTCCTTCGAGTCGTTGATACCGGCGGCGCTAGACGGTGGTCCGTCGCGACGGGCGACCCTACACGCTCGGGCCTATACCGTGTCGCGATGACACGACGCCGGGTCAAACGGCATGTGTGAGGGAAACAACTGGTGTGCCAAGTGGCGCCGGAAGCACGCAATGCGCGAAGCGGGGAGGCGATTTCTTTGTAGGAGCGTGTCGCGCGTTATCGACTGTCGCAAAACGAATTACGACTTCGTATTCGTCACTACCGCGGCTGAGCCCGCGGCCAAATCTACGCGCAACGTATCGAGCTGAAGAAGGCCGCCTACGCTGCGGCGGGTTGACGCGCGCCGCGCGATCGGCGCGATTATCGCGGCGCGTCCGGCGGGGGACTCTTGGCGTGCTTTGTCGGCCGTTGCGAGGGGTTTACTCCGCTCGTGGCGCCGCCGGTGCGGTTCGCGGACCCGGGACTGAGGTTTCCGGCGCCGGTGGTTCCGCCGGGTTCGGTAGGCGGGCCGCTGGGGCAGGAGGGGTCGCAGGACTGGTTTTGCGGCACGCGCTCGGAGATATGGCGATTCATTGACTACTCCTGTTAAGGGGATGACGTCATGGCGGAGGACCGGCAAAGGGAGTGCCGGGGATTGGTCATCGGAACGCTGGCGGAGTGATTTTGTCCGTTACGCGCCGGCGCCGGGCGCACCTATCTTTTTTTCACGTACGGAAACTGGAACAGGAGGTCCCATGGGCGTCGGAGCCAACAGCAGCCGGAACAAGGCATTGAACGACCGCAAGCGCCGCGCAGCGGGGCGGCAGAATACGGCCAGCCCGGAGCGCAAGGCGATCCTGGACGCCGGCGGCATCGCGCCGGCCAAGGGCAAAGCCGGGGGTGCTTTCGGGAAAAAGGGCGAGGCGAACCGGCCGGCGGCGGGGTCGCACCGCGGGGGCGGCGGGGGCGGGGCGTCGCCGAATTCGGACCTCATCAGAGTCGGACGGAGCTCGAAGCGCTCGCGGGCACGCGGGGCGTGAGTGACACAACGCCACTCCGGGAACGAGGGAGCCATGCCGACGAAGAAATCGAATCCGGCGTAGGCGTCGATGCCGAAGAAGAAGCCGACGGAACAAGCAGCGCGCGGGTGAGCGGTTGGCGCGGGGGCGGAATGCGCCGCACGACGCGCGCGTGCCGCGGTCGAGCAAGCAGGTGAGCCAGGGGCGGTTCCCGGGCGAGACGGCGCTGACCGCGAGGATCGTCCGGCCGGCCGCGCCGGCGGGAAGCAGCAGGGGTACCGCGGGCCGGCGATGGGGCGCGCGAAGGTGGGGCGCGATACGTCGGGGTGGGTCAAGGCGCCTGCGACGAAGCGGCGGCCGACGCGCGGGCGGGGCCGTTCGCCGGCGGAACGGGCAAAGGTTTGGGGAGAGATTCAAGTGCCGTGGCCTGGCGGTCGCGCCAGCCATGCGCCGGGGCGGGACTGCGTCCGATATCGTACACGATGGCGCGACCGATCTGCCGCGCGGACGGGTTTCGCGTGGACGCGGGGGCGCGCGCACGATAAGATTAGGGAAAGGTATGGGGCTGAATTCGTTGGTCAGTCCCCGCGTGCGGCGAGGTCAAGGTGTGGGGTCGCTGGCACGGCTTCGGGAGCCTTCGGCGCGGGTCAGGCCCGCGCGGCCGGGCGGTCCCGGAGCGGCTTGCGAAGGAGTTTGATCCGGGCGCCGTGCCGTGCCGATGAGAGGTACGGAAGTCACGGTGCGGAGCGGGGCTCCTCCCGGAACGAGCCAGGCTCGTAGGCCCGCCGGGCGAGCAGCTTGCCCGGCCCGTCTTGAGTTCTTTCGAATGCGGCGTCTGGTGAAGTCGGCCGCGGCGGAGGTGTGCCGTCGCGGCGTGCAACCATGCGCGGATTGACGTGTCTGAAAGATGTGTCTGAACTTGAACAGAGAATAAGCTGTAAATAGTCGTAGGGGGGAACCACGGGCCGGTGGGCCCGTGCCACTGACGGAGACAAGAATGCCGGCAACGAAGTCGAATTCGCTGGTGTCGCTGATCGATCGGAAGCTGGACGTGACGCACTTCCGGGAGCAGCACTGGGAGGGGACGTTCTGGGAGTACCTGGACGTCGTGACGGAGAACCCGTCGGTCGCGCGCAACGCCTTCCAGCGGGTGTACGACATGATCCTGTCGTACGGGCACGAGAACTACACGCAGTTCAAGCAGGAATACGTGCGGTACCACTTCTTCGCCGACCCGATCGAGCACGGGGCGGACGCGATCTATGGCCTCGAGCGGCCGCTGGTGCAGCTCGTGGACTTCTTCAAGTCCGCGGCGCAGGGGTACGGTACCGAGAAGCGCATCCTGCTGCTGCACGGGCCGGTGGGATCGAGCAAGAGCACTATCGCGCGGCTGTTGAAAAAGGGGCTGGAGTCGTACAGCAAGATCGACGCGGGCAAGTGCTACACGTACTCGTGGCGGCTGCCCAAGCAGGTGGGCGACGGCGACGCGACTGAGCAGTACCTGGAATGCCCCATGCACGAGGAGCCGCTGCTGCTGATCCCCAAGGAGGCGCGGCAGGACGTGCTGGACACGATCAACGAGAAGCTGCCGGAGGGGCGGCGGGTGAAGCTGTACGGCGACGTCTGCCCGTTCTGCCGCAAGGTGTACGGCGACCTGCTGGACCTGTACGGCGGCGACTGGAAGAAGGCGATCGAGCACGTGAAGGTGAAGCGGCTGATCCTCAGCGAGAAGGACCGCCGCGGCATCGGCACGTTCCAGCCGAAGGACGAGAAGAACCAGGACAGCACGGAGCTGACCGGCGACATCAACTACCGGAAGATCGCCGAGTACGGCAGCGACAGCGACCCGCGGGCGTTCAACTTCGACGGAGAACTGAACATCGCCAACCGCGGCATCGTGGAGTTCATCGAGGTGCTGAAGCTGGACGTGGCGTTCCTGTACGACCTGCTGGGGGCGTCGCAGGAGCACCTGATCAAGCCCAAGAAGTTCGCCCAGACGTACATCGATGAAGTCATTCTGGGGCACACGAACGAGCCGGAATACAAGAAGCTCCAGGGCAACGAGATGATGGAGGCGTTCCGGGACCGCACGATCAAGATCGACGTGCCGTACAACGTGCGGCTGGACGACGAGATCAAGATCTACATGAAGGACTTCGGCCCGGAGAAGGTCAAGGGCATCCACATCGCGCCGCACACGATCGAGGTGGCGGCGATGTGGGCGGTGCTCACGCGCCTGGCCGAGCCGAAGAAGGCCGGCATCACCAAGCTCCAGAAGCTGAAGCTGTATAACGGCAAGAGCATCCCCGGCTTCACCGAGGACAGCATCAAGGAGCTCAAGGAGGAGGCGCCGCGCGAGGGCATGCAGGGCATCAGCCCGCGGTACATCCAGGACAAGATCAGCAACGCGCTGGTGAGCCACCAGGCGCAAATCGACAAGACGATCAACCCGTTCATGGTGATGAACGAGCTGGAAGGGGGGCTGAGCCACCACTCTCTCATCACCGACGAGGAGCTGAAGAAGGAGTACAAGGAGCTGCTGGCCGTCGTCCGCGAGGAGTACGAGGACATCCTCAAGGCGGAAGTGCAGCGGGCGATCAGTGCCGACGAAGACGCGATCAAGCGTCTGGCGGCGAACTACATCGAGAACGTGCGGGCGTACACGCAGCACGAGCGGGTGCGCAACCGCTACACCGGCCGCGACGAGGACCCCGACGAGCGGCTGATGCGGTCGATCGAGGAGAAGATCGACATCCCCGACAGCCGCAAGGACGACTTCCGCCAGGAGATCATGAACTACATCGGGGCCCTGGCGCTGGACGGGAAGAAGTTCGAGTACAACACCAACGCCCGGCTGCTCAAGGCGCTGGAGCTGAAGCTATTCGAGGACCAGCGCGACACGATCAAGCTGAAGAACCTGGTCAGCAGCGTGGTGGACGACGAGACCCAGCAGAAGATCGACGTCGTGAAGCAGCGGCTGATCAAGTATTTCGGCTACAACGAGACCAGCGCGACCGACGTGCTGAACTACGTGGCGAGCATCTTCGCCCGCGGCGACAGCAAGCAGGAAGAGTAACAGGAAATTCAAATGACGAAACCCGAAATCCGAATCAATGACGAATGACGAATGACGAATTCCGAATGGCGAACGAGAGCGGGTCCTCCCGTTTCGTCATTCGTCATTCGGGTTTCGGATTTGATTGGTCATTCGAATTTCGTCATTCGGATTTTGCACCATGGTTTTGAAGATCGAAAAAGATCACCAGCGTTTCCGGCAGATCGTGAAGGGCCGGATCAGGGAGGACCTGCGCAAGTTCCTCACCAAGGGCGAGCTGATCGGCAAGGAGGGCAAGCACCTGATCTCGATCCCGGTGCGCGGCATCGAGCTGCCGCACTTCCGGTACGGCGACAATTCCAGCGGCATCGGCGCCGGAGACGGCAAGGAAGGCGACGTTGTCGGCAAGGGCCAGCCGGGCCAGGGCAAGACGCAGGGCGGCACCGAGCAGGGCCAGCACATCATGGAGGTGGACCTCTCGCTGGACGAGCTTGCCGAGATTCTGGCCGAGGAGCTGAAGCTCCCGCGGATCGAGCCCAAGGGCAAGCACCGGATCACGACCATCCGGGAGAAGTATTCGAGCCTGCGGCGGGTGGGGCCGGAGTCGCTGCGGCACTTCAAGCGCTCGTTCAAGGAGGCGCTGAAGCGCCAGATCATGCTGGGGGACTACGACCCGGACCACCCGGTCATCATCCCGCAGAAAAAGGACATCCGCTACCGCTCGTGGAAGGAAGTGAAGTCGCCGCAGAGCAACGCGGTGATCGTGTTCATGATGGACGTGTCCGGCTCGATGGGCGAGGAACAGAAGGAGCTGGTGCGCCTGGAGAGCTTCTGGATCGACACGTGGCTCCGCAAGAACTACGAGGGGATCGAGAGCCGCTACATCGTGCACGACGTCTCGGCCAAGGAAGTGGACAAGCACACCTTCTACCACCTCCGCGAGGACGGCGGGACGAAGATCAGCTCGGCCTTCCGCTGCTGCAAGGCGTTGCTGGACGGGCACTACTCGCCGGACGAGTGGAACATTTACCTGTTCCACTTCAGCGACGGGGACAACAGCTCGGAGGCCGACAGCCGCGACTGCGTGAAGCTGCTGAAAGAGCAGTTGCTCCCGGTCTGCAACATGTTCGGCTACTGCCAGGTGGCGTCGGCGTATGGCAGCGGCAATTTCATCAACGTCCTGCACGAGCACCTGCGCGGGCACGAGAAAGTGCTGACCAGCCGGGTGAACTCGAAGGATGATATTTACGATTCGATCCGAACGTTTTTCGGGAAGGGGCATTGAGCGACGGCCTTAATACTCGGGCATGGCGAGCTTCTATTGTGTAATCCTCTCGCGCGGGCAAGAGCAGCTCGACTTCAACGCCGTCTTGACCGCCTTTCGCATCATTCCGGTTGACGGTCGGATCGCCAGAAACGAATGATTGCTGCGGCGCCAGTACCGCGCGGGCCACGGCGTCCAGCTCTCCGACGCAATCACCGCCGCCACGGCGCGGACCGCAGGCGCCGAACTTCACACACTCAACGTGAAGCACTATCCGGTGATTCCGAACCTCGCTCCCGCTTACGTGAAGCCCTAGGATTTCGACATGGCCAACCACACCCTCGCCCCCTTCCCCGACGAGCTTCTCGCCGCCAAGAAGAAGATCCGCGAGCAGGCGCGGTCGTACGGCCTGGACTTCTTCCCGGTCATCTTCGAGATGTGCGACTACGAGCAGATGAACCAGATCGCCGCGTACGGCGGCTTCCCCCAGCGATACCCGCACTGGCGGTTCGGGATGGAATACGAGCGGCTGCGCAAGCAGCACCACTACGGCCTCGGCCGCATCTACGAGATGGTCATCAACAACGACCCCTGCTACGCCTACCTCCAGGAGTCGAACCAGCTCGTGGACCAGAAGCTGGTCATCGCGCACGTATACGGGCACGCCGACTTCTTCAAGAACAACTACTGGTTCAGCAAGACCAACCGCAAAATGATGGACGAGATGGCCAACCACTCCACGCGGGTGCGGCGGCACATCGAAAAGCACGGGCAGGACCCGGTCGAGCGTTTCCTCGACATCTGCCTGAGCATCGAGCACCTGATCGACCCCCACAGCATGTTCCTCAACCGCGGCCCCCTGGAAATGGGCAAGCAGGAGGCGCGGCGGGAGGAGCCGTCCGTCTCCAAGTTCAAGGCCAAGGACTACATGGACCGGTGGGTGAACCCGCCGGACAAGCTGGCGGCCGAGGCGAAGAAGAACCGCGAGGAAAAGGCCAAGATGCGGCACGCGACGCCGGCGAGGCCGACGCGCGACGTGCTGCTGTACCTGCTCGAACACGCGCGGCTTGAGGACTGGCAGATCGACTGCCTGTCGATCGTGCGCGAGGAAAGTTACTACTTCGCACCGCAGGCGATGACCAAAGTAATGAACGAAGGGTGGGCAAGTTACTGGCACAGCACGCTGATGACAAAGCACTTCGTCGAGGCCAAGGAGGTCATCGACTACGCCGACCACCACAGCGGGACCGTGCACATGCCGCCGGGGAATTTCAACCCCTACAAGATCGGCATCGAGCTGTTCCGCGACATTGAGGACCGCTGGAACAAGGGCCGCTTCGGCAAGGAGTACGAGGAGGCCGACACGCTCGGCGCCAAGAAGCACTGGGACAAGGGGCTGGGGCTGGGACGCGAGAAGATTTTCGAGGTGCGCCGGGTGTACAACGACGTGAACTTCATCGACGAGTTCATGACGCCGGAGTTCATCGAGAAGCACAAGTTCTACCAGTACGGCCGCGACCCCCACACCGGCCAGCTCCGCATCGTCAGCCGCGACCCCCAGCGCATCAAGCAGACGCTGCTCTACCACCTGACGAACATGGGCCAGCCGTTCATCTACGTCGCCGACGGCAACTACTGCAACCGCGGCGAGCTGTACATGGCCCACCAGCACAACGGCCTGGACATCGAGATCAAGTACGCCGTGGAGACGCTGAAGAACGTGTACCGGATTTGGGGCCGCCCCGTGCACCTTCAGGCGAAGATCGACGACGACATGATCCTCTTCAGCTACGGCGGCGACCAGCCGAAGCAGCAGACGATCCACGACGACCTGCCGAAGCCGGCGCATCAGATGGGTTAGGAAGCTGGCGGCTTCTCGGCGGTCACACGAAAACTGTTACATGTCACCGATATGCCGATCGTGAGCACGACCAAGATGACGGCCCGCCAGTTCCTGGAGCTGGGACAGGACCCGCCCGGAGTGCGCCTGGAATTGGTCAATGGGGAGGTGGCCGTGAGCCCGAGCCCGACGCCAAAACATTCGCACGTGGTGGTGCGGCTAATCAGCAACGATGAGTACAACGTGCGGCGGCCCGACGTGTTGTTCTTCGCCAAGTCCCGCACACACCTGATCGGCGAAAAGGCGATGGAGGGTCCTCCGGATCTCGCCGTGGAGGTGCTCAGCCCCTGCAGCATTGAGGTGGATCGGGAGGACAAGTTCGCCCAATACTGCGATGCGGGCGTGGCGCATTACTGGATCGTCGATCCGGCGCACCGTACGATCGAAGGCTGGCGGCTGGAAGGGGGCCAGTATGTGCCGACCGGCCGTGGTCAGGAAACGGACGTGGTGCGGCTCCTGCCGTTTGTTGATCTGGACGTCTCACTGGCTCGGCTGTGGCGTGCCGCGTAACCGTCCGGATTCTCGGCCATGGACCTGCCCGAAATCAAAGTCCTTGCGGATGCGGCGGGCGTCGCAAAAGAGGCGGCGGAGCGGATTGCTCGCCACGTGCATGAATCAATTGAATTGAGGGACCGCTTCTCAATCGCGCTGTCGGGCGGGTCGACGCCGAAGCTGCT
>Ga0308175_100001608_pt1 | contig 15271 bp, 14 predicted proteins | sample PhyCR1_3_FD_203893 | JGI IMG/M metagenome (GOLD analysis project Ga0308175, IMG submission 203893) | Soil microbial communities from UC Gill Tract Community Farm, Albany, California, United States - DLSLS.C.R1 | ecosystem: Environmental > Terrestrial > Soil > Agricultural land | place: USA...
ACGACCTCGGCGGCATCCCCTGCGGCTGGGTGATCACCAACAAGGACGGCTCGAAGATGGTGGCGCCGCCCCACCCGGCCCTGGTGAAAGGGACGGCCCGCCACACCGGCGATCCGGTCGCCATGGTCATCGCCGAGACCCGGGCCCAGGCCAAGGACGCGGCCCTGCTCGTCGAGGTCGACTACGAACCCCAGCCGGCCGTGGCCCATCTGAATGCCGCGGTCGCCGACGGCGCCCCCATGGTCTGGGACGAGGCGGCCGGCAACGTCTGCTTCGACTGGCACATCGGCGACTCCGCGGCCACCGAGGCCGAATTCGCGCACGCCTCCCGCGTGGTCTCGCTCGACCTCACCAACAACCGCGTCGCCCCCAACGCCATCGAGCCCCGCGCCGCCAACGGCTCCTACGACGACGTCGAGGACCGCTACACCCTCTACACCACGTCGCAGAACCCCCACCTGACCCGCCTGCTGCTCGGCGCCTTCACCCTCAAGGTGCCGGAGCACAAGCTGCGGGTGGTGGCGCCGGATGTCGGCGGCGGCTTCGGCTCGAAGATCTTCCACTACGCCGAGGAGCTGCTGGTCCTCTGGGCCTCCAGGCGGATCCATCGTCCGGTGAAGTGGACCTCCGACCGCAGCGAGGCCTTCCTCTCCGACGCCCACGGCCGGGACCACGTGACCCACGCCGAGCTGGCCCTCACCGCCGACGGCAAATTCCGCGGCCTGCGCGTCCGCACGCTCGCCAACATGGGGGCCTACCTCTCGACCTTCGCGCCGGCCATCCCGACCTATCTCCATGCGACTCTGCTCTCCGGGCCCTACGTCATCCCCGCTATCTACGCCGAGGTGAAGGCGATCTTCACCCACACGGTGCCGGTGGACGCGGTGCGCGGCGCCGGCCGCCCGGAGGCCACCTACCTGCTGGAGCGCCTGGTGGACAAGGCCGCCCGCGAGCTGGGGATCGACCGCGTGGAGATCCGCCGGCGGAACCTGATCCAGCCGGACCAGTTCCCCTACCAGACGCCGGTCGCCCTCCAGTACGACATCGGCGACTATCCCGCCACCCTCGATCTCGCGCTCCAGTCGATCGATTATGACAAGTACCCGGAGCGCAAGGCCGCCTCGGAGAAGCGCGGCAAGCTGCGCGGCTTCGGGATCTCGACCTACATCGAGGCGTGCGGCATCGCGCCGTCCGCCCTGGTGGGCGCGCTCGGCGCCGGCGCCGGCCTGTACGAGGCGGCGACGGTGCGCGTTCATCCCACGGGGAGCGTCACCGTGTTCACCGGCTCGCACAGCCACGGGCAGGGGCACGAGACCACCTTCGCCCAGCTCGTCAACGAGCGGCTCGGCATCCCGATCGAGAACATCGAGATCGTCCACGGCGACACCGACCGCATCCCGTTCGGCATGGGGACCTACGGCTCGCGCTCCGCGGCGGTCGGCGGCTCGGCCATCTACAAGGCGATCGACAAGATCGTGGACAAGGGGAAGAAGATCGCCGCCCATCTCCTGGAGGCGAGCGTCGCCGACATCGAATTCGCGGACGGCAAGTACCGCGTGGCCGGCACCGACCGGGAGAAGACGTTCGGCGAGATCGCCTTCACCGCCTACGTGCCGCACAACTATCCGATCGACACGGTCGAGCCGGGGCTCGAGGACTCGGCCTTCTACGATCCCAAGAACTTCACCTTCCCCGGCGGCTGCCATCTGGTGGAGGTGGAGGTCGATCCGGAGACCGGCGTCGTCGAGGTGGTGGACGTCGCCATCGCCGACGACGTGGGGGTGATCATCAATCCGATGATCGTCGACGGCCAGGCGCACGGAGGGCTCGCGCACGGCATCGGCCAGGCGCTGCTCGAGGAGTGCGTCTACGACGAGGACGGCCAGCTCGTCACCGGCTCCTTCATGAGCTACTGCATGCCGCGGGCGGCGGACCTCCCCTCCTTCAAGGTGGGCAACCACGTCACCGCGTGCACGCACAATCCGATCGGCATCAAGGGCGTGGGCGAGGTGGGGGCGATCGGCGTCCCCCCCGCGGTGATCAATGCGGTGCTCGACGCCCTGGCCCCGCTCGGCGTCACCAACATCGACATGCCGGCGACCCCGGAGAAGGTCTGGCGGGCGATCCGCGCGGCGGGAGGTGCCGCATGAGGAATTTCGAGTTTCACCGTCCGGGGTCGGTCGCCGACGCGGTCGCCCTGCTGCGGACCAACGAGGCGGCCAAGCTTCTCGCGGGGGGGCAGAGCCTGCTCCCCGTAATGAAGCTCGACCTGGCGCAGCCGTCGGACCTGGTGTCGCTCGCCGGGCTGGCGGGCCTCAAGGAGATCCGCTCCGAGGGCGACGACCTGGTGATCGGCGCGCTCGTCACCCACGACGAGGTCAGCACGTCCCCCGAGGTTCGCCGGCGCATCCCGGCGCTCGCCGATCTTGCCGGCGGGATCGGCGACGCGCAGGTCCGCAACCGGGGGACGATCGGCGGCTCGGTCGCTCACGCCGATCCGGCCGCCGACTATCCCGCGGCGGTGCTGGCCCTGGGCGCGACGATCGTCACCGACCGCCGGCGGATCGCGGCCGACGACTTCTTCCAGGGCTTCTTCCAGACGGCCCTGGAGCCGGACGAGATCATCACCTCGGTGCGCTTCCCGGTACCGGAATGCTCCGCGTATGCAAAATTCCCTCATCCGGCCTCGAAGTACGCGGTGGTGGGAGTAATGGTGGCGAAGACCGGCGGGGGAGCCCGGGTCGCGGTGACGGGGGCCGGCTCGAAGGCGTTCCGGGTGCCGGCGCTGGAGTCGGCGCTCGCCGCGAATTTCTCTCCCGACGCCGTCGCCTCCGGGGCGGTCGATCCCGGGAGCCTGCGGTCGGGCGGGGAGGCGAGCCCGGAGTACCGGGCCCATCTCGTGACGGTGATGGCCAGGCGCGCCGTCCAGGCCTGTAAGTAAGTTGGATCTGCCGCGCAACGTCGAGGAGACCCGGGGGCTGCTCGCGTCGGGACGCTACGTCGCCGACGCGAGCCTCGCCACCGCGGTCTTCCTCGCGCTCAAGCTGGGCCGGCCGCTCCTGCTCGAAGGGGAGGCGGGGGTGGGGAAGACCGAGATCGCCAAGGTCCTCGCCGAGACTCTCGGCCGGCGGCTGATCCGTCTCCAGTGCTACGAGGGGCTGGACGCCGCCGCGGCGCTCTACGAGTGGAACTACCCCCGCCAGATGCTGGAGATCCGGCTGGCCGAGCTCGGGGGCGAGGGGGGAGCCGCGGGCCGGGAGCGGCTGGCGCACGACATCTTCGATCCGCGATTCCTGCTCAAGCGACCGCTTCTGCTGGCCCTGGAGCCGGACTTGGCGGGCCCGCCCGTCCTCCTCATCGACGAGATCGACCGCACCGACGAGCCGTTCGAGGCCTTCCTGCTGGAGATCCTGAGCGATTTCCAGGTGACCATCCCCGAGATGGGCACCGTGCGCGCGCCGGAGCCGCCGATCGTGGTGCTCACCTCCAACCGCACGCGCGAGGTCCACGACGCGCTCAAGCGGCGCTGCCTCTACCACTGGATCGGCTATCCGGACGCCGCCCGCGAGCTCGAGATCCTCCGCCTGCGCGCCCCCGATCTGGCCGAATCGCTCGCCGGGCAGATCGTGCGCTTCGTGCAGCAACTGCGCACGGTCGACCTCTTCAAGCTGCCGGGAGTGGCCGAGACCATCGACTGGGCGCGAGCCCTCCTCGCCCTCGATCAGGTCTCCCTGGACGCCGCGACCGTGAATTCGACCCTCGGCGTGCTCCTAAAATATCAGGACGACATCGAGAAGATGGCGGGCCCGCCGGTGAGCGCCCTGCTGGCCGAAAAGCCGTGAGAGGAGGTTCAAGAATGAAGCTGAGCGATCGGTACCATAAGTGGGTTGAATGGAGCGAGGAGGACGCGGCCTATCTTGGGAAGTGTCCCGATCTGATTACGGGAATCCATGGAGATGACCCGGTAAAGCTCTATGCGGATCTTCACGAGGTCGTTGAGGATGTGATCCGCCACTTCGAAACCGAGGGCCGGGCCCTTCCTGCTCTCCGAATCCGCCCCATGCAGGAAGTCGCTTGACGAGGCCTCGCGGACAACCGGTTCTGCGATGACCTCGAAGCTGGCCGACAACGTCGTCCACTTCACCCGCCTCCTGCGCGGCGCCGGCCTCCGCCTGGGGCCGGCGAGCGCGCTCGACGCCCTCGCCGCCGCCGCCGCCGTGGACGTGCTGCGCCGCGAGGAGCTCTACTGGGCCCTCCACGCGGTCCTGGTCCGGCGTCCGGAGGACTTCGACCTCTTCGATCAGGCCTTCCGGCTGTTCTGGCGCGATCCGTTCGGCGCCGAGGCCGCCCTGGCCCAGATGCTGCCGCACGTGCGCACGCCGCCCGCGTCCACGGTCTCCCGCCGGATCGCCGAGGCCTGGCGTCCGCCGGTCCCCTCAGGAAAAGCCCCTCCGGAAAAGATCGAATTCGACGCCGCGCTCACCTTCTCGGCCGACGAGGTCCTGCGCACGCGCGACTTCGATCAGATGAGCGCCGAGGAGCTCAAGCGAGCCCGGCGGATCGTCGCCCGCATGGCGGTGGCGCCGCGGCCGGTGCGGACCCGGCGGTTCACCCCCGACCCCCACGGCGAGCGGATCGACCTCGCGCGAACCCTACGCGAAAGCCGCAAGACCTTCGGCGACCTGGCGCCGTTGCGCTTCCGTTCCCGGCTCCTCCTGCCGCCGCCGGTCGTCGTCCTCTGCGACATCTCGGGATCGATGGGACGCTATTCGGAGATGCTGCTGCACTTCGTGCACGCTCTGCTCAGCGTTCGCACCAGGGTCCATGCCTTCCTGTTCGCCACCCGGCTGACCAACGTGACGCGCATCCTCCGCCGCCGCGACGTGGACGAGGCGCTCGCGCGCTGCGGCCGGGAGGTCCAGGACTGGGCGGGCGGGACCCGCCTGCGCGCCTGCCTGCACGACTTCAATCGCGTCTGGTCGCGGCGCGTCCTGGGCCAGGGGGCCGTGGTGCTGCTGGTCACCGATGGCCTCGACCGCGATCCCGAGCCGGGCCTCGCCGCCGAGGCCGGCCGCCTCCACCGCTCCTGCCGCCGGCTGATCTGGCTCAACCCCCTCCTGCGCTGGGAAGGGTTCCAACCCCGCGCTCAAGGGGTCAAGGCGCTCCTGCCCCACGTCGACGAGCACCGTCCGGTCCACAACCTGGAGAGCCTGGAGGGGCTGGGGAGAGCACTGGGCTCGTGAGTGGACCAGGCCGGTTTTTACAGCGGGACGCCGCTTTTTTACGCGAAAGGCATTGCAGTGACCGCCAGAAAGTCCTACTATCAAGCCAGGTTAGGTAGTTCCGTCGTAAACTGTCAAGGAGGTCCGTACCAATGAAGAAGGGGCTCGTCTACGGAGCGCTGTGCGCGCTCACCCTGGCCGTTCCGGCCGCCGCCGAGAAAATCTATGTACCGGTCCTGGGAGCCACCAAGCTGTGGGTCGCCAGCGCGGATGGGGTCGAACGAGCGGTTCCCACCGGACGGGTCGGCTTGGTCGCCGTCGACGCGGACTCGTACGAGAACGTCCGGGCCGTCCTGGACGACCGCCTCGAGGTGCCGGCGTTCACGGAAGAAGAGACCTACCAAGCGGGTCTCGAGGTTCCTCTGGCCGACCTGCCGCGTCCGCGGGCGATGAAGTCGCTGGTGGTCGGCGCCGCCAACCTGTCGGAGCAGACCGCCTCCTGCCAGGCCACCCTCTCCCGGCCTGACGGCAGCCGCCTGGGCGAGGTCCAGTTCGACGTCGAGCCGATGTCGCTGTCCCGCCGGGACGCCCTGGCCGCGGCCGGCGGCGCCCGCGTCGGCTCGGTCACCGTCACCTGCGACCAGAGCTTCTATCCCCTGGCCCTCGCCACGCAGGGGAGCGGCAAGGCTCCGATCATCGCCAAGGGCATCGGCCCCAACGGCCCCTGCACCGTCTTCCTGACGATCCTGAAGCAGCCCAACGGCCACTACGCCACCGCTCAGGAGGGCGTGTTCCATGAGGCCACCAAGGCGAATCCCAAGGGCATTCTCTGCCTCAAGGCCACCGAGGACCTCCGCATCGCGAAAGCGGTGTACGAATGGGACGTCTACGTCGGACCCTGGAGCTCCCGGGACAAGTCGGGCATCCACAACCTGGGCTACTTCTTCCTCGACCGCTACCGCAGCGGCGTGATCGGCAACGTCAACGTGCTCGGCCCCAACAAGAACCTGCTCAAGATCATGCAGAACATCAGCATGCCGGCGGGCTCGAACACCAACGCCAAAGTCGGTTACTCGGCCGTGACGGGTCAGACCTACCACGTGATCTACACCTACGACGCCGCCAACAAGCGGGCCACCATGCAGTTTCTGCTCAATGGCCAGACGGTGGCGAATTTCGGCGTCAATTCCCAGCCGGGGAACAACCAGACGCTGGTCTTCAAGCGGTTCGGCACGGGGAACCTCGCGGGCCTCATCTCGAGCAACGAGTTCGGCAACTACCTCAACCAGCACCATCCGGAAGAGGCGACGGTGGGCTGGAAGTACATGAACTTCAAGTTGGACATGATCCCGAAGTAAGAGCGCTCCGGCGCTGACGATCCGAGGCCGCGGCTGGCACCAGCCGCGGCCTTTGTCTTTTTATTCAGCCAGCAGGGAGAAGCGCTCGCGCCGGGGGGCGAGGGGGAAGAAGCGTTGGATCCGGGTGAAGAGGTCCAGCAGGGCGAAGCGCCAGCGCAGGGCGAAGGGGGGGCGCGGGAAGACCCACCCCGAGAGGATCGCCATCGCGGCGCGGTGCACCTGGAGCGGCCCCACGCCGTTGAGGAAGAGCTCGCGGAACGAGTGGTCGTAATACATCTCGACCAGGCGGAAGAAGGTCGACGAGCTCCCTTGGATGAAACGGATGTAGCGCCGACGCAGGGCCGCCGGGTCCTCTCCCCGTTGCACGGCGGCGATGATCGCCCGTCCCACCTCGACTCCGCTCATCATCCCCATGCAGACGCCGGTGGAGAAGATCGGATCGATGAAGGTGGCGGCGTCGCCGGCCAGGAAGTAGCCGGGGCCGGCGTAGGGGGCACAGCGGTAGCTGAAATCGGCCAGCACGTGGGTCTCCGCCGGGAAGGCCGAGCCCGCGGTGCGCTGGCGGACCTCCGGGCAGCGGGAGATCCCCCAGGCGAGCATCTGGTCCGCGGGGAGCCCCACCTTACGCGCCACGTGCTCGTGCATCACCAGGCCGATGCTGGTGCGGGTCTCGTCGAGGGGGATCATCCAGAACCACCCCTCCTCGCAGACCACGATCACGATGTAGCCCCCCTCGGGGCCGGGACGGCGCCAGACGTTCTCGAAATGCCCGAAGTAGGCGATCTTCTTGAGGTGGGGGAGGACGCGGCGGAGCCCCAAGTGCTTGCCGAGCAGGGTCGACTGGCCGCTCGCGTCGACCAGGAAGCGGGCGGCGACGTTCCCTTCGTCCGTGGCCACCTCGACGTTCCCGTCCTCCAGGCGCAGGACCTTGCGGACCGCGACCCCCTCCCGGATCTCCGCGCCGGCCTTCCGGGCGGTCTCGAGCAGCCGGGCGTCGAAGGGGGCGCGCTCGAGGTTGTACGACATCGTCTCGGAGCCGAGCATGCTCATGGTGAACGGGAAGAGGGAGGGCTCGCCGCCGCTCCCGAGGATGAACTCCGCCCCATACTTGTCCACCTTGGGGATCCCTTCGAGCACGTCCATGAGGCCGAGCTCGCGGAACAGCGCGAAGTTGCGGGGCAGCAGCGATTCGCCGATATGGAAGCGCGGGAACGGCGTCCGTTCCAGAAGCCGCACCCGCAGGCCCGCGCGGGCCATGACCAGGGCGGCCGTCGATCCGGCGGGACCCCCGCCGATGATGAGGGCGTCGTAGCGATTCGAATCCGGGCTCATTGCGGGGATTCTATCGCGTTGGGACGGACTTCAAAACAAAGGGCCAGTGACCTACTGCTATAGTAGATCCATGGCCCCGCCCACCCAGCCGGAATCTGAAGGCCCTGAGTCGTCACCGGACCCTGTCCTCCCTGTGGAGTCTTCCGACGGCGTCGATCTAACTCTGATCCGCTGGACCCTCAGCTTGACGCCGCTGCAACGGCTCGAGCTCCTGCAGGATTGGGTGGATGGGCTAGCGGAGCTCCGGCGTGGGCGAGTCACCGAGCGTTAAGTTCCTCGGGCTCCTCCGGGTCCTGCTGCGCCATGGAGCCGATTTCTTCGTCGTGGGTGGCGTCGCTGCCCAACTTGAAGGTGCGCCCATCCTGACGCTGGACCTGGATGTCCTGTACAGCAAAGCTCCTGAGAACCTCGACCGTCTTCTTGCTGCGCTTCGGGAGCTCAAGGCCCGTTATCGCGATCCCGCGGGGCGCTATATCGAGCCGGACCTGGGAAAGCTCGAAACGATGCGGACCCATCTCCTCCTCACCGAGCTTGGCGCTCTCGATGTCCTCAGTGCCATTGGAAACGGTTTCACCTACCAGGATCTCGTGAGCCGAACCGTTTCGTATGAGCTTGGAGAGATGCGGGTTCGCGTCCTTGAGCTGGCGGCCGTCATCGAATCCAAGAAACAAGCAAACCGCGATAAAGATCGCGCCGCGTTGCCGATCTTGCTGCAGACGCTGGCAATGAAAGATCGGCTGAAGAAGGATAAGTAGGCTTGAGCAGCGGCGCATCAACGGCCATCTTCCATCCGCCCGGCACCGCGGCGCCGGCTCGCCGAGGTCTGGAAGACAATTTCGTCAAGAGAGACGCGCCATCATCGAGGCTATTGAACCCACCCCTCCCAGGATGTATCGTTGACGCGTCCAGTATTCGGGGGTGTGGGGCATGAACCACTGGAAGGAGACCGCGGAGATCCTCTCGCGGCTCGCCGAGCTGAAGGCGGCCGGGCGGCGGGCCGCGCTCGCCACGGTGGTGCACATCGTCGGCTCGGCCTACCGGCGGCCGGGGGCCAAATTCCTCATCGAAGAGACGGGCGAGACCCTGGGCAGCGTCAGCGGCGGCTGTCTGGAGGCCGACGTGCGCGAGATCGCCAAAGGGGTCCTGGAGACGGGAGAGCCCAGCCTGCGGCACTACAGCACCGGCGCCGACGAGGACATCGTCTGGGGGCTGGGGCTGGGGTGCAACGGCCTGGTGGACGTCTTCATCCAGCCGGCGACCGAGGGCTCTCTGGCCGATCTGGCCGACCGCCTGCGGACTCTGCTGGCCGGTGATGCCCCCTTCGTGGCCGCCACGGTGGTGGACGGCGAGGGGCTGGGCGCGATGCTGGTCGCGGCGCCGGACGGGACCGTGCACGGCTCTCTGGGGTCTCCGGACCTCGACGCGGCCGCCGCGGAGCACGCCCGGAGCCTGACCGCGGCTGGCCGCTCGGCGGTGCAGACCCTCGCCGAGCGCAGGATCTTCTTCGAGGCACTACCGCCGCCGCCGCACCTCATCGTGGCCGGCGCCGGGGACGACGCCCGGCCGCTCGTCGCCTATGCCGCGGACGCGGGCTTCCGCGTCACCGTCCTCGATCACCGCCCGGCGCTGCTGGCCCCGGAGCACTTTCCGCGGGCGGCCCGGCTGGTGGTGGCCCGGCCCGAGGACCAGGGGATCGAGCTGCCTCCCGCAGCCCGCTCGCTGGCGGTGGTAAAGGCCCATTCTCTGGCCATCGACCGCGAGTGGGCGCGGCGGCTGCTGGCGGCGGGGGTCCCCTACGTCGGAATGCTGGGCCCGCGCGCGCGGACGGAAAGCATTCTGCGCGAGATCGGCGCCGCCCCGGCGGACACTGAGCGGGTCTACGGTCCGGTGGGGCTGGACCTCGGCGCCGACGGCCCCCGGCAGGTGGCGCTCGCCATCGTCGCCGAGCTGCTCGCCTTCATCGCCGGGCGCGAGCCGCGCCATCTGGCCGAGCGCAGGGAGGCGATCCATGCCGGCTGACCGTCAGGGCCCCGTCGCCGGCATCCTGCTCGCCGCGGGCACCTCGAGCCGCATGGGGAAGAACAAGCTCCTCTTCGAGCTCGAGGGGGAGAGCGTGATCCGCCGGGCCGTTCGGCGGGCGCTGGCCGGCGGCCTCTCGCCGCTGGTGGTGATCCTCGGCCACGAGTCCGATCTGGTCTGGAAGGAGATCGAGGACCTCCCCTGCGAGTGGGCGCTCAATCCGCTCTACGAGCAGGGGATCAACTCGTCGCTCAAGGCCGGCGTCATGGCCGTGCGGGGGCTCAAGGCGAAGGCGGCCCTGGTGATGCTGGCCGACATGCCGTTCGTCACCTCCGAGATGATCGCCGCCATGATCGCCCGCTACCGTGATTCCACGGCGCCGCTCGTCATCTCGGACTACGACGGGGTCAACGCGCCGCCCATGCTCTACGATCAGAGCCTCTTCACGGAGCTCCTCCTGATGGAAGGGGAGGGGTGCGGCCGGCAGGTGGTGCGGCGCCACAAGGCCGAGGCGGAGGTGCTGCCCTGGCCGGTTTCCGCGCTGCAGGATCTGGACGTGCCGGAGGATTACGCGGTGATCAAGAACGGCAAACCATTGAATCCATAGCAGGTTCTCTGTCTATGCGTGGTACGATCTGCCGATGCTGAAACGGATTTTCGCCGACAACTTCCGCGCGCTGGTGAACTTCGAGCTCCGGCCCGGTCATCTGAGCCTCTTGCTGGGTGAGAACGGCAGTGGCAAGACCAGTGTGTTCGATGTCTTGGGAGGGCTGCGTGACCTGATCGTGCTGGGCCTTCCCGCAAGTCAGCTTTTCTCGGGCACCCGGACCCGGTGGGACACCCGGGATGTGCAGCGGTTCGAGTTGGATGTGGAGAGCGGCGGGCACTATCGCTACGTGCTGGAGATTCAGCATCCTGAAGAGTCTCACGGCAAGCCATTCATCCGCTCGGAGAACGTAACTTTCAATGGTGCTCCGCTGTATCGGTTTTCTGCCGGTGAGGTCCAGCTCTACCGTGACGATGGAGTTGCAGGCCCGGCGTTCCCGTTCCGTCCAGATCAGTCGTTCCTGCTGAATATCGATGCGCCTGGCGCCAAGCAGATGGATCGACTTGCAGAGTTCAAAGCGTTCGTAACTGGATTCCAGATTGTGCAGCCAAATCCGTTTTCGATCGAAGACTCCTCTCAGCAAGACCAGCTTTTCTTGGCTCGGCACGGAAGCAATTTCGCGTCATTCTTCAGCTATCTTAACAGCGAGCGCCCGGACGTGCGGGCTGAGCTCGAACGCCAACTCGGCAAGGCGCTCCCAGATTTTCTTAACCTGTTCTTTCGACGAGTAGGGGATGCGAAGTTCTTGCTCGCGATGTTCAAAGGTGAAGAGAAGCCTTCCACCGAGTATTGGTTTCGGGAGCTTTCTGAAGGGCAGAGAGTATTAGTGATCCTTTATTCAACCGTTTGCGGCCTGATTCAGCGTGGATCAGTTCTTTGTTTTGACGAGCCGGATAACTTCGTATCTTTATCGGAGGTACAACCCTGGCTGCAGTTCCTGCGCGATACGCTCGAATTGCGGGGTGGGCAGGCGATGATCATTTCGCATCATCCTGAGGTCATGGATTATCTGGCTCAGGACTCTCTCTGGTGGTTCGAGCGACCTTCCGGGCCAGTAATCGTCAGGCCGTATGAGACGGATTCCGATTCTCCCCTGAAGCTTTCCGAGTTGGTGGCCCGGGGAGCGGCGTAGAGTGCCGGGGAGACTGAGATGTTGGTTGCTCTGTGAAGACATTGAGCAGGAGCGGCTCTTTCGTCCGATCCTGGAGCGCCATTTTCACCGGGTCTACGTAGAGCCTCGGAAGCCCCACGGCGGAGCCAGCTTTGTGTTACAGCAGGTGGAACGCTTGGCCGAATACATTCGGCGGTACCATCAGGAAGCGGTGGGCTTGCTGGTGGTGATCGACGGCGACTCCGCCGGTCAGCAGCGACGCATCGACGAGATCCGCGCCGCTGCGGGTTTGATTGGCGCCACTTGGGAAGAGCGCGTTGCGACGTGCATTCCAACCCGTAGCGTGGAGACGTGGGAGATGTGGTTGTGTGGCAGACGCGAGGTCGACGAACAGACGTCGTACAAGCAGGTGTTCCAACGAGAGGTTGAGCGGGGAACCATGAGTCCTCGCCAAGCGGTGGAAGCCTGGCTCGCCGCCACTCCCCAGGATCTGAAAGCCGAGGAGACCCGGCTCCCAGCTCTCGCTCATGGACGCAGAGAAGTGGACAGGCTCAAGCAATTTGTCAAACGGTAGGGCGTTCGTTCGCCTTGAACAGACCGCCGTCCGGGCGTATTGTTGACGCGTCATGCGATCCGACCTCCTCCAGATGGCCGCGGACCTCGCCCAGCGGGAGGAGCCCTTCGTGCTGGGGGTGGTGGTGCGGCGCCAGCCGGCCAGCTCGTCCCAGGCCGGAGACATGGCGCTGATCACCGCCGCGGGCGCCTTCCACGGCTTTCTCGGCGGCAGTTGCACCCAGCCGACGGTGGTGCGCGAGGCCAAGCGGGTGCTCGCGGAGGGGAAGCCGCGGCTGGTGGCCCTGGCTCCCGATCCGGAAGTGGCGCGGCGGCCGGGCGTCACCGTCTTCCCCATGACCTGCAACAGCGGAGGGAGCGTGGACATCTATCTGGAGCCCGTCCTGCCGGCGCCTCGCCTCGTGGTGTTCGGCGTCTCTCCCACCGCCCGCGCCCTGGCGAAGCTGAGCAAGGCCATGGGCTACTCGGTGATCGCCGTCGATCCCGCGGCCGAGCCGGAGCTGTTTCCGGATGCCGATCAGATCGTGACCGACCTCGGCCGGGCGCCGCGGCTCTACGCCCCCTCTAAAGGCCCGCGCTTCGCCGTGGTGGCCACTCTCGGAGAGCGCGACGAGGAGGCGATCCGCGACGCCCTGGCCCTGTCGCCCGATTATCTGGGGGTGGTGGCGAGCCGGCGGCGTTTCGCCCAGATGCGGGAGACCCTGATGGAGAGGGGCGTGACCGCCGCGGCGCTCGACGCCATCCGCAACCCGGCGGGGGTGAATATCGGAGCCTCGACGCCGGAGGAGATCGCGCTTTCGATCCTGGCGGAGATCGTCGAGCGGCGGCGCGAGGAGCAGGCCGGCGAGGAGGCCAGGCCCGCGGAAGCCGAGGCGACCGCGATCGATCCGATCTGCGGCATGACGGTGGTGATCGCCGGGGCCCGCCATGTTGCCGAGCACGCGGGGCGCTCCTGGTACTTCTGCTGCGGCGGCTGCCGCGAGCGCTTCCTGGCCGATCCCGAGCGGTATATCTCCCAGGAGGGGGCCGCTTGAAGGACGAGATCGCGGCGCTCCAGGAGGCGATGGGGGCCCAAGGGTACATCGCCGATCCGGCGATCGCCACCGCGCTCTTCCTCTCCCGCGAGATGCGCCGGCCGCTGCTGATCGAGGGGGATGCCGGAGTGGGGAAGACCGAGATCGCCAAGGTGCTGGCGCGTCTGCTCGACACCGAGCTCATCCGCCTCCAGTGCTACGAGGGGCTGGACGTCTCGACCGCGCTCTACGAATGGAACTACCAGCGCCAGATGCTGCGCCTGCGGATGGCCGAGGACGAGGGGAAGAGCGGGGAGGAGATCGAGGATCTGATCTTCAGCCGCCGCTATCTCCTGGAGCGCCCTCTGCTGCGCGCCATCACCCGGATCGAGGGGCCGCCGGTGCTGCTGATCGACGAGATCGACCGCGCCGACGACGCCTTCGAGGCCTTCCTGCTGGAGGTGCTCTCGGATTTCCAGGTGACCATCCCGGAGCTGGGCACCATCCGCGCCGAGCACGTCCCCCATGTGGTGCTCACCTCGAACCGCACCCGCGAGATCGGCGACGCCCTGCGCCGGCGCTGCCTCTATCTCTTTATCGAGCACCCCACGCTGGAGAAGGAGGTTCGCATCCTGCGGGCGCGGGTGCCGCAGGCGGGCGAGCGGCTCTCCGAGGAGATCGCCCGCTTCATGGCCGCGCTGCGCCGGCGGCGCCTGAGCAAGGCGCCAGGGGTGGCGGAGACGATCGATTGGGCCCAGGCGCTGCTGCGGCTGCACCGCGACCATCTGGATCGCGAGACGGTCGAGGCCACCCTGGGCTGCGTTCTCAAGGATCATCACGATCTGCGCGAGCTGAGCGGCGGCGATCTGGAGGCGGTGCTGGCGGAGGCGACCGCGGGATGAGCGACCTCGTGCTCCATCTCGCCCGCTTCGCGAGCGCCCTCCGGGGGCATGGGGTACGGTTGAGCTTGAGCGACGAGGCGGACGGTCTGGCGGCCCTCACTTTGATCGACCTCGGGGACCGCGACGAGGTGCGCCGGGCCCTGCGGACGGCGCTCAAGATCCGCCAGCGCGACCTGGTGGTCTTCGAGGAGCTGTTTGCGGCCCTCTGGAGCGCCCAGGAGGCCGGATCGTCCAATCCTCCTGTTCAAGCCCCCAGGATCGCCGGTCCGGCCCGTCCACGGCCCGGAGGGCGGCTTCCCGGCCGAAGTGGCGAGCCGCGGTCGGAATCCGCCGTGGCCGCGGGAGAGGAGCCGGGCTACAGCCCGGAAGCGGTGCTGCGCCGCAAGTCGTTCGAGGATCTCTCGCCGGCCGATCTGGTGGAGATGGAGCGGCTCCTGGGGCTCCTGGCCCTGCGGCTCGCCACCCGTCCCAGCCGCCGGCGGGTGCCGGTGCGGGGGCGTGGCGAGGCCGATCTCCGGCGCAGCTTCCGGCGGGCTTTGTCTCACGGCGGCGAGTTTCTCTCCCTGGCCCGGCGGGCGCGGCCGATCGAGCGACCCCGGCTGGTGGTGCTGTGCGACACCAGCGGCTCCATGGACCCGCACACCCGCTTCCTGCTCACCTTCGTGCTGGCCCTGAAGCAGGTGGCCCGCCGCAGCGAGATCTTCGTCTTCAATACGACCCTGGTTCGCTTGACCCCCTGGATGCGCCAGGGGCGGATCGATCTGACGCTGGAGCGCCTGGCCTCCCAGGTGCCGGACTGGTCGGGCGGCACCAAGATCGGGGAGTGCCTGGCCGACTTCGTGGACCACTATCTCGACGAGGTGGTGGACAAATCGACGGTGGTGATCATCCTGAGCGACGGCCTGGACCGCGGCGACGTCGGCCCGCTCGCCGGGGCGATGCGGGCCATCCGGTCGCGCGCCCGGCGGGTGCTCTGGCTCAACCCGCTGGCCGGGGACGCGCGCTACGAGCCCACGGCCCGGGCGATGGCGGCGGCCGTTCCTTATATCGACCGCCTCCTTCCGGCCCACAATCTCGAGTCGCTGGAGCGGCTCGTTCCTCTGCTTGCGGCGTGAAGGGAGATAAGAGCGCATG
>Ga0308175_100001609_pt1 | contig 15269 bp, 15 predicted proteins | sample PhyCR1_3_FD_203893 | JGI IMG/M metagenome (GOLD analysis project Ga0308175, IMG submission 203893) | Soil microbial communities from UC Gill Tract Community Farm, Albany, California, United States - DLSLS.C.R1 | ecosystem: Environmental > Terrestrial > Soil > Agricultural land | place: USA...
GCCCACCTGAGCGCCGGCCTTCGCGGCGGGGGTCTTCTCGGAGACGAGGATGACCTTCAGCGCCCGTTCCCCTTCCACGGGGCTGGTGGAGAGGCCGAGAGAGGGGTAGACCGGATCGGTCTGCGCCGGCACACCCCAGACGAAATCGGCGTACGACGCCTGGACGGTCCTGACGTCGTGCCCTTCGCCGTCGCGGACGTTGACCGGAACGACGGTCGCGATCTTTCCCTGGAAATGGCGGGCGGCCTGGTACTGTGCCTGGTACTGGATGCCGAGCCCGTAGACCACATGGCCGGAGCCGACGAGCACGACCATCACCGTGTCCTGCCCGCCCTGCTCCTGGAGCGCCTTGACGGCGTGGAAGGCCATGGTGGCGTCCCAGGTGGACTGGGCGGCGATCATCGAATCCCATTGCGCTTCGGTCATGCCGGAGTGGAGCGGATCGCCGCCCCCTTCGAAGTAGGACTTGAACAGGATGCGGTGCTCGGGGCTCGACGTGTCGATGTCGGTGGGGATGTGGGCCGCCTCTTCGGGCGTCAGGTTTTTGAAACCTTTCTTTCGCAGCGCGGTGACGACGTCGCGGGGCGCGTTGAGGGCGACCATGCGCAGCTTGTGATCGCGGGCGAAGAGAAAGATGTCGCGATAGTAAAGCCAGTTGTAACCCCAGTTTTCATACCAGCGCGAGGTTTGGAGGAACGCCTCCTCGGTGAGCCGGCCGTCCACCCAGCCGTCGAGGAACCACTGCTCGGGGTAGGGGTACATCTCCAGCCCCACCAGCACCGGCCGGCCGGCGCGCGCGAGCTCCTGGAGGACGCGGAGCTCGGCGTGGTGATAGTCGATGTCCGTATGGCTCTCCCCAACCAGCACCAGGCGCGCCCCCGCCAGCCGCTTCGGCAGCTCGGCGGGCGTGAGGATCTCGCCGGTCCGCGTGTCCGTGATGCCGTCGAGCACCACCGGCGCCTCCCGGTCCTTGCGGGCGGGATCGCCGATCGCGAGGTGGAGGGTCTTGTCCTGGCCGTGGAGGGCCGCGGCGAGGAGCAGGGGAAGAACGCAGGGCAGGGCTCTTTTGGCGGTCATGGCGGCCTCGGATTGTACTCCCTGGGTACAGTGTAGAATCGAGGCTGCTGTTTTGAAGCTTTGCCGTCAGCCGGAGGATTCGAGACAGGAGGGCTCTTGGGAAAGGAGCCTGTCCATGGTCTGGAAGCCCTGCGCCTCAGTGGTCTTCTGCCTGGGTCTCGCGGTCCTCGTCTCTCCCTCCGTCCTGAAAGCCCACGTCGAGGGGATGGGCCTCCGCGAGATCGCGGCGGCCTCCCCCCACATCGTGGTCGCCACGGTCGAGGGGATGGCGAGCCGCTGGAACGGGCCGCACACCCTGATCCTCACCGCCTACACGCTGCGCGTCGAGGAGCGCCTGCGGGGGGACGCCCCGGACCGGATCGCCATCACCGTGCCCGGCGGCACCCTGGGGAAGATCTCGGACGACACCTGCATCTCAGTCCACCTCGAGGTCGGGGCCCGCTATCTCCTCTTCCTGGACGATCTCGACCGTCCCACCCTCATGCCGGTCGTCGGCGCCGGGCAGGGGGTGTTCCGCGAAACGCCGAACCCCCGTGCCTTCCAGGACCTCGTGGCCGCCGCGCGGTCCCTGGCGGCGCGGGTTCCCCTGGCGAAGCGCCCTCAGCAGCCCGCCGACGCCGCGCTGCCGTCGATGACCTGGAGCCCCGGCGCGCCGCCCGCCGCTTTCTTCGGGACCGCCAGATCGCGGCCGCCGCGGGCCGCCCCCGAAGCCGCGCTTCCGCCGCCGGAAAGCGAGGCCTCCGAAACTGTCGAGATCACCGGCGCCGTGCCGGTGCCCCCGAGGCCGGCCGCCGGCAAGTTCCTCTACGAGGAGCTGGCACCGCGGCCGGTGGTGGTCAATCCGCTGACCGGCTCGCCGTTCTCCCCGTGGGACCAGTACGAGATGGCCTACTGGAACCGGTACAGCGGCGACCTCTTCCGGGTCCTGGATCCGCCGAATCCCTCCTGGGCCTACAACAACGGCGTCTCGGACATCGTCGGATTCCTCGACGACGCCACCATGAAGAGGCAGTTCGACTATGACTGGACCGACCTGGGCGCGGGGGTCCTGGCCGTCACCTTCGCGCGCCGCGAGGAGGGGGTCATCCTCGAGGCCGACGTCGTCTTCAACCCCCACAAGAGCTGGACGGTCGACGACCTGGAGGCGACGGGCAGCGAGCCCCTCTATGGGTTCAAGGAGGCCGTCCTCCACGAGCTCGGCCACGTCTGGGGGCTGCTGCACCCCTGGGACGACGATCAGACCTGGGTCACGTGGGACTCGGTGATGAACTACAAACCCAGGCAGTATTACGTCTGGGAGCTCTTCGCGGACGACACCGCCGCCGTGCGCCACGCCTTCCCTCCCGGAGTCCCGGTCCGCGACGGGCTGATCAGCTCGTACGTCACCGTCCGGAACCCGAGGCTCATTATCCCGAATTACCAGACGCCCAGCCCGTCGCCCGCGGCCGTCCGGGCCGGCGGCGCCTTCAGCCTGTCCGGGCCGATCAAGATCGAGAACGTCGGCACGGTGCCGCTGATCAATCCTGTCGTGGAGGTCTACCTGGCGCCGGCGCGGCTCAGCTTCGACGGGGCCGTGCTGCTCCAGCGGGCCACGGTCCGCGGGAAGATCCCGTCCGGCGGCACCCTGCAGGTGAAGCTGAAGAATCTCAAGGTCCCCCGCGGCACTCCCGCCGGGACCTATTCCATGGCCTACTTCCTGCGCGATCCCAAGGACGCCTATCAGGACAACAACGCCGCCTGGGGGCTGGAGGGTTTCACGGTGACGGTGACTCCGTAACCCCGATTGGCACTGCTCGGTTCTCTTCAAAAGATATGCTGAGCCCAAGCGGAGGAGGATCATGGCGGAAAAATTCAAAGTCGGCGATCACGTGACCTGGAATTCAGAGGCCGGGCTTGTGAGCGGCAAGATCATCAAGGTGCACACGAAGGACTTCGATTACAAAGGGCATACACACCACGCGAGCAAGGATGATCCGCAATACGAGATCAAGAGCGACAAGACAGACCACATCGCGGCGCACAAGGGCTCGGCACTGAAGAGGGTGAAGGACTGAGCAATGGCGGCGGCGGACCTGCCTGGGCGTTCGGCCGGTGCACAAACCGCCGTCGCGGGTCAAGGGCAGCGCGAACAGCTAATCTGGATGGAGCCTCGGAGCGGCGCGTCAGCTTCCTCGTGGCGTAGCTTCTCCGGGGCAGAGTCGGCTTCTCCAGCATGGCGCGGCTTCTCCTGGCCAGAGTCAGCCTCTCCGGCTCGGATCAGCTTCGCCAGCGTGGCGCGGCTTCTCCATGGCGGAGTCAGCGTCCCCAGAACGGAGTCGGCTTCTCCTGCGTGGCTCTGCCTCTCCATCTCAGAGTCAGCTTCTCCAGCGCGGATCAGCGTCTCCGGCGCGGCGCGGCTTCTCCATGGCGGAGTCGGCGTCTCCAGAGCAGAGCCAGCTTCTTCAGCATGCCTCTGCTTCTCCATGTCAGAGTCAGCGGCTCCGGTTCGGATCAGCTTCGCCAGCGTAGCGCGGCTTCTCCACGGCCGAGTCGGATTCTCCAGAGCGGAGCCGGCTTCTCCAGCGTGGCACAAGTGAATCGCAAGAGCTGTGGAGCAGTGTGGGCTCCCATATACTCTGCCTCCCTTGACCCGAAAGGAGAGCTCATGAAGAAAGGCGTCCGGATCACCGCCCTGGCTCTTGTGCTGGGCGCGGCGGCTCAGCTTCAGACCGCCAAGGCCATCGTCTTCACCCCCAATCTGTGCGGGGACTATTGCTACACGGAAGGCGAGGAGGTCCCCTGTCAGGACCGCAGTGGACCCGTCTGGGTCCGCACCACCTGCACCTGCATCAACGGCCGTCTGGTTTGCTGAGGTAAAGGGGGATGGGGGCAAGCCCCACCCCTTACGCATTGCCGAGGGCGCTAGCAAGGCGTAACATAGACCTGCCCGGGCATAGAGACCGGTGACCGCGAAGGAGCACAAATCTCATGGAGAGAGACCCTGGGGAGACCATCGCCAAGCCGCTGCCGCTGGTCCCGGAGCAGGCCGGGCTTTTCGACTTGGGGTATATTGAGCCGGTCGGATCCTTCTCCATGCCCATCGCAGCAATCCGCCCAGACCCCGAGCCGGAGAGGTCCCATGCGCCCGAGCTTCCGCTCCGGGCCAAGAGCTACCCCCAGCTCCGGTTCATGGGCAGCAAGCACCGCCTTCTGCCCTGGCTGCACGAGATCCTGTCGCAGGTGCAATTCGACACCGCCTTGGACGCCTTCTCCGGCAGCGGGTGCGTGGCCTACCTCTTCAAGAGCATGGGGAAAGAGGTCACCGCGAACGACTTCCTCAACTTCACCAACGTGCTGGCCACGGCCTTGGTGGAGAACCCCGAAACGGTCCTGCGCAGCCAGGACGTGGACCGGCTCCTGAGCGAGCCTCCGGAGCACGACCGGTTCATCGAGGAGACCTTCGAGGGTATCTTTTTCACCCCGGAGGACCTGCGGTTTCTCGACGGCATCTGGGCGAGACTGCGGGGGCTCAGGAATCCCTACAAGAAGGCCATTGCCCTGTCCGCCCTGATCCGCTCCTGCCTGAAGCGGCAGCCGCGCGGCGTCTTCACGGTGGCGGGAGACCCCGAGCGCTACAAGGATGGCCGCAGGGATCTCCATCTCTCTCTGCGCGAGCATTTCATCGAGCAGGTCGAGGTCTTCAATCGCGGCGTCTTCGACAACGGACGCAAGAACCGGGCGCTCCATGGGGATGTCTTCGAGATCGATCCCGCCGGGTTCGATCTCGTCTACCTGGATCCTCCCTACGTGCCCCGCGCGGATGATAATTGCTACATGAAGCGGTATCACTTCCTGGAGGGGCTGTCCTGCTACTGGCAGGACATGTCTCTCCTCGAAAACAGCCGCGTCAAGAAGATCAAGAAGCCCTACACGCCCTTCTCCTATCGCCGGGATTCGATGAGCGCCTTCGACCGGCTCTTCTCAAGGTTCCGCAAGAGCATTCTTGCGCTCTCCTATTCCTCGAACGGCTATCCGGATCTGGAAGAGCTGGTCCGTCTCATGCGCCGGTACAAGGCTTCGGTGACCGTGTTCGAGAAGGAGCACCGATATCATTTCGGAACCCATGCCGCGGTCAACCGGTCGGTGGTTCAGGAGTACCTGATCCTCGGGGTCTGAATGGAGCGGCGCCGCCAGACCTTCGAGGAGATCATCTCCAGCCTCTCCCGCATCGAGTCCGCCTGGAAAGACGAGCACGCGCAGTCGGTGATGGATCTCCTCGACGGCATCGAGGAGAAAACCTTCTATACGACGGACGATCTTCGCCAGCTCCTGGACGGGGACTATGAAGCCGGAATGACGCTGATCCGGCTCTTTCTGGACCTCTCCAAGGACGAGCTGGTCGGCTCCCTTCGGGACGTCCAAGCCGGGCTCTACCGCAAGGCCCCGGATCGCTTTCTACAGGGCCTTGCCTCCCTCGGAGCCCTGGAGAAGATGCGCGAGGCCGTCGGTACCCCGGTAACCTGGCGCGATATCCTGGTCGAGAGGCTCAAGACTGGGCGGGGGAGCGCCATCAAGGCTCAGGCGCGCGGCAGGTTCCTGGAAGATAAGACCGAGGAGATCGTGCAGGCGGTCTTTGGGATCGGCCACTATGACGCGCGGTGCCGGTTCGTCGGAGCCAACGGCCAGGAGGACGAAAAAGCGGACTTCGCGATCCCCTCGCGAGAGGACGCGCGCATCCTGATCGAGGTGAAGGCGTACGGCGCCACCGGAAGCAAGCAGACGGACATCCTGGGAGACATGGGGCGGATCGTCGGCAAGAAGCGCCACGACACGACGCTGTTGTTCGTGACCGATGGGATCACCTGGAAGCTGCGGACCAACGATCTTCGCAAGCTGATCGAGATGCAGAACAAAGGGCAGATCGCGCGCATCTACACGTCTAAGATGTTCCCTGATTTCAGGCAGGACCTTCTACGGCTGCGATCCGCAGTATGGGCTTGAGCCGGGGACCTGAGCCGCCCTAGCAAGCAGAACTGGCCATGATATCGAATTATTCAGAAAGACCCTTAGTTGTAAAATATATTCGCCACTGCGGCTCGCCTGCCAGCGCCATCGGCACTCAACACCGAGCGATATCTACAGCCTAATATGGAGAATGTCGGCATGAGCCAGAAAGATAGCGGAGTCACTGCACCGTCCCTTCAAGACTATTCCCTAATTCGCACCTACGCAGAAAAATTTCAATCCGACAACGGGCTCGAAGCCCCAAGCCTCGGGTTCTCGTTTTTCGTTCTCGACTTGGTTTTAAACCTCCAGGTGGATGAAATCGAAGACGCCCTTACAGACACCTTTTATCTACGCTCGCGATCGCAGGAATCGGGTCACGACAGAGGAATTGATGCGCTATATATAGATAACAGCGAAGACCCAAGCATTGCGCACCTATTCAGCTTCAAGTACGCCCAAGATTTTCGACACACTGCAAAGTTTTTCCCAGGAAATGAGATCGACAAGATAGTCGGATTCCTGTCAAACATTATGCAGCAGGACGAGTCGCTACGCGATTATATAAATCCGGCACTCTTCTCAAAGGTTCAGGAGATTTGGGATCTCTTTCAGTCGGAAAACCCGAAATTTGTAGTCCACATATGCACAAACTATTACAATTCATTCGAGCCGAACGAGAAAACAAGATTTGAAAGGGCGCTCTCAAATTACACTTTTGTGACAGTCCAGTATCACTTGATGCCTGACCTGGTAGAGAAACTAACACATAGAGGAAGACGAACCGTTAATGGAAGAGCAAAAGCGATTGACAAAAATTTGTTCGAAAAATCCGGCGGTGACATAAGAGCCTTAATCGTAGAACTAGACGCCCGCGATTTAATTCGCTTGGTCATAGATGACGAAGGACTAAGAAAGAAAGCAGATCTCGAAGATTATTCGGTCCTGAGAGGGCTCGACCTGCTGGAGGATGCATTTGAGGATAACGTCAGAATTTATCTTAAGCAACGCAGCAGGATTAATCAGAACATAAAGTCTACCGCTCTGGGAGAAGAAAGCCATCGTTTTTTCTTTTATAATAACGGCATAACGTTGACATGCAACCGCTTTGAGTACCCTCGAGGACAAAGAGGGCCGATAATTGATTTGGAGAACATTCAGATCGTCAATGGCGGACAGACTATCCATGCCTTATTTGAGGCATTCCAGGAGAATTGCGAAAAATTCGAGGATATCGAGATTCTTTGCCGTATTTACCAGACTTCAAATCAGGGCCTCAGCACCAGCATTGCCGAATACACAAACAGTCAGAACCCAGTGAAGAGCCGAGATATTAGGTCTAATGACTATGTGCAGAAAAAATTAGAGCGGGAACTTCTGGCGAAGGATTATTATTACGAGCGAAAGAAGGCTCAGCACCAAGACAAGCCTCGCGTGAGGCGAATAGATGCCGAGAAGGCAGGACAAGTCTTAATGGCTTTTTTTAATGAAATGCCAGCCGAGGCGAAGGACAACAAGCGGCTTATATTCGCCGAGAAATACGACGATATATTCAATGATGCTGTTACGGCCGAAGGTGTTTTGCTGGCGCTTCTTCTGTTCGGCGACATAGAGCGTGAGCGGAAGCGCGTTTGGGTCGAAATTAGGGAGAGTCCATCGCGCTGGGAGGCGGAGTCGTACATAATCCACTCGTCATATTATTTCCTGTATCTGCTGAAGAAGCTTGCAGATTTGGTCAAAATACAGCCCGAGCTATCTAATAGAAGTGTAATTTATGGGTTCTATCCTGAGGCTGTAGAGCTGATTGAGCGAGTGATAGACACAGAAAAGAAATACCTCCAGAAGAGAAAGGAAGGTTATAGCCATCGGGTCTTCTTCAAAGGCAATCGCCCAAAGAAGCACCTCGATAGCTTATTGACTCTGTGGCCCGATTGGAGGTCGGCATCGGTTTAGCCCAGCCGGGGAGGGTGCCAAGCGACCGAACCCGGACCGACCTAACGTTGCTCCGGGTTCGGCCAGTTCTCCCGGGCGTGCCAGATCCGGAGGACGCGCACCTCGCTACGCAGAATCTGGTAGCGGATAAGATAGCCACTCGCTCCGAAGGCTATGGGAAGTTCGCGCACGTCGAGATTGGAACCGGCGGGCGCCCGGACGACCCGCCCCATGAGCGGCTGCTGCGAAATCAGGAGGGAGGCGGCCTTGATCCTCGCTGCCGCCCTTTGGGCGGCGCCAGGATTGTTCTCCGCAATGAAGTCCCTTAGCCGGCTGAGATCCTGGCGCGCGAGTTCAGAGGGTGTCTCGAAAGGGGTTTTCTCCGCTGTAGAGACGCCCCGTGGGGCGTCTCCAGGGCGACACGGTCTGTGCTCTGCTAGAGGTCCCGCGGGTGCGTTGTGGCAGATCGGATCGCCCTCTCCGCCTCGGAGACGCCCCACGGGGCGTCTCTACAGCGGATTGCCAGACGAAATCGCCACTTTCGAAACACCCTCTCAGTGAAGACGAGCTTCACTTCGCGGTGGAACCCTCTTGGCCCTAGGTATCGAGCCAGGCGAAGACTTCCTCTGCTGGCACCACTTCACCACGCTCGGCGGCATCGATGGCGTCCTGGGTCTCGCGCCAGCGCTGGGCCTCCAGGCGATGGCGGCTGACATACTCGCGGAGCGCGTCCTGGATCACCCAGTCGCGGGGGCGCGCAAGCTCGACGGCGAAGTCGTCGGCTACCTGGGCGGTAAGAGTCGTCATGAGTCCCCCAATTTCTACGTCTTACTCGACCTCTGCTTCGCGCTCCTCAAAGCGCTCGATCTCAGCCCACACGGCGTCAAGATCCAAAACGAAGCCGTCACTGCCGGGAATCTCGACCTTGCCTTCCGTCGCGCCGAGGAGGTGCTCGTAGCGGCCCTGGGAGCCCCTCCCCAGGATCTCCAGGCTGCGGAGCTGAGGGTCAACGATCCAGTAGTAGCGCACCCCGGAGGTGGCATATTCCGCGACCTTCTCCACCCGATCCCGGCGGCCGTCGCGGGGTGTCGGGGAGACGATCTCGATGGCGATGTCGGGCGGTTGCTTGATGACGCCGCTGGGGGGCGGCAGAGGCGTGCCCGCGAAGTAGACGGTGAGATCGGGGCGGCGGCCTCTCTTCGGCCCCACCGCGAGCTTGGTGTTGGAGCCCCCGACGAAGCCGCCCCGGGGGACGAACCAACTCCGGAGGAGACTGCCCAACAAGATCACCAGAATCTCATGGACGTAATTCGGCACCTCTTCCTCCACCAGACGCCCGTCTACGAGCTCTCCCCGCTCGTCTTCCGGCAAGGCGAACCACTCGGCGAGGGAGAGCTCGCCGTGGATCGCCTCATCCAGTAGGGAGTGCCGACTCATACCCCAAATCCTAGCATGGGCCCTGCCGGCCCGCCCCTCACCCCTTGATCCGCGCCCCGCCCTCCTCCGTACCCAGGATCCACCCCACCACCTTGCCGGGCTGGATGACGTCGATCTTGTGCCAGAAGCGGCGGTTGCGGAGGTATCGGCTGGAGGTGTCGTCGGCGGGGAGGGCCGCGATCTCGTCGCGGATCTTCTGGAAGCGCTCGACCCACTTGGCGCAGTTGGCGAGACGGAGATCCACCCAGCCGTCGCGCACCCAGGATTCCAGCTTCTCGGGGGTGACCTCCTCGTTGGCGGCGTCCGGCGGGACGATCACGCTGACGCCGCGAATGACCTCTCCGGAGTCGAGGAGGATGGGGATGCCCACCGAGACCACCTGGTTCGCCACCTCCGGGTCCTGGCGCACCAGACGGTCGAGGGCGTCGCGGACCTGCTCGGGGGTCGAGCTCCAGACCGCCTTCATGTTCGGGAAGGCCAGGCGCAGCAGGTGGGCCTCGAAGAGGAGCTTGGAGTTGCGCGGCGGCCCCAGCATCTCGAAGGCGACGCTGTGGACCCCGTGCTGCCGCTCCATCTCGTTGAGCTGCTCGAGCGCCCAGTGGCGCAGGATGCCCGCCCGGTAGGTGGGGCCCAGCATGGCGCCGTCCAGGGCGTTGACCACGTCATAGCCGGTGCTGCGCCCCTCGATCTCGAAGACCAGGTAGCTGGCGATCTCCTCGGGGGTGACGAACTCCATCTGCTCGTAGCTGGTCACCGTCGAGAACTCCTCCAGGCTGAAGACGCCGTTCTCGCCGGTGTCGATGAAGACGTTCTGGTAGGGCTCGCCGGTCGCCCGGGCCGCCGCCGGGTCCTCGGTCGAGAAGGTGCCCCCGAGCGGGCGCGGCCGGGCGTCCATCCTCTGGAGGGGCTTGCCGCCGCGGACGATGGGGCCGAAGCCCATCCGCTTCCAGGCGATCACCGCCGCCGGCTTGATCTCCTTGGTGATCGGCGCGCCCGGGGTGCGGGCCATCAGAAAGAGGAGCATCGACTGAGCGCCGGCCATCGCCGTCTTGGAGAGCAGCACCCGGCTGGGCTTCTCCTCGGAGTGGGTGTAGGGGATGTTGAGCCCCATGCCGCCGGTGCCGGTGGTGCCGACCTTGATGTAGAGGCGGGTCTGGACGTCGATCATGCCGCGGTAGAGGAGCTGGATGTGGCGGATGAGGCGCGGCATGTAGAGGGCGTCGAGCAGGCGCTCGGTGGCCCCATCCCCGACCTCCCCCTCTTCGAGCCGGCGCAGGACCTCCTCGGCCGAGCGGAAGATGTCGCCGTAGGCGATGCCGGTCGAGGTGTTGACGCAGTCGACGACGATGTCGGGCTGGGCCTTCGCCAGGACGTCGTAGAGGACGAAGGAGCCGAGGTCCTCGTCGTCGAGGCGGCGCAGCTCGGCCCGGATGAGATCGCGCTTGGAGCCCCCCTGGAGCAGCCCGAAGAGGTTGCCGGCCGAGGTGGTGAGCACCGTCGATCCCGCCTCGGCCTGGAGCTCCTCGGCGGCCTTCCGCGACTCCTCGATGCGGAGGCTGTGGATCTGGATCTCGCGCGGCCGGCGCGCCAGCAGCTCCCGGCAGACGGCCATGCCCACCAGGCCGTACCCCCCGAGCACAAGGATCTTCCGGTTCTCGATATTCAACGCAGCTCTCCTCTACAAGGGAATTAGATGCCGGACGTGGCGAGACGCTGGCAGGGGGAGATTCTAGCGCAGATCCGAGCGCCGCCCTTCCGGACCCTCATCACCCCGGCCCTCTTCTCCCACCGCACTCCCCCCGACCGGGAGAAGAGGGAGATCCTTCGGGATTTGTCTTCGGGAGGGGGATCGCCCTGCAAGGGCGGGCTTTGGTCAGCCTGGGGTTTCAACCCCAGGCGGGAGGGGGCCTACCCCTCCACCGCCTCCAGGTCCCGCACCAGCTTCTTCATCGACTCCTCGTCGAACCCGTCGTAGTAGCCGCGGATGCGCCCCTGGCCGTCCACCAGCACGAAGCGGGTGCTGTGGAGGATGGGCTCGGGGGCCGGGGCGCCGGCGGCCGGCGGCGGCGGGATGTCGATGCCCAGCTTGAACCCCTGCCGGGAGAGCCGGTAGATCTCGTCCTTGCCGCCGGTCAGGAAGAGCCAGCGGGCCGGGGCCTTGTACGACTCGGCGTAGCGCTGGAGCACCTCGGGGGTGTCGTGCTCCGGATCGACCGAGAAGGAGACCAGCCGCACGTCGGCGTCGTCCGCGAGCTCCCGGTTGAGCTTGGCCATCCGCGCCGTCATCAGCGGGCAGGAGGCCGGGCAGCGGGTGAAGACGAAGTCGGCGATCCACGGCTTGCCCCTGAGGTCCTGGAGGCGGACCGCGCGGCCGTCCCGGTTGGTCAGCGAGAAGGCGGGCACCGGATCGAAGACGGGGGGCGGCTCGGGACGCCGCAGGCGGTCGACGGCGGTCGCGGTCACCACCGCCACCAGGGCGACCACCAGCAGGGTCCAGATCAGACCGCGGCGCAGTCCGGCCATCATCACCATCACTCCACCCTCCCGCCGCGGGTCGCCCATAGGCAGGCCGCGAAGGCGGCGATCCCCAGAGCCACGGTCACCCCCAGCGAGACCGCCGGCCCGGGCAGGCCGCTCCCCCGCGAGGCGGCGGGGCCGGAGAGCGTCCAGCGCAGGGCGGCGATGCCGTAGGTGAGCGGGTTGATCCGCATCAGCGCGCCGAGCCAGAGGGGGACCCCGCTCACGGGGAAGATCGAGCCGGAGAGCAGCCACATGGGCATGAGCACGACGTTCATGATGGCATGAAACCCCTGCACGGAATCGACCTTCCAGGCGAAGGCGAACCCGAGCGCGGTCAGCGAGAGCGCCAGCAGGGCGAGGATCCCCGCCGCCGCGAGCGCCGAAAGGGCGGTCAGCCGGACCCCCGAGGCGGGCGCCAGGGCCAGGAACACCACCCCTTGCAGCCAGGCGAGGGTCGCCCCGCCGAGCACCTTGCCCGCCACGATACCCAACCGCGAGACGGGCGCCACCAGCACCCCCTGGAGGAACCCCTCGTGACGGTCCTCGATCACCGAGATGTTCGAGAAGATGGCGGCGAAGAGCAGCACGAGGGCGATGGTGCCGGGAAAAAAGTACTGGAGATAGCTGACGTCCGCCGGTCCGCCGGGCAGGTGGAAGGAGCCGGAGAGGCCGCTGCCGAGCAGCAGCCAGAAGAGGAGCGGCGTGCCGACCGCGCCGGCGATGCGGCTCGGCTGGCGGAAGAACCGCGTCAGCTCGCGGCGCCAGAGGGTGGCGGCGGCGCCCGTCACGCGGCCTCCTCCTCGCCGTAGAGGCGGTGGCCGGTGCGGCGGAGGAAGACGTCCTCCAGGCTCGGACGCGCCACGGTGATCGACTCGATCCGCCCCGGCAGGGAGGCCGCCAGGCGGGCCGCGAGCTCGTGGCCGCGCTCGCGCTCGAGACGCACGGCGCCGTCTTGCACGGCGAAGGTGAGATCGGGATGGAGCGCCGCCAGATCCCGCGCCAACCCTTCGGGGTCACGGCCGGCGAGGGTGATGACGTCGCCGCCGATCTCCTCCTTGAGCGCCGCGGGGGTCCCCTCGGCCACGATCGTCCCCCGGCTCAGCAGGGCGAGCCGGCCGCAGCGGTCCCCCTCCTCCATGAAATGCGTGGTGAGCAGCACCGTCACGCCGGAGGTCCGCAGCGCCTCCAGGGTCTCCCAGAGGTCGCGGCGGGCGCCCGGGTCGAGGCCCGTGCTGGGCTCGTCGAGCAGCAGGAGGCGCGGCTCGTGAAGGAGCGCCTTGGCGATCTCCACCCGCCGCCGCAAGCCCCCCGAGAGCTCCTTCGCCCGCTGGCCCACCCGCTCGGTCAGGCCGAAACGCTCCAGACCGGCGGCGATCCTCCGGTCCAGATCCCGTCCGCCGAGGCCATACAGATGCCCCTGGTGGACGAGGTTCTCCCGCACGGTGAGCTGCTGGTCGAGGCTCGGGCTCTGGAAGACGACGCCGAGCCGGCGGCGGATCTCCCGCGCCTGGGTGGCGAGATCGGCGCCGAAGACCGCGAGCGAGCCGGCGTCCGGCCGCGCGAGGGTGGCGAGAATGCGGAACAGGGTCGTCTTGCCGCCGCCGTTGGGGCCGAGGAAGCCGAAGATCTCCCCCGCCGCTACCTGGAAGTCGACTCCCGCGAGCGCCGGACGCGCCGGAGCTCCGCGCCGGGCCGGATAGGAGAAGCGGAGGCCCCGGGCTTCGACGGCGGGGGTCACGGGTGTCTAGGAGACCACCCGGTCGAGCAGCATGATCACGAGCAGGGCCGGGAAGTAGAGGAGCGAGGCCAGCATCAGCCGGCGGGCGCCGGGGTTGGAGCGCGCCGCCGCGAAGCCGAAGGAGAAGCCCAGGTAGGCCAGGCCGAAGGCGAGCGCGCCCACGAAGTAGACGGTGCCCATCAGGCCGAGCAGGGAGGGGAGCAGCGACATCGGCACCAGCGCCGCGCCGTAGAGGATCGCCTGCCGGCCGGTGCGGGTTCCCTCGGGGTCGAGCACCGGCAGCATGGGGAAGCCGCCGCGGGCGTAATCCTCGCGGCAGAGCCAGGCGATGGCGAGGAAGTGCGGGAGCTGCCAGAAGAAGAGGATGCCGAACAGCACCCAGGCGGCGACGTCGAGCTCATTGCGCACGGCGGCCCAGCCCATCATCGGCGGGATGGCGCCCGGGATGGCGCCGATCACCGTGGCGAAGGAGCTGATCCGCTTGAGCGGCGTGTAGACGAAGACATAGCCGGCGAGCGCCGCGGCGCCCAGCAGCGCCGTCAGCAGGTTCACCGCCAGGGCGAGGTCGGCGAGGCCGGCCACGGCCAGCACCACGCCGAACAGGAGGGCGACGTCGGGGTCCATCCGTCCCGTCGGCAGCGGCCGGTTGGCGGTGCGCTGCATCAGGGCGTCGGTGTCCCGCTCGAGGACGTGGTTGAGGACCGAGGCGCCGGCCGAGACCAGCCCGGTGCCGAGCAGGGTATGCACGAGCAGAAGGAACGGGAAGGAGCCCTGCTCGCCGAGCAGGAACCCCAGGCCGGCGGTGAGCACCACCATCACGGTGATGCCCGGCTTGGTCATCTCCCAGAGATCGCGCGCCGCGATGGGCACCGGCCGCTCTTCGGCCGTGCCGACCTTCAAGATGCCGCTCCGCGCCGGGCGGTATTGAGTAGGGAAGAGAATCTGTTCATGGAAAAGCTCGCGTCAAGGCGCCGGGGAGGCGCCGCCGCGGCGCCAAGTCTATCGCGAACCGAGGGAGGATTGCACGTTGGAGGCCGGAAACCGCGGATTCGCCTCGACCCGCCCGGCCTGCCAGAGGGAATCACCACCCCATCTGATCGATGGCGTAGGGGAGCATCTTCCGCCACCAGGGCCAGTCGTGGGCCACGTCGTGCCCCCAGACGTCCAGGAAGTGTGGAATGCCCTTGCGGGAGAGAATCTCCGCGAGCTGCCGCGAGGCGTGCGGCGCCTCGTAGGCCCCCTGGCCGGTCAGGATATGGATCCTGCACGCCGTCTGCAGCAGGTGGAGGTTGCGCCCCTCCAGGCTCGGCAGATACCAGGCCGGGTTGTTGAAATAGCAGTTGTCGTCGCTGTACCCATGCAGGTAGTCCGGCCCAAGGTCGTAGAAGCCGCTCATGGCGATGGTGGCGTCGAACAGGTCCGGCCGCCGGAACAGCGTGTTGGCGGCGTGGAAGGCGCCGAAGCTCGCTCCCGAGGTGGCGACGCGGAGGTCGGATGTCTGGCAGACCTGGCGGATGAAGGGGACGACCTCCTCCTCCACGTAGCGGGCGTAGAGCGCCTGGCGGCGGGCCTGCTCGGGCAC
>Ga0308175_100001610_pt1 | contig 15265 bp, 13 predicted proteins | sample PhyCR1_3_FD_203893 | JGI IMG/M metagenome (GOLD analysis project Ga0308175, IMG submission 203893) | Soil microbial communities from UC Gill Tract Community Farm, Albany, California, United States - DLSLS.C.R1 | ecosystem: Environmental > Terrestrial > Soil > Agricultural land | place: USA...
TGGCGCAGGCCGTACGCAAGGCCTGCGCCGCCGCGGCGTTGGCGGTGACGCGGCTGGGCGCGCAGCAGGGCATGCCGCACGCGCCAGAGCTGGACGCGTTCCTTGCGGGCTAACGATCAATGAGCGGAAGCCGAAAAGCCATGGCGGCCTGTCGACCACCGCGCTCTGCGCACGCTTTTGCCTACGGATGGCTGCCGCTTACTTGCCAATGCAGAACGAACCAAAGATCGCTCCGAGCAGGTCATCGCTGGTATAGCTGCCAGTGATTTCGCCCAGTGCGTGCTGCGCTTGCCGCAGGTCCTCGGCGGCCAATTCGCCGGCGCGGGTGGTGGCAAGAGTGGTGGCCGCCTGGTCAAGGTGCGCCAGTACGCGTTCGAGTGCCGTCACATGGCGGCGGCGGGCGCTGAAGGCGCCCTCGCCACTGCTGGCGCCGGCCAGGTTGCGCAGCTCGGCGCGTAGTAGATCCAGGCCGGCGCCGGTGCGTGCCGAGGCCCACAGGCAAGCCACGCCTGCGCGGATTTCGTGATGTGCCGAGGCTCCGCCAAGATCGATCTTGTTGATCAGTACCAACCGCGCGACGTTCGCCGGCAGCCCGTCGAGCAGCGCCCGGTCGGCCTCGGCGTGGTCGGCGTCGGTGACCAGCAGGGCCAGATCTGCGCGTGTCAGTTCAGTGCGGGCGCGACGCACGCCTTCGCGCTCGACTTCGTCCTCGGTATGGCGCAGCCCGGCGGTGTCCGCCAGTTCAAGCACCACGCCATCGAGGCTCACGGTTTCGCGCAGCACGTCGCGGGTGGTGCCGGCGACCGCAGTGACGATGGCGCGCTCGCATTGCGCCAGTGCGTTCAGCAGGCTGGACTTGCCGACATTGGGACGCCCGACGATCGCCACCTTGAGCCCGTCGGTGAGGCGCACGCCGCGGCGGGTTTCGATCAGCAAGCCGGCGAGTTGGCTGCGCAACGCTTGCATCTGGCCGGCGATCGCCGGGTCGGCGAGAAAGTCGATTTCTTCTTCGGGAAAGTCGATCGCCGCCTCCACGTGCACGCGCAGCGCGATCAGCGCATCGAGCAGCGTGTGCACGCGTTGCGAGAATGCGCCTTCGAGCGAATGCAGCGCGGCGCGGGCGCCGGCATCGGAGCGGGCCGCGATCAGGTCGGCAACGGCTTCGGCCTGCGCCAGATCCAGCTTGCCGTTCAAGAACGCCCGTTCGGTGAATTCGCCCGGCCGCGCCAGCCGCGCGCCCAAGGCGCAGACGCGCCTCAGCAGCAGGTCGAGCAGCACGGTGCTGCCGTGGCCCTGCAGTTCGAGCACGTGCTCGCCGGTGTAGGAGTGCGGTGCCGGAAAGTGCAGCAGCAGCCCGCGGTCGATCAGTCCGCCATCGTCATCGTGGAAGGCGGCCAGGTGCGCATGGCGCGGTTGCGGCGGACGGCCGAGCAGGGCATGTGCGATGGCCGGCACCCGCGGGCCAGACAGCCGCACCACGCCAATGCCGGCCGCACCGGGGGCACTGGCGATCGCGGCGATGGTGTCGGTATCAGCCATGCGCGAAGGATAGCGGGCACGCTGGCCGTGCCCGCCATGTAATCGATCAGGCGCGCGCCTTGATGTCGCCGTGCTGTTCGACCTGGCGGGTGATGTACCACTGCTGGGCCAGGCCGGTGAGGCCGTTGACCACGTAGTACAGGCACAGGCCGGCGGGGAAGAAGGCGAACAGTACCGCGAAGATCAGCGGCATGAACTTCATCATCTTCGCCTGGGTCGGATCCATCCCGGTGGCCGGCATCAGGTACTGCTGGCCCAGCATCACCAGCGTGTACAGCGCCGGCAGCACGAAGAACGGATCGGGCATCGACAGGTCGTGGATCCAGCCGAAGAACGGCGCCTGGCGCAACTCCACGCTCTCGCGCAGCACTTCGTACAGGCCGTAGAAGATCGGGATGGTGATCAGCACCGGAAGGCAGCCGGTCATCGGATTGACCTTCTCCTTCTTGTACAGCTCCATCATCGCCATCTGCATTTTCTGCTTGTCGTCGCCGAAGCGCTCCTTGAGCGAGGCCACGCGCGGCTGCAGCTTGCGCATCTTGGCGCTGGAGCGGTACTGCGCCGCGGTGAGCTTCCAGGTCAGGCCCTTGATGATCAGCACCAGCAGGATGATCGCCACGCCCCAGTTGCCACTGATCTTCTGCAGCCACGACAACAGCGCGTGCATCGGCTGGGCGATTACGGTGAACACGCCGTAGTTGGTCGCCAGCGCCAGCCCTGGCGCCACGGTGTCGAGCGTGCCGGTGAGCTTCGGACCGATGTACAGACGTGCGCCGCTGTTCTGGCTCTGGCCGGGTGCCACGGTGATCGCCGGGCTGACGGTGCGGATCAGGTAGGTCGGATGCTCGCCAGCGGCGTTGACCACGTCGGTGCTGTAGCTGTCCTTCTGCTGCGCCGGCGGGATCCAGGCGGCAAAGAAGTAGTGCTGCAGCATGGCGGCCCAGCCGCCAGCGAAGGACTGCTGCAGGGCGTCCTTGTCGAACTTGTCGAACTTGAGCGACTGGAAGTGATCCTCCGGGCTGTACCAGGCCGCGCCGAAAAAGCTGGCGGCCGAGGGATCGGTCATGTTCTGCAGCCAGCCCGTGTGCTCGGTCCGCGGCGCGCGCTGCAATTGCTCGTAGGCGTTGCCCTGCCACGCGGTGGCGCCGGCGTTGTCGATGTGCTGGTCGAGCTGGACCACGTACTGGCCGCGCTTGAGCGTATAGCTCTTGGTGACCTTGATGGCGCCCTGCTGCCAGGTCAGGTCCACTTTCAGTTCCGGCTGCCCGCTGGCGATCTCGTAATGGGACTGCGCAGACTGGAACAGCGCGCGATGGTCGGGCGCCGGGCTGTTGGCGCTGACCAGGCCGCTCTGCGCAACGAAATAGTCGCCGGCAGCATCGTCGAGCAGGCGCACCGGCGGCGGGTTGGGATGCTTGTGGGTGACCGGCTCGGCCGGGTAGGCCAGCAGGTCGGCGCGCACCACGCTGCCGCCGCGGGTGTCGACGGTCAGGCGCAGCACGTCGTTGCTGATGGTGACCAGCTGGCCGGCAACGGCGGTTGCCGGCGCACCGCTGGCAATCGCCGGCGCACTCACGCTGCCGGCGGCGCCGGGCACGGTGTTGTCCGCCGGAGCAGCCGCACTGGCCGTGGCGACCGGCGTGCCGGTGCTGGCTGGGACCGGCGCGTAATCCTTCTCCCAGGCCATCCACAGCAGGTAGCCGACGGCCATCAAGGCAAACAGGAGAAACGTGCGCGTCTGATTCATCGCGAAGCAATTCCAGTGGCGCCGCAGCACGAACCCGCGACAGGACAGGAGAAAAAGGAGGTCAACACGCGATTGTGCCGGCGCCTTCGGCGGGCTTCAACGGCGGCAGCTTGCGCCAGAGCGCGTCGATCTCGGCCAGCAGTTCGTTGCCGGGCAGGCCGGCGGCGGCCTCGCGCGCCATCACCACCAGGTCGACCGGCGGCAGCTGCGAACGCACGTGGCGGAACGATTCGCGCAGCAGGCGCTTGATCCGGTTGCGCTCGACCGCGCGCTTGGACACGCGCTTGGAAATGGCCAGGCCCAGCCGGGCGTGGTCGAGCCCGTTGGGGCGATAGCGCACAGAAAAGCAGCGGCCGCCGAGGCGGCCGCTGGCTTGACGCAAGGCGGCAAAGTCGCCAGCGCGGCGCAGCCGCGCATCGCGCGGCAGGCCGGCGGCAGGCATGACGCGCAGGCCGCTTACGGGATCAGGCGCTTGCGACCCTTGGCGCGACGCGCATTCAGGATCTTGCGGCCATCGGCGGTGGCCATGCGGGCACGGAAGCCGTGGGTGCGAGCGCGCTTGAGCTTGCTCGGCTGGAAGGTCCGCTTCATGGCTGTAGCTCCAGAAGAAAGTCGATAAAAAGGTTGGAAATTATGGGGCTTGCGTGAGCAAGCTGTCAAACGGTCCCCCGTTCCCGGGGTGAAAAGCGTCGCCGCGGCCTGTGGACATCGCTGGGGATATGCTGGGGGCTGGCTGTTAGACTTGCCGGTCCACCCTGCGCGCAAGCGCCCCTTCGTTGGTCAAAGAAATCCCATGAGTGATTTGTGGCGGCGCTGTCTTGAGCGTCTGGAAAGCGAGCTCAGTGCCGAGGAGTTGCACACCTGGCTGATGCCGCTGCAGGCGCGCGAGGACGCCGCCGGCGTGCAGCTGTTCGCACCCAACCCGTACACCCTGGAGACAGTGCGCGAGCGCTACCTGCCGCGGATCGAGGTGGTGCTGGGGCAGTTGGCCGGGCGCGATTGCGCGGTCCACCTGGAGGTCGGTTCCAGCGCGCCGCGGGCTACCCGGCCGACCGCCACGCCCAAGGCGTCTGCGACGCCGGCGGCGCCCGTCCCGGCCTTCCCGCACAACCTCGACCCGCACTACACCTTCGAAACGTTCGTCGAGGGCAAGTCCAACCAGCTGGGCAAGGCCGCCGCGATGCAGGTGGCGATGAATCCCGGCCGCGCCTACAACCCGCTGCTGCTCTATGGCGGCACCGGCCTGGGCAAGACCCACCTGATGCACGCCGCCGGCAACCTGATGCGTGAGCGCAACGCCAACTTCAAGGTGATGTACCTGCGTTCGGAGCAGTTCGTCGGCGCCATGATCGAGGCCCTGCGCACCAAGAACATGGACCAGTTCAAGCAGCGCTTCCGCTCGGTCGACGCGTTGCTGATCGACGATATCCAGTTCTTCGCCGGCAAGGACACCACCCAGGAAGAGTTCTTCCACACCTTCAACGCGCTGTTCGAATCCAAGCAACAGATCATCCTCACCTGCGACCGCTACCCGAAGGAAGTCGACAAGCTCGAACCGCGATTGAAGTCGCGCCTGGGCTGGGGCCTGTCGGTGGCGATCGAGCCGCCCGACTTCGAGACGCGTGCGGCCATTCTGCTTTCCAAGGCGCACGACAAGGGCGTGGCGGTGAGCGAGAACGTCGCGATGCTGCTGGCCAAGCGCATCCGTTCGAACGTGCGCGATCTGGAAGGTGCATTGAACACCCTGGCCGCGCGGGCCAATTTCTACGGCAAACCGATCACCACCGATTTCGCCGAGGAAACCCTGCGCGACCTGCTGGCCACCCACGCGCAGGCGGTGACGGTGCCGAACATCCAGAAGATCACCGCCGAATATTTCAACGTCCGTCTGCAGGACCTGCTGTCCAAGCGGCGCGTGCGTTCGTTGGCGCGGCCGCGGCAGATGGCCATGGCGTTGTCCAAGGAACTGACCGAGCACAGCCTGCCGGAGATCGGCGAGGCTTTTGGCGGGCGCGACCACACCACGGTGCTGCACGCCTGCCGCACGATCCGCAAGCTGTGCGAGACCGATGCGCGGATGCGGCAGGACTGGGAACAACTGATCCGTGTATTGACCGGCTGACGGCTGGATCAGCTGAAAAACGCTTGAAAAGCAGCCTGCCAAGCTGTGGATAATAGGTGGATGACTCGGCGCCCGACTTTATCCACAATTGACACACAGCCGACCAGCGCGGTTTGGCACAGCCGAAAGTAGATCGAAGCTTCTGATTTTTAAGGATTATTTCGCAGAAACGAGATATCCACAGCGCCAACTACTACTACTAAACTTCTTTTAAAAAAACAGAACAGCAGTTAGGGGAAGCCCACACCATGCAATTCAGCATCCAACGAGAAGCTCTGCTCAAGCCGCTGCAGCAGGTCGTGGGCGTGGTCGAGCGCCGGCAAACGCTGCCAGTCCTGGCCAACCTGCTGGTGAAGGTGGCCGACGGTCGACTTTCGCTGACCGGCACCGACCTGGAAGTCGAAATGGTCGCCACCACCACCGCCGATCAATTGGGCGATGGCGAGATCACCATTCCAGCGCGCAAATTGTTCGATATCGTGCGGGCGCTCCCGGACGGCGTGCGTATCGATCTCAAGCTCAATGGCGACCGCGTGGCGCTGAACGCCGGCCGCAGCCGCTTTACCTTGGCCACGTTGCCGGCCAGCGAGTTTCCGACCATCGACGAGATCGAGTTGGTCGAGCGCGTCAGCCTGCCCGAGGAGGTCCTGCGCGACCTGATGGAGCGCACCGCCTTCGCGATGGCGAACCAGGACGTGCGCTACTACTTGAACGGCATGCTGCTGGATCTGCAGGAGCACACCCTGCGCTGCGTGGCGACCGATGGCCACCGTTTGGCGCTCAAGGAGACCTTGCTGGAAAGCAAGGTCGCCGCGCGCCGCCAGATCATCATCCCGCGTAAGGGCGTCAACGAGTTGATCGGCTTATTCGAGACGGGCGACGGCCAGGTGGAACTCGAGTTTGGCCGCAACCACTTGCGTGTGCGCCGCGGCGAAGTGGTGTTCACGTCCAAGCTGATCGACGGCCGCTTTCCGGATTACGAGGCGGTCATTCCCCTTGGGGCGGACAAGCGCGCCACGCTTGATCGCGAAGTATTGCGCGGCGCCCTGCAGCGTGCGGCGATCCTCTCCAACGAGAAGTATCGCGGCGTGAAGCTCGAGCTTTCGCCCGGCAAGCTGCGCATCGTGGCGCACAATCCGGAACAGGAAGAGGCCGTGGAGGAAGTCGAGGCCGACACGGTCGTTTCCGATCTCGCGGTCGGTTTCAACGTCGGTTATCTGCTGGATGCGTTGGCGGCGCTGAAGGGCGAGCGCGCCCGCTTGAATCTGCGGGATGCCCAATCCAGCTGCCTGGTGCAGGAAGACGACAACGAGCAGTCGCGTCACGTGATCATGCCGCTGCGACTTTGACCCGTGGGGTGGACGGCGTATGGTCGCCCCCTCAACGCCGGAGCCGTCGCAAGACGCTCCGGCGTTGTTCGTTGAGGATCGCGCATGAGGTTTGAGCGCCTGCGCATCCAGGGGCTGCGCTGCCTCACTGATGTGTCGGTGGAGCTGACCGAAGGCATCCATGTCTTCGTCGGCCCCAATGGCGCGGGCAAGACCAGCGTGCTGGAAGCGGCCTACTTGTTGTCCCACGGGCGCTCGTTCCGTAGCGGGGCACGCGAAGCCCTGTTGCAACGCGGGCGATCTTCGCTATCGGTGTTTGCCGAAACACGGGGCTTTGGAGATGTGCGACGTCGGCTGGGGTTGGGACGTCAGAGTTCACGCTGGGAAGCGCGACTCGATGGCGACGACGTCCCGCTGGGTCAGCTGGTACAAGCCTGCGCGGTGATCTGCTTTGAACCCGGCTCCCATGCCTTGATCGCTGGCGCGGCCGAAGAACGGCGGCGCTACCTCGATTGGGGGGTGTTTCACGTGGAACACGGGTTTATCGCGGCGTGGCGGCGATACCAGCGAGCCCTCAAGCAACGCAACGCGCTCCTGCGAGGGGGATCGTCCGCGCCTGACGGGTTGTTTGAGCCGTGGGAACACGAGTTGGGCGAGGCTGCCGCGGCCATTGACCTCTACCGCGCCGCATATCTGGACCGGCTTGCGCCCGAGCTCGCGAAGAGTGCGGGTTTTCTCCTCCCCGAGCTTGGCGCCGTAGCCTTGCGCTACCGGCGCGGTTGGGCCGACGGGGTCGGCCTGGCCGACATCCTTGCCGAGCAACGGGGCCGGGATCTGGCTCGCGGGCACACAACCACGGGCGCACACCGCGCCGACTGGTCGCTTGCCTTCGAACAGGCACCTTTACGTGAACACCTGTCACGTGGGCAGGAAAAGCTGACGGCGCTCACCTGCCTGCTCGCCCAAGCGGCGTTGCACGCCGAGCGCCAAGGGGAATGGCCGGTCGTCTGCCTGGACGACCTGGCCTCCGAGCTCGACCAGGCACACCAGCGAGCGGTGGTCGAGCAGCTGACTACCGTGGGCGCACAGGTGCTGGTTACAGGGACCGAGTGCCCCTTGTCCCTGCGCGCGCATCCTCATCGCATGTTCCACGTGGAACAGGGGCAAATCCGCCCTCTGCTATAATCGTACGATGGCTTTTCCCGCACCGGCGTCCGCCGGAACAGTGGGGTGGCGGCGCAACGGGCAGGGCATGAACGCATCCTACGATTCGAGCAACATCAAGGTTCTGAAAGGCTTGGAAGCGGTGCGCAAGCGCCCGGGCATGTACATCGGCGACACCGATGACGGCACTGGCCTGCATCACATGGTGTTCGAGGTCGTCGACAACGCCATCGATGAAGCACTTGCCGGCTATTGCGACCACGTCACGGTCACCATCCTCGATGACGGGTCGGTCAGCGTCAGCGACAACGGTCGCGGCATCCCGGTCGACATCCATCCGGAGGAGGGTCGTTCCACCGCCGAAGTGGTAATGACCGTGCTGCACGCCGGCGGCAAGTTCGACGCCAATTCCTACAAGGTATCCGGTGGCCTGCATGGCGTCGGCGTCTCGGTGGTCAACGCGTTGTCCTCGCACCTGTGGCTGACCATCTACCGCGACGGCAAGGAATACCAGCAGGAATATTCGCTGGGCGAACCCCTCTACCCGTTGAAGGAAGTGGGTGAGTCGAGCAAGCGCGGCACCACTGTGCGCTTCCTGCCCAGCCCGGGCACCTTCACCCACATCGAATTCCATTACGACATCCTGGCCAAGCGCTTGCGCGAGCTGGCCTTCCTCAACTCCGGCGTCACCATCGACCTCACCGACGAGCGGGGTGAGGGGCGTCACGACACCTATGCCTACGAAGGTGGCATCCGCTCTTTCGTGCAGCACTTGGCGCAGCTGAAGACCGCACTGCACCCGAACGTGATCAGCCTGTCGGCTGAACAGGATGGCATCACGATCGAGTTGGCAATGCAGTGGACCGACTCCTACAACGAGACGATGTTCTGCTTCACCAACAACATCCCGCAGCGCGATGGTGGCACCCACTTGACTGGGTTCCGCGCGGCGCTGACTCGTACGCTGCAGAACTACATCGAGCGGGAAGGCCTGGCCAAGAACGCCAAGGTCGCACTCTCCGGCGATGACATGCGTGAAGGCTTGATCGCGGTATTGTCGGTAAAGGTGCCGGACCCGAAGTTCTCCTCGCAGACCAAGGACAAGCTGGTTTCCTCCGAGGTCAAGACGGCAGTAGAGCAGGCGGTCAACGAGAAACTCGGCGAGTTCCTGCTCGAACACCCGAACGAAGCCAAGGCGATTGCCTCCAAGGTGGTCGATGCCGCGCGCGCCCGCGAAGCCGCCCGCAAGGCCCGCGAGATGACCCGCCGCAAGGGTGCGCTGGACATCGCGGGGCTACCCGGCAAGCTGGCCGACTGCCAGGAAAAGGACCCGGCGCTGTGCGAACTGTTCCTGGTCGAGGGTGACTCCGCCGGCGGCTCGGCCAAGCAGGGGCGCAATCGCAAGACCCAGGCGGTGTTGCCGTTGAAGGGCAAAATCCTGAACGTCGAAAAAGCACGCTTCGACAAGATGCTGTCCTCGGCCGAAGTCGGCACGCTGATCACTGCGCTCGGCACCGGTATCGGCAAGGACGATTACAACCCTGACAAGCTGCGCTACCACCACATCATCATCATGACCGACGCGGACGTGGACGGTTCGCACATTCGCACGCTGCTGCTGACCTTCTTCTATCGCCAGATGCCCGAGCTGATCGAACGCGGTCACGTCTATATCGGGCTGCCGCCGTTGTACAAGCTCAAGCAGGGCAAGCAGGAGCTGTACCTCAAGGACGATGCGGCGCTGAACGACTATCTGATTTCCAGCGCCGTCGATGGCGCGGCGCTCGAATACACCCCGCACGCGCCGGCGGTCACCGGTGAGGCGTTGGAAAAACTGCTGCGCGCCTACCAGACCGCACTCGACCAGATCGACCGGCTCGGTCACCGCTTTGATCCCAATGTGCTGACGGCGATGCTTGAGCATCCGCCGATCGACGCTGCATTGTGGGCGGATCAAATTGCCATGGAGGGTTGGCTCAACGCGCTGGCCGGTCGCCTGGCGGCCAGTGGCCTGGGCAAGCCGCGTTACCGCCTGGCTCTGCGACCAGCGCATGAGCAGCAACCGGCCGCGGTAGAGGTCGTGCGCGAGCAGCATGGCCTGTCGCACACATGGTTGCTGCCGCAGCCATTCTTCAGCGGCGCCGAGTTCCGCCCGATCCTGCAGATCAGTCAGCAGCTGGCCGGCCTGATCCAGCCGGAGGCGGTGGCGCGCCGCGGTAACGCCTCGCGCGGCGTAACGAGCTTCGCCGAAGCGCGCAGCTGGCTGCTGGACGAGGCCAAGAAGGGTCGCAGCATCCAGCGCTTCAAGGGGCTTGGCGAGATGAATCCCGAGCAGCTGTGGGAAACCACAGTCAACCCGGAAACCCGTCGCATGCTGCAGGTGGGGGTCGAGGACGCCTTCGCGGCCGACCAGATGTTCTCGATGTTGATGGGCGAGGCGGTCGAGCCGCGTCGTGACTTCATCGAAGCCAACGCACTCAAGGTCGCCAACCTGGATATCTGACCTCTCTATCGCTGCCGCCCGATTCGGGCGGCAGCGACGAAGGGCGGCCATGAGCGCTTTGCCAGGTTCGCGGCCATCGCCCGGTCGTTGGCAGTCATGACACGGAATTGCCAGAAATTTTGCACCTAACGTGCCAACCTCACCGTAAACCATTGATTTGAATAAGGCTTCATGCGGCAGTGCGACTTGTTATCAGCTGCCTGCTCGGGTTACGCTCAGCGATCCCCCGCACTGCTTGTGCGAAAAACCTTACACAGAGGACTGCCATGAAGCATGCTCCCTTCCTCAAGTTGCTGAGCGGCGCGGCACTCGCGCTTGCTTTGGTGAGCAGCCCGGCGATCGCCCGCGACCGGCATGCCGACCAAGGCAGTCAGGAAACCAAGCCGGCGGAATACCCCAACGCCACCCGCAAAGAGCCCAAGCTCGCGATGAAGAGCGAGCGGGAGCAAAAGAACTTCAATGACGGCATCACCGCGATGCAGGCGGGCGATGACGCCAAGGCGACGCAACTGTTCCAGCCTCTCGCCGAGGACAGCGGCAGCAGTGATTACGCCAAGTCGCTTGCGCTGCAGGCCATCGCCAACATCAAGTTCAAGGCGGGGGACACCAAGGGTGCCATCGCCGCGCTCAAGCAGTCGCTCGACATCGGTGCACTGCCCAACGATGCGTATTTCAACCTGGAGCTCGAGCTGGCGCAGTTCTACCTTGCTGACGAGCAATACCAGCAGGCCATCGATACCGTGGTCAAGTGGCGCCAGGAGGGCAAGCGGGAAACCGCACAGTCCTATGGCGTCGAAGGCAACGCCTATTACCACCTGCAGAAGTATCCCGAAGCGATCGCCGCTCTGAAGAAGGCGCAGGCATTGAGCGCCGGCAAACCGGATCCGTTCGTCGACCAGACATTGCTGGCGGCCTATTCCGATTCGGGCCAGACCGACGAGGTGGCCAAACTGGCTCAGCAACAGGTTGCCGCCAATCCCAACGATAAGACGGCGATCACGAACGCGGTGGCATCGCTGGCGCAAACCGGGAAATACGACGAAGCCATTGCGCTGGAAGAAAAGTCCCGAGCGGCCGGCAATTTCACGGACGAGAAGGACTACGTCATGCTGGGCAAGCTGCACTTGCTGCTCGCGCAGAATGGCACCGATACCGAGGCAAACGCGGGCAAGGCCGAGGGCGTCTTTGAAGAAGGCCTGAGCAAAGGCATCCTCAAGCCCACTGCCGAGAACTACAACCTTCTCGGTAGTGCCGCCTACATGGCCGGGCAAACGACCAAGGCGATCGACGCTTACCGCAAGGCCGTCCCGCTGTCCGACAACGGTGAGTCCGCCATCTATGCCGGATCGCTGCTTCTGAACGACGGCAAATACTCCGAGGCGGCATCCCTGCTCAAACAGGGCATCGGCAAGGGCGTCAAGAAAAAGGGCGCCGCCTACATGTTGCTGGCCGAGGCCGAGCGCGGAATGAAGAACAAGGCAGGCGCCGTTGCCGCGATGAAAATGGCGGCGCAGGACCCGGATACCGCCGCCAAGGCCAAGGCGTGGCTGAAGAAGGCAGGAACCGGCAACTGAGGAGCCCGGCAGGCGCCCTTGAGGCCGGATGGACGTCTATTTGATGGCCTCGCTGGTGCTATACAAACGCCATGGCCTGTTGTACCGTTGAAAACCCTTTCCCGCGCATGTCCAGTGGCAAATGTCACCCTACGGGGCGAGGTTTGCCGTTTGATGCTGCGACCCCGTCTTTCCGATTGACTAGCTCCAGAAAGTGACAGATGGCCTCGAGTAACGAAGAATCCGGCCGCGCGCCGTTTAGTTGGAGGCGCACCTGGGCGTTGGCTGTTGCCATCGCGCTGCATTCGTTTGCGTTCCTGCTGCTGATTGCGCCTCCGGCGCCGCCCCACCAGGCGGAGAAGCAGAAGGAGCGCATCGTCCAGGTGAACTTCATCGAACCGCCGCCGCCGCCGCCGCCGCCGCCGCCGCCGCCGCCGGAACCCCCGAAGCAGCCGCCGCCGAAGATCATCCAGCAGGTCACCCCGCCGCCGACGCCACCGCCGCCGGCGCCGCCGCCGGCTGTGGAAGAGGCGACGAACAATCCTGTGCCCGCACCCCCGCCCGCACCGCCGGCGCCGCCGGCGCCGCCGTCAGATATCACGGCTAGTGCCGATCTGAGCTATAACAGCCGGATCCAGCCGAAGTATCCGCCGCAGGCGGCGCGCCAGCACCACGAGGGCACGGTAACCCTGCTGATCCTGGTGGGTGTGGATGGCTCGCCCAAGGACATCAAGGTCGAGACCTCCAGCGGTTATCGCGAATTGGATCGAGCAGCCATTGAAGCGGCGAGAAAGTGGCGCTTCAACGCGGAAATGAGGAACGGCCAGAAGGTCGAGGGTTATGCTCGCGTACCCGTCAACTTCAATCTCAATCAACTGTAATTCCCATTACAGTCCACCAGTTCACGCCTGACATCTCTAAAGGTAGCGTCATGATGTTCCTACAAACTGCACCGACCGGCGGCACCTCCAACGCCGAAGCCATGAAGCACATGGGCTTCGGGGACCTGATCCACAATTTCGACCCGCTCGGCTGGATCGTCTTCGTCACCCTGGTGGTGATGTCGTTCGCTTCCTGGTACTTCATCATCGCCAACGCGATCCGCAATGCGATGGTCCGCTCGCGCGCCGAAAAGGTGATCGGCGGTTTCTGGGGTACCACCTCCACCCAGGAAGCCATCCGTGAGCTGGAAGCCCAGCCCAAGGGCGAACCGTTCTCGAAGATCGCACTGGACGCCGCCTCGGCCGTGGCCCACCACCAGCAGGCTACTGCCGCTGCTGCCGGTGGACGGTTGGCCGAGTCGCTCAGCCGTTCCGAGTTCATCGATCGTGCGTTGCGCCAGGCGGTTGCCCGCGAAAGCCTGCGCCTGGAAGGCGGCATGACCCTGCTCGCCACGGTCGGCTCGGCATCGCCGTTCATCGGTCTGCTCGGTACCGTGTGGGGCATCTACCACGCGCTGATCAAGATCTCGGCCTCGGGCAACGCCTCGATGGAAGCGGTCGCCGGCCCGGTGGGCGAGGCGCTGATCATGACCGCGTTCGGTCTGTTCACTGCGATCCCGGCCGTGCTCGCATACAACTTCTTCAACCGTTCGAACCGCATGACCTATGCCCAGTTCGACGAGTTCGCGCACGACCTGCACGACTTCTTCGCCACCGGTTCGCGTGTCGAAGGCGTGGCGCCGACCCAGAAGTGAGGGCTAAGCCATGGCGATGAGTACCGGAGGTAATTCCGGCGGCCCGATGTCGGAGATCAACGTCACGCCGCTGGTCGACGTGATGCTGGTGCTGCTGATCATCTTCATGATTACGGCACCCCTGATGTCGCATCGCATCACGGTTGCCTTGCCGAATGCGAACCCGAAGACGCCCGATACCGGCCACGTCGAGCCGATGGATCTGGCGGTGAAGCAGGACGGAACGATGTACTTGAATGACGCCGAGGTGACCGAGGCGGAGTTGAAGGCACAGTTCGCGGTGGCGGCGTCCAAGACGCCGCAGCCGGAAATCCAGCTTCGCGCCGACAAGAACACCGAGTACCGGTACGTTCGCAAGATTCTTGGCGACGCAAAGGCAGCGGGCATGGTCCATGTCGGTTTCATGACGACCGGCAAGGAGTAAGGACGATGGCTTTCAGTTCCGGAAACACCAGCGGCCCGATGGCCGACATCAACGTCACGCCGCTGGTCGACGTGATGCTGGTGCTGCTGATCATCTTCATGATCACGGCGCCGATGTTGACCCACAAGGTGAAGATCGACCTGCCGCAGCCCAACCCGAACATCGTCCAGCCCGAGAATCCACCAGAACCGATCCGGTTGAAGATCGATCGCTCCGGCGCGTTGTACTGGAACGACACGCCGGTGGACGAGCTGGGCCTGAAGGCGCAGATCGCGGTGATCGCCCAGCAGACCAACCAGCCCGAGCTGCAGATCAACGCGGACGATGGCGTGGCCTACGAGGCGGTGGCGCGCGTGCTGTCCGACGCCAAGAGCTATGGCTTGACCAAGATCGGCTTCACCGAAGGGCAGTAATCCGTCAAGCGGATCTCCCAGGCACTACCGGCAAACCCCCGCCTCGCGCGGGGGTTTTGCTTTTGGGGTGGGCCCAGCGGGTGGCGTGGGCCAAGTGCCAAGTGCAGCCTGCCGGCTGACAGGCGAAGCCGTCCTGCGCAAACCCCACGGGTGAGCCACATCAGGCAATGGGCATGGCCGACCCCGAAGCCAGCGGACGCATGCAACCTTGGGTGCCGGCCGGTTTTACGCAGGCACCCGCAATGGAACCGCGGATGCTGATCGCCGCCGCGCGAGGCGGACGACGCCCGCGCTATTGCAGGATCTGCAGGTACTTGCGCACCGTGGGGGCCAGGCCCTCATACAACGCCTCGCCAATCAGCGCGTGGCCGATCGACACCTCGGCCAGACCCGGGATAGCCGCCTTGAAGCCGCCCAGATTGGCCTGGCTGAGGTCGTGGCCGGCGTTTACCGCCAGGCCAGCCTGTTGCGCGCGACGCGCGGTGTCGGCGCAGGCGGCCAGCGCGTCGCGCGCATCGCCTTCGGCGAAGGCGTGTGCATAAGGGCCGGTGTAGATCTCGATGCGTTCGACGCCGAGCGCGACGGCCTGTTCAAAGCCCTGCGCGCCGGCGTCGACGAAGAGGCTTACCCGACAACCGAGCGCACGCAGTTCGGCCACCAGCGGGCGCAGCCGTTCGGCGTCGGCGTGCAAGTCGAAGCCATGGTCGGAGGTGATCTGGCCGTCGCTGTCGGGCACCAGGGTCACCTGCGAGGGACGCACCTCGCGCGCCAGGTCG
>Ga0308175_100001611_pt1 | contig 15263 bp, 11 predicted proteins | sample PhyCR1_3_FD_203893 | JGI IMG/M metagenome (GOLD analysis project Ga0308175, IMG submission 203893) | Soil microbial communities from UC Gill Tract Community Farm, Albany, California, United States - DLSLS.C.R1 | ecosystem: Environmental > Terrestrial > Soil > Agricultural land | place: USA...
TAATCGCGGCAGACATGACATCTGCGCCCGGCTCTCGACCTGAAAGAGTCCAATGGTATCGGCCTTTTGCAAACAGCCGTAAACTCTGGCGTCATTCTGCGGAAGATTGGCCAAATCCACCTCTTCCCCGTAAGCATCTTTGATGATCTGGATGGACTCTTCGAGTACCGCCATCATGCCCAGCCCCAAAAGGTCGATTTTGATGATTCCCAGATCGGCACAGTCGTCTTTGTCCCACTGCACAACGACACGGCCCGGCATGGAAGCGGGTTCCAGCGGAACAACAGAATCGAGCGCGCCCTGGCAGACCACCATGCCGCCCGAGTGCTGACCCAAGTGGCGGGGCAAACCTAAAATTTCGTTGGTCAGAGAGAAAAATTTTGCCGTTCGCGGATCTGCGAGATCATACCCGCCTTCACGGAAGCGATTCTCGAGTTGATCCTTACTGTCGCGCCATTCAAACGCATTCAGTTGGCTGGCTAATTTGGCCGTGTGCGTTTCATCAAAACCGAGCGCCTTTCCTACATCCCGTACAGCGGAGCGGCCTCTGTAGGTGATTACATTCGCGGTCATGGCTGCGCCCAGTTGGCCATAACGCTTATAAACATGCTGGATGACGCGCTCACGCTGATCGCCGCTCGGAAGGTCCAGATCGATATCCGGCATTTCGTCGCGCTCATCGGAAAGAAACCGCTCAAACAGAAGCTCCATGCGCACCGGATCAATCGCCGTAATGCCCAGGGCGTAACAGACGGCGCTGTTAGCCGCTGAGCCGCGCCCCTGCACCAGAATTTTTTCGCGCCGGCAGAAATCAACCAGGTCCCAAACGATCAGAAAATACCCGGGTAGCTGCCTGCGTTCGATCAGCGCCAATTCTTTTTCGAGCTGAGGCTGAACCCTGTTCCTGAATTCCCCATCGGTGTAGCCTTTGAATCGATTTTTGGCCCCCATATGCGTAAGCTGGCGCAGGTACGACATCTCCGATTCGCCCGCAGGCACCGGATAGCGCGGAAACTGATAGCCGAGATCGTGCAACGTAAATTGCAATCTCTGTGCCAGGTCATAGGTGTTCCCAATTGCGTCCGGAAGATCGGCAAATAATCTGCTCATCTGCTCCGATGTCTTTATATGCCGCTCACTATTGCTGTTCAGCAAAACGCCCGCTTCCGTAATCGGCAGCTTTTCTTTGACACACGTCAGCAGATCTTGTAAATCGCGTTTGTCCGCGGTGGCATAAGCAACACCATTCGTGGCAAGAAGCGGCAGTTGCATCTTCCGTGCCAGCTGAACGAGAGCCTGATTTCGCGCTTCCTGCTTACGGCAAAAATGCCGCTGTAATTCAACGAATACGTTTTCGCGCCCAAATATCCTCGCGAGAGAACGAATGAACTCCAGCCCGCGCTCTTCCGCTGCAGGGCCTCGACCATCGCGGTAAATCCGAGCGAGAGGCCCTTCTGCGCCACCCGTGAGGCAGACCAGCCCTGGAGCGTGCTGTGCGAGATCATCTTCCGTCGCAAAGTGTTTCTCTGCCTTTCCCTTTACCTTTCCGATTTCGCGCAGCTTGGTTTTCGTAATCAAGCGGCAAAGATTCCCGTACCCACGCCGGCTTTCGGCGAGCAGCGTATAACGGCCCCCATCGGCGCCGTTGACTTCAGCACCAATCAAAGCGCGAATTCCAAGTTTCTTGGCAGCAAGGTGGAATTGAGGCACACCGTACACCCCATGCGCATCAGCAATCGCCATAGCGGGCTGTTCCAACTCTCCACAACGGGAAGCTAATTCTTCAGGAAGGGAAGCACCTTCCAGGAACGAGAATGCCGAACGGGCATGTAGTTCTATGTATGGCCTTCCGCATTTCGCCACACATTCATCATAGGCGAACAAAAGACGAACACCCGGGGGGGGGATTTCCCGTCGTGCTAGTTTCGGTGAGTTGGAGGAAAGAACCGATGCGCGTAGGACTTTTCACTCGTGAGTATCCGCCGCATGTCTACGGGGGCGCAGGCGTCCACGTCGAATATCTGAGCCGCGAACTCGCGAAGAAAATTGAAGTGGAAGTCCATTGCTGGGGATCCCAGTATGAGGATCAGGGAAACCTCCACGTCCGCGGCGGTCAACCATGGTCTGAGATCACGGACGGCATCACCGGGAAGTTCAAGACAGCGCTCGAGACTTTCAGCCTCAATCTCACGCAGATCAAGGCGCTTTCCGGTGTTGATGTCGTTCACACGCACACCTGGTACGTCTCCATGGCCGGGTTTCTGGCGAAAAAACTTTACCGTGTTCCCTTTGTCCTGACCACTCACAGTCTGGAACCGTTACGCGCGTGGAAAGCCGAACAGCTTGGCAGTGGCTATGCGATGAGCTCATGGATGGAGAAGACGGCCATTCTGGATGCAGACGCCGTCATTGCCGTCTCAAATGGAACAAAGGCAGATATCCTTCAGGCCTATCCAACGATCGCGCCCGAACGCGTTCACGTTATTTACAACGGGATCGATCTCGATGAATATCAAAAGACGGACGAAACGTCGGCACTCGTAGAATACGGTGTCGATCCGGCTCAACCGTACATTCTCTTCGTCGGCCGAATCACCCGGCAGAAAGGCGTCACGCACCTGGTCGACGCTATCAGTTATCTGCCACCGGCTACACAGGTCGTCCTCTGTGCCGGTGCCCCGGACACTCCGGAGATCGCGGCAGAGATGCGAGCCAAGGTCGACGAGCTACGCGTGACACATCCTCGGGTGATCTGGATCGAGAAGATGGTTTCGAAACGCGAGGTCATCCAACTCTACAGCCACGCCCGCATCTTCTGCTGTCCTTCCGTTTATGAGCCGTTCGGGATTATCAATCTCGAAGCGATGGCATGCGGAGCGCCCGTGGTCGCCAGTTCAACCGGCGGAATCAAGGAGGTGGTTGTCCAGGGTGAAACCGGCTACCTGGTTCCTTTCAAACAGGATCCTGTTACGAGCTTCCCGATAAACCCGCAGCAATTTGCCCGGGACCTGGCAGCGAAACTCTCCACTCTGCTCAACAACCCGGATCAATGCCGAACATTCGGCGAAGCCGGCCGGAGACGGGTAGAGCAGATCTTCAGCTGGACGGCCATTGCCGACCAAACGATTGAGCTGTATCGGCATCTGATCGAAACAACTAAATCAAGCAAAGCTCACGCGTAACAACAGGGGCCTCCCATTGGTCCATGAGCGATGGCCAAAAATCGATCTGTTGTAGAACCAGAAGTTCCAACGATTGCAACGGGTGCACAAGCGCCTGCATCACTTTCCAGGCCTCAAGGCGAGGGCCGGCGTCGCGTCATCATCGAGGGAATCTCTCCGGAAGTGGACGGAGGCCGTTTCGCAGCCAAGCGCACGCTTGGCGATCTCGTACGCGTGGAGGCTGACGTATTCACAGACGGGCACGATTCCGTAGCGGCCGTTGTACTGTTCCGGCACGAGAGCGCAGCCGATTGGACCGAAATTCCGATGCGGGCGATTGTAAACGACCGCTGGTTCGCGGAGTTCCCTGTTTCCGAGCTTGGCCGCTATCATTACACCGTTCACGCCTGGGTGGATCATTGGGAGACGTGGCGTCGTGACCTGCTGAAGCGTATTGCAGCACATAGCGACACACCTGTCGATTACCTGATCGGAGCCGAGCTGATTCGAGCCGCGGCGGAGCGTGCCGGGGATCAGTCCCGAACGGAGGATGGCCGTTGGCTCCGCGAGCAAGCCGACCTTCTTTCGAAGAACGGCGGCGACGGAAGAGACGACAACCGGTCGATCTCTATTAGCCCTGCGCTGAATGACGCAATGCTCCGCAATCCCGATCGGCAATTCGCTACCGAATTAGGCCGCGAACTCATACTTGTCGTCGATCCTGTGCGCGCCCGATTCAGTTCCTGGTATGAATTTTTTCCACGGTCAGCGTCCTCCCAACCGGGCAAACACGGAACGTTCGCTGATTGCGAAGCACGTCTGCCGTATGTGGCCGAGCTCGGATTCAACGTTCTTTACTTCCCTCCGATTCACCCGATTGGCACAAAATTCCGCAAAGGGAAAAACAATTCGGTCACTGCGGCCGAAGGTGACGTGGGCAGCCCGTGGGCAATCGGGTCCGCAGAAGGCGGACACAAGTCAATCCATCCCCAGTTAGGGACGCTCGAAGACTTCCGCCGTCTAGTCAAGAAAGCCGGCGAATACGGCATCCAGATCGCGCTCGACATTGCGTTCCAAGCTGCGCCCGATCATCCGTACGTGCAAAAGCACGAGGCATGGTTCAAGAAACGTCCGGACGGCACAATTCAATACGCTGAAAATCCACCAAAGAAATACCAGGACATCTATCCATTCGATTTCGAATCTTCCGACTGGTTCGGGATGTGGGAAGAGCTGAAGAGTGTTTTCACGTATTGGGCAGAACAGGGCGTACGCATCTTCAGGGTTGACAATCCGCATACGAAGGCGTTCCCGTTCTGGGAATGGGCCATCACGGAGATCAAACGTGAATATCCCGATGCGCTCTTTCTATCCGAAGCGTTCACCCGTCCGAAAGTGATGTATCGCCTCGCGAAGGTTGGATTCAGCCAGTCCTATACGTATTTTCCTTGGCGTAACGGTAAGCGCGAGATAGCCGAGTACCTCACCGAGCTAAATAAGCCGCCCGTTGTCGACTTCTTCCGAGCTAACCAGTGGCCGAACACGCCCGACATTCTGACTGAATTCCTGCAGTTAGGCACACGGGCTGCATTCACCATTCGCTTTCTGCTGGCAGCAACACTAGGCGCGAACTACGGTATCTACGGCCCCGCGTTCGAATTGTTGGAATCCCGCCCTCTCAGGCCCGGAAGTGAGGAGTATCTGCATTCAGAGAAATACCAGATTCGCGAATGGAATCTGGATCGCCCCGATAGCCTGCGCGAAATGATCAGCCTGGTGAATCGCATTCGCAACGAGAACGAGGCGCTTCAACACGATCGCTATATCCAGTTCCATCCAGTCGATAACGACATGCTGCTCTGTTTCAGCAAGCGTTCGCCGGATGAGAACAACCTGATCGTTGTCGTGATCAATCTTGATCCGCACCACAAGCGGTCCGGATTCATTGACCTTCCGCTCGATCAGATGAAGATCGAGGGGAACAAGCCCTATCAGGCACACGATCTTCTGACCGGGGCTCGTTATCTGTGGACCGGACCGCGAAATTACGTTGACCTCGATCCGGCTAGCGTACCGGCGCATATCTTGCGTATCAAACACCGATCCAGGGTAGAAAGCGATTTCGAGTACTTTCTTTGAAAGTTCGTACTCCTGTCGAAATCCATACGATATGGCGCACTCGGGAACATCTCCGCAACCTGCGATGTCTTCGCTTCCAACCATCAAATCTTCTTCGGCAAATTCGCCGTTCTCCGGTGAAGTGCTGGGCGGTTTGGCAGAACTACTGCCTCAATATGTTCGCGCCCGGCGTTGGTTTCGTGCGAAGGCCCGAACGATAGCGAAGATCGACATTGAAGATGTCGTGTCTTTTCCCAATACAGATTCATCTCTCCTGGTGCTGCGTCTTGTGTATCAGGATGGGGATGACGATCATTACCTGCTGCCGCTCTCGGTCGCTGAAGCATCGGAGAGTGAGGCAGTAAGCGCTTCTAACTTCGAGCCTTTAGCGGTCCTGGATTTCTCGGGAGAACGGAGAGTCCTTTATAGCGCGCTTGCCAACGCCAAGTTCCGTCGCGCTCTTCTCCATGCCATCTCAGGCGACGCGACATTTCGGGGTCAGAAGGGTGAATTCGCTGCAACACGGATCCACGCTCCATCTGAACCTGAAGCTGCGATCGACTCCAATCTCGAAAGCTCTGTTTCGCGCGCTGAACAAAGCAATACGTCCGTGATCTACGGCCAGCAGTTCATCCTGAAGCTCTTCCGGAAGGTGGAACCCGGTATCAACCCGGATATTGAGATTGGAGCTTTTCTTACGGAGCACGGGTTCCGAAATACGCCCGCAGTCCTGGGGACAGTCGAATATCGGAACGGTGGCGAAATCTACGCAGCCGGCATCCTGCAGAAATTCGTTCTCAACAAGGGCGATGCCTGGGGCTACACCTTGGAAGCCCTGGGCGACTTCTTCTCTCGTGCATTAAGGGAGAACGAGCTTTCGACTCAGGCAATCGCAGGGCTCGCAGGACGATACCGGGAATCGGCACGACTGTTAGGCCAACGCACGGCAGAGATGCACGCGGTGCTTACGAGTTCCACCGACAGCGCCGACTTCTCGCCCGAGCCGTTCAGAGAGACTGACGGCCAGAAACTGCAAGCGGAAATGCTCAAACAGGCTGACATCACGTTCAACCTGCTGCGTCAGAAGGAGTCCTCGCTCGCCGGTCAGTCCCGGGAGGATGCCCGCCAGTTGCTCGCGTTGGAAGACCAGGTCAGGCAACGTTTCTCGCCGCTCGCTGATGCAAAGGTGGGAGCGGACCGGATCCGGTTTCACGGCGATTACCACTTAGGGCAGGTTCTCTTTACGGGCGATGATTTCATGATCATCGATTTCGAAGGCGAGCCAGCCCGCCCCCTGCATGAGCGCCGCGACAAGACACTCGCACTGAGAGACGTGGCGGGCATGGTCCGATCGTTCCAGTATGCGGCTTACGCGGCGCTCTTTGGACAGGTTCCGGGCGTGAGTGTGAAGCCCGGAGACCGCGAGAAAATCACGCGATGGGCTGCGCTGTGGAATGACGAGATTAGCGCGGCGTATCTGGACAGCTACTTTCAGACAGCAGGCGCGAGTAGATTTGTGCCTCGTGCGAAAGAAGAGCAGAGACGCGTCCTTGACGCTTTTCTGCTCCACAAAGCTCTGTACGAAGTGGCATACGAGCTGAATAACCGGCCGGATTGGGTTCAGATTCCGCTTCGTGGAATCCTGAGCATTGTTCAATAGCGATCACATGGCACAGACAGGCCGCTCCATCAACGAATCAGATATTTATTTCTTTCAGGAAGGAACGCATTCCAAGCTCGCGGATGTGCTCGGCGCACATCACTTCGGCGACCGCGGCGGCACGCAGGTGGGTGTTTGGGCCCCGAACGCTAAGTCAGTATCGGTCATTGGCGACTTCAACAACTGGCAACCAGATCAGCATCGCCTTCAGCCTGCTGGGGCGGGCTTATGGCAAGGATTCATCAACAATCTGTACCCAGGCAGCCGGTACAAATACCACATTGAATCGGCCAGCAGCGACTATGTAGTAACTAAGGCCGACCCGTTTGCGTTCCTGAATGAAACACCGCCGCAGAATGCTTCTGTTGTGTGGGCTCTCAATTACCAGTGGGGCGATGAGGCATGGATGACAAGTCGGCGGGCGGCGAACAGCCTGGACGCCCCGATCTCCATTTACGAAGTCCATCTCGGCTCCTGGCGCCGCGCAGCGAACGGCCGATTCCTCACGTATCGCGAACTAGCTGACCAGCTCATCCCATACGTGAAAGAGATGGGCTTTACGCATGTCGAATTTCTGCCGGTCATGGAGCATCCATTTTACGGGTCGTGGGGTTACCAGACCACCGGCTTCTTCTCGCCCACGAGCCGTTACGGATCTCCACAGGATTTGATGTACCTGATCGACCGATTCCATCAGAATGACCTCGGCGTCATTCTCGATTGGGTGCCGTCACACTTTCCCAATGACGAATTCGGCCTGGGCTTTTTCGACGGGCAACATGAATACGAACCGGCAGACCCGAGGCGCGGCATACATCCGGATTGGAACAGCTTCATCTTCGATTATTCCCGGAAGGAGGTGCGCAGTTTCCTGACCAGCAGTGCTGTGTTCTGGCTGGACAAATATCATGCGGATGGGCTCCGTGTAGATGCGGTCGCCTCCATGCTGTACCTCGACTATTCAAGGAAGGAAGGTGAGTGGATTCCAAATGAGAAAGGCGGGCGGGAGAATAACGATGCCATTGCTTTCCTTCGCTCGATGAACGAGATTGTGTACCGGTCTCACCCGGATGTGCAGACTGTCGCAGAAGAATCCACGGCTTGGCCGATGGTATCGAGGCCAATTTACGCGGGGGGGCTCGGATTTGGCTTTAAGTGGGACATGGGATGGATGCACGACACGCTGCGCTATATGTCGGTTGATCCGGCCTACCGGAAGTGGCACCATGGCGAACTGACGTTCCGGATGGTGTACGCATTCAACGAAAACTTTGTGCTGCCGCTCTCGCACGATGAGGTCGTTTACGGAAAAGGTTCGCTCCTCAACAAGATGCCTGGAGATAACTGGCAGAAGTTCGCCAGCCTTCGCGTGCTCTTCTCGTATATGTTCTCCCAACCCGGCAAGAAGCTGCTGTTCATGGGCGGCGAGTTTGGCCAATGGGCCGAGTGGAGCCACGACAACAGCCTGGATTGGGCGCTTCTTCAGTTCCCAATGCATTCGGGGCTGCGACTACTCGTGGGAGACCTGAACCGGCTTTATCGGTCCGAGGCGGCCTTAAACCATAGTGAGCATAATCCAGCTAATTTCGAGTGGATCAATTTCCATGACGAAGAGCTGAATATCCTCAGCTATCTGAGAAAGGGCGGGTCCGCGGACCAGGTCGTTGCCGTGGTGTGCAATTTCAGCCCGGTACCCCGCACAGGATACCGGATCGGTGTCCCGCGAAAGGGTTACTGGCGCGAGATCTTTAACTCTGATGCTGCATCTTACGGCGGCAGTGGGAAAGGCAACTGGGGTGGGCTGAAGACGAGCCCCTTTGCTCTACACGGCCGGGACTATTCTGTTGCGCTGGATGTGCCGCCGCTTGGCGCAGTGTTCCTTCGGTGGGAGAGTGAGACCGGCCCAGAAGGCGCGTAGGGCCCGGGCTGCGCGATAATGGTCGTTCTAAGCGTTTCGTGCAAATAACCGAAGAACAGTCTCTGGCGGAGCGCCTGAAACCGCGCATCGCCAGGGAAAAACAGTTTGAAGCGACTGGCAGGAAACTTCGTAACAAGTCTCTGCTATTCCGTCATGAGAGGGTCTGGATTCGGCCGCTTCTGAAATTTGGGTTGCAGATCACAGGACTCTATCAACGCGGGCTTCAGAACGCTCTTCGGCCGGTTGTACGGGACATTAAGATCTGGTCGGAACGCCTGCCCCCATCGTTTGATGGCTACAAGCTTCTGCATGTCTCCGATCTGCACATCGACGAGCGGCCTCTGCTTACGGCAAAGCTGCAAGAGTTGCTCGCGAACGTAAACGCAGATATTTGCCTCATCACCGGTGATTACCGGTTCGAGGACTACGGCACATGCGAGAACATCTATCCGGAAATGCGGAAGCTGTTTCCATCTCTGGTGCGGCGGGATGGAGTCTTCTCCATTCTTGGCAATCATGACGTTTCCGAAATAGCGTTCGCGTTGAACGACATTGGGATTCGCATGCTGGTGAACGAATCGGTCGAGATCCGCCGCGGAAATGAGTCGATCTGGATCGTCGGCATCGATGATCCGTTCGATTACAAATGCGATGATCTGCCCGGCGCTCTCGCGAATGTGCCTCCCCAGGATTTCAAGGTCCTGCTCGCACACACGCCAGAACTCTATCAGTCCGCTTCAGAGCTCGGAGTTGACCTATACCTCTGCGGGCACACGCATGCGGGCCAGATTCGCTTTCCACTCCTCGGATCTCTTCGAAACAACGCGGACTGCCCGAAGAAATATGCGTACGGCGCCTGGAGGCATGGCTCCATGCAGGCGTATACCAGTGCGGGTGCGGGTTGTTCTGCGCTTCCCATTCGCTACAACTGCCCTCCGGAAGTGACTCTGATCGAATTGCGGCGCGGCGAAAAGCCGCAGTCCTGACAGGACGAAAAGCTCCTTCCCGATACAATGAGCAGCGATGCCTGTGGCAGTACCGGCTGATCCAACACGCTCAGTAAGTTTATCTGGACGCGCACTAGTGTCACCTGCCAGCAGGCACAACATCCAAGGAGGAAAACCGTGGCTAGATTCGCGGGGAAGAAAGTTTTAGTTACAGGCGCGTCTTCCGGCATAGGTGAGGGCATCGCGATCCATTTCGCTCGAGAGGGCGCATCCGTCGCGATTAACTATCACAGCGGCCAGGACCGCGCAGAGTCGGTGAAAAAAAAGGCAGAAGAGGCGGCTCAGAAGGCGGGGGCAAAGGTCAACATCATGACCGTGAAAGCCGACGTCTCGAAAGAGGACCAGGTCAACGCCATGTTCGAGAAGGGGATCGGACAGCTTGGAGGCCTGGACATCCTGATCAACAACTCGGGAATTCAGAAGGCTGTTCCCAGCGAAGATTTGCCCATGGAGGAATTTGACCGGATCATCGGTACCAATCTGCGAGGCGCGTTTAACTGTGCGCGACAGGCGATTCGGCATTTCCTCTCGCGACCGGGAGGCGGAGTGATCGTTAACAACTCGAGCGTTCACGAGATCATCCCGAAGCCGACTTATCTGCCGTACTCGGTGAGCAAGGGTGGCCTGGAGAACATGACCCGCACACTCGCGCTTGAATATGCAGACCGTGGCATCCGCGTAAACTCCGTTGGACCCGGCGCGATTGTGACTCCGATCAACCAGGCGTGGATCGACGACCCCAAAGCCCGGGCGGGTGTCGAGAGTCATATTCCGATGGGACGGGCCGGACGGGTAGAAGAAATCTCAAGCGTGTTTCTGTTCCTTGCTTCGGATGAGGCGTCCTACATCACTGGGCAGACGCTCTACGCATGCGGCGGACTCACGCTGTTTCCGGAGTTCCGGACCGGCTGGTCGTCCGGAACCGAATAGACCCCGGCCTCAGACAAGCAGAGGAAGAAGTCGCATAAGCGGCTTCTTCCAGTTGGGATCGGTATTCTATTTAGCTTGCCCAATTTGGCCAGAACGACATGACGAGTCCCTCTGTTCTTCTATATCGGTTGTATTTCATTCCGAAGGACATCATGGGTCGAATCGTGAGCCAATGGCCATCCCTCCAGAGGCCGTTAAACTCCGTCAAAAGCATCCTCCGTCGTTACATATTGCCGAAGACACGAACCTGGCTTCAGGTACAGAACGGCCTGACACAAGGGATGTGGATGCGGCTCAATCTACCCGATGACGCCCGCTACTGGCGTGGCGAGCACGAACCAGAGGTGGGGCGGGCGCTTGTGGCGGCAGTGCAACCGGGTCATGTGGTCTACGATGTAGGCGCTCACCTTGGCTATTTCGCGCTGGGAGTCGCGCGAATTCTGGGCAAGTCCGGGCGCGTCGTCGCATTCGACGGCGATCCCGACAACGCCTCACGCGTGCGCGAGAACGTCGTCAAAAACGATCTGGGCGAGTCCGTCCAGGTGTGCCATGCCGCCGTCTGGTCCAGAGCAGAACCAGACAAGATTTCTTTTCGACGAGGAATTGAGCCGAGAGCGCAGGGTGGCGTCGAGTCCGATGGGTGTCGGCCCGTCCTAGGGAATGCCGAATTGATCGAGGTGCCGGCAATCACACTCGATACCTTCATCGCGCGCGGGGCGCCGCCTCCCCACTTAATCAAGATCGATGTGGAAGGCGGCGAGTACGAGGTGCTGCTGGGCGCCAGGCAGCTCTTTGGGCGCCATCGGCCGCTGGTAGTTGCAGAAGTTCATCATCCTTTGGCTGTTCAACAGATCGGCCGATGGCTGGAACAGTATCGGTATTGCACAAAGTGGAACGGCACCGAAGGCCCGCCGCAACTTCTCGCCTGGCCGGCCGAGTACGAAGGGGAGGCTTGGATGCAGCGACTGAACCAGGTAGGAACATCACCACCGGTCTAGGCAGGCGCGAATCGAGTTCAGACCCGGTTGATCAGGCTCGCGACGTATCCCGCCCCGAACCCGTTGTCGATGTTGACGACTGTGACATTGCTGGCGCAGCTGTTCAACATTCCGAGCAGGGCAGCCAAGCCGTTGAAACTGGCGCCATAACCAATGCTCGTGGGCACAGCAATGACTGGGCACGAAACCAGACCACCCACCACGCTCGGAAGCGCACCCTCCATTCCGGCACAAACGATGACCACCCGCGCATCGCGCAATCGGTGGCGCTGATCGAGCAGCCGGTGGATACCAGCTACTCCGACATCCGAAATCGCCTCCACTTCGTTACCCATCGTCTCCGCTGTGACACGAGCCTCTTCCAGAACCGGTATGTCGCTCGTTCCCGCGCATAGAGCAGCGATCTTCCCTTTGCCGATGATGGATCGATCTCTCCAGACGCGAACGACACGAGATGCGGGGAAATGCTCAGCATCCGGCGCTATAGCTTTCACACGATCTGCCATCTCGGCAGTTGCCCGTGTGACCAGCAGATTGGAAGATTTCGCAATCAGTGCCGACGCAATCGCCGCCACTTGGCCCGGTTCCTTTCCTTGGCCCAGGATCACCTCAGGCATGCCATGCCTGACAGCCCTGTGGTGGTCCACTTTGGCGAAGCCCAGATCCTCAAAAGGGAGGTCACGCAGGCTTTGGAGCGCATGGTCCACCGGGACTTCCCGATCTCGCACGCCTTCGAGCAGGTGTTGCAATTGCCTGGTATTCATCGTTTAGCGCAACAGCCTCGGGGTTTGCATCTCCTAAAATGGTAACGTTCCGTTCTTTATGAGCAGTTTCTGGCGGCGTCTCAGCCTTACACTCGAGATGATCAAGTTCGAGCACTCTGTGTTCGCGCTGCCTTTTGCCTTGACGGGCGCCATGTTGGCCTGGCGTGAAAGCCAATTCCGGACGGACGGATTGGGATGGCGCCTCTTCTGGATCGTGGTCGCGATGGTTTCCGCGCGGTCGGCGGCTATGACCTTCAACCGCATCCTGGACGCCGATATCGACGGGCGGAATAGGAGAACGGCCTCTCGGGCATTACCAGCGGGTCTGCTGAGCGTCCGATTTGCGTGGCTGTTTACCCTGGTGGCGACACTCGTGTTCTTTTGGGCATCCCAGCAATTAGGCCGCATATGCCTTATGCTCGCGCCGGTTGCGCTGGCCATTATCTTCACGTATTCGTATGCGAAGCGCTTCACGATGTTTGCCCACCTGTGGCTGGGGTTTGCGCTTGGGATTGCTCCGGCAGCGGCTTGGATTGCCATGCGCGGGACTCTCGACGCCCGCATTCTCTTCCTGACCGCCGCTGTGATGTTCTGGACGGCCGGCTTCGATGTAATCTATGCCTGCCAGGATTTCGAGTTCGATTGCACTGAAGGTTTGTGCAGCATTCCCCGGCGGTTTGGAGTAAAGAACGCTCTTCTGATCGCAAGAGCCCTGCACGTGGGAATGATCGCGTGCCTCCTCGCCCTGGTTTTCGCCTTCGGACTCGGCGCACTGAGCCTCATCGGCGTCGCGGCCGTTATCGGCCTGCTTGCTTACGAACATGGCCTGGTTAAGGCGAACGATCTGTCTCGTGTGAATGCCGCCTTTTTCACTGTGAACGGCTACGTCAGCCTTCTTTTCTTTGCGTTTTGGACGGCCGATATCCTGCATCATCGCTAACTGATCTTTATGACCTCTCTTCCAACTCCGACTGCTGCGCCTGTTATCGAAGACCGAAAGCTGCGTCCGATCCTCGAGAAAATCGAAGCTCGCGAGCGCCTCAGCTTCGAGGACGGCGTAACGATGTATCGGAGCCATGACATCCTTGCCCTGGGATACATGGCCAATCTGCAACGGGAACGCTGGCACGGGGACGTGACGTACTTCAACGTGAACCGGCACATTAACCCGACCGATGTCTGTGTTGCCAGCTGCCGGCTATGCGCCTTTGGGAAACGGGCGAAAGATCCCAATGCGTACACGATGTCGATGGATCAGGTGTGGGAAATTGCCGGAAAGGGCTACGCCGAAGCAGTCACCGAGTTCCATATCGTAGGAGGTCTTCACCCGGAACTGACTCTCGACTGGTTCTGTGAGATGATCGCGGGGCTGAAACAGCGCTATCCCGGCGTTCACCTGAAAGCGTTCACGATGGTGGAGATCGCCTACTTTGCGCGGCGAGCCAAAATTTCCATTCGCGAGACCTTGCAGCGGTTGAAGGACGCCGGGGTGGATTCCATGCCGGGCGGTGGGGCCGAAATCTTCTCCGAGCGCGTTCGCCGAATCATCTGCGATCACAAAATCGATGGCGATGAATGGATCGAAACAGCGCGTGCCGCTCACGAGATCGGTCTGAAAACGAATTGCACCATGCTCTACGGTCATCTCGAGAACCCGGAGGACCTCTCCGACCACCTGGTGCGCTTACGCTCCTTGCAGGACGATACGAACGGTTTGGTTACATTCATTCCGCTCGCGTTTCACCCGGCCAATACTGCCCTAGCTCATCTGTCCACAACTACGGGTTTCGAAGATCTGAAGCAGATCGCCATTTCACGCCTGATGCTCGACAATATCCCGCACATCAAGGCTTACTGGATCATGATGACGCCCAGCGTTGCCCAGATTGCGCAACGGTTTGGCGCGAACGATATCGACGGTACGGTTGTCGAGGAGAAGATCTATCACGACGCCGGGGCGAAAACGGCCCAGCATCTGAGACGGCAGGACCTGTTGCGGCTTATTCGGGAGGCGGGTCGTGAGCCGGTCGAGCGGGATACCAGCTATCGTCCCGTCACCAGGACCGAATCAGCGTTTACGGTGCTTGTGTAGGGGAACCAGCGGGGATCTCGCCATCTCCGCGAAGGCCGGACGTCAGCTTGTTGAGTAATCCGGAAGCTTTGTCAGAGGCCTGACCGGAAGCTGAGACCTGGTCGGCTAGATTCGTTCGGAAGTACGATTCCGGAATGCAGACGGCACCTTCGCGGACCATGGCAAGCAGCCACTCTTTTCCAGCTTCGTCCGTACTGCGCAGCGCATTCAGATCCAGAACAAGCTTGCGACTCCCAAACGTACTCCTTGCCGTTTCCCAGCAGCCACTCAGTTCCTTCACGTCCGCATCTCGAAGATCGCCGATCAACTGAAAGCGGAACGCTTCCGTGCCGTCGTGGATGTAATACTTGAGTGCTGAGATTTGAAGTCGAGAGCCCTGATTGGAATCAGTTGCCGGATTGCCTCGCTCAGTTTTCCTCTTTTTCGCTCCGACCATCTAGATCCTTTGGACTGCCATTTGTGTCGTTGAGTTGCACTTTTCCATGGCGATCGAGCAACTCAGGGCTTCAAGATTCTCTGACTTTCGACGAAACAGAGCAATTTGCGTCCATTCAGAGAAACCGTCAAGAACGCGGGAAAACCTTGTTAAGAACTGTAAGTCCGATCCACCCAATG
>Ga0308175_100001612_pt1 | contig 15259 bp, 13 predicted proteins | sample PhyCR1_3_FD_203893 | JGI IMG/M metagenome (GOLD analysis project Ga0308175, IMG submission 203893) | Soil microbial communities from UC Gill Tract Community Farm, Albany, California, United States - DLSLS.C.R1 | ecosystem: Environmental > Terrestrial > Soil > Agricultural land | place: USA...
GGTCTCGGTGGGCAAGAGCTCGCCCGGGATCTCGACGACGCAGAATCCCGATCACGGCGCGATCGGCGCGACCTACAAGGACACGGCCCACCTCACGGGCGGTGCGGCGCCGACCGGGACGATCACCTTCAACCTGTACAGCAACGACGACTGCACCGGCCTCCTGCACTCGGAGACGGCTTCGGTCAACGGCAACGGCGACTATCCGACGGCGACCGGGTTCGTGCTCAACCACGCCGGCACCTACTACTGGACGGCGTCGTACGGCGGCGACTCGGACAACAACGCCGCTGCGGAGTCGGGTTGTGCCGTCGAGCCGGTCGCAGTGGCGAAGAACTCGCCTGCGATCTCGACGACGCAGGATCCGGATCACGGTGCGATCGGCGCCCTGTACAAGGACACCGCGCATCTGACGGGCGGTGCGGCTCCGTCCGGGACGATCACGTTCAAGCTCTACAGCAACGACGACTGCACCGGCCTGCTCCACTCGGAGACGGCTTCGGTCAACGGCAACGGCGACTACCCGACCGCGACCGGGTTCGTGCTCAACCACGCCGGCACCTACTACTGGACGGCTTCCTACGGCGGCGACTCGGACAACAACGCCGCCGCGGAGTCCGGTTGTGCCGTCGAGCCGGTCGTGGTGGCGAAGAACTCGCCTGCGATCTCGACGACGCAGAACCCTGCGGCCGGCAACGTCGGTGACCTCTACAAGGACACCGCCAGCCTGACGGGCGGCGCTGCGCCGACCGGGACGATCACGTTCCGGCTGTACAGCAACGACGACTGCACGGGGCTCCTCGAGACCGAGACGGTGCCGGTCAACGGCAACGGCGACTACTCGACGCCGGCCGGATTCGTGCTCAACGCCTCCGGCGTCTACTACTGGGTCGCGAGCTACGGCGGCGACTCGGACAACCTGTCCGCCCCGAGCGGGTGTGCCGACGAGCCGGTGGCGGTCAACGCGGCCGACATCCACATCGTGAAGACGGCGGACGACGCCCAGGTGAACGCCGGCGAGCCGATCGGCTTCACGCTGACCGTCTACAACGACGGCAACGGTGACGCGAAGGGCGTGACGCTGACCGACACGCTGCCCGTGAAGGCAGGCCTGTCCTGGTCGATCGACGCCCAGGGTCTCGGCTGGGCCTCGAGCTGCGACATCACGGCGGGCGTCCTCTCCTGCGGCCCGGCCACGGTTCCCGCGGGAACGACGCTCCTCAACTCGACGTTCACCGTGCACATCACCTCGCCGACCACGGCGGCCACCGGCGGTGTCTGCCCGGCGGGCAGCGGTGTGATCACCAACACCGGCGACGTCACGACCACGAACGACGGCTCCGACGAGTCGTCCGACACGACGTGCGTGGCAGCGCCGGCGATCCACATCGTGAAGACTGCGGATGCCGCCCAGGTGAATGCGGGCGAGCCGATCGGCTTCACCCTGACCGTCTACAACAGCGGCTCGGGTGACGCCCACGGCGTCAACCTGACGGACACGCTGCCGGTGAAGGCCGGCCTCAGCTGGTCGATCGCCGACCAGGGCACGGGCTGGAACGGCACCTGCAAGATCGATGCGGGCGTCCTCTCCTGCGGCCCGGTCACGGTGCCGCCAGGGACGACGCAGGGCAACTCCACGTTCACGGTGCACATCACCTCGCCTACCACGGCGGCCACCGGCGGTGTCTGCCCGGCGGGCAGCGGTGTGATCACCAACACCGGTGACGTGTCCACGACGAACGACGGCTCCGACGAGTCCAGCGACTCCACGTGTGTCGCGGCGCCGGCGATCCACATCGTGAAGACTGCGGATGCCGCCCAGGTGAATGCGGGCGAGCCGATCGGCTTCACCCTCACGGTCTACAACAGCGGCTCCGGTGACGCGCACGGCGTGAACCTGACGGACACGCTGCCGGTGAAGGCCGGGCTGAACTGGTCGATCGCCGACCAGGGCACGGGCTGGAACGGCACGTGCAAGATCGACGCCGGCGTCCTCTCCTGCGGCCCCGTCACGGTGCCCGCGGGGACGACGCAGGGCAACTCCACGTTCACGGTGCACATCACCTCGCCGACCACGGCGGCCACCGGCGGTGTCTGCCCCGAGGGCAGCGGTGTGATCACGAACACCGGTGACGTGTCCACGACGAACGACGGCTCCGACGAGTCGAGCGACTCGACGTGTGTCGCTGCGCCGGAGATCCACATCGTGAAGACGGCGGATGCCGCCCAGGTGAACGCGGGCGAGCCGATCGGCTTCACCCTGACCGTCTACAACACGGGAACCGGCGACGCGCACGGCGTGACGCTGGCCGACACCCTGCCCGTGAAGCCGGGCCTGTCCTGGTCGATCGACGCCCAGGGTCTCGGCTGGGCCTCGAGCTGCGACATCACGGCGGGCGTCCTCTCCTGCGGCCCGGTCACGGTGCCCGCGGGGACGACGCAGGCCGCGTCGGCGTTCACGGTGCACATCACCTCGCCGACCACGGCCGCCAGCGGTGGCGGCTGCCCTGAGGGCGGCGGTGTGATCACCAACACCGGTGACGTGTCCACGACTAACGACGGCTCCGACGAGTCCAGCGCCTCCACCTGCGTGGCGGCGCCGGAGATCCACATCCTGAAGACCGCGGACGCGGCCCAGGTCAACGTCGGCAGCCCGATCGGGTTCACGATGACCGTCTGGAACGACGGCAGCGGTGACGCGCACGGCGTGACCCTGTCGGACACGCTGCCGACGAATGCCGGCCTGTCCTGGTCGATCGCCTCTCAGGGCGCCGGCTGGAACGGCAGCTGCGCGATCGCCGCCGGCGTCCTCAGCTGCGGCCCGGTGACGGTGCCGTCAGGGACGACCCAGGCCGACTCGACGTACACGGTGCACATCACCTCGTCCACGACGGGCGCGACGGGCGGCGATTGCCCGAACACCGGTGTGGTCGACAACACGGGCACCGTGACGACGAGCAACGACGGTTCCGACGAGTCCAGCGCATCGACCTGCGTCCAGGCTCTGGTCGACCTCTCGGTCACCAAGGCCGGCTCCCCGGCGACGCAGACCCTCGGTGACGGCAACATCACCTGGTCGATCGTCGTCACCAACAACGGGCCGAGTGACGCCACCGGCGTCACGATCGCCGACCCGATGCCGGCCGGGAACACCTTCGTCTCGGCGACGTCCTCGAAGGGCTCCTGCACCGGCGGGGCGATCCTCAACTGCAACATCGGCACGATGGCCGCCGGTGAGTCGGTGACGATCACCCTGATCACCACGCCGAGCACGGTCGGCGACCAGACGAACACGGTGAACGTCGCCGGCAGCAGGCCGGAGACGAACACGGGCAACAACTCGGCGACCGCCACCGTTCAGACCGTGGCGCCCTTCACGCCGCCGCCCGTGTTCTGCGTCGCCGTCAGCAGGGTGACCCCGAAGCAGCTGTTCGTCGGACGCAAGACGAACCTGACGATCCGCCTCACCCAGCACGGCAAGGCGGTGAAGGGTGTTCGCGTCCGGATCAAGGGCCCGAAGATCGACGTCCGCACCGCAGCGTCCAACAGCAAGGGCGTGATCAGGAAGACGGTGAAGATGAAGAAGGCCGGGATCCTGATCTTCAGCCCGCTCGCCAGCAAGCGCTGCAACACGAAGCGCCTGGGTGTGACGAACGTCTTCACCCCGCCGGTGACCGGGTGAGACCAGCTCTGGAGGGGGTGCGGGAGATCTCCCGCACCCCCTCCGTGTTCACAGGGGTCGGTCGCGAGTCGCCGGGCTGCGACTCAGCGGTCGTCGATCGGGCTCTCGACGAGCCCGTTCTGGTATGCGAGCCTGGCGGCTTCGGTGCGGTTCGACACGCCGAGCTTTCGATAGATGTTCGTGAGGTGGAACTTGACGGTCTGTTCCGCCACCCACAGCTCCTTGCCGATCGCCTCGTTCGAGAGACCGCGCGCCAGGGCGGCGAGGATCGCCGTCTCCCGCTCGGTGAGACCGGCGGCCCGCGCGGCGCTCTCGCCGGGATCGGGCAGGCCGATCGCGCTGTAGACGGTTCCGTCGACTGCCTGCCGGAGCGCGGAGGGCAGGTCGATCGGGTTGATGCTCTTGACGATGAAGGCGCTCGCGCCGCGCTTGAGCACGGTCTGGATCACGTTCTCGTCGGTCGAGACCGAGAGGACGACGACCTTCACGTCGGGGTGCTGCTTCCGGATGCGGCTCAGGCATGCGAGCCCGTCGGCGCCCGGCATCCGCAGGTCGAGCAGGACGATGTCGGGGTTCGTTCGCCCCACCATCGGCAGCACCTGGGAGCCGGAAGAGCACTCGCCTACGACCTCGAAGTCGGGCGACGCTTCGAGCGCCCGCTTCACACCTTCTACGATCAACCGGTGGTCGTCCGCGATGAGAACTTTCATGGGCCAATCGTAGTCGGCGGATCAGTCGTTTCCCTTGAGGCGCCGCGGTGAGCACGACCGCCCCGGCGAAGCGCGCGCACGTGCTCATCGCCGCCGAGCGGCTTCCGACGCGCGTCGGGCTGCGCCTCGCGCTCGAGCCTGAGGCGCGCTGCACCGAGGCCGCCGACGCCCAGTCCGCCGTCGACGCAGCCGTCCGCGACCGTCCCGACGTCTGCCTTCTCAGTCTCGACGGGCCGGGGCAGCGCGTGCGCGTCGCGACCGAGATTTCCTCCCGGGTTCCCTCCGCGGCCGTGATCCTCCTGACGAGCCAGCTCGACGAGGAGGAGTTCATGGCGGCGATGCGGGCCGGTGCGACCGGCTACCTGACGCAGAGCCTCGACCCGGCCCGCCTGCCGCACGTCGTCCGCGGCGCGCTGCGCGGCGAGCCCGCGGTGCCGCGGAGGTTCGTGGCGCGGCTCCTCGACGAGCTGAAGACCCGGGATCGCAGGCGCTCGGTCGTCCTGGCCGACCGGGGCCGCGTCTCCCTCACGACGAGGGAGTGGGAGGTCGTCGAGCTTCTGCTGCGCGCCGCGACCACGCTGGAGATCGCCACCCAGCTCGGCGTCGCGCCGGTGACGGTGCGCCGCCATCTCGGCTCCGTCGAGCGCAAGCTCGGCGTCACCACCCGCGCCGAGGTCGTCGAGCTGCTCACGGCCGAGTCGAGCTCGCTCGTCTCCAGCTAGCGCTGCTGCCGGCGTCAGCCCTCGCCGGCCGGCAGCGTGAACGAGATGCACGCGCCGCCCTGCGGGCGGTTCTCGGCCCAGATCCTGCCGCCGTGGGCCTCGACGAGCCCGCGCGCGATAGCGAGCCCGAGGCCGGCGCCGCTCCCGGTGCGGGCGCGATCGGCTCGCCAGAAGCGCTCGAACATTCGCGCCGGCGCCTCCTCCGACAGTCCTTCGCCGCTGTCCTCGACGCGAAGGAGCAGGTCTTCGGCGCGCTGCTCGACCCGCACCGCGATCGAGCCGTCCGACGGCGTGTGGCGCAGCGCGTTCGTGACGAGGTTGAACAGGACGCGCTCGAACTTGTCCGGAGCGAGCTGCGCCTCGACCTGCTCGTCCACCTCCGCGCTCAGGGCGACGCCGCGCGCCTCGGCTTCCGCGCGGAGCATCCGCAGGGCGGACGCGACGAGCGGCGCGACCGCGGTGCGGCGCAGCTCGAGCGTGAGCACGCCCGCGTCGATGCGCGCCAGCTCGAAGAGGTCGTCGACGAGCATCGAGAGCGTGCGGACCTGCTCCCGCAGGGTCGGCAGGTAGTCCTCCGGCGCCGCGAGCCCGTCCTCGATCGCCTCGAGCATCGCCTGCAGGGACGCGATCGGGGCGCGGAGGTCGTGACTCGCCCACGCGACGAGCTCGCGGCGGGCGTCGAAGAGCTGCTCGAGCCCCGCCGCCATCGCGTTGAACGACTCCGCGAGCTCTGCGATCTCCCTCGCGCCGCCCACGGGCGCCCGCGCCGAGAGCTCGCCGGCGGCGAGCGAGTGGGAGGCGGCGCCGACCCGGCGGAGGGGCGTGCTGATCGAGCGCGCGAGCACGAGCGCCGCGAACACGGCGGCGGTCGCCGAGCCCGCGGCGACGGCGAGGATCTTCGTGTCCGCGCCCATGTGGAACATGACCCAGCCGGACAGCAGCACGGCCGTCAGCGGCACGCAGACGGCGATGAGCGCGAGGCCGGCGAGCTGGACCCGGACGGTCGGCGCCCGCCCGAGCAGGTACGCGAGGACGAGCCCCGAGACGAGGCTGCCGGCGGCGACGGCTAGTGCGAGGGCGATCACGGAACTCGCTTCGGAGTGACCACGCGTCGGCTGGGCTCGATGGCCGAGTGCGAGGCTAGGACGCAGAGAGCGCCAATAGCGGCGCTATTGGCGCGACCGAGGACGACGCCACGCGCCGGGCAGCGGGCCCAGACGGCCCGTGCGTTGCTTCGAAGCGAGTTCATCAAGGATCGAGGCGGTAGCCGACGCCCCACACGGTGTGGAGATGGCGTGGCCGGCCCGGGTCGGTTTCGATCTTCTCCCGCAGACGGCGCACGTGGACGGTGACGGTGCCCGTGTCGACGGCGGCCTCGTAGCCCCAGACGCGGGCCATCAGCTGGTCGCGGGAGAAGACGTGGCGTGGGTGGGAGGCGAGGAACCAGAGCAGCTCGAACTCCTTCGCCGTGAGCTGGACGGGATCGCCGGCGCGGCGGACCTCGCGGCTCACGCCGTCGAGCTCGACATCGCCGAAGGAGATCGCCTCCCGCGCCGGCGCCGCGCCGTTGCTGCGCCGGAGGACCGAGCGGACGCGGGCTGCGAGCTCGCGCGGGGAGAAGGGCTTCGTGACGTAGTCGTCGGCGCCGAGCTCGAGGCCCACGATGCGGTCGGCCTCCTCGCCGCGCGCCGTGAGCAGGATCACCGGGAGGCCCGAGCGCCCGCGGATCCAGCGGCAGAGCGATAGCCCGTCCGTCCCCGGGAGCATGACGTCGAGCACGACGAGGCTCGGCTCGCGCTCCTCGATCAGAGCCCTGGCGGTGTCCCCGTCCGCCGCCGTCAGCGTGCGGTAGCCGTCGCGCTCGAGGTAGCGGACGACGACGTCCCGGACGATCGGTTCGTCGTCAACGACGAGGACGGTCTGCATCGGCCAATTGTGGACGCATATCCACGGGCTGTCGCGCCCGCGGCCGGTCGACCGTGACGCCCTCGGGCTCCCATTTCGCGTGGTGCTTCATCGCCCACTCGACGCGGACGTCGCCGAGCGTCATCCCACGCAGCGCGTGGCGTGTCGCAGGGTGGATCAGCGCGAGGTAGAGGTGGCCGACGAGGAGGAAGAGCGAGACGTACATCAGACCGTCGTGGAGGATCACCGTGCTCGCGAAGCGGAAGCGGGTGTCCTGCTCCCCGAACCAGAGCAGAAGCCCCGAGATCCCGAACAGGACGGCGAAGGCCGCCGTGAGGACAGCGTTGATCTTCTGCCCCGCGTTGAACCTCCCCTGCGGAGCACGACGCCTGCGGAGCCAGAGCATGTCGTCGGCGTCGAAGGTCTCGAGCTCGCGCGCCGTGGCGATCAGGCGGCGGCCGCCGAGGAGCACGACGGCGGCGAGAACGCCGAGCCAGCCGACGCCGGACCAGAAATGGAGCCCCTGGATCGTCTGCCGGCGCGAGACGAGCGTCGAGAGGCTCGGCAGGTAGAGGATCAGCCCGGTCACGAGGAGGAAGAAGAAGCCGAGCGCGTTCACCCAGTGCAGCAGGCGCTCGACGGGCGAGAAGCGCGCCATGTAACCCGCCTTGTTCACGAGTATCCGTTCGAGCGGCCGACCCACGCGTCCTGGTCGTAGCCGAGCTCTTCCCAGTAGCCGGGCTCCAGCTCCGGGACGAGGTTGATCTCGGCCAGCCACTTGACGTTCTTGTAGCCGTACATCTCCGGGATCACGAGCCGCACCGGCGCCCCGTGCTCTCGTGGGAGCGGCTTCCCGTCCATCTCGTAGGCGAGCATCACGTCGGGAAGGGATGCCTGCCGCACTGTGAGGTAGTCGACGTACGGCTGCTCCATCGAGACGAACTGCAGGGCCTGCGCCGACGACTGCGGCTGCGCCGTGGCCAGGACGTCGTGGATCCGGACGCCGGCCCAGTGGACGTTCTTCACGCTCCAGCCCGTGACGCAGTGGAAGGTCGTGATCTGCTCGGCGCGAGGGAGGGCGCGCAGCTGGTCGTACGTCAGCGAGAGCGGCTGCCCGACGAGGCCGCCGATCTTCAGCCGCCACGTCGCCGGATCGAAGTCCGGCATGTGACCGGAGATCGTGTAGATGCGCCAGCCGCCGGTGGGGAGGATCGGCGCGACGGCGGAGGCGACGGGAGAGATGACGCCGGTGACGTGATCCCAGGCGGCCTTGCCCCAGTAGAGCGACGTGACCCCGCCGGCCACGGTCGCGAGGAACAGCTTGCGGCCGTAGCGGCGCGGCTCCTGCTCCGGCTCACCGTTGACGGGCGGGGCGTCCATCTACATGTGCGCCATGCCCGCGAACAGCCTTCCGCGCAGGTCGCCGGGATGGCCCTTCGTCGCCACCCAGACCCAGTAGCGGCCGGGCTTCGACTCGATCAGGGCGAGGGATTTCTTCGGCACCATCGCGCAGCCCTTCGCACGGTACATGTGGCCCAGGTGGGCGACGGTCATCCCGTGGGCGTCGCGGACGGTCGCGCCGAGGACGTGCATGACACTCATTTCGAACTTCCAGCACAGCTGGTTTTTCGCGGCGTGGGCCTGGAGGTTGACGATGCCGTGCTCGCCCATGCCCGACAGCCGCGCGCCGAGCGTCGGGTGCATCGTCCCGGCTGCCGCCACCGGGATCGTGACGAGTGCCGCCGCGACGGCGGTGGCAGCGGCGAGTCTTTTCGAGCGCATCGCTTCTCCTTCCGAGGGAAGACTCCGATGTGCACAGGATGGGCCGCGCGAATTGCCCCGTGGTTAGCGGGGCCTTACGGGTTCCTTAAATCGCTACTCGGGCGTCACGTAGGCGGCGCTGAGGCCGCCGTCGACGACGAACGTCGCGGCGTTCACGTAGCTCGACTCGTCGCTCGCGAGGAACAGGGCCGCGTTCACGATCTCCCGCGGCTGCGCCATCCGTCCCATCGGCAAGTGGACGAGGCGTCGCTCGGCCGCGCCCGGCGTCTCGCCCCAGATCCGCAGGAGCAGCGGCGTCTCGACCGGGCCGGGGCAGAGCGCGTTCACCCGGATCCCCTGCCGCGCGAACTGGACGCCGAGCTCCTTGCTCAGCGAGAGGACCGCGCCCTTCGACGCGGTGTAGGAGATCTGCGAGGTCGCCGCGCCGACGAGCGCGACGAAGGAGGCGACGTTGATCACCGAGCCGCCCCCGCGCTCGAGCAGGTGTGGGATCCCGTGCTTGCAGCAGAGGAAGACGCCGCGCGTGTTCACGGCCTGGACGCGTTCCCACGCCGCGAGGTCCGTCTCGAGGACCGAGGCGTCGTCGGCGGGGGAGATGCCCGCGTTGTTGTAGAGGACGTCGACGCCGCCGAACCGCTCGGCCGCGGCGGCGTACATGGCCTCGACCGACGCCTCGTCCGCGACGTCCACCTGCACGGGCAGGCCGCCCACCTGGCCGGCCACCTGCTCGGCCGCGGAGCCGTCGACGTCGGCGACGACGACCTTCGCTCCCTCCTCGGCGAAGCGGACCGCGGCTTCGGCCCCCATCCCGCCGCCGGCTCCGGTGATCACGCAGACCTTGCCGTCGAGCCGTCCCATGCTCAGGCCTCCAGCAGCCGGCCGAGGGTCGGGTCGGCGGCGGTGACGACGTCCACGATCTCGAACACGTGGTCGATCGCACCGTCGGAAAGCGCCTCGTCCCGGGTCAGGGGGTGCGCGACGTCGAGACCGCGCCACGGGGAGGGCGCCGGGTCCGTGACGGCGAACCGGAGCCGGTTGGGCTCCGCCACCGCGTCCATCAGAACCGCGCGCCGGGTGGCCTCGTCGGCCTCGTCGTCCCAGTCGCCGACGGCCACGGCGAGCTTCACGACCGACGGCGTGCACTCGGACCAGGAGGCGAAGTACAGCGCGTCTGCGTCTCCGTCCTCGTAGACGAAGCCCCGCGTGACGCTCGTCGGCGCGCCGCACTCGGCGCACGGGACGCCCGCCTCGGGCCCGATGACCTCGACCGAGAGCACGCGTCAGGCCTCCGTCGAGTAGAAGACGTTCTTGACCTCGCTGTAGCCGGCGAGTCCGTGCATCCCGAGCTCGCGGCCGAAGCCGCTGCGCTTGAAGCCGCCGAACGGGGTCGAGACGCGCACCGACGAGTTCGAGTTGATCGAGAGGACGCCCGCCTCGATCGCGCGCGCGACGCGGAGCGCGCGTCCGCCGTTCTCCGTCCAGATCGAGCCCGAGAGGCCGTAGTCGGAGTCGTTCGCGAGCCGTATCGCCTCCGCCTCGTCCGCGAACGGGATCAGCGCCGCGACCGGGCCGAAGACCTCCTCGCGCGCGATCCGGTCCCCGGGTCGGGCCTCGACGAGCGTCGCCGGGTACCAGAAGCCCCTTCCGTCCGGCGCGTCGCCCCGGAAGAGCGGCTCGCCGTCGACGAAGCTCGCGACCGTCTCGCGGTGGCTCGCCGAGACGAGCGGCCCCATCTCGGTCGCGTCGTCCTCCGGATCGCCGACCTTCACGCCGCGCGTCGCTCCGATCAGCAGGTCGGCGAAGCGGTCGTAGACGCTCGCCTCGACGAGGATCCGCGAGCGCGCGCAGCAGTCCTGGCCGGCGTTGTCGAAGACCGCGTACGGCGCAGCCGCTGCCGCCCGCTCGAGGTCGGCGTCGGCGAAGACGACGTTCGCCGACTTCCCGCCGAGCTCGAGCGTGACGCGCTTGATCGTTCCGGCGGCGCCGCGCATCACCTCCTGCCCGACCTCGGTCGAGCCGGTGAAGCCGATCTTCGCGACGTCCGGATGCTCGACGAGGCGCGTGCCGACGACCGAGCCCTTGCCGGGGAGGACGTTGACGACGCCTTCGGGGATCCCCGCCTCGAGCGCGAGCTCCCCGAGCCGCACCGCCGTGAGCGGGGTCAGCTCCGCCGGCTTCAGCACGGTGGTGTTGCCGCACGCGAGCGCCGGCCCGAGCTTCCAGGACGCGATGTTGAGCGGGAAGTTCCAGGGGACGATGAGCCCGACCACACCGAGCGGCTCTCGAAGTGTGAGGTCGACACCGCCCGCGACCGGGATCGTCTCACCAAAATGCTTGTCGACCGCGCCTGCGTAGTAGTGGAAGACCTGCGCGACCATGCCGACCTCGCCGCGCGCGCCGGCGATCGGCTTGCCCACGTTGCGCGACTCGAGCCGCGCGAGCTCCTCGCCGTGCTCCTCGACGAGCGTCGCGAGCCGGCGCAGGAGTCGCGCGCGGTCGGCGGGCGCGACGGCGCGCCAACCCGGAAACGCCTCCTTCGCGCGCGCCACTGCCGCGTCGGTCTCCTCGACGCCGGCCGGCTCGATCTCGGCGATCGTCTCCTCCGTCGCCGGGTTGAGGATCGCGGTCATCGGCGCGCGGCCTCCACGAGCTGGTCGAAGAGCCGCTGGTCCTCTCCCGCCTCGGGATGCCAGAGCACGCCGACGAGGAACGGCTTCTCGGGATCCTCGACGGCCTCGACGACCCCGTCGTCGGCCCACGCGACCTCGCGCAGGCCGTCGCCGATTCGCCCGAGACCCTGGTGGTGATGCGACTTGACCGGGCCGGGAACCGCCCCGAGGCGCGAGTCGGGATCGACGCGGACTCCGTGCTCGGAGAACTCGCCGACGACGGCGCGGTGCTCCTCGTGCCCGACGACGTCGGGGAGGTGCTGGACGAGGTCGCCGCCGCGCGCGACGTTCAGCACCTCGACGCCGCGGCAGATCGCCAGCACCGGGAGGTCGCGCTCGAGCGCCGCCGTCAGCAGCGCGAGCTCTCCGCGGTCGCGCGCCGGGTTCGTGCCGCTCGTCGCCGGGTCCGCCTCGGCGCCGTACGACTCCGGCGCGAGGTCGTTGCCGCCGGAGAAGACCAGCCCGTCGAGCGCATCGAGCACTTCCTCGATTCCCTCGTCGTCCGGCGGCACGAGCACCGCGCGTCCGCCCGCCCGCTCGACGGCGCGCACGTAGTCGTAGGGGACGAGCGCCGCGTCGAGGTGCCAGTGCCCCCACGACGCCGGCTCGACGTAGGTGGTGATCCCGATCAGCGGCTTCGTCATCCGCGCTCGAACATCCGCTCCCGCTCGTAGCCGGTCACGGTCCTGTCGAAGAGCTCTTGCTCGCTGCGCGCGTAGTTGAGGTAGTGGTCGACCACCTCGTCGCCGAGCAGCTCGCGCGCGACGGTGCTCGCCTCGAGCCGCCCGATCGCCTCGCGCAGCACGTGCGGGAACCGCTCGGCGTCGGAGACGTAGGCGTTGCCCTCGAGCGCAGCACCGAGCTCGAGCTCGTGCTCGATCCCGTAGAGGCCCGCGCCGAGCAGCGCCGCGAATGCGAGGTACGGGTTCGCGTCGGCGCCGGGGATCCTCGTCTCTGGCCGCACCGAGGAGCCGTGGCCGACGACGCGGAAGCCGCAGGTGCGGTTGTCGTAGCCCCAGGCGAGCGTCGTGGGAGCCCAGCTGCCCGCCGCGAAGCGCTTGTACGAGTTCACGGTGGGTGCAACGAAGATCGCGAGGTCGGCCATGCACGCGATCTGTCCGGCGAGGTAGTGCCGGAAGAGCTCCGACTCGCCGGTGAACGCGTTCTCGCCGTCGCGCCAGAGCGAGGAGTGGATGTGGCAGGAGGAGCCGACCCAGTCGTGGTGCGGCTTCGCCATGAAGGTGACCGAGCAGCCGCGCTGGAACGCGATCTCCTTGATCCCGGTCTTGTAGACGGCGTGGTCGTCCGCGGCGCGCAGCGCGTCCTGGAAGCGGAAGTTGATCTCGTGCTGGCCGGCCCAGGCCTCGCCCTTCGACGACTCGACGATCATCCCGGCCGCCTTCATCGACGTGCGCACCGCGCGGAGGAACGGCTCGTCGAAGCTCGCCGCGAGGATGTGGTAGTCGAGGATGTACGGCACCGACGGCGTGAGGTCGTGGTAGTGCTTCGCGTGCGCCTCGGGGTAGCTCTCCCGGAAGAGGAAGAACTCGAGCTCCGAGCCGAACATCGCGTCGAAGCCGAGCGCGCCCGCCTTCTCGACCTGCATCCTGAGCACCTGGCGCGGCGACGGCCCGACCGGCGTTCCGTCGTGCCATTCGACGTCGCACTGCACCATCACCGTCGCCTCGTGCCACGGGATCCGCCGGAGCGTCGAGAGGTCGGGCCGCAGCCCGAAGTCGCCGTAGCCGCGCTCCCAGCTCGCGATCGCGTAGCCGGGCACGGGATCCATCTCCATCTCGAGCGCGAGCAGGTAGTTGCACCCCTCGCCGCTGTGTCCCGCCGCCTGCTCGGAGAGGAAGAACTCCGCGTCGAGGCGCTTCCCCAGCAGCCGGCCCTGCATGTCGGTGAAGCAGGCGATGACGGTGTCGACCGCCCCCGACTCGACGTCCGCCCGCAGCTCCTCGAGCGTCAGCATCGCGCCGACACTACACCGGGCGCGACGGTTGCAACGTCCGTCACATCGCGTTAGCTTCGCGCGAACAGTCCCAACGAAGGAGGCGGACACGTGAGCTCAGCTGGACCCGACGCCGTCGCGCACAACGATGACGAGCGCACCCTCCACAATCTCGGCTACGCCCAGGTGCTGTTCCGCGAGATGGGTGGCTTCTCGAACTTCGCCATCTCGTTCACGATCATCTCGATCCTCGCCGGCTGCCTGACGTCGTACTTCATCGGCTTCAACGACGGCGGCCCGGTGGCGGTCGTGTGGGGCTGGCTGATCGTCGGGGGGTTCGTCACGCTCGTCGCGCTGGGGATGGGTGAGGTCGCGTCCGCCATGCCGACGGCGGGGGCGATCTACTACTGGTCGTCGAAGCTCGGCTCGCCGGCATGGGGCTGGTTCACCGGCTGGTTCAACCTCATCGGCCAGGTCGGCGTCACCGCCGCGATCAGCTACGGCGCCGCGATCTTCTGGACGGCGCTGATGAACCTGTGGTTCCCGAGCGTCGGCACCGACACGCACACGGTGTTCATCACGTTCAGCGCGATCATGGCCGCGCAGCTCCTGCTCAACCTGAACGGGGTGCGGCTGCTCGCCGCGCTGAACTCGATCTCGGCGTGGTGGCACATGATCGGCGTGGTCGTGATCGTGCTCGTGCTAGCGATCGTCCCGGACCACCACCAGTCGGCCTCGTTCGTCTTCTCGAAGACGCTCAACGCCTCCGGGTTCTCCGGCCACAACTTCGCGAGCCCGGTCTTCTGGTTCGTGTTCGGGGTCGGCCTGCTGATGGCCCAGTACACCTACACCGGCTACGACGCCTCGGCGCACATGAGCGAGGAGACGCGCAAGGCGTCACGCGCGGCGGCGCTCGGCGTCGTCATGTCGGTCGTGATGTCCGTGATCTTCGGCTTCATCCTGCTCGTCGCCGTCACGTTCGCGATTCCGGACGTGCAGGGGACGATCGACGCGGGCGCGTTCGACATCACCTACATCTGGCAGAACGCGATGAGCACGCGGTGGGCCGAGTTCCTGCTGTTCATCGTCTGCTGCGCACAGTTCTATTGCGGGACGGCGTCGGTGACCGCGGCCTCGCGGATGATGTTCGCGTTCTCGCGCGACGGCGCGGTGCCGGGCGGAAGGACGCTCTTCCGCAAGGTGAGCCGCACGCACCGGGTGCCGGTCAACGCGGTCATCGCGATCGCGGTGCTGTCCTGGGCGCTGATGCTGCCGACGCTCGCGAACGGCGCGATCGGCTACCTCGTCGGCACGTCGATCGCCGTGATCGGGCTCTACATCGCCTACGCGGTGCCGATCTACCTGCGCTGGCGGGCGGGCGACTCGTTCCAGCCCGGCGCGTGGTCGCTCGGCAAGCACTACAAGTGGATCAACCCGATCGCGTTCTGCTGGGTGATCCTGATCGTGATCCTGTTCCTGATGCCGACGGTGCCGACTGCGATTCCGTGGCACGACGGCTTCGACTGGAACGTCGTCAACTACGCGCCGATCACGGTCGGGGGCGTGATCGTGCTGACGGGGATCTGGTGGCTCGTCTCGGCCCGCAAGTGGTTCAAGGGCCCGGTGCGCGAGGGCACCGACGAGGAGCTGGCGCAGATCGAGGCCGGGTACGCGACCCCGGCGGCTCCGGCGACCTCACCCGCGGGCCAGGCCTAGTCCTTCTCGCCGGGGCGGGGGGGGGGGGGAGCGCGGGCGCCCCCCCCCCCCCCCCGGGCCCCCCGCGGGCGGCCCCCCCCCCCCCGCCCGCCCCCCCCGGCCCCGCCCCCCCCCCCCCC
>Ga0308175_100001613_pt1 | contig 15254 bp, 11 predicted proteins | sample PhyCR1_3_FD_203893 | JGI IMG/M metagenome (GOLD analysis project Ga0308175, IMG submission 203893) | Soil microbial communities from UC Gill Tract Community Farm, Albany, California, United States - DLSLS.C.R1 | ecosystem: Environmental > Terrestrial > Soil > Agricultural land | place: USA...
CGCTAGCAGTTTGTTGGTTGCCGGAACGCAATCCATTGTTGCTCAGAGCATCGATCTCCCCACAAGCAAACAGTTGATCGAGCCTGTTCCGGGCAATCCACAACGCCTGAACAGCGAGCCGATCTCGATGGCGGTATCTCCCGATGGCCGATATGTCGTGACTGTGAATGCCGGCTACGGAACGTATGAATCGAAGTATGAACAGTCGCTGGCAGTTTTCGACACGCAAACGGGGAAGGTGGCGGATTTTCCTGATGACCGTACGTACTCCGGCCGCGGCAACCAGACACTCTACTCAGGGTTGGCCTTCAGCGGCGACGGCGCACATCTGTACGCAAGCATCGGCTCGGAGACGGATCCGGAAGGTAAGATCCAGCCTAAACGTGGACCGCACGACACGGGCAGCGGGATCCTGGTGTATCGGTTTGCCGAGGGCAGGATCGAACCTGATCGCATCATTCACCTGCCGCTCGAAACCCTTGAGTCGGGGCATAAGACAAAGCTCATCGGCGAAGTCGATGGAAATAAGGGAGTGCCTTTTCCGGCGGCAATCGCAGTAATTCAGGCCAAGGGCGCGGAAAAACTGCTTGTAGCTGAAAACCTGACTGACGACGCCCTGCTGATCGATGCCGCTACAGGGAAGATTGAACACCGCTTCGATCTGACGGAGAGCGATGCCGTACCGTCAACGTATCCGGTTGCCCTGCAGCTCTCGAAGGATGGACGTCGTGCGTTCGTCGCGTTATGGAACGCCTCCGAGATCGTGGAGCTGGATCTCAAGAAGAATGCTGTCGGCCGCAGACTCGCGCTACTTAAGCCTGCAAGCCCCGTCAAGCCGGGCACGCATCCCTGCGCGTTCGCGCTCACGGAGGATGGCAAGACGCTATATGTCGCGCTCGCGAATCGCGATGCCGTGGCCGCCGTGAATGTCGCGGCGGGACAGTTTGCAGTGCGAGGCTACTTCGATACGCGACTGCCGGGGCAGAGCTACTTCGGCGCAGAACCCGTGGCGCTGGCGCTGAATGAAAACGGCAGCCGGCTGTTCGTGGCCAACATGGCAACGGATGCAGTTGCCGTGATCGATACCAGGAAGCTCACGGGGAAGGTGTCGCGCACAGGTCTGGTTGAGCCCGAGGGCTTCGTTCCCACGGAATGGATGCCGATGTCGATGGCATTCCTTCCGGGCGGATCGAGCGGAAGGCTCTTCGTGGCAACCGACAAGGGCAAAGGCGCGGGGCCGAATCCTTATCCGCGAAAGGATGAGAAGCCGGAAGCCGGCATGCCGAAAAAGACGAACTATATTGCGACGCTAATCTACGGATCGCTGGCCGTGATAAACGAAAAGGAGATGGATCAGAAGCTCGCTGAATTCACGCAGACCGTGCTCGAGTCGAACCGCATGAAAGCGGCAGAGGAGAAGATCCGTTTCTCGGACGGCTCAAACAATCGCATCAAGCACGTCATCTACATCATCAAGGAGAACCGCACGTACGATCAGATCCTTGGCGACCTCGATCAGAATGGAAAACCAGTTGCGAACGGCGATAGCAGCCTGACGATGTATGGCAAGGACGTCACCCCAAACCTGCATAAACTCGCGCTGCAATTTGGCGTGCTCGACAACTTCTATGACTCCGGTGAAGTTTCGGGCGACGGGCATGTCTGGTCCAACGCCGCGATCGGGACGGATTATCTGGAGAAGACATGGCAGCAGGCGTATCGCGGTAACGAGCGGACGTACGACTTCGAAGGCGTCGTCGCGGACGGGTTGCCGCTTGAGCAGAAGATTCCCGACGTCAACGAGCCATCAAGCGGATACCTGTGGGGCAACCTCGCAGCGCATGGGAAAACCTACTACCACTTTGGCGAGTACATTGCCGAGACCTTCTGCGATGAGGTGAAATCGGCGAACCCGCAAGAGGGCCCGATGATGGTGGGCGGAAAATGTGCGCGCAAGGCGATCGCGCCGGGCGAACAGATTCCAGCTGAATGGGGCGGAGGCGTCAATAAATGGCCGTGGCCAGTTCCGTTGATTGCGTCGGCAAAGCCTACAAAGCCGGAGCTCGTAGGGCACTTTGCGCCCGAAGCGCCGGACTTTAATCTCGCTGTGCCGGACCAGATCCGCGTGGAGGTTTTCCTTCGTCACCTGAAGCAGTGGGAAGCGGACAAGCAGCAGGGCAAAGACACGATGCCTAACTTCATCCAGCTGCGAATACCTGACGATCACACCAATGGAACGGTGCCGGGTAAGCCGACGCCGAAGGCCAGCGTGTCAGACAACGATCTTGCGGTGGGTCGCGCGGTGGAAGCGATCGCACATTCGCCGTTCTGGGACGACACTGCATTCTTCATCCTCGAAGACGATGCACAGAATGGAGCGGATCATGTCGATGCCCATCGCAGTATCGGGCTGGTTGTCAGCAAATACGCTCCGCACGGGAAGGACGGAGCAGCGGTTGTCGACAGCCGTTTCTATTCCACGGTGAGCTTCATCCGCACGATGGAGACGCTGCTCGGTCTGCCCCCGATGAACAACAATGACGCTTTCAGTTCGCTGGTGTCGACGCTGTTTACCGGGCCTGGCGATCAGCCGGCGTACTCCGCTGATTACTCGAACCGCGATAACGGGCTTATCTACTCGGCGAATCCAAAGAGAGCGCCCGGTGCGCAGGAGAGCTCGAAGATGGACTTCCGACATGCCGACCAGGCCGATGCGCAGAAGCTGAACGTGATTCTGTGGAAGGACGCTATGGGGCCAACGCCGGTCCCGGCGATGCTGACGCAGAAGCGGGCGAAGGTGCGGAAGGACGATGATGATTAACCGCGATTTGAGCGGGCTCTAATTCATTGGGTCCGCTCTGCGCGATCTCCCTTAGGGGCCGTGTATCGTTGTATGCGGCAGGATTTTTGTACCTCAGGGGGAGTTGTGCAGATCTGGAATCGCAGACATTTTTTAAAAGCTGCAGGAGCAGTTTCAGCCGCAACGCTGGCCGCATCACGCGCGAGCGCCGAAGGTGGAAGACGCGTATCCACCCTGACAGCAGTTCAGGAGCCCGCAGCACCAGTCGGAGCCAACGACCATATCCAGATCGCGCTGATCGGTGCGGGTGGGCAGGGCATGGGCGACACCAAGGCCGCCGTACAGGTGCCCGGCGTAAAGCTTGTTGCGGTTGCAGATTGTTATGATGGGCGTCTGCAGCGCAGTAAGGAAATCTGGGGAGACGATGTCTTCACCACGCGCGATTACAACGAGATTCTCGCGCGCAAGGACATCGACGCGGTCATCATTGGCACGCCGGTCCACTGGCACCAGCAGGCTTCCTTCGACGCCTTGAAGGCGGGCAAGGTCGTCTACTGCGAGAAGCCGATGATTCATCTCTACAGCGATGGACCGGCGATGATCGAAGCGTCGAAGACAACGAATCGCATCCTTCAGATCGGCAGCCAACGAGTCAGTTCCATTCTGTATGCGAAGGCGAAGGAGCTGCTCGCATCGGGCGCCATCGGCAAGCTCAACATGGTGACGGCGCACTGGGATCGCAACTCGTCGATGGGGGCGTGGAACTACACGATTCCGCCCAATGCGTCGCCGGAGACCTGCGACTGGCCGCGCTTTGTTGGAACTGCTCCGAAGATTCCTTTCAGCGCCGAGCGGTTTTTCCAGTGGCGCAAATGGAATGACTATGGCAGCGGAGTGGCCGGCGATCTGTTTGTGCACCTGTTCAGCGGCACACATTTCGTGACCGGAGCGCACGGCCCGACACAGGGCATGGCCACCGGCGCACTGCGCTACTGGAAAGATGGTCGCGATGCCGATGACGTGGTGCTGGGCCTGTTCGATTATCCAGAAGGTTTCAATCTCAGCCTGCGCGTCAACTTTGTCGATGGCGGCGAAGAAAGCGAGAGCCTGGTCTTTACCGGCGACGAAGGGTCGATGGAAATTGGCTGGACATGGGTCAGCGTCAACCGCGTTCCGCGCGAAAAGGAACCGGGTCTGACGATCAACACGTTTCCGAAAGCCATGCAGGCCCAGATTGAGGCGGAGTACGACAAGAAATATCCGCGAGTGCATCCGGAGGGTTCGCCTGCGGCCGGATACGAGAAATATGTTGCACCGGAGGGGTACAGCGACAGTTACGACCACTTCAAGAACTTCTTCGCCTCGGTGCGCTCGCGCAAGCCGGTGGTGGAGGATGCGGTGTTTGGGTACCGCGCTGCGGGTGCCGCGCTGCTGAGCAATCTCAGCATCAAGAAGAAGCAGGTGGTGCGCTGGGATCCCGAGGAGATGAAGATCCTATCGTGAGCCGCGGGAATGTGCGTTCCCATCCTTGCGACGAAACAAGTCGCATGGATCGGGAACCCGAGCTTCTCAAAACCTGTAGCTCTGCCAATTAGAATTTGGGAATGGCGAAGCGAATCGGAGTACACCTGGGTACGGCGGGTGGTGCCTCCAATGCTGTAGACAGGGCGCACGAGATCGGCGCAAACACGCTGCAAATCTTCTCCTCAAGTCCGCGGATGTGGCGGCCGCAGAAGATTGAGCCCAAACAGGCGGAGCGGATGCGCACGCAGCGCGCGAAGTTTGACGTCGGGCCGCTGGTCATCCATACCAGCTACCTGGTGAATGTCTGCAGCCAGACTGAAGAGTTCCGCGAGAAGAGCGTGGTCTGCTTTCGAGGTGAAATCGAGCGAGCTCTGATGCTTGGCGCCGAATACCTTGTGCTGCACCCCGGCTCGTGGAAGGGACTGACGCGCAATGAGGGCCTGAAGCTTGCGGCGGAGTCCATCGCGCGAGCAGCGGATGGCCTGCCCTGGCAGGGAACTGACTTCAGCATTCTCATTGAAAACACCGCCGGAGCAGAGTGCTCGCTGGGCGGAAATTTTGAGCAGGTCGCTGAACTCGTCGAGCGGCTTAAGACGCATGCGCCCGTCGGAGTATGCCTCGACACCTGCCACACGCATGTTTCCGGCTACGACTTCACAACCGAAGAGGGCTATCGCGAAACCATCATGCAGGCCGACATCACCTTTGGCGTGGACGCTGTGCGCGTCTGGCACTGCAACGATGCGAAAGCACTGCGCGGATCGAAGCTCGACCGTCACGAGCACATCGGGCAAGGGAATATCGGGATCGAGCCATTCCGCTGGCTGCTGAACGATCCGCGTTTTGCAGATTGCGCATTCGTCGCCGAAACGCCGAACGACGATCCAGGTGACGAGGAACGCAATGTGAAGGTGCTTAAGAGCCTTGTGACGTAGATCCATCCTCTTCTCTCCGCCCGTTTACACTGAAAGGTTATGGCAGAAGAGAAAGAGCTACGTTACGATCCGGCGACGATTGAGCCTAAGTGGCAGGCGCGCTGGGCCGCGGATCCTGGGATGTACGCCGCTGAGCCTGCTTCGAGCGGCAAGCCCAAGTACTACGTTTTAGAGATGTTGCCTTATCCCAGTGGCCAGCTCCACATGGGCCACGTGCGCAATTATGCAATTGGCGACGCGTTGGCGCGGCATATGTGGATGCGCGGCTATAACGTGCTCCACCCGATGGGATGGGACGCTTTCGGCTTGCCGGCGGAGAACGCCGCGCTGAAGAACAACACCCCGCCGCGCGAGTGGACGCTTTCGAATATTGCGGGCATGAAGCGGCAGTTTATGCGCCTCGGGATGGGGTTTGACTGGGGAGCGGAAGTCACCACCTGCTTGCCCGACTACTACCGCTGGAACCAGTGGTTCTTCCTGCGCATGTATGAGAAGGGCCTCGCCTACCGCAAGAAGAGCAAGGTGAACTGGTGCCCGGAATGTGCCACCGTGCTGGCCAACGAGCAGGTAGTCGATGGGCGCTGCTGGCGGCATGAAGACACCATTGTGGAGCAGCGCGACCTGGTGCAGTGGTTCTTCCGCATCACGGCGTACGCGCAGGAACTGCTCGACGACCTGGACAAGCTCGAGGGCTGGCCGGAGAAGGTGCGCACCATGCAGCGCAACTGGATCGGCCGCAGCGAGGGTACCGAAGTCGAATTCGGCGTTGAAAACCGGCCGGAGAGAATCCGCGTCTTCACCACGCGTGTCGATACGATCTTCGGAGCTACAAGTGTCCAATTGGCGCCGGAGCACCCGCTCGTAACAGCGCTTGCTGCGGACGATGCAGGGCTTCGCGAGCAGGTGGCGAAATTGCTGGAGGAGCAGAAAAAAGCGCGCGAGGCCGGCGACATCGGCGAGATCGAGAAGCACGGCATACCCACCGGCAAGTTCGCCATCAATCCATACAGCGGCGAGTTGGTGCCAATCTGGGTGGCGAATTATGTGCTCAGCGACTACGGCACCGGCGCCATCATGAGCGTGCCAGGCCACGATGCTCGCGACTTTGAATTTGCGAAGAAGTATGCAATCGCGATTCGTCGCGTGATTGCCCCTGCGGAATCGAAAGCGGAAGAAGGGGAGCTGCCGTTCCTGTCAGAAGATGGAGTGCTGGTAAATTCAGGCGAGTTCAATGGACTCACCTGCGGCGACGCGCAGAAGAAGCTCCAGGAGATCGCCAAGACAAAGGGATTCGGTGAGGCAACGGTAACATTCCGTCTCAAGGACTGGGGCGTAAGCCGCCAGCGCTACTGGGGAACGCCGATCCCGATGATTTACTGCGAGCGCGACGGCCTTGTGCCCGTCCCTGACGATCAGCTTCCCGTGTTGTTGCCGGAAAAGATCGAGATCACCCAGCAGGGTGGATCGCCCTTGAGTAAAGTTTCGGATTTCGTCAACGTCACCTGCCCGAAGTGCAAGGGACCCGCGAAACGCGAGACCGACACGATGGATACGTTCGTCGACTCGAGCTGGTACTTCTACCGCTACACCGACGCGCAAAACGCCAAAGCGCCTTTCGATTCCAAGACCGCGCAGTACTGGTTCCCGATCGATCAATACATCGGCGGCGTCGAGCATGCAATCCTGCACCTCATCTATTCGCGCTTCTGGACGAAGGTTATGCGCGATCTCGGCATGATCACGAACGACGAGCCGATACAGCGCCTCTTTACGCAGGGGATGGTAATTAAAGACGGCGCCAAGATGTCGAAATCGAAGGGCAACGTGGTATCGCCCGATGAAATGGTGTCGCGCTTTGGTGCCGATGCGGCCCGCATGTATGCGCTGTTTGCGGCTCCGCCGGATCGTGATCTCGATTGGCAGGAGGACGGCGTTGCGGGCGTGAGCCGTTTTCTGAGCCGCGTATGGCGGATTGTGACAAAGTACGCACCGGTCGCGCGCTCAGGTGCACAGGTAAACCCGCAGAATCCTGAAGGCATCGCGCTGAAGCTTCTGCGCAAGCTGCATCAAACCACAGCTAAGATCACGCAGGATTTCGAAGGCCGGTGGCACTTCAACACCTGCGTTGCGGCCATCATGGAACTGGTGAACGAGATGCAGGCAGCCGACGCGCAACTGGCCTCAGGCGAAGTACCCGCGCCGGTAATGTACGAGCTGCTGCAGACGCTTGTGTTGCTGCTGGCTCCGTTCGCCCCGTATCTCTCGGCCGAGCTCTGGGAAGAATTGGGTGGCGACGGCGCGGTGCTCCACCCCGGCGACAAGAGTCGCTCGCCGGGGACCCCGGTTTTTCGTCAGCCATGGCCGAAGAGTGACCCTGCTCTAGCGAAGGAAGACGAGATTGAAATCCCGGTGCAGATCAACGGCAAGCTCGTCAGTTTGATTCGCGTGCCGGCTGGCTCCGATGCCAAGACAGTGGAAGCTGCGGCGTTGGCTGAAGAAAAGGTCAAGGCGCGAACCGCCGGCAAGACGGTTGCCAAGGTGATCGTCGTACCCGGTCGCGCGGTCAACCTCGTCGTGAAGTGATGATTGGTGGTGAAGTGATTTCGAGCAGTAGAGCGGAGCAGGTTCGCGGTACACAAACGCTGGTCGATCAGATGGGCTGGATGCTGCGGCATCCCGCAGTAGTGGCTGTAGAAGTTGGCTGGCGATGGCTTTTCGGCATCCCGTTTCTACTGGTCTGCTGGACGCGACTGCAGCAAATCTTGACAATTTTGTCGCCTCAGCAGTCTGGCCTCAGCGATATCAATTCGCAGAACCCGTGGATTGGCGCGGGGCAACTCAGCCGGGCATGGTGGCAGTATCAGCCGCTCGTCGCGCACGAACTGCGCTGGATTGCGCCGGTCGCAGCACTGGTATGGATCGTGATCTCCGCCGTTGGGCGCAACCTCGCACTGAAAATGACAGAGCCGGGCTTGCGCTTTCGGCCGGCATCCATGATTGCGCTGCAGTCCGTGTGGCTCGCGCTGTTTGGCGGCATCTGCTGGGGCTGGTTTCATACGGTTGCCTGGGCTGCAGCCACGCATCTTGGAAACGCGACCGAGCCCGATCTGATCGGCTTCTCTATCTGGCTGATATTTCTATCGCTGGCATTCTTTACGCTGTGGGCACTGCTGGGCTGGATGGCGTCAGTTGCTCCCGTGCTCATGCTGCTTGAGGATTGCTCCGCATCTTCCGCACTCCGGCTGGCCTTGAAGCTGGGTCGGCCCTTCACCTCTGAATTGGTCGAGATCGGCATGGTGATGGGCATCGTCAACCTGGCGCTGATCGTTGTCGCCATGGTGCTTTCCGCGGCACCGCTGCCGTTCAGCGACGAACTCGGGGGCGACGCGCTGCATGTCGTGTGGTCAGGCGCGGCGGTCTTCTACCTGATTGCGCATGACTACTTCCAGGTAGTCCGGCTCAAGTGCTTTGTGCAGTTCTGGAAAATCTTTCGGGGCGGATACCATCAGCCTAAGAACTCGGATTCGTGTCTGACGCCGTCCTCATCAATCCTGAGGACCCATCGTGAACCCTTGCAGGACAGCCATTCCGGACTGGGCTCGACGATGCCGGAAGCGAATAGATCATCGCGTTTACCACCATCGTAGTCCTCATCGAATGCTGTAAGAATCATTCCTTCTCGAAGCTCTACGCGTTTGCCTCCGAAATCGAGGGAAAAGTCCTTGTGCGAGAGGCAAAGCAACTCGCTGAACAGGCCATTGAAGTCGGCCTGCACCCACTTCGCTTTATCTTTCTCCATTGTCTTAATTCCTAGCTTGGCTAGCTTCTTCATCCTTCAGATAATTCGGGCTGAGCGTCTTCTTCTCCTTCGCCAGGGGCAGCAGCGTTGGATAGAACTGCACGAAGGTGGTGTCTACCGCTCCGTGTGCAACGTGGCAGGTGTAGCAGGGCGCCTTTTCGGGGATGTGTGTGCCGTTCTTTTGCGGCGAGTCGAACTCAAAGAAAGCCCATTTGCCGGGAAAGCGCGCCTCGTCTTTCACGTGCACTTCCAGGCCCGAGATCGTGGTGTCCTGAAAGTGGCCGCGCTGGTTTATGGAGCCTTTGTTATTTGCCCCACGTACTTCCAGCACCATAACCGTCTTGTCAGGCCAGGTGCCGGTAGCCAGAAAGCTTCGGTACGACGCCGGGTTCACAAAGACGTTGTCGAAGACGGAGTTATTCATCTGCATCGCGTTGGGCGAGTAGCTCATGTCGATGCCGGTGCTGAGGTAGACCCACTCACGGTAGTTGGAGGGCGGCAGCATATCTCCGTTCGCGGTGTACGACAGCGCATCGGAAGCCCCGGCGTTCACGGCGCGGTCCTGGTGAACAGACATAGCTACGCCTAACGCGGCACAAACCAGGCACACCATCAGTGAGGGAAGTAGCGACTTACTGCACACGTTGACCTCCGAGATACGGAAAACCCGGCAAAGACCCAGAACAGAGAGGCAATCCGGCGGTATCTGCGAATCTGAGGGGAATTAGAACAGCTTCAACCGGATCACGAGGTACTTTTTCGGATTCTCGCGAATGCTCTTCACCAGTTGCTGGGTCTCGCCCATTGTCTGGTCAGCGTGGTCATAAAGCGAGCGATTCTGCATTAATTGGCCGATCGTGCCCTTGCCCTCGTCGATGTTGGTCAGCAGGCCATCGAGCCGGGTCATCGAGTCGTCAAGTTTGCGGGCAAACTCGGGATCCTTGGCCAGCTTCCCGATTGCGCCTTTTCCCGCATTGGCATCCGCAAGCAACTGATTCAGATTGCTCACCGTGGAATTCAGGTTCTTGTACAGGGTGTCGTCTTTGACGAGCTTGCCCGCGGTCCCTTGCCCACTCTGAATGCCTTCGGCGATCTGGTTGAAATGGCCGATCATCGAGTCTGCATGGGTGTAAAGAGTATCGTCGCTGACGAGCTTACCAAGCGTGCCCTGACCATTGCTGATCGCACCGGTAAGCTTGTCCAGGTTATCGGCGATCCGGTTCAGCTTGGCGTAGAACCTCTGATCGTTGATCAAGCCGCCCAGCGTACCCCGGTTGGAATTGAGCGTATCCATCAGCCTGTTGGAGTTACGCATCAGCTTCGTGATCTCATCAATCGAGGTCTGGCTGGCGGTAATCACGCCCTGCAGGCTCGGCGCCTCGGTTGAAGGAAGTTCTGCATTATTCGCAGCAAGCGGACCTTTGGCGTGTGTTGAGGAGATGTCGACGTAGCTGTCGCCCAACACGCCCGCCTGGGCGATGGTGGTCGTCGAGTCGGTGTGCAGGTCCTCGCCGAAGTTTCCGCCCACGCGCAGCGTTACTTCGACAGGCCTGGGAGCACGTTCCGGGACCACCCGAATCCGGATAACGTTGCCGATGGTTACGCCTTCCAGCGTGACCGGGGCACCATTCTTCAGACCACCTGCATTATCAAAATACGTGCGAAAGGTGAGCTTCTTGGAAAAGACGCCGCCCGCGGCCGAGTTCATCAGCAGAATGACGAGGATCAATACGGCCATGGCCGCCAGGACCAATGCGCCAACTTTCAGCTGGGACCACTGAATCTCTTTGCGGCTCGGCAAGGCGTTTCCCTTTGATGAGATGGACCGGATTTGGTCTGTCTCGTCGCCTTGAGAATAGCAGATATGTCAGGGGTTACCGAGCTTTTTGGCCCGGAGCCCTATGGGGAGATGCACGTCATGAGATGTCGGGTTCCGGCCACGGAACCCGTCAATTCTTCAGCAACTTACCTATAGCTGGTCAGGGCAGCTTTTCCAGCACCACACTGGCCATCGACAAGGTATCTGTGTGAGTGATTGAGAGCGCTATCTGCGCAACACCCATGCGTCCGGCCAGTTCTCCGGCCCTGCCGTGAAAGCGAATGGTGGGCCTTCCGCCCGGTTCGCGGATGACCTCAATTTCCAGCCAACTCACCCCGTGGCTGATTCCCGTTCCGAGGGCCTTGGCGCCGGCCTCCTTGGCTGCAAACCGGGCGGCCAGGCTTTCTGCTGCATTGCGTTTGCGCATGCAGTACGCCTGTTCTGCGGCGGTGTACACGCGATCAAGAAACCGCTTGCCATAGCGTTCCATCGATTGCTGAATGCGCGCAATCTCTACCAGGTCAATGCCGCTGCCGACGATCATGCTGTGTACCAAGCTAACATCTCCTGAACAGGCGCGGCCAAGGGCGGATCAGGTGGTGCGGAGTGTAGCAAGTTGGAACAGTCCCGCTTTCGCACAGCTTGATTGCTGGAGCCGAGTTGCCGATAACTGCAGCATGAGACCAGCAATCATTCCTCCCGAGGCCTCGCAGCTTGGCACGATCCCGTGGGCCCTCCAGATGAGGGCCGTTTCGAGCGAAGAACCTGGCCGGCTGGTCAAGACCGTAACCGGCGCAATCCTCGGTAGCGGGGGCTGGGTGCTCAGTCGAAGCGCCAGCGACACGGGGCTGATCGATATGGTTTTTTGAATTTGAACGGCAGTCGTGCCTTGAGATTTACAGCATCCTGATTGCTTCAGGGGTGGAGCTAAGCCGCGCTGCTCATCTCCAGTTCACGGAGTTATGCCAGTGCACCAAACTTGTCCGGCGGGATTGCGGCGAGGAGATCGTGAGCATAGACCTTGAGATCCAGACCCTGCCCGCGAACGAGCAAGCAGCGATGGGAACTTTGTCGCAGTGAGCCGATCCACGGAGCCGTGTCTAACCTGCCTCAACAAGACCATAGCGGCGCTGCCACGCCTCTTTCAGCCTCGCGCGGACGCGCGCACGTTCGGCTTCGGTGGAGGCTTCGGGGTGATTCACGAAATGTTCGGCTTCTCGTTTCGCTAATTCCAGCAGGGCCTTGTCGCGGACCAGGTTTGCGACCCGGAAGTCCGGCAAACCCGCCTGCCGTGTGCCGAAAAACTCGCCTGGTCCGCGCATTGAGAGATCCAGCTCCGCCAGTTCAAATCCATCCTGCGTGCGAACCATGGCGTTGAGGCGCTCTTCGGCCTGTTCTGAGACGCGGCCTCCCGTGATCAAGATGCAATAGCTTTTCGCCGCTCCTCGGCCGACTCGCCCGCGAAGCTGGTGCAGTTGTGCAAGGCCAAAACGCTCGGCGTGCTCCACCACCATGACGGTGGCATTCGGAACATCTACGCCGACCTCGACGACAGTAGTCGCCACCAGAACGTCGATTTCGCCGCGCTGGAACCGCCGCATGATGATTTCCTTTTCGTCAGGGTCGAGCCGGCCATGCAGCAATCCGACCCGCAGACCGGTCAGCGGGCCCATGCGCAGCTTCTCATGCATGGCCACCGCGGACTTCAGACCCGATTTCGCGGCGGGATTTGCCTCCTTTGTCGCGCCGGGAAACAGATCAGCTGTCTTGCCCTTGCGCACCTTCTTGGCCGGCTGTACTTCGGGGCTGTTGACCGCAGCCTTGTCTTCATCGTGCGAGAAGTCCAGTTCCGGTTGGTCGTTGCTGCTGCCTTCAATCACTGGGTAGACGACGTAAACCTGGCGCTGCTGCTTCACCTGCTTGCGGACGAAATCCCACACTTCAGCCGATCGCTCGTCCGGCACGCGCCGCGTCAAAATCGGCGTTCGGCCCGGCGGGAGTTCATCCAGAATGCTGACGTCGAGATCCCCGTAGAGCGACAGCGCCAGCGTGCGCGGAATCGGCGTCGCGGTCATCACCAGCACATCGGGCTCCGGCTGGTTCGGCTTTTTCATCAGCCTGAAGCGCTGCAACACGCCGAAGCGATGCTGCTCATCGACGACCACGAGTCCAAGATTGTCGAACTCCACTTTCTCTTCGATCAACGCGTGCGTTCCGATTACCAGTTGCGCTTCGCCGCGATTAATCAGACCGCGGTTGGTGCGTTTGCGATCTTCATCCAGCGATCCCGTCAGCAGCACGATCTTGTATTTACGCGAAGAACGCTCCAGCAGTTTGCGTGCTGCCAGATAGTGCTGAGTGGCAAGAATCTCAGTCGGCGCCATCAGCGCGGCCTGGTAGCCGTTCTCGATGGCCACGAGCATGGCCTGGAGCGCGACGATGGTCTTGCCTGATCCCACGTCACCCTGCAACAGTCTGCGCATCGGATTCGGCGCGCGCATGTCACCGACGATCTCGCCCAGTGTCCTCTTCTGTGCCGCTGTGGGATGGAATGGCAGCACCTCGCGAATAGCCTCCCGCACTTTGTCGTCGGTGGTGAATGCGATGCCCTGGCGCTCGCGCATGCGACGCCGTTTGAGTTCAAGTCCAAGTTCGAGATAGAACAGTTCTTCGAAGATGAGCCTGCGATGAGCGGCTGTGCCCGCCGAATGCAATTGCCTGAGGGAAGTGCCCTCCGGCGGAAAATGCACCTCGCGCAGCGCGATCTCGCGATCGGGCATGTCAAGTTTAGCCAGCATTGCGGCCGGAAGGCTCTCCGGCACATTACCGCGAGTGGCCTCAAGCAGGTTGAAGATCACTTTGCGTTGCCAGCGTGAAGCAAGACGCGCGCCGCCCAGCGATTCGTAAACGGGAGTGATGCGGCCGACTTCCAGCAGCCGGGTTTCGGCGTCATCGCTAGAGTCGGGCAGGATCTCAAACTGCGGCTGAATCATCTTCAGGTTGCTGGACGAGCGGGAGGGTTCAAGCCGGCCGTACAGTGCGACGGTCTGCCCAGCGTGGAACTTGCCATCGAGATAGTGGCCATGAAACCAGATACATTTCAGTGCATGGCGACCCTGCCCGACCGTGAGCTCGAAAATGGGCATTTTGCGAGTGCGCATGAGCATGGCGCCGCGGACTTCGGCGATCACGCTGGCCGTCTCGCCGGGCTTCAGCTCGTCCAGGCTGCGCGGATTCTGCCGGTCTTCGTAGCGGAAGGGGAGATGGTAAAGCAAGTCCTCCGCGGTCTCGATGCTTTTGGCCTTAAGCATCTCCGAGACCTGCGGACCCACGCCGCGTACAAACTTCACTTCGTCGCTGAGCCGGAGCACACTCCGGATGCTAACGCACTCGGCTGAAGTGCTGTCTCACGTACCCTGTTGATTGGTTGTCAGAACGGGTCAGAACTCCGAGATAGCGTGGCGGGCCGTGCGTACTTCGGCGGCAAGCACCCGCAGCACCCGTACCGCCAGAGAGGGGTCCGTCAACATCAGGCTGTTGAAATCCTCGCGACTGACGAAACCGAACTCCGCACCGCTCTGGGCAGTAGCCGTAAGCGTGTACGGCTCGTTTCCAATCAACGCCGGCAGGCCCAGTAGCGATCCAGGGAAGAGCGTGATCGACATCAGGATGCCGCCCGTAGGCGACTCCATGGAAAGCGTTGCGGTTCCCTTGCGCAACAAATAGAGACCGCTGGGATTACCCCCCTGTGTGAACAGTTTGCGTTCTTCCTCGCAGACGACTGTAGACGAGCGTTTCTCCAGGGCTTCGATAAGTTCCTTTTCGGCAATGAAAGAGGAGGAATCGAAATTCACTGAAGCACTCCAAAACGTTCGTGTGGCCATGGCGATCACAGGTAGCACCAATTCTGTCCATAATTTCACGGAACAAAACCGTTGAAATGTGACGCTAGTCACATCGGGTTGGCTGAGGGATCGCCAGCCGTTTCGTTGTAAAGGAACGGCGACCGTTTTCTGGACGGCAGGCCGGGCGAGAAAGCTTCAATCACTGGCTTCTCTGAACTTCCAGCGCTCGAACAGAACGGAGCCTTTACTTCTCCTCTTCAGGTGGTGGCCCCGGATCGCCAGCATCGGGTGCGATTGAACCGGCAGGTGCTCCCCGGGAGCGTGCGAACGTCACATAAACGTCTTGTCCAACCCTTTCCCGCTTGATGATGGTCCAGCCTGGCGAGTGTTTCAGGAGATAACTCAGAGGCATGGTGTCCGTCAAGAGCACGTGATCGATGCGATGCTTATCGAGAACCTCGAACGGCGAGGCCAGGTACATCGCCTTCAGGTAATCGGCCAGGACGCCCTCATGTTCGAAAATGTCGAACCG
>Ga0308175_100001616_pt1 | contig 15233 bp, 11 predicted proteins | sample PhyCR1_3_FD_203893 | JGI IMG/M metagenome (GOLD analysis project Ga0308175, IMG submission 203893) | Soil microbial communities from UC Gill Tract Community Farm, Albany, California, United States - DLSLS.C.R1 | ecosystem: Environmental > Terrestrial > Soil > Agricultural land | place: USA...
CACGCCGAACGGCTTGTCGGTCAGCTCGCGGGTCTTCTTGATCTCCGCGTGCAGTTCCTCGGCCGAGGGGAACAGGTGCGCCACGATGAAGCCCAGCGCGCCGGCGTTGGCCACCGCGGCCACCAGCTCGCCATAGCCCACTCCGGTCATGCCGCCCATCACGATGGGCGTCTCGACCCCGAACATCTCGGTGAGGCGTGTCTTGAGCATCGTTGGCAAGTCCCCGTGCAGGTTTGGCCTTTTCGGCCCGATAGTCGGCCGGTTTCCGTAGCGGCCCGCAACCCTTTTCTGGCGCCCCAAAGCAAAGGGCCGCCGGCTTGCGCCGGCGGCCCCGCCATTTCGGTCCGAAGTCCGGGTCTAGTAGCGCAGGCTGGCGCCCACGAAGAAGAACCGGCCGCGGTTGTCGTAGCTCGACGAGCCGACGCCCGTGCCGGTGAAGGCCTCGGGGATGTACGGCGGGTACTGATCGGTGATGTTCAGGATGCCCGCGCGCAGGTCGATCTTGTCGTTCAGCTTGTAGCTGCCCCGCAGGTCGTGCATCCACCAGTCCCCCGTGTAGTACGGGCTGAGCTGGTTCGGCTGCAGGGCGCTGTTCGCACGCATCGAGCCCAGGTAGTGGGTCGTCCAGTTCAGCGACAGCTTGTCGTAGGTCCAGTTGACCGTGCCCAGGGCCTTCCATTCCGGGGTGGCGTTGTCCAGCGCGTTGGCGAGCTGGGTGTAGGCCTGGCCCGGAAGGCCCTGGATTTCCCAACGGTACATCCAGGTCGCATCGATCCGCAGCCCGACGGTGCCCCACTCGTGGCCCTTCAGGATGTCGGAGACATCGAAGCGGTAGGATGCGGCGTAGTCGTAGCCCTCGACCTTACGCTTGGCGATGTTCTGGTTCGTCAGGATCGCCTGGATCACGCCGCCCGGAACCGAACCACCGTTGGCCCCGGTCGGGTCACGCTGGATCTGCGCGCAGAACGGGTTGGAGGCGAAGGGCGTCGTCTGGTCGTAGCAGAGCGAGAACAGCGTGTTGATCGGGATCGTGCCGACCACGTTCGAGATGTTGTACTTGAAGTAGTCCACCGAGAACTTGAGGTTCGGCACCCAGTGCGGCTGGATGACCGCGCCGTAGTCGAACGTCAGCGCGCTTTCCGGGCCGAGCGTCGGGTTGCCGCCCTGCAGCAGCGCCAGCGACGGGTGGCCAGGGCCGAAGTTCGACTGGAACGTCGCCGGGTTCCAGCCCGGGATCGCCGCCGCGCAGGTGACCAGGCGAGCCGCCTTCTGAGCGGCGGTGGCGCCGGCGAAGATGGTCGCCTCGCAGGGGTCGTTCGCCGCGGTGGTGAAGTTGCGGCTCTGCGGCGCGAACAGTTCGACGATGTTCGGGGCGCGCACCGCGGTGGCCTTCGACGCGCGGAAGCGGATGTCGTCGAAGGGCGCCCATTCGGCGGCGATCCGGTACTGCGAGGTCGCGTGGATCGTCGAGTAGTTGGCGGCGCGGATGGCGTATTCCAGGTTCAGCGTCTTGGCGAAGGGCAGGTCCTTCAGGATCGGCACCCGCGCCTCGACGTAGGCTTCCGTCACCTCGAACTTGCCGGCCCGCGTGCCGACCGCGTTGAAGAACAGGGCGCCGGTCGCGCTGATCGGGTCCTGCGCGAACGTCGAGGCTTCCTCGCGGTGCTCGATGCCCGCGGCCAGGCCCAGCGGGCCGGCCGGCAGCTTGACGACGTCGAAGGTGATGTTGCCCGCGACGACCTTCTGTGTCGCCACCTGCGTCGTGGTCGCCACGCCGTTGGCGTAGCCGATCGCCGCGGCGGAGCCGCCGTCGATGATGTTCCACGGCACGCAGCCCGCGGCCGCGGCGTTGAAGCTTGGGCCGGGGACGGTGGCGCGGCAGACGATCTGGCCGTTGACCCGCACCGGGTCGTTCGCGAACACCGTCTTCTGGATGTTCGGCACGCCGAACGATTCCGTGACCCCCGACAGGCGGCCGTCCTGGGCGTACCAGTCCCAGGCGAAGTTGCGGCCCAGGAAGTCGAAGTCACCGTTCATGCCGATGACGTACCTTTCCTGGTGGCGGCGCGTGTAGACGTCGCGGCGGCCGAACTCGCCCCAGAACTTGCCCACGCCGATCGTGGTCGCCTGGGTCAGCGAATTCGGGCCCAGCGTGCTGAGGATCAGGTTCTTCAGCGCCACGTCGGCAGCCGAGGTCCCCTGCAGGTAGGCGTTGTCGCCGTGCAGCACGACCGGCATCGTGCCGGGCGAGGTCGTCGAGAACGCCGGCTGGAAATAGCCGTAGGCGTCGGCGCGGGCCTCGCTGATGTCGACAAAGACCTTGATGTGGTCGGTCAGCTTGTAGTCGGCGTAGCCGCGGACCGTGCCGCGCATGGTCTTGTTCTGCAGGGCGTTATAGACGCCGGAGTAGAACAGCGACGGGTCCTGGCAGGTCGGGTTGGCCGTGCGCAGCGAACACGCCGGCGACAGCACCACCAGCTGCGTCGGGTTGCGCACGTCCAAGGTGGCGGCGACCGGGTTGTTGGTGCCGAATGGGTTGGCCAGGCTGACGCCCACGTCGGGGCGGATTTCGAAGGTCGCGGTCGGCGAGGTCGTCGAGCGTGAGGCCGGCACGATGTTCTGGGTCGTCACGCCCACGGCGCTGTTGCGGCGGATGCCGGGGAACAGGCCTTCGTCGGCGCGATCCTTCTGGAAGACCGGCTCTTCCTTCGAGTATTCGGCGCCGATCAGGACGTGGCCGCGATCGTCGTTGAAGCTGCGGCCGTAGAGCACGCCCACCGACGTCTGCTGGCCGTCCCAGTGCTGGCTGGTGCCGCCCTGGACGTCCAGTTGCCAGCCGTCGAACGACTTCTTCATGATCAGGTTGACCACGCCGGCGATGGCTTCGGAGCCGTACACAGCCGACTGGCCGCCTGGCAGCACGTCGATGCGCTCGACCATCAGCGACGGGATCAGGTTCAGGTCGACGGCGGGGCTCGAGGCATCGCCGATCGGCAGGCGGCGGCTGTCCATCAGCACCAGGGTGCGGTTGGAGCCGAGGCCGCGGATGTCGATCCGCGCCTGGCCCGACTGGAACAGGGTCGCCGAGGTGTTCTGCGCGGTCGAGCTCAGGTCGATCTGCGGCAGGTCGTTCAGGATGTCGCCCAGCACGGCGTTGCCGGACTGGCGGATCTGGTCGGAATTGACGCTGGCCATCGGCAGCGGGGTGTCGAAGGTGTCGCGGCGGATGCGCGAACCGGTGACGACGATTTCGCCCACGTCCACGTTGGACGATGCGGCTGCAGGCGCCGGGGCGGCGTATGCGAAAGCGGGAATTGCGAGGCACGCACTGGCGGCGGCCGACGCAAGCAGAGCTGTGCGCAGCATGGTTCGGTTCAGGTCTTTCATTCGATAGGCCCCCCGGCCTGGGTTTCCGGACGAACGCCGAGCCCTACTTCGGCGCTTTGAGCACCGTCTTCCCGCAGACCCTGGGCTTTGCGGCAAAAACCTTCGCCAACCACCCGCCCCGGCGCACGAAAACGGCGTCGCGGGAAGCTGTCACGCAGCCGTGACGGCGGCAACTCCGGCGCCGCTTCGGATACCCATTGTGACGCCCGTGAGGCCGTTTTCGACCGTAACTGCGGTATTGAAGTCACACACGACTCCCCCGTTGCAGGCCGCTGCGGCTGGAAATTGAGCCGAATCCGCGCCCTAGCCGCGGAAGCTTGGGGGATCAGGCGAGCGTCTTGAGGGTCGCGGTAAGCTCGTCCACCGCCTCGGCGGTGGTCGCCCAGGAGCACATGAACCGCACGGTCCCGTCGGTGAATCGGTAGGCGAACCAGCCGGCTGCGTGCAGGGCTTTCAAGGTCGGTTCGTCCATGCTGACGAAAACGCCGTTGGTCTCGACCGCGTGGACGGCCGGGAACGGGCAGCCGGCCGCCAGCCGCGCAGCCATGGCATTGGCGTGGGCGGCGTGGCGCACCAGCGCGCCGTCCTCGAGCATCCCCACGAAGGGCGCCGCCAGGAACCGCGCCTTTGACGGCAGCTGGCCAGCCTGCTTCAGCCGCGCGTCGAACCGGCGCCGGCGCTCGGGGTTCAACACCACCACGGCTTCCGTGGCGGTCATCCCCGCCTTGGTCCCGCCGATCACCAGGATGTCGACGCCCAGCCTGGCGATCGCCGTCACGTCGAACCCGGCCGCCGCGGCGTTGGCCAGCCGCGCGCCGTCCAGGTGGACGCCCAGCCCCTTGGCCTTGGCCTGGCCGATCAGGGAGTCCAGCTCGGCGGCGGAATAGACCGCGCCATACTCGGTCGCGTTGGTCACCGACAGCGCGCCCGGCGACTGACGGAAGGACAGGTCCGGCTGGGCCAGCGCCTCGGCCATGGCCGCCGGGTCGATCCGCCCCGATCGCCCCGGCAGCGGGATCAGCCCGACCCCATGGCCGAACAGCCCCGGCGCGCCGGCCTCGTCGGTCAGGATGTGGGCGTGCTCATGGGCCAGCACCGCCTCGTGCGGCGTGGACAGCGCGGCCAGCGAGATCGCGTTGGCCGCCGTGCCGGAGGCCACGAACCGCACCTGCGCGTCCGCGTCCAGCCAGCCGCGGATCAGCTCGGCCGCCTTCACGCAGACCGGGTCGCTTCCGTAGCCCGGCGCGAAGCCGGAATTGGCCGCCGCCAGCGCCGCCATGGTCTCCGGCGTCGCGGGCGCCGCGTTGTCGGACGCGAAGTCGTAGCGGGCCATCAGAGAAGCGCCCCCATGCTGCCTTCTAAGCTCGTCATCGCCCGGCTTGTCCGGGCGACCCATGATCACGATCGGCGCCGGAGTGGCCACTTGGCCGCCGCGGGCAATCCTGAACTGCGCAGATCATGGGTGGCCCGGACAAGCCGGGCCATGACGTCGTTTGAAATGTCATGCTGCGGTCAGTTCGCCGTGGCCGCGAGGATGTCGCAGAAGGTGGTCATGTCGACGTTGCCGCCGCTGACGATGCAGACGATCGGCCCCCCAAGCTCCTGGCCCCCTGCCTGGCCGGTCAGCGCCGCCGCCAGCGGCAGCGCCCCCGCGCCCTCGGCCACCACGCGGGCCTTCTCGGCCATCAGCCGCATGGCGCGCCGCGTCTGGTCCAGGCTGACCACGATCTGGCCGTCCACCACCGGGACCATCCGCTCCCACATCCGCGGGAACACCGAGTGCCCGCCGGCGCCGTCCACGAACGAGGCCTCCCAGTCCGGGAACTCCTGCGCCGAACCCTTCGCGAACGAAAGCGCCGCCGGCGCCGCCGTCTCGGGCTCTGCGGTCCACACCTTCACGTCGGGCTTCAGCGCCCGCATCGCGCTGCCCACCGCCGTCACCAGCCCGCCGCCGCCGACCCCGCAGATCACCGCGGCCACATCCGGCGCGTCCTCCAGGATCTCCAGCCCCATGGTCGCGTGCCCGGCGATGAAGGCGTGGTCGTCGAACGGATGGATGAAGGTCCCCTCGACGCCGCGGTACGCCCGCTCGCCAAGCGCTTCCCAAGCCTCGTCGTAGCTGACCAGCACCAGCTTGGCGCCCAGCGCCGCCATCCGCTCCAGCTTCGACTTGGGCGCCGTCTCGATCGCCACCACCGTGCAGGGCACGCCCGCCTTGCGCGCCGCATAGGCCACGCCTTGCCCTGCGTTGCCGGCGCTGATCGTCCAGACGCCCTTCGCCCGGTCGGCGTCGCTGAGCATCGCCACGGCGTTGGCGGCGCCGCGCAGCTTGTAGGCGTTGATCGGCTGCAGGTTCTCGAGCTTCAGGCGGATGTCCGGCTGTCCCGGACCCAGCTCCAGCTTCACGAGCGGCGTGCGGATCGCCGTCCCGTACACCCGCGTCGCCGCGCCTTCGATATCCTCCAGCGTGATCGGACGCACCGCCTCCAGCACCGCCATGCGTGGGCTCCCTCAACTCGACGGGTGCTTGTTAGCGGATTTCCGCGCCGCCGCCAGCGGCCAGCCCGATCCTTGCAATGGTCAAGCTTATGGTGGACCTGCGTTTCAAAATGGGACAGCTCGATGCTCGGTGGCCGCGGCGCGCGGTCCTGGCGGCGAGCCTCGCCCTCTCGCTCGCCGCAGCCGACCGGGCCGCCGCCGGCGCCCTCAACGTCGACTGGGGCAGCGGCTGCGGGGCGACCTGCTTCGGCGCCCACGGCGCCTATTCGCTCACGTTCTCGGCGTCCGCCTTCAGCGGCCCCGTGGACGTCTCCAAGCTGCTGATCGACCGCCGCGTCCTGGGCACGATGGACGCCAGCTACTTCAACGTCAGCTTCACGCTGGGCGGCCAGAAGATCGCCAGCTGGGGCAACTGGAACATGGGCAGCGTCGCCGGCGACCAGCTCACGCTCTCCGGCTCCGACCTGATCTGGAACCCGACGGACGGCGACCTCGTGCTCGTCTTCCAGCTGGTTGCGCCGAACGGCGACGTGCTGGGCTCGGACCAGGGCGGTGGCGGCTTCTTCGGCGACGGCGGCGGCTTCTCCGACGTCACCACGACGCCGCCCGACAAGGGCCCGGGCGACGGCAGCGGCACGGAGCTCCTCACGCCGCCGAACCTGCCGACGATCGAGGAAACGCCTCCGTCCGACAGCCGCGCGGCTGTTCCCGAGCCGTCGGTCTGGGCGCTGGCCATCGCGGGCTTCGGCCTCGCCGGCGCGGCGCTCCGCCGCCGCCGCGTCACCGCCGCCTAGACGCTGCGTCCCCAGCCGCGGACCTCGTCGACGTAGAGGTCCGGCTCCTCCATCGCCGCGAAGTGGCCGCCGCGCGGCTGGTCGCTCCAGCGCACGATGTTGTACGCCCGCTCGGCGAAGCTCCTCGGCGGCGCCGAATAGAGCGGCTCGCCCGGGAAGTTGGCGAAGGCGGTCGGCGTCTCCACCCGCTCGCCGGGCGCGAACGCCAGGCGGCCTTCCTCGATCAGCCCGCGGTAGTACCAGGCCCCCGTCGCGAAGCTGTCGGTCATCACGTACAGCATCACGTTCGTCAGCAGCCGGTCCTTGCCGTAGATCGCGTCCAGGTCCTTCGCCGAGCGGTCCGACCAGTCGTAGAACCGCTCCACGATCCAGGCGCACTGGCCCACCGGATTGCCCGCCGCCATCCAGGCGATCGACTGCGGCTTGGAGATCTGCAGGCGGAAGTAGGCGCCCAGCATGTCCATGCCGGCGGCCTGCCTGGTCGCCCACGCCGCCTCCGCCTCGCCCTGCGGCCCGTCCGGCGGACGGAAGCCCAGCATGTTAAGGTGGATCGCCCGCGCGGACTTGCCATGCTCGCGGCCCAGCCACGAGGTCACCATGGCGCCCCAGTCGCCGCCCTGCGCCAGGTAGGTCGAATAGCCCAGCACGTCGGTCATCAGGGTGTTGAAGAGCCGCGCCGTGGTCCGCTGGCCGATCGGCCGCGTCGGCTTCGACGAGAACCCGAAGCCGGGCAGGGACGGGACCACCAGGTCGAAGGCGTCCTCGGCCTTGCCGCCGAACTTCGACGGATACGCCAGCTTCTCGATCACGCGCCAGAACTCGTAGTGCGACCCCGGCCAGCCGTGGGTGATGAGCAGCGGCCGCCGGCCGCCCGCCTCGCCCACCACGTGCAGGAAGTGGATGTCGTAGTCCTCGACCCGCGCCGTGAACTGCGCGAAGCGGTTCAGGTCCTTGACCACCGCCTTCCAGTCGTAGCCGCCCGTCCAGTGCTCGCAGAGCGCCTTCAGGTAGCCCGCGTCGCACCCGTACGCCCACCCGTCCGGCACGTCCGGGATCGGCGGCCACGGATAGGCCCGCACCTTGTCCAGCACGGCCCCCACCTGCGCCTCCGTCCACGCAACCTCGAACGGCTTGGGCTTCGACATGGCGGGCTCCCTCTTGGGCGGCGCGAACTCTCAAACGCTGCCGTTGCGGCGGTCAACACGAGTCCTCCTCCCCTTGTGGGAGGAGGTGGCCTGCGAAGCAGGTCGGAGGTGGGGTTTCTCAGAGCCTCAGCTTTCGCCCGAAGCCTCGTTCCGTAGCGGAGATGGGAGCGCGACCCCACCTCCGTCAGCCGTTCGGCTGACACCTCCACCCCCAAGGGGAGGAGGGGCGCCCTTAGGCGGCGACCTTCGTCGGCTCCCGCCGCTCCAGCCGCATCTTCAGGCCGCCCACCGGCGCGATGGTGATCCGCGCCGAGATCTTCATGTTCTGCGGAAGCATCCGCGGCCGGAAGCGCTGGGCCAAGGTCGCCAGGATCAGCACCGCCTCCTGCATCGCCATGCCCAGGCCGATGCAGATCCGCGGGCCGCCGCCGAACGGCATGTAGGCGAAGCGATGGCGCCCGGCGCTGCGCTCGGGGGAGAACCGGTCCGGGTCGAACGTCTCCGGGTCGTCCCACAGCGTGCGGTGCCGGTGCAGCACCCAGGTCGAGATCATCACCCGGTCGCCCGGGCCCACCGGCACGCCGGCCAGTTCGTCGGCGGCCACGGCGCGCCGCCCGGTCACCGCCGGCGCCGGCGGATAGAGCCGCATCGCCTCCTCGATCACCTGGCGCGTGTAGGCGAGGTCGTGGAGGTCATCCCCCGTGGGCATGCGCCCGCCCAGCACCCGGTCGAGCTCGGCGTGCAGTTTCGCCTCGACCTCCGGATGATGCGCCAGCAGGTACCAGGTGAAGGTCAGCGCCACCGCGGTGGTCTCGTGGCCGGCCTCGAAGATGGTGATCAGCTCGTCGCGGATCTCCTGGTCGGAGAGCCCGGGTCCGCCTTCCGGGTCCTTGGCCGCGATCAGCCGGGTCAACAGGTCGCTGGGCGCGCCCTCCAGGTTCGACCGCCGCTCGGCGATCATCCGATAGATCGCCCCGTCCATGGCCGAGAAGTCGTCGTGCAGCGCCTGGGTCTTGGCCCTCATCCGGATCGGCCCGATCACCGGCAACAGGTCCATGATCCCGAAATTCAGCGCGTCGCGGGTGAAGCCGAGCGCCGTGCCCGCCAGCGCCGTCAGTTCCGGCGCGTCCCCCGAGAACATGGTCCCGCAGATGATCCGCAGGGTGACCGCCTTCATCTCCTCGGCGATGTCGACGTCGGGGCTCTCACGCTGGGCCCAGCGATCGGCGAACGCCTGGGCCGCGTCCGACATCGTCGCCGCGTAGGACGCCACCGCCGCCGGGGCGAACGCCGGCGCCATGATCCGCCGGTGCTTCTTCCACATCTCCGGCCCGGCCGAGAGCAAGCCCTCGCCGAACATCGCGGTGAAGATGCGGTTCGACATCTCCTCCTTCGGATAGTTGGCGACGTTGTCCAGCAGCACCCGGCGCACGCTCTCGGGGTCGTGCACCATCACGCTGACGCCGAACATCGACTTCGCGCGCACGACCGGCGTCTCGTAGATCACCCGCGGCAGGGTCTCGAAGGGGTTGCCGGTGTTGTCGAACTGCTGGAACAGCGTCGGCCACTTTTCCGGCGGCGGGGCGAGGCCGACCAGCGGCTTGGCGGCGGGGGCGGTGTCGGACATGGCGAGGAGGTCCTGTGCCGAAGGGCTTAGGCTAGCACGGCCGCGCGCGGCGGCGCCTGCAGCCCGTGCCGGCCCGGTCGTAGATCACCGCGGTGGTGGACCGCGCCGCGCTGCTGGACATCGGCTTCGGCATCGAGGCTTTCCAAGAAAATACCGTGAGTATTAAATACCATTAGTATATTCAATCCCCGTGTCAACGGCCGAATCCACGCCGCGCCCCGGCGGCAAACGCGAACGGACCCGCGCGGCTCTGGCCGCCGCGGCGCTGGAGGTGGTGGCGGAGAAGGGGTTCGCCGCGGCCAGCCTGGACGAGATCGCCGCCCGCGCCGGCATGACCAAGGGCGCGGTCTATTCGAACTTCCGCAGCAAGGGCGAACTGCTGCTCGAGGCGATGCAGGTGCGCGGATTCAGCCTGGGCACGACCCTGCCGCCCGACGCGTCCCTGCGCGAGCGTCTGGACGAGATGGCCGAAGGGGTCATCCACATGGTGGTGCGCGCCCGCGACGAAGCCCGCCTGCTGGTGGAGTTCCAGCTCTACGCCCTGGGCGATCCCGACCTGCGCGAGGAGATCGCGCGCATGTACGCCGAGGTCTTCACCGGCGGCGCCGCGTTCTTTGCGCGGATGGAGGGCGTCAAGCCCGGTCTGTCGCCCCGCCACCTGGCCGTGGCGATCCAGTCGGTGGTGCTGGGGCTCACCATGCAGTCGATCATGAGCCCGGGCGAGGTCACCCCCGAAGCCATCCGCGCGGCCATGGCCGGCCTGGCGGACGGGGTGGTCGCGGACTGAGCCCAGCGCTCCTTTGCGGGAGAAGGCGTCGGTAGATCCTCAGCGTGGGAGCCGCTGCGAGTCCGCGGATTGAATCAAACGGTTTTGCAGCCGCAACACCCGCGGTCGGCAGAGCTCAGTCCGCCCGCAGGCCCTTCGCCAGCGTCGCGCCCAGTTCGTGGTGCAGCCGCCGCGCGGTTCCGGGCGCGAGCTTGCCGGAAAGCTCCAGCACCACGGCGCCATGGGTCGAGGCCCAGAACATCAGGCCGATGGTCTCGGGATCGCCCTTGAACACGCCGTCGGCGATCTGGTCCTTCACATAGCCGGTCATCGTGGCCTGCGCCCGGCGTCCGGCGGCCACCAGGTCGGGGTAGTCGCCCTCGTGCGGCTGATCGAGCTCGAACATCAGCTTGTAGGTGGTCGGATGCTCGAAGGCGAAGTCGACGTAGGCCTCGCCCACGGCCGCGCCCTTGGCGCGCGCGCCCACGGCTTGGGAGCGCGCCGCCTCGAGCGCGTCGGCGAAGCGGTTGAAGCCGTTGGCGCGCACGGCGGCCAGGATGTCGTCCTTGTCCTGGAAGTAGCGGTAGGGCGTCATCGGCGAGACGCCCAGCTCGGCGGCCAGCTGGCGCATGGTCACCGCGTCGGGGCCCTTCTCGGCGAACAGCCGCTCGGCGGCCTCGCACAGGCGCTCACGGAAATCGGCGACGTCGGTGTCGGAAAGGACTCTGGGCATCTCGATTCGAAGCTATCGCACGAAAGGACTTGCAAAGTGCTACCGCTTACGAAATAAATTTACAACGTAAGTCTCAACTTGCCTTCAGGGCTGCTTACAGACCGAACCTGCAGGCCCAATCACAGGCCCCAATCCGAGGGAGGTCCGCCGTGGACGGAAATGCGCGCATCAACCCCTATCTCGCCGGCAACTTCGCCCCGGTCCGCAGCGAGGACGACTTCGACCTCACGGTGAAAGGCGAGATCCCGCGCGAGCTGCGCGGCGCGCTCTTCCGCATCGGCCCCAACCCGCAGTTCGAGCCCAAGGACCCCAACCACCACTGGTTCTTCGGCGACGGCATGGTCCACGGCTTCTACGTCGAGGACGGTAAGGTCGCCTACCGCAACCGGTACATGCGCACGCCCAAGTGGGAGCTGGAGCACGAGCACGGCCGCTCGCTGTTCGGCATGGGCCCGATGAACACCGACCCGATCGCCCAGGGCAACGAGGGCGGCGTGGCCAACACCAACATCGTCTGGCACGCCGGCAAGCTCTTCGCGCTGGAGGAGGGCCACCATCCGTTCGAGGTGGACCTGAAGACCCTGGCCTCGAAAGGCTACGACCGCGCCTACCGCGGCAACGTCACCGCCCACCCGAAGATGGATCCGGTGACCGGCGAGATGGTCTGGTTCGCCTATGGCGTCGGCGCGCCGCTCTCGGCGGGCATGAGCTACGGCGTCACCGCCAAGGACGGCGCGGTCCTGCGCCGCGACGACTTCCAGGCGCCCTACGCGGCCATGGTCCACGACTTCATGGTCACCCGGAACCACGTCCTCTTCCCGATCCTGCCCCTGACGGCCAGCCTGCAGCGGGCCATGACCGGCCTGCCGCCGTTCGCCTGGGAGCCGGAAAAAGGCAGCTACGTGGGCGTCATGCGCCGCGACGGCGACGTGTCGTCCATCCGCTGGTTCAACACCGAGGCCTGCTACGTCTTCCATCCGATGAACGCGTGGGAGGAGGGCGACAAGCTCTACGCCGACGTGATGCGCTACGACGTGGCGCCCCTGTTCCCCAACGCCGACGGCTCGCCCGGCGCGAAGGCCGCCGCCCAGCTGGTCCGCTGGACCTTCGACCTGGCCGGCGCCTCCGACGCCATCCAGGAAGAGGTGATCGACGACCTCGACGGCGAGTTCCCCCGGGTCGACCCGCGCTTCGAGACGCTGAAGAACCGCCACGGCTGGTGGGCCGGCGATTCCACCGGCGCGGCCGGCGTGCGCATGAACACCATCGCCCACCGTGACCACCAAACGGGCAAGCGAAGCGTCTATGCGCTGGATGCGGGCGACGCGACGTCCGAGCCCGTGTTCACGCCGCGCAGCGCCGACGCCGCCGAAGGCGACGGCTGGATCACCGCGGTGATCTACCGCGCCGCCGAGGACCGCAGCGACTTCGCCGTCTTCGACGCCCTCGACCTCGCCAAGGGCCCCATCGCGCTGGCCGAAGTCCCGCGCAGGGTGCCGTTCGGCTTCCACGGCAACTGGGTGGGGTTCTAACGACGCCCAATATCTTGATCGTCATCGCCCGGCTTGTCCGGGCGACCCATGAACACCGATGCCGAAGGATGGACCGCGGCGGCGCCCCGTCCGACCTAGGAACGCGGAGATCATGGGTGGCCCGGACAAGCCGGGCCATGACGTGATTTGTAGAAGGGACGTGATTTGTAGAAGGGTTTTGGTGGCGTAGCCTCGCCCCATGACCGCGTTCACCGACTTCGTCACCGAGCTCCTCGAAGGCTTCGGCCCGGTGCGCATCCGGCGGATGTTCGGCGGCGCCGGCGTCTATGCGGGCGAGGTGATGTTCGCGGCCATCTTCGACGACGCCCTCTACCTCAAGGCCGACGACGCGTTGCGCGCCGAACTCGCCGCCCTCGGTTCGGCGCCGTTCGTCTACCAAAGCCCCCGCGGCCCGATGGAGATGAGCTACTGGCGCCTGCCCGAAACCGCCCTCGACGACCCCGACGAGGCCGCCGCCTGGGCCCGCAAGGCGCTGGCCGTCGCCACCGCCAAGGCGGCCGCTAACCCCAAGAAGCGCCGCGGTGCGTAGGTGCTAGGGTAGACCTCCCACCAGGAGACATGCCTTGCGTGCTCGCGTATCGGCCCTCGCGCTTTCGACGGCCCTGGCTTTCGGTTCCTCGACGACCTCCGTGCTCGCCGCCGACCAGGGCAAGCTGTCGCTGACCATCTACAACTCCGACCTCGCCCTGGTGCAGGACGTCCGCCAGCTCTCGATCGGCGCCGGGCGCCAGCGGATCGAGTTCAAGGACGTCTCCGGCCGCATCCGCCCCGAGACCGTCAGCCTCGACGCCCCCGACGTCGGCATCGTCGAGCAGAACTTCGACTACGACCTGCTCACCCCCGAGAAGCTGATGGAGAAGGCGGTCGGCAAGCAGGTGCAGATCGTGCGCATCAACCCGGCCACCGGCGCCCAGACCACCGAAACCGCCACGGTGCTCTCGGCCAACAACGGCGTGGTCATCAGGATCGGCGACCGCGTCGAGGTGCTGCGCCAGGACGACATCCCCACCCGGGTGATCTTCGACGGCATCCCGGCCAACCTGCGCGCCAAGCCGACGCTGTCGGTCACCGTCGACTCGACGAAGCCCGGCCCGCGCGCGGCGACGCTCAGCTACCTCTCCAACGGCCTCTCCTGGAAGGCCGACTACGTGGCGCTGTTCGACGAGGGCCCCGGCAAGCTCGACCTGCAGGGGTGGGTGACGCTGACCAACACCTCCGGCGTCGACTATCCGCAGGCCCAGGTGCAGCTGGTGGCCGGCGACGTGAACCTGGTCCACTCCGAGGCCGAGTTCGTGGCCCGCCAGCAGGTGATCAACCGCGGCGGCGCCATCCGCCGCGCGGGCGTCGAAGCGAGCGGCCCCGGCGGGCCGCGGTCGCTGGCCGACTACTACCTCTATCCGCTGCCCGGCCGCACGACCGTGGCCGACAACCAGACGAAGCAGGTGAGCTTCCTCGACGCCCGGGGCGCCAGGGCGAAGAAGGCCTACGAGTACCGGGCCTACGGCTTCCAGACGCAGGGCGAGCCGCAGAACGCCGACGTCGCCGTGCAGTTCGCCAACTCCAGCCAGGGCGGGCTCGGCCACCAGCTGCCGGCCGGCATCGTGCGCGTCTACGTCAAGGACGCCGCCGGCGAGCCGAAGTTCGTCGGCGAGAACCGCATCGACCACACCCCGCAGGGCTCCGACGTCTCGGTCAAGATCGGCGAGGCGTTCGACGTCACCGTCCAGCCGACGGTGCTGGCGAACGAGCGCGTGGACAAGCGCAACGCCCGCTACCGGATGAGCTACCTGGTCCGCAACGCCCGGTCCCAGCCGGTCACCGTCGATATCCGCCAGGGCGGCCTCTGGAAGAACGGCAAGGTGGTCGACGAGAGCCTGAAGAGCCGGCGCATCGACGCCTACAACCTGGGCTGGGAGGTCCCCGTGCCCGCCAACGGCGAGACCACGCTCACCTTCACGGTCGAGACCGGCTGGTGAGGCTCCCGATCGCGGCGCTGGTCCTCATCTGGGCCGGCAGCGCCGCCGCCCAGGCCCCGCCGCCACCGCCGGCCGTGCAGGTGCTGGCCGGCCCGCCCACCGCCGCCAGCGTCACGATCTACCGCGACCGCACCGTCGACACCGCCTCGCTGGAAGAGCTCGACCCCGAGCAGGGCCTGGCGCTGATCTCCGAGACGCGCAGCGTCGAGATCCCCGCCGCCGGCCGCGTCGCCATCGCCTTCCGGGGCGTCGCCGACACCATGGTCCCGCAGACCGCCGCGCTGACCGGCCTGCCGGGGGCCCTCGTCGAGCGCAACGAAGACTTCGACCTGCTGACCGCCGGCAGCCTCGTCGCCCACTCGCTGGGCCGCCAGGTCCAGGTGATCCAGACCGGCTCGAAGCGGGGCGCGCCCGTCACCCGCACGGCGGTGATCCGCTCCGCGCCCGTCGGCATCGTGCTGGACTTCGGCGGCGGCCAGCTGGAGGCCCTGGGCTGCGGCGGCCCGCCCACGCGGCTGGTGTTCGACCGCGCCCCGCCGGAGCTTTCCGACAAGCCCACCTTCTCGGTCACCGCCGACGTGCCGAAAGCCGGCCGCTACACCGTCCAGTTCGCCTACCTCGCCACCGGCTTTTCGTGGTCGGCCGACTACGTGGCCCGCATCCGCCCCGACGGCAAAACCCTCGACCTCGAGGGCTGGCTGACGCTGGCCAACAAGACCGCCGCCGGCTTCGCCCACGCCCCCACCGACGTCG
>Ga0308175_100001618_pt1 | contig 15222 bp, 12 predicted proteins | sample PhyCR1_3_FD_203893 | JGI IMG/M metagenome (GOLD analysis project Ga0308175, IMG submission 203893) | Soil microbial communities from UC Gill Tract Community Farm, Albany, California, United States - DLSLS.C.R1 | ecosystem: Environmental > Terrestrial > Soil > Agricultural land | place: USA...
GGTATGTCTGGCCGGAACTCCGCTTCCGGCCGCAGGCCGAAGCGTTGCGGCCTCTGCTCGTCCTGCACAGTTTCCGCTTCATCGGGTTATCATTTCTCGTTCCGGGGGTTGTATCGCCTGACCTCCCATCCGCCTTCCCGCACTCCGCGGCTTACGGGGACATTATTGCAGCGATACTCGCCATGCTGGCGTTGATATCGCTACCCAGTACCGCTGGCGTTGTCATCGCATGGATCTTCAGCATCTGGGGTTCAGCCGATCTCCTCAATGCTTTCTATCAAGCCAATCACGCCGGGCTGTTGCCGGGCCAGTTGGGAGCCACCTACTTCATTCCGACTTTCGTCGTGCCCCTGCTGCTGATCACGCACGGACTCGTTTTCCGGATTCTCCTGCAACATCAAAATGTACCTGCAGTGCAGGAAAGCCGGCGCCTGGCGTGAGCCCCTCGGCCATCGCAAGGAGTGCTATTCTTGCCGCACCGGCCGTTCGACAGCGGGCGGAGATGAAGGGGGGAGAACTGAATGCCGGATGACGTGGAACTCCTCAGGCGAGTCTATGCCCTCTTCAATGGCCGCGACATTGAGAGCGTTCTCGCGGCCATGCATTCCGAGGTCGTCTGGGCAAATGGAATGGAAGGTGGCCACGTCCACGGACGTGATGAGGTGCGCCGCTATTGGAAACGTCAATGGGCGATCATCGATCCGCATGTCGAGCCCGTCGAGATCTACCCCAACGGCAAGGGGGAAGTCGCTGTCAAAGTTCATCAGGTTGTGCGTGACCTCAAGGGCAATCTCCTGGCCGACAGACTCGTGATCCACGTCTTCCAGATGCGAAGCGGGCTGATCCAGCGTTTCGATATCCGCGATGTAGACCAAAGTGGCAAGGAGAAATAGCTTGATCCGGGTTGCCAGAACGGTCTCATGCGGCCTTGCTGGTATCTTCTGGCAAGTTGTCCCCAATCTGGACACAATAGCGGCACTAGTCTCTGACAATTCCCAGACAGGGTCATCTGAAAGTGGGAGAACGGCGATGGGGCGAAACCTGAAACATCGCGGATAGTCGCCAAGGGTAGGTCTACCCTGCGCCGTTTTGCGCGATCCATCACGAGGGACGCCAGTCGCATCTCCGAACAGCGCATATTTACCGGCCAATGGGTCTGGTCAGTGTGATCCAATATCGCCGACGTCAGTAACTGCAGTCGGCCTGTCGGTTCGAACTTTTTTCTTTTCGTTCGCTTCTGTCGTACACCGTGACAAGACGGAATGATCTAATTTTACTCGGGGTTCGAGAGGTTCCTAAAGTCGACGTCTATGGCTGCGATAGAGCACTTGATCTATGCGCAAACACGGTGCAAAATGGACGCGGTGACAGGGCGACGCCACTTTGAGAAGTCGCATAGTCCTTGGCAGAGATTGGCCGGTTATGCGCGTTTTACGTCCAAGTGCCACTCCGGTCACAAGGCGAGCCGTGCGTCAGAGGCGTCCCTGCGGCTCCGACGCGATACGTAACCGCGTACCCACTAAAAAGTAAAGCGGGTCTGCAGCTCCAATCTTCTGTTGTTTGCCGACTCCGAGAAGCCTGTTCCGCCGAGGCCTCCTGCGCCATAAGGCTGGTTGGCCTGGCCGAACAGCGGCGAGGTGACGTTTCCGATGATGGGCCCCGGATTGTTGTGATTCAGAATGTTCCGAATCGACAGAGATACGGCAAGATTGTAGCGGTGACCGGTCGAGACCGAGTTCCCTCCGGAGCCGCCGCCGAACGGCCCGCTCTCCGGACGTCGGCCACCGGTCGAAATCGAACCTTCTCCTGAAGGTCCAAACGCAAACACCTTCGATACTCGAAGGTTCAGCAGGAAGACGGAAGGGCCCCTGCCATAGTTCCGGGACAGAACCGCTTCCCCGGGAATCGGGCTCGGATCGAGCAAGCCGTAAGCCGTTGACACCAGCCCAGGTCTGTTGGGGCTTGTTGCGATGCCAGGGCGTCCATTGAAGAGAGTTGTCCCGTAAAGATCTTGCCCAACCGTGATGTTGTAAGGCGCACCTGAGTTCACGACGAACAGCGGACTGAATCGCAACCCCCATCGCGTCGTGATCGAGCCGCCAAACGTTCCCTGATTCCGAATATCAGTGGACGCTGGCCCGTACTCGCCAGCAAGAGCGTAGGGGTTAGCGGGAAAACTGCCTACGCCAAGTCCTTGGCTGCTAACGGCGGGGTTGAAGTCCGTGTTCTGCGGAGGCGGCGCGTAATCCGTGTTGCTCATGGCATGGTTGTATAAACAGGAGCCGAACAGCGAAACGGAGTCGTTGAAATTCGAAGTAACGTTGGCGACGAGTTCGTTTTGATTGTAAAGGCCGGCGGATTCGACCAGAAAGACCGGATTCGAATTGCCGAGCGGATACGCTCCACTTGCCGGTACTTCTGGATCGTATGTGCCCAGAAGCGGCGCATTGATGTCGCTGGTGAGGAATTGATGCAGACCGTGTGAGTTGACGTAGGTCACCGCGGCTGTTGTATGAGCCGGGAACTGTCGCTCTAGGGCAAGTGCCGATTCCATCAGATAGGGGGCTCGTAAATTGGGGCTGAGTCTCTCGGTCGTTTGCTGGAATCGAGCGCTGGCTAGCGCCGAAATCGGAGGAATGGACGGAAAAAAGTCGGGATTCGTGACGACATATTGCTGTTGGGTCGATCCGTTGTAGCGCTCCGCGGCGAGCACGTCTACAATGTTGAATCGCTGATAAAACATCCCAAACCCGCCACGAACAACGGTTCTGGGAGGATTGCTCGCCTTACCAAACCTAGGCGCCCAGGCAAAACCTACTCGTGGCGTGAAATCACGCCAATCATGTAAATTCGTCTGCCATTCATAGCGCAGCCCGAAGTCCACCGTGAGATTTGGTCTGACGCGCCAGTTATCTCCTACGAATGCACCAACATCCTCTTGATCGACGGAAACGAACGGATTTCCCGTATTGATCGTAAACTGAGAGGCCCCACCCCCTGACGATCGAATCTGTGCGGGTGAAAGCCCCCTGCTTTGAAAAAGCAGTGTGCGTCGATAGCTCTCGATGGAACTGATGGTTTGCAGAACTGGCTGCCCGGAGGCATTCAGCACCGGTTGATTGTTGGTATCGAGTTCCGGGGCAATTCCACCGGCAAACGTGAACGTCCCCCCGAAGTTGATAGGCGAGGTATTGTCGATCGTGGCGGCGCGTACGCGCACGCCAAACTTCACCGTGTGTTTACTTCGGGTAACGGTCACGTAATTCTGGAATTCGTAGGAATTCAGTATGTTCCGGGATTTTCCAACCTGCGCGCCGCCGCCGATGAAAGAATTCAACACATCCAGTTGAGGAGCGAGTTCCTCCGACAGGCTAGAGATATGGGCGCGGTAGAACTGAAATCTCGTTTCATTCAGCGCGTTCGCGCCAAGAACGAGCGTGTTTGAAAGCTGTACAGTCTGATCGGTCCCGTGATTATGGATGGCAGTGGATACAAGATTGAAACCGCCGACACCGGAATGCTGGATGTCGGCATCAGAGATCTGATAGCGAACAGAGAGCGTGTCATGGGGCGTCAGCTGGTAGTCGATTCTGGGGCTCACCCGTATGCGGCGTTGCGGAATTCGAAAGACCTGTGTATACGGATTGATGACGGTTAGCGTATTCGGATCGAGCGTTGTGCCGTTGATGATCGCGCCGTTATCAATGGCTGCACGATCCACGGTCAGGAAGAACGACGCTGACTTGCTGAACGGGCCTTCCAGACTTCCGCCGTATTCCTTGAGCAGAAATGGTGCTTTCTCAGCTGCATAAGGATTGCGTGAGTTCCAAACGCTGTCGCCGAAATTGTAGTAACCGTTCCCGTGAAGCTTGTTTGCGCCCGGCTTGGTCAGGACTTCTACGCGGCCGAGCCCAAGCTTGTCGTATTCGGGTGAAAATGGATTCTGGTTGATCCGAATCTCGCGAATCGAATCTTTGGGCGGCAGTTGGCCGCCGCTGAACCCATCAATATAGAGTGAGTCGCCGCCAGGCCCCGCTGCCGGCCCGGCTAGTGCCTGCAAATCTGTCGCAAGATCTTCGGGATCATCTGCCAGCGCTTCGAGATCTTTTCCGTTCAAAACAAGAGCGGAGGCGTTACTGGAAGATTCCGTACTCAGAACCGGCCTGGAGTTTTCCTGCACGGTTACTTGCTGTTGCGTGGTCGCGATCTTTAGCTCCAGCCGAAGCGTCTGTGCTCCCAGCTTCAGGGTAATGGTCACCGGCTCCTGCTCTAATTGCGGAGCACTGGCGTGCACTGTATACTTGCCCGGGGCTAACCCGGAGAAGGAATACGAGCCACTTTTGGAGCTCATGGTTGTCTGCGTTTGCCCTGCTGACCCCGTGAGATGGACAGTAGCTTTCGGCACGACCGCGCCGCTCTGGTCGAAGACTTCGCCGCGCAAGGAAGCCGTCTGAGCAGGTGCCTCCAAGGCAACCAGCAGCAATATGCATAACGCGCGGGCAACACGCCACGGCGACTGCAACGGAACACTGCCTAGCTTTCTTTGTGAATGGAAGATCACCTTGACCACTATTTCTGTAGAGGCACTCGTAAAGCGAACACAGATCCTTTGCCGATCTCACTCTCCACCCAGATCGATCCCGCATGGGTCTCGGCGATCCATTTCGCAATGGACAAACCTAAACCGGCTCCTCCTTGTGAACGCGAACGAGCCTTGTCGGCCCTCCAGAAGCGGTCAAAAACGTGCGGTATGTCGGCGGGTGCAATGCCGATACCCGTGTCGCTAACCGTAATCTTCGCTGTTCCATTCTCCGTGCTCAGATCGACTCGCACGGATCCTCCCTCCGGCGTGTACTTGCCAGCATTATCCAGCAGAATCAGAAGTGCACGCCGAAGCGCTTCGGGGTCGGCCTGCACCCAAATGGGCTGGTCCGGAATCGAGGCGGAGAAATGAAGACCGCGGATGCGAGCGAGCTTCTCTCCTTGCTCGGCCGCAGTTCGGGAAATCGAAGCAGCGTCCACTACTTCACGCTCAATGACCTCCTTGCCGGCATCGGCGCGAGCCAGCAACATCAGGCTGTCTACTACCTGTGATGTTCTTTCGGACTCTTCAAGTATGTCGTCCAGGGCCTCTAGATACTCGTTCGCTTCCCGATCTCTTTTTTGGGCCGCAACCTCTGCAGTCGTCCGGATCAAGGCGATAGGCGCCCGCAATTCATGCGAAGCATCTGCCGTGAATTGCTTGATTCTTCGTACCGCTGCTTCCAGTCTCGAGAACATCTCGTTGAGCGTTTCCGTCAGGCGCTGAAGCTGATCTCCGGTTTCGGGGACAGGCAACCGGTCCGCCAGATTTTCGATACTAATTCGTTGCGCCGTCCGGGAGATCTCGTCTACGGGATCGAGCGCCCGCTTACTGATCCAATAGCCGCCGGCCGTCGCTCCGATGAGTAACAAGGGGACCATGAGGACGAGGATGAGCCCGAATGCCTCAATCGCTTCCAATGCCTCATGCATCGGAGCGGCTACCTGCACCGTGTAGGGCTGTCCATTGACCAGAGTTCGCTCCGAATAGAAACGGAGCGGGCGACCTGCCACTTGAGCCATCACAAAGCGCGGCGTGGGTAGATTGGATGGCTTGTCGATCGCCACATTGGCGCTTTCGAGCGACTCAGAACGGTACAACCATTGACCCTGCGCATCACAAACCTGAAACAGGTCGCCTCCCGGACCTAGGACTGAATGCTCACGAAATTCGTCACGGATTTCCGGAATCGAGAGCGACGAAATCTGCCGATCCATGAACGCGCGAACGCCTTGCACACGATCGCGAAGCTCATCATCGACTGCGTGGTACACGGCGGCGCGCATCGCAAACCAAACCGCTAGACTGAAAGCAGCAAGGCCGGCAGCGAGTACTACGGAATACCAGGTAGCAAGCCGGAGTCCGATGGAGCGTCTTTTCAAGCCGATTCTTCCTCGCGGAGCGTGTATCCGATCCCGCGGATTGTGTGAATGAGTTTGGGCGTCCCGGGCGGTTCGAGCTTCGTCCGTAACTGGCGAATGAAAACGTCCACTGTATTGTTTTCGACGTCCCGCTCGTTGCCCCACACGGCTTCAATGAGCCGGTTCCTGGTGAGTACACGCCCGGAATTCCTCAGCAGCAGTTCAAGAAATTCAAATTCTCTGGGCGTAAGCGGAATCGGAACGCCCGCCCGTTTTACCTCATGCTTGCCGGGATCTAGAATGAGATCCGCGATGTGCAAGCTTGTGCTCAGCTCCACCTGTTTCCGTCTGGAAAGGGCGCGGAGCCGGGCTACTAGAACTTTAAAAGAAAAAGGTTTGGTCAGATAGTCGTCGGCCCCCGCATCGAGACCTAAGACGATATCTTCGGCCGTGTCTCGGGCAGTGAGCAGGAGGATGGGGGTAACTGATCCGCTGGCTCGCAGACGTCGGACGAGAGAAAAACCGTCTATACCGGGCAGCATCACATCGAGGACGAACACGTCGAATGGCTCGGATTGCGCTGAATGCAGACCTTCGTGCCCCTCGAACGCCAATGTCACGCTATGGCCCTGTTCTACCAAGCCTTTCTGGAGCTGGCGCGCGAGTTTTTGGTCGTCCTCGACAATCAGAATCCGCATCTGTGCGCTTGTAGTATTCACTTGATTTCTGAGAAATTGATGAGTTTGCCTTTGCTCAGGGCATCTTCAGCACGACTTTCCAGAGTTTTGCTTCAGAACTTAGCAATCAAGATCAGGCCACCGACCATTAAAGCGCATCCGGCAATACGCGCCCAGCTCGCTGGGTGTACATCAAAGCTAAGCCAGCCGAAGTGATCGAGGATCACGGAGCATAGGAGTTGGCCGGTTACGACGAGTGCAGTGAGCGTCGCTGCGCCCAATTGGCTGGCCAGAATAATTGCTGCTAGCCCGTAAACCGCCCCAAAGATTCCACCAAACCATCCCCACCAGGGAGTCTGGAACGCCTTCTCGGTGGAGGGAAAAGGCACTTGCCGGAGAAGAGTGTACAGGAAAACGGCGGCAATTCCTAACACGTAATTGACGGTTAGTGCGGGCAAGGGTTGCCCCAAGCTCTTTTTTAGCTGAGTATTACTGCCGACTTGGCAAGTAATCAGCGCGCCGGCAATAAAAGCGAATAGCCAAGCAAGCCATCTCATATGAAAACGTTACAAACATCGAGATGGAACCGCTCAAGGGCTATCACATCTCTGCTTCTGTAGTATCCCCCGGCTTTCTGAGGAATTGCTGAGTATCCGACGATTACTCATGGAATCCTCAGAATTCTGTCGCACAGTGGGTCAGGAACGGTAATCGAATGCGCCTCCTGGTCCTGCTGATCGTGGCATTGCCAATCAGCGCTGCGCGGCTGGAGACAGTCCGGTTTGATCAAGCTATTCCCGGTAAGCTGCCCGCGGACTGGACAGTTGCGACGACGCACGCTGGAGCTCCACCGCGCTGGGAAATCGTCCGTGATGAATCGGCGCCCAGTCCGCCAAACGTGCTCGCACAATTATCTCGGGATCCAACGGCGGGCAGATTTCCCTTAGCCATTTGGAATCGAGCATCGTTGCAGGACGGCGAACTCAGTGTTGCGTTCAAAACCGTGGACGGCTCCATCGACCAGGCGGCTGGAATTGTGTGGCGCTATCAAGATCCCAACGATTACTACATCGTCCGTGCAAATGCGCTTGAAAACAATGTCGTGCTCTACAAGGTCGAACACGGCATCCGAGCATCGATCGCTCCCAAAGGCCTGCCGTCCCGCTCCTATGGAGTTAAACACGAAATCCCTGCAGGTCGTTGGCACAATCTCAGAGTTAATTTTTATGGTCCTGTTTTCACGGTGTTCTTGAACCAGGAGCGCCTCTTTGAGGCGGACGACACGACATTTCAGCAGCCCGGAAAGGTAGGCCTCTGGACCAAGGCCGATAGCGTCACGTACTTCGATGACTTCACGATCTCAAGGGAAAGGAACTCTTCCGAATGAAGTGGATCGCACACGGCTTCGACAAGCGGCACTGGAGTGATAACGACCTTTCCATCGAAGTACATTGCTTAGGCGGCCCACTTTGCGGCCCGCCTGGGGGAGGTTCGCATTTCATGAAACCAAGTAAAGGAGTGACTATGAAGATGAGCAATATTGCTGCGATTCTCGTCGTGACCGCAGCGATCGCTTCAGGGCAGGAGATGCCCGCCGATTACGCGAGTGTTCTAAAAACGCTGGGTAGGCAGGGCGATTATAAAGCCGACGTTCTGAAGGTTAACATTCCCCGTAACGACCTGAAGGTCAGCATTGACGGGAGTCCCACGCCGACGCCTTTCGGCTTCGGAGGCTGGCTCGCGATGACCAAAGGGGACAACGAGATGGAGGTAATGATGGGTGATCTTGTCCTCTTAGAGGACGAAGTAAATCCGGTGATGTCGGCGCTGCTCAACAACGGGCTGGAAGTCACGGCACTACACAACCATTTCTTCTTTGAGAACCCGCGATTGTTCTACATGCATGTTCATGGTCACGGGTCTGCAAGCGAACTGGCCCGGAAGGCTAAACCGGCACTGGAGCTAATTGGTCACGTGCCCACCCAACACAAGACTTCTGTTTCCGGTGGACCTGCCCCCATTTCTGCCGGTCAGATGGATACGAGCAAGATCGCCAGTATCGTGGGGCACCAGGGTGAACAGAGCGGCCCGGTGTACAAGATCACGGTGGGCCGGGATGATTTGAATCTGCGCGAAATGGGAGCCAAAATCAACGCGCGCATGGGCCTGAATACGTGGGCGGCGTTCTTCGGCAGCGATGCGAATGCAGAGATCGCGGGCGATGTGGCTATGTTGGCCAACGAAGTCAACCCTGTATTGAAGGTGTTGCGTGCACACGATTTGAACGTCGTTGCTATCCACAACCATATGTTGTCCGGCCAGCAACCCATTTACTTCCTGCACTACTGGGGTACCGGTTCGACCGAGAAACTCGCGTCCGGGTTTACCGCGGCATTGAACCAATTGGGGAAGGCGCACGAGTCGACGCGTTAACACCAAATGCTGCTTTACCAATGGTCTTGGAGTAGCTAGTGTGAGGCACGCCATTGCTGCGTTAATGCTGTTCGTTGCTCTGAGCCGCGTGGCATTCAGTCAGGGAGGGCCACCGTTTCGCTCGGATGACCCAGGGACTCCAGGGAATGGGCATTGGGAAATTAATATTGCAGCCATTGGCGAACAGAACAAGCTGGAGGGCTTATACTCGTTGCCTAACCTCGACATCAATTACGGAGCCGGTGGTCGGATTCAGCTGAAATACGAAATGCCTTTCGGTGTGAGAGCGACGAGAGACAGCCGGGACCACATCACGGGTGGTGCAGGAACCTCAGTGGCTGGAGTCAAATACCGCTTCTATGAACATCGCCCTCCTGATGAGGATGAGGCGAACTTTGCTCTCTCCATGTATCCCCAGTTGCAGTTCAGCACAGTGCCCAGTTCGGAACGCAGGAGAATTTCAGATCCGGCCCAGCTCTATCTCCCGCTCGAATGCTCAGCTCGGATTAGCCCATTGCTTGTCTCCACAGAAGTGGGTCGTTGGCTCTCGCGAAGAGATGTACCTGGGGCGTGGGTGGAAGCCGTCGTCATAGGTCGCGAGTTCTCGCGGCGGACGGAATTGTTTACTGAGCTTTACCATCGGACGGAAGCAGGACCGAATTCTGTACAGGTTCACGATCTGACGATCAGCCTCGGGGGGCGACGGACCCTCGATCGCGGCGGATCGAAGAGGCTGATTGCCATGCTTGGACACTCGCTCCTCCCGTCTGATTCCTCCGGTACTCGACCGGAGTGGGTCGCCTATGTTGGTATTCAGCTTTTATTGTCTGGGAAAAAGAATTAGGAAGCATGGGACTTAGCGCTTCTACTTGCAAAAGCCGCTACGGACAGCGCCTTTAAGGCGGGCTGCCGTGATCGCAACAATAGCTGTACCGCTGATTGCCCAGGTACGTATAGATGCAGCGGGTACCAAAGCACAGTACGTAGGTTCAGCAGCATGTCGAACGTGTCACCCTCAAATCTTTGATCGATGGAAGAAGACCCGGATGGCTAATGTTGTTCGCGATCCGAAGGAGCACCCCGATGCTATCATTCCGGATCTGAGTCAACCCAATCCGGTTGTAAGTTTCACGCGGCAAGACATCGCGCTTGTGTATGGAAGCCACTGGAAACAGCGCTACTTTAAGAGGGTTGGTAGCGATTACTATGTGCTGCCTGCCCAATGGGATGTCACTCACCAGATCTGGCGACCATACTTTGTAAAGAACGGTACCGATTGGTGGGCCCCACTATATCCGCCAGATAACATGAAGCGTCCAACGGGCCCGCTCTGCGATGGCTGTCATTCGGTCAACTACGACATCAACACCAAGGCGGTCACCGAGTGGAATGTCGGGTGCGAACGCTGCCATGGACCTGGAAGCCAGCACGTCGCTAAACCTTCCATGAACAACATCGTCAACCCGGCGCGTCTCGATTTTGTCCAAGCAAACGATACTTGTATCCAATGTCACTCCCAAGGCAAGCCTTTGAAGAATCCGATTAACGGCAACTACTACGATTGGCCGGTAGGTTTTCAAATGGGAAGCAAGTTGCAGGATTTCTGGAACTTAGATGCGCCGGAGCTTGGCAAACAGACGTTCACACATTTCCCCGATGGAACCGCACACAAGAACCGGATGCAGGGGAACGACTTTGTGCAGAGCGTAATGTATGAGCGTGGCGTAAAGTGTTTCAGTTGTCACGATGTACACGGCACGGAAAATGACAATCTGCTGATCAAACCGGCAAATGTGATGTGCCTGGAATGCCATGGTCCCGGATCACCGAACGGGCCCCATACAACCACAATCGAACAGCATACACATCACACTGTAGGTAGTCCGGGCAACGAGTGCATCGCTTGCCATATGCCCAAAATCGAGCAAACCATTGCAGACGTCAACGTACGCAGCCACACGTTCCGCTTCATCAGTCCGGCAATGAGCAAGGAGTACAACATTCCGAATCCTTGCACGAATTGCCACAAGGATAAGAATCTGGAATGGGCAACGAGGGAGCTTGATAGTTGGTCCAACGTATCACCCTGGCGAGTTGGGCATTTCTGAACCCACTCTGCAAGCAACCTGAGCGGAGCTGGAGGTTAATACGGCTGTTGAAATGGGCCTGAACCGATTAGGGTACCCATGTCGCTTCGGCAGGTCTGTGTGGCGTGTGGCGCAACCATGATCAAGTCTACATGACCAGGGTTGCAGAACGTCAGTCCTTCTGGGCGATTAACTGCAAACTGCTCTTTAATCTGATCCTCGGTAAATGCCTCCGCTATACCGATCGACATCTGTCCAGCGTTATTGACCAGCACGTCTATGTCTTTGTTGGCCGAAGCGATTCCCTGAATCGCCGTAGAAACTGATTCCGGTTCGGTGACATCCAAATCGATCACTTCTATGCCGAGGCCGTCGCGCCGTGCCAGTTCGCGCAACTCCTCGGCAGCATGCAGGTTCTTGCCGTCGCGATCTCGCATTGAGGCAAATACATAATGCCCAGCCTGAGCAACAGCGATTGCCGTCAGTCTGCCAATTCCGGTGCTCGTGCCAGTGATCAATACATTAAGTTTGGGCTGAGGCATCGGACTATTCTATGCCAAGATTGCCAGGGTGCCTGGAGCATTGCGCAGCCATCGATCGTGTTGCACGGTCTGACGAAATGATGAAACCAATATCGGCAAATAGGTCCGCCCTGGTCCGGAAGGGTAGAGCAATACCCATTCACTTTGCCGTAAGCGCGCAAACCGCCACAGTGTCGCGCAGGTTCGTCTGGCTGTTCAGCAACCAAGACCTGGACTAGCAGGCCCCGTGGGCTCGCATCGGTTAGCAAGACTTATCCTGCGCGGTACCTGGTTCCCGCCTGCTTGCTGCCATTCCAAGCCTCACGGCCGAGCGGCCAAAGCATCTAGATTAGACCGCCTCGAATGCCAAGGTGGATAGATCCACCTCTAGAACGCCCACGAATACATTACGATTTGTCCGGCAGCATATGTAAGAAAACCAGTAACTGCCGAACTATGACCCAAAACATTATTACTCTCGATCTAGCCGTGGCCGACGGTGGCGACGAACTGCAGCGAGGGGGCATTTGGACGAACACCGCATTCAGGGGGCAAAGGCCTACATGGGAGTCGCACTTCGGACAAGTGGCAGCATTCGAAAGAAAATCCAGTGGCGTCAATTCCGGTGCTAGACGGACGGAGTACTCCGCGCGGGAAGCCTTCAGGAGGTTTAGTAACCACAGCGGAATGGTCGGACCCCCGGCAGCGTACACACGCGGAGAAGCCAGAGCCGTTTCTGTCCTCCTTTGTGTTTTTCTGAAAGCAGTGCCCCACAACCCGGCGAGTGTAGTGTGCGGGGACTCCCACTGCCTTTAAGACGCTAGTACAACTGCTCGCACAATTAGATCGGAACAAACATTGATATCTTTAAGTACATTCTTACAGTTCTCCCCTCAGGGTACTGATAACTTGTTCGGTAGCATCACGCCCCATCTGAATCGTTAAACTCGAATGGTGCTGGCGCAGTACACCAGGTGACCTGGAATGGCGATTGAAACTCTAGAAACAGCCTGCTGCATTGTGGGAGGCGGGCCAGCGGGCATGATGCTGGGCTATCTGCTAGCTCGCGCAGGCGTCGCCATTGTTGTCCTCGAAAAGCACGCCGACTTCTTCCGTGATTTCCGTGGTGATACCGTCCATCCGTCCACCTTGGAGGTGATGAACGAACTCGGCTTGTTGGATGATTTCCTGAAGGTCCCCCATCAAAGGCTAGCTTCTACAGGAGGGGTATTTGGGAACTTCGCGTTCCAAGCCGCCAATTTTACCCGACTCCCCACGCGGTGCAAATTCGTGGTGCTCATGCCCCAGTGGGATTTCCTCAGCTTCCTATCTGGGCACGCGACTAGGTTTCAAAGCTTCGATCTCAGGATGGAGCACGAGGCGGTAGGCCTAGTTCGAGAGAAAGACCGCATCGTGGGAGTCGAGGTTCGAACTCCCACTGCAACAATCGTGGTTCGAGCACAGCTTGTTGTGGCCTGTGATGGACGTCATTCCACAATCCGCAAAGCCGCGCAGCTCGCCATCCAGGAATTCGGTGTTCCCATTGATGTGCTCTGGTTTCGGATGAGTCGCATCTCCGATGATCCGGAGCAACTCCTCGGGAACGTCAACTATGGCAGGGCGCTTGTTCTCATCCCTCGCGGCGACTGCTTTCAGGCGGGATTGCTCATTCGAAAGAATTCATTCGAGCAGGTGAAGGCCGGCGGACTGGAGAGACTTCGCGACACTATACTCCGGATTGCTCCCTATTTGGGCGACCGCGTCAACGAACTCCAGGACTGGGAACGGATTAAGCTGCTCTCCGTGCGTATCAACCGCCTGCAGCAATGGTACCGTCCAGGCCTGTTGTGCCTCGGCGATGCGGCGCATGCTATGTCGCCTGTCGGAGGAGTGGGCATCAACCTGGCCATTCAGGACGCGGTAGCGGCTGCCAATCTGCTGGCTCGACCGCTGCGAGGCAACGCAGTGGCTGAATCGGTGCTGGCACGCGTCCAGAAGCGGAGAGAGTTCCCGGCCCGGGCTACGCAATTTGCTCAGATGACTGCGCATAACCTGTTGAACCGCGTTTTCCAGAACAATGGGCCGATCCAGGCTCCTTGGCAGTTGAAAGCCGCTCTTTGCATACCGGGACTGCAGCATGCCATTGGCCGGGCAGTTGGACTCGGCATCCGACCGGAGCACGTCGCTGGCGCAAACTCCGCGCGGGACTTCCGGAGATTCTTACTAGGAGGTATGGCCTTCTGCGCAGGCGCTTTGGCGTGGGCCACGGCCGTGAGCTGGCTAAGAATTCGCCGGCCGGCCGAATCGCCTGGGCCAACACGCACTGTCAGGTCTGCGAGGCTACACCAGCGACAGGAAACGGTTAATCGGTGGGCTCACAACTGAGGAGAGTCCACTTTGTCCAGATCGGCTCACGGGTGCAAGATCAACTCTCGTACACGCCAATTCAGGAGCTCAGCAACGTAGATCTCGTTTTCAGAGGGGCACGCTATTTCGTGTATACATCCAAACTGCTTTAGCTACCGGCCGGAGCGCCCAATATTCCAAGCACCGTGCCATCAAGTGACGATTTGTAAACACGCCCTGGGAAATCGTCCGCAGCGTAGAAGTATTGCTGGGGCCGGGCGTGATGCAGACGGCCCATGGCGAACCTGGTTGCATGGCGGCTGATGCTTCCAGGCCGGGACGACTGCCCATCCATGGCTGTAAGTCTGACCCAGCCGGCACCTTGATCTTTCTCAGGCGAAGAAAGCGCCGCTCTGGTCAAACACCTGGATACGGCGATTGCCGCGCTCCGCGACATAACTGTTGCCATGAGCGTCCGTTGCAATACTGTGGGGCGTGTCGAACTCGTCGGGGCCCTTCCTGGCCGGCCCACTATCTCACCCAGTTCCCGTTCTTGTCAAACTTAGCAATCCGCGAATTGATGTACCCATCACTGATAAAAATGCTGACCTGCTGGTCCCAGGTGACATCAGCCGACTGGCGGAATAGCCCGTCCATCGCGGGGCGCAGTGAATCCTGTAATACTGGAGATTGGTGTGGGCTTGAATATCAAGCCCGCGCTTCCTCCTCGAAGGAGCATAGCCATGACAAGAGTTCTCGCGCTGATGGCCCGGGGTGAGGACTTGCTCATCGCGCCCTTCCGAGGCCGGCGGGCTCTTTCCACGTACTGCGTAGCATTTGCTTCGCTAGGATTTTGTCTTACGCTGCTAGCCGGAACCCAAGCTACAAATCCCGCCCACACTGACGAAAATCCGCCACCGAAGCCCAAGGTAAGATTCTCGCCCGAAGTCGTCAATGTGTATGCCAATACCTATGTCGACATCTATGCCGTGGTGGAGGACAGAAAGGGCCGCTTAGTTTCGAATCTCGACCAAGAGGACTTTCGCGTCACCGAAGAGAACGTTCCTCAGCAGATACAGTATTTCTCGCGCGAAACGGATGCACCTCTGACGATCGGGACCGTGGTTGATACCAGTCCCAGCCAGGGGAGTGTTTTAGCCATCGAGCAACAACAGGCCAAGTCGCTCATCCGCCAGGTGCTGCGCCCAAATGACT
>Ga0308175_100001620_pt1 | contig 15221 bp, 14 predicted proteins | sample PhyCR1_3_FD_203893 | JGI IMG/M metagenome (GOLD analysis project Ga0308175, IMG submission 203893) | Soil microbial communities from UC Gill Tract Community Farm, Albany, California, United States - DLSLS.C.R1 | ecosystem: Environmental > Terrestrial > Soil > Agricultural land | place: USA...
CGCCTGCGCCGGCTGGCCCGAGTGCTTCGAGACTACCACGCCGCGGTGGGCGAGCGCATCGACCACGCGCCGGTGCTGGGCGTCGAGTCCGCCTCGGTCGAGTTCGGGGTGCCGCTCACCTGGCGCGAGCCGGCCGGCCAGCGCGCGAGCACGCCGGTCTTCCGCGCGGTGTTCGTGCGCGCCGCGGGCCGCTGGGAGCTCTCGAGCTGTCGCATCCTCCCGTCGTCGGGATTCTGAGCGGTGATCGTTTGTCGAACGCTCGGGCCGGTCGAAGTCACCGTCGACGGCGAGCCCGCGCCACCCGAGCTGCTCTGGCGCAAGCACCTGGCCCTCCTGGTTTACCTCGCCCGCTCTCCCCGCCAAACCCGAAGCCGTGACCACCTGACCGCGCTGCTCTGGGTCGATCGGAACGAAGCCGCGGCCCGGCACTCGCTGAGCGAGGCGCTCCGGGTGCTCCGCCGTCACGCCGGCGCCGACATGCTCGAGGTGTCGGTGGGACAGGTCGGACTGGCCCCGGGCGCGGTGGAGCTGGACGTGGACCGGCTGGAACAGCTGGCCGCCGAGGAAGATTGGCCCGCCGCCGCCGAGCTGGTGGTGGGCGACTTCCTGGAGGGCTTCGGCGTGCCGGACGCCACCGCCTTCGAGGACTGGCTGGCCGCGGAGCGTGAGCACTGGCGACGCCGCGGGGTCGAGGTGCTGCTCCGGTCGGCGGACGCCCTGGCCCGCTCCGCCCGCGCCGAGGCCGCGGCCGAGCTGGCCGCGCGCGCGCTGGCGATCGAGCCGGTCTCCGAGCCCGCGTTCCGCACCGTCATCCGCTGCATGGCGCTCTCCGGCGATCGGGCCGGCGCGCTCGAGCTGGTCGAACGGTTCGAGGACCGCCTGGCGGAGCTCGACACCGAGCCCGGTCAGGAGACGGTGGCCATGATCGACCGGGTGCGCCGCGAGCGTGGAATGCGCCGGACCAGCCCGATCGAAGGCCCCGACGATAACGTGATTCTCCGCCCGCCGTTGGCCGGCCGCACCGACGAGCTGGCCCGGCTGCTCGACGCGGCCACCCGCTCGGCCCGCTCGGGCCGATCCATGCTGCTCCTCCTGGAAGGCGAGCCGGGAGTGGGCAAGAGTCGTCTGCTGGACGAAATGCTGGCATTGCTCCGGCTCGATGGCACGCCGGTGACGTCGGCCCGGGCGGTGGAAGGCGACCTGGCCGTCCCGTCGAGCGGGGTGCTGGCGCTCGCCCGCGGCGGCCTGCTCGAGGCGCCTGGGATCGCGACGGCGCCTCCGTCGGTCCTCACGGCGTTCGCGCAGGCACTGCCCGAGTGGGCGGACCGCTTCCCCGGCGCCCGCGGGAGCGCTCCGGCGCCCGTCGGCCGCGCGCTGCTCGAGACGGTGCGCGCCGCGGCGGCGGAGCAGCCGATCGTGCTGGCCATGGATGACGCGCAGTGGCTGGATCCTGACTCGGCGCTGACGCTGGGCGTGATGCTGCGGGACCTGCGATCGGCGCCGCTCACCCTGGTGCTCGCCAGCAGCCCCTACCCGGAGCGGCCCGAGCTCGACGAGCTCCGAAGCCGCATCGGCCGCGATCTCGAGGGCGATGCCGTGCGGCTCCGGCGGCTGGACCGCATCGCGCTCAGAAGCCTGGCCGGCGAGATGCTTCCCTGGTACGACCCGGTCTCTCTCGACCGCGTGGTCCGGCGGGTGGCGACCGATTCGGCCGGCCTGCCGCTCCTTGCCGTCGCGCTGCTCCGGGCGGTGGCGCTCGGCCTCGACCTCGGCACCATCGCCGGCACCTGGCCCGAGCCGTTGCGGACCCTGGACCAGAGCCTGCCGGGCGATCTTCCCGATGCGGTCGTCGCCGCCATCCGAGTCGCGTTTCGCCGCCTCACTCCGGACGCGCAGCGGGTCCTGATTTCGGCGTCGGTCCTCGGCGACCTGGCGTCGCCGGCCGTGCTCGCGCGCGCGCTCGAGATGGAGTGGGACGATCTGGCCCGCGCGCTCGATGAGCTCGAGTGGCATCGGTGGCTGGTGGCCGAGCCGCGCGGCTATTCGTTCGCCGCCCGCATCGTGCGGCAAATCGTGCAGCGCGACATGGTGACGCCGGGGCAGCGCCGGCGAGTGCTGGAAGCGGCGGAAGGTGCGCCGGGCGGGCCGGCCGTGAGGCGGTAGCATCACTCAGCGGGCGATGTGGGCTCCCGTTCGTAAGGTGAGATGGTCGGGGAACGGTTCGTGCAGAAGTTCGCCTCTGTCGCAGTAACCCCTGGGTGTTCATGCAGTCGGAGGGTAGCACTAATGGGCCGCCCCCAGTTCACACCTTGCGCCTCGCCCACGATTCCTCGCCCTGACCCGGTGCTGCTGTTCATTCAGCAGGCGCAGCTCTCGCTGGTATACGCACCCGGAACGCGATAGGCGGCCGTCGGCGGCATCCGCTGGCACAATGGGATAATGCCGGAGCGGCGGCGTGTCCCAGCCGGCCGGCGGAACCGCCGTTACCGGCTCATCGCCGTTCCAGGTCCTTGAGAATCGCCGCCGGACTCACCGGCCCGCCCAGAAAGTCCTCTAGCACATCCCGAGTCGGCCGCTCCAGCCCGAACCGATAGAGTCGCGGCGCCACCCAGGCGTACCAGGTCGAGTCGCCGGTGGCAAAGCGCCCGTGCTGCTTCACAATCCGCTCCCGGATCGCGGCGATGATCAGCGCGCCGACCGCGTAGTTCATCATGTAGCCGGGCGCATCCACCAGCTGACCGCGCATGGCCCACCACGACACCTCGGGATGGGGCCGAATCCTGAGATAGTTGCGGGTGAGCTCGGTCCAGATCCGGTTAGGATCGGCGGAGGGGTCCCGCAGCATGCGGCGCTCGAACAGCGCCCAAGCCATGTCCAGCACGATGCCGCCATAGCGCCCACGGAGCCCGTCGGCCAGGGGCACCGAGTCGCCCAGCCAGCGCTGCTGCCAGGCCGGCTCGTACACGTCGAGCGCCACGACGTCGGCCACGGCTTCGGTGAAGGGATCGCTGTCGGGCCAGTCGCGGAACGCGGGCCGGGTCCGGATGGCGGCCAGATGCACGGCGTGCCCGGTCTCGTGCAGCAGCTCATTCAGGTTGTCGAGCCCTCCGGTGCGGTAGGTCGCGAAGATCCAAGGCTCGATGACCGGCGAGCGCGCGCCGAAGGTGGTGAACGCGACCGGATCCTTGCCCTCGCGCGGCGCCAGGTCGAAGTGCACCCGCAGCGCGCCCAGGTCCGCGCCCAGGGAGCCGAACACCGCATGGTCGAGCGTGGCCAGTCGGGCCAGGGGGATGCGCGGGCTGAGCGTCCGGCTGGCGCGGCCGTTACGGTAGAACCAGTCCCAGGGCTCGATCAATGTGTCGGGCGTGCCGTCGCGCCAGGCGGTGAGCACTCGGAGCAGCCACGGCTCGAGCGAGTCGGGCGGCACATCGGCCGCCAGGGCCTGAGCCGCCGCCGCCGAGTCGCCCGGCTGCGCTGCCCTGGTGAGTGCGATGAGCCGGCGGTACGGGCTGCCCGCGCGGCCATCGCCATCCATGCTCTGCCACACCGGCCGAAGCGCGAGGAACAGCTCCCGCCGGCGGGCGGGGTCATCGGTTGCGCCGAGCCGTCCGAGGATGGTCAGACGGTCCAGCGTATCCGCGCCGAGCGGCAGACGTGATTGGGCTCGGCCGTAGCAGGCGTAGATCCGCGCCCGGAGTGAATCGAGCTCACCACTGGCGTCGGGAGGGCACGTGGGATCGGAGGCAGCGGGCGCCATCGTGACCGCCGCGCCGGCGACGATCGGCGCAAGGTCCCGCGCCAGCGCGAGCCGCATCACGCTGAGCGCGCGCGCGTCCTCGCCGCCGAGGGCGTCAGCGTCGACTCGATCCAGCGCCTCGATGAGTCGGGTGCGCCGGTCGTTGGCGCGCTGGGCAACCTCGCCAGCGGCCCGGCCCGAGGCAACCGCCACCTCGTATCGGTCGCGGCTGTCGCGCGCGAGCGCGAACGCGGATTCCGCGGCCGCCAGTGGCGGCGCGGGCGTCGGTTGCGCCCTGGTGGCCGGCCGTGAGCAGGCCACGAAGGCGGCCAAGCCGGCCGCGATCGCGCCGGAGAGCCGGAGCTGACGGGGTGGCACCCACGAGAATACACCGATCCCTCGGAATCGCGACAGGCGCCCTCGGTGCACCGCATCTGCCGCGGCGGCATCTGCCGCGGCAGCGGAGGGTCGCGCGCGATGGGGAGATGGGCGCGAGAACGCCCGGCCGGGCCGCATGCTGCGCGGTCCCGGCCGGGCGTTCTCGTAACGGCAAATCGCCGGCTGAACCCGCGCTACCGGCCTGCCGCCTGGCGATTGAGTCGCGCTTCCGCGATCTCGGTCAGCTTGTGATCGGCGGCCTTCTCCTCCTCCAGCGTCTGCTCGAGCACGCCGGCACAGTCGTCGCGGCCAAGCTCGCGCGCCCAGGCGATGAGGGTCCCGTATCGCGCGATCTCATAGTGCTCCACTGCCTGAGCGGCTGCGGCCGCCGCCGCGTCGAGCACCTCCGGATCCTTGGCGTCGCCCAGAATGTCGTTGGCCTCGTTGATGATGCCGTCGATCGCCGGGCAGGTCACGGCCTTGGCCTGCTCGCCATGCATGCGGAAGACCTGCTCCACCCGGGTCACATGGTTCCGGGTCTGCTCGAGGTGATCCTGGAAGCCCTGCTTGAGCTCCGGACTGGTCACCTTCGAGATCATCTTGGGGAGCGCCTTCGTGATCTGCTGCTCGGCATAGTAGATGTCCTGCAACGTATGGACGAACAGGTCGTCCAGCGTCTTGATCGGCTTGGTAAGCAAACCCATGATCAACCCCTTCGGCTGCGGTCGGTGCCCGTCCTGGAGCGGCGGGCGCATTGAATCTGGGACGGTAGTGTGCGGCATCGGGCGAGCAGGCTCAGTGACTTCGCTCACGGCATCGCGACGATCTCCAGGCGAACCGCAAATCAGTCACGGACACCGTCTTTGGCTTCGCGGGTGAGCGTACACTCCTACACCACGCAAGAGTAGAATGCAGTCATGAAGCCGCGATTTTTCCGGACTCCGGCCGAGTGGCGCTCCTGGCTCGACCAGCACCATGACACCGCGCCTGATTTATGGGTCGGCTTCTACAAGCGCGGTACGGGCCGGCCCAGCCTTACCTGGCCCCAATCGGTGGACCAGGCACTGTGCTTCGGGTGGATCGACGGGGTTCGCCGGCGGATCGACGATGAGCGCTACGCCATCCGCTTCACGCCTCGCCGAAAGGGCAGCACCTGGAGCAACATCAACCTGAAGCGAGTCGAGGAGCTCACCCGGCTGGGCCTCATGCACCAGGCCGGCCGAGACGCGCATGCGGCCAGGGGCGCGGCGAAGAGCGGCATCTATTCCTATGAGCAACGCAAGCGCGCCAGGCTGCCCGCCACGCTGGAAGCTCGGTTCAAGCGAAACCGAAAAGCATGGACCTTCTTTCAGGCGCAGCCGGCCTGGTATCGGCACACGAGCGTGTGGTGGGTGGTGAGCGCCAAGAAGGAGGAAACGCGGGAGCGGCGGCTGGCTACGCTCATCGCGGACTCCGCGGCAGGGCGAACCATCCGGCAGCTCACGCGGCCCGCGCCCGGCCGGTAGTCCAGCGCACGACGGCGACGCCTGAGCGGCCCGTTAGCGCACCGTGCCGGGCGGCGCGGTGGCGGACACCTCGGCGAGGCGGCGCTGCAGGAAACGCCGCTCGGGTTTCTGACGAGCCAGTGACAGGGCCCGGCGGTAGGCCTCGGCAGCCTCCTGAGTGCGGCCGAGGCGGCGGCAGAGATCGGCGCGGGCGGAGTGGGCCAGGTGGTAGTCGGCCAGATCACCGCGCCCGAGGAGGCTGTCGATCAAAACCAGTCCGGCCGCGGGCCCGTCACGCATGGCCACCGCCGCCGCGCGATTCAGCTCGATGACCGGCGACGGGTCGCTCTCGAGCAGCAGGTCGTACAGCCCGACGATCTGAGCCCAGTCGGTCCCGGCGGCGTCGGGCGCGTCCGCGTGCACCGCTGCGATCGCGGACTGGAGCGCGTATGGCCCAGGCCGCCGCGCTGCCAGCGCCCGCCGCACCAGTGTCGTCCCTTCCTCCATGAGCGCTCGATCCCAACGGGACCGATCCTGCTCCGAGAGCAATACCAGCTCGCCCTCCGGTGAAGTCCGCGCCGCGCGTCGGGACTCGTGCAGCAGCATGAGCGCCATCAGGCCGACCGCCTCGGGCTCGGGCGGCGCGGGCAACAGCTCGAGCAGCAGCCGGCCCAACCGGATGGCCTCGGCCGAGAGGTCATGTCGAGTCAGTGAGGCTCCCGAGGAGGCGGAGTAGCCCTCGTTGAAGACCAGGTAGATCACCGGGAGCACGCTCTCGAGCCGCTCGGCGACGTCGGCTCGGGCTGGAACCTGATAGGGGATGCGTGCGTCGCGGATCTTGGCCTTGGCGCGCACGATTCGCTGAGCAACGGTGGGCGTTGAGGTCAGGAATGCCCGGGCGATCTCCTCGGTCGTGAGGCCGCAGACCTCGCGCAGCGTGAGCGCCACCCGCGCATCGGGCGGGAGCGCCGGATGGCAGCAGGTGAAGATGAGACGGAGCCGGTCGTCTGCCACCGCCTCGTCATCGACCTCGGGCGCGTCCTGTTCGAGCCGTCGTGCCAGCTCGCCCTGAGAGGCATCGAACCGCGCCCGGCGCCGCAGGGCATCGATCGCCTTGAAGCGGCCGGTCGACACCAGCCACGCGCGGGGATTAGCGGGCACGCCGTCGCGCGGCCAGCGTTCGAGCGCGGCCATGAACGCGTCGTGCAAGGCCTCTTCCGCCCGGTCGAAGTCACCCAGCAGGCGGATCAGGGTTGCGAGCACGCGCCTGGAATCGGCGCGGTAGACGGCGTCGACGGCGGCGCGGGTGGCCTGGTTCGCGCCTGCGTCGTCCGGCCCCGCGTCGTGGGTCACGCGCACAGGTCACCTCGAGCCCTGGGCAAAGCCAGGGCTCGGGATGACTCCAGGAACCAAGCCGGGACAGGCTGCCAGGAGATACGCCGCGTTCGTTACTGCTTGCTGAAATCCACCACCGGCCGAACCTCGATGCTGCCGATCCGAACCGAGGGGATCTTGGCCGCCACTTGGAGCGCCTCGTTCAAGTCCTTGGCCTCGATCAGGTAGAAGCCGCCAAGCTGTTCCTTGGTCTCGGCGAATGGCCCGTCGGTGGTGCTGAGCTTGCCGTTCCGAAGCCGCACCGTGGTGGCGGTCTGGACCGGCTGCAGCGCCTCGCCGTGGATCATGTGACCGCTCTTCCGGATGTCCTCGGTAAAGGCGAAGTACTCGCCCATGAACTTGTCGGATTCGCTCTGGGGCATGGTCTCGAGCTTCTTCTCGTCATCGTAGATCAGGCAGAGGTATTTCATGGCTTCCTCGGGCGTTGAGGGGGACCAACCGTGGATGCCACATAGTCGAACGGGCAGAGCCGGTTTCGACAGGCGCGCACGGCAGAGCGAGGTCCGAGCCGGAACTTCTGCTATAAGACGATGCTGGGCATTCGGTTGCACAAGCGCGGCCGGCCTTGCGGCCGGGCCCCCCGGCGCAGCGAGCCGCCACAGCGCTCACCGGAGCGCATAGCGCTCACCGGAGCGGCGCCAGGCCGTCAGCCGCCCTGGCTGCGGCGATAGACCAGCTCCGCGCTCACCACGTCCTCGACCGCCACGCCCACCGACTTGAACAGCGTGATCTCCTCGGGCGACTGCCGCCCGGGTCGGGTGCCAGCGACCACCTCCCCCAGCTCGGCGAACGGCTCGCCCGCGGCGATCACGTCGCCTGATTCCACCGCGGCCGCCGCGCGGGAATCGACGTAGAGCCGAGCGCGGCGCAGCAGGTCGTCGTCCAGCTCGCGCCAGTCGGGCCGGCACGCGCCCACCGCGTTCACGTGCGCGCCCGGCGCTACCCACTCGCCGTGCAGCACCGGGGTTCGTGACGAGGTGGCGACGACGATCACGTCGGCGCCACGGGCGGCGGCCTCGGCGGTGTCCACAGCCTGCACACCGTGCCGCGCGGCGAAGGCGGCCGCATTGCGCGGGCTCCAGACGCGCACCTCCCGGAATTGGCGGACCAGGCGAAGCGCCTCCAGGTGGCTCGCGGCCTGGACGCCGGACCCCAGCAGGGCCAGCACGGCCGCGTCGCGGCGGGCCAGGTGATCGGTCGCCACCGCGGAGGCGGCGGCCGTGCGCATCTCGGTGATGAGCCGTCCGTCCATGATCGCCATCGGCTCGCCGGTCTCGGGCCGGAACAACACGATCAAGGCGTGATGGGTGGGAACATCCTGATTGACGGGGAAGAAGGTGACCAGCTTGGCGCCCAGCGCGCCGGCGTAGGCCGGCATGGCGGCGAAGAACCCGCGCGACTCCACCGGCAGCATGACCCGGACCGGCTGCTCCACCCGGCCCGCCGAGAGATCGGCGAGGGCGCGGGCCATCGCGGGCACGAGATCCGCCATCCGGAGATGACGGCGGACCTCGGCCTCGTCGAGGAACGGCAGCAGTGGGCGCGTCAGGCGGGAGCGCCGGCCGGGGTGGGAATCGGGATCTGATCCTTGTGCCGCGCCAGCCACTGCTCGTACGACTGCAGGTCGGGCACCAGGCTCCGCGCGAACGCCATGTCACGGGCGCCGCAGAAGTAGTCGTTGAAGTCGCGCTTGAACTGGAACATGTTGCCGAGGTCGTCGGCACCGGGGAAGCCGAAGCTGCGATAGACCTCGGGCGGCACGTCCACGTAGCCGATCTCCTGGCCCAGCGCGCGCGACATCCCGGCCGCGAGCTGGGCACCCGTGAGGTGCTCGCCCGCCACACCCACCGTGCGGTTGATGAATTCCTTGCCCCGCTTGAAGACGGCGTAGGCCGCCTTGCCGATGTCCTCCGCCGCTATGGCCGGAAGCTTCTTGTCGCCGAGTGGAAAGACCAGCGCGAGCTTGCCATCGGGCGTGCGCTGGGGCCCGGAGCCGAAGTAGATGAAGTTGTCCCAGTAGAACGAGGTGAGCAGGAAGGTGGTCGGCACCCCTTCCCGCCGGAACACCTCGTCGGCCTCGCCCTTGGCGTCGAAGTGCGGGACCTTGTAGTGGCCCATCAGGGTCGGCATCCGGTTGTCGCTGAGCGGCACCCAGCGGCGGGTGTCCTCCAGCGTGGACCATACCACGTGCTTGAGTCCGGCCGCTTTGGCGGCCTTGGCCATGTTGGTGGCCTGGGCCAGCTCCTTCTCGGGCGAGAAGTGCTCCCAGAAGTTGGTCAGGCAGAACGCGCCGTAGGCCCCCGCGAAGGCGCGCTCGAGGCTCTGCTCGTCGTCGAGATCGGCGGCCACCACTTCGGCGCCCATGGCCGCGAGCGCCTTGCCCTTGTCCGAGCTCGGGTCCCGGGTGAGCGCGCGGACCTTGAACCCGCCCTCCCGGTCGGCCAGGATGGCGCGCACCAGGCCGCTACCCTGCGCGCCCGTGGCGCCGACCACGGCGATGATCTTCTGCTGTTCCGGCATGACGTGCTCCTGTCTGTGAATGGTGACTCAGGCCGACTCGGCCGGCACCAGCGCGTCGCACAGCCGCACGAGCTCGCGAAGCTCGCGTTCGCTCAGGACGCGCGTGAGAGTGGTTTGCAGCGCATGGACCTCAGGATCGATGCGGGCGAGCAGGCCCAACCCGGCGTCGGTGATGGTGGCGATGGATTCGCGCCGGTCGGCCGGGTTGCGCCGCCGGCGCACCAAACCCTGCCGGACCAGTCGATCCAGCATGCGCGTCACGTCCGGCGCCCGGCGGATCATGCGGCGGGCCACCTCGTTTCTCGGATGCCCATCGGGGTGCACGCCCCGCAGGATGCGCAGGACGTTGTACTGGTCGGCCGTGATGCCGTGCTGGACCCACACCGGCGCCACCGTTTGATCGAGGTGGTCGGCGGCGACCAGCAGGCTGATCACCGCCTCGGCGGCGAGGCTGTGAAAGCGACGCTGCTGGATTCGCTCACGGATGGCCATGCGCGGCAATATGTGTTGCAAACACGTATTGTCAAGATGGCATCGTGGGCCGGGTGGCCGGGCCGCTCACCCTCACCACTCACCACTCACGGCCTTTCGCATGCCCCCAAACCGCTTGCGGTATTGCGACGGCGTCAGGTGCACGTGGCGCCGGAACAGTCGGCGGAAGAACGCCGCGTCTTCGTAGCCCACCTCGAACGCCACGGTCTCCGCCGCCCGGTCGTCCCGCTCGAGCAGCTCCTTGGCTGCCTCGAGCCGGAGCGTGTGCACGTACTCGAGCGGCGACATGCCCGTGGCCGAGCGGAATCGGCGCTTGAAGGAGCGCTCCGCGACGCCGCTCAGCCGAACCATCGCGGCGACCGGCGCGGGCTCGCGGAAGTGCTCGGCGATCCAGCTCTGGCATCGCGCGATGACGGCGTCCTCCACCTGGCGGGTGCGCGCCAGGCGCGCGAACGGCTGCTGACCGGTGCGATGCCAGTCGATCAGGTTGAACCGGGCCACCTGCATCGCCGTTTCCACCCCCGCGAACCGTCCGATGAGGTAGAGCGCCAGGTCCTGCCACGAAGTTCCACCGCCGGCCATGATCAGCCGCTGCTCCTCACCCGAGAGCACCAGCGCGCGCTCGGGATGGACCCGCACCTTGGGATAGTGCCGCTGCAGCACCGAGCAGTAGGCCCAGTGTGTGGTCGCATCCTGGCCGTCCAGCAGGCCCGCCTCGGCCAGCAGCACCGCGCCCGAGCACGCGCTCGCCACCAGCGCGCCCGAGCGGTAGCGCGCGCGGATCCACTGGATCTCCGCTGCGAACCGATCGCCGAGATCGTCGCCGGGGGGTACGGCCAGCTCGGGGACGCACACGATGTCGACCGGCGCGACAGCGTCGAGCCCCGCCTGGGGGGCGATGGTGACCCGATTCGCGGCTTCGAACGCGCCGGCCCTGGCCGCCACGACGACCGGCCGCATCAGCTCCGGGCCCGCCTCGCCGGACACTACGAAGCCCCAGTCGCGTCCCGCGGAGGCGAACAGGTCGTACATCCCATAGACCACCGAGGCGGTGGTCTCCGGAAAGGCGAGAATGGCCACGACAGTAGGGTGCCCGTGCGGCATGGCCGGTTTGCCTCGTTTCGTGCCGGTTTGACATTGGTGAGCGGCTGGAACGAACGCTAGCTTAGCGCCGTAGCTCACCGGAACACAATGGAGACGAGCGATGAGCAAATATCGGAAGCGCCTGCCGCAGCTAGGGGATGACCTGTTCCTCACGGACGGCGGGCTCGAGACCACGCTGATCTTCCACGAGCGGGTGTCGCTCCCCTGTTTCGCCGCCTTCGATCTGCTTCGGGACGAGGCCGGTACGGCGGTGCTGCGCCGCTACTTCGAGCGCTATGCCCGGATCGCGCTGGCGCAGGAGCGCGGCCTGGTGCTGGAGACGCCGACCTGGCGCGCCAATCCCGATTGGGGCGCCAAACTGGGCTATGATGCGGCCGCGCTGGCGGATGCCAACAGCCGGTCGGTCGGACTCCTGCTCGAGATCCGGGCCGCGTTCGAGAGCCGGCGCACGCCCATCGTGATCAGCGGGAATCTCGGGCCCCGGGGGGATGGGTACGTGCCCGGGGCGCGGATGAGCCCGGATCAGGCCCGCGCTTATCATGGGCCGCAGGTGGAGCTGTTCGCCAGGACCGACGCGGACATGGTGGCTGCGTTCACGATGAATTATCCGGAGGAGGCGATCGGAATCGCCCTGGCGGCGAAAGATGCCGGAATGCCGGTGGCCATCTCGTTCACCACGGAGACGGACGGGCGGCTGCCGTCGGGCGCGTCGCTGGTGGACGCGATCGCGTACACCGACGACGAAACGGCGGGTCATCCGGCGTACTACATGATCAACTGCGTGCACCCGGCCCACTTGGCCGGCGCATTGGAGGACTCGACCGGATGGCCGGAGCGGGTCCGCGGCCTCCGCGCCAATGCCTCGCGGCGGAGCCACGCGGAGCTGGATGCCAGCCCGGATCTCGATGCCGGCGATCCCGAGGAGCTGGCGGGCGAGTACCGCGAGCTTCGCTCGGTGTTCCGGCGGCTTGCGGTGGTCGGCGGGTGCTGCGGGACCGATCACCGGCACGTCGAGGCAATCGGGCGGGCGATGCCGGCGCTGGCCGGCGTCTAGCGGTGACACGCAGCGTGCGCACCGTCAGGCCTCTCCCGCCGACGCGATGGCGGCCTCCGTTCTGGCCCAGAGCTCGCCCGCCAGCCCCAAATCGTCCGCCAGCGGATTGCACGGAGCCTCCCGGCTCTTCTCGTAGTAGCGTCCGGACACGGTCGCGAGCTCGGGTGCGGTGGCGCAGTGGAGCTGCGTTCTCGCTCCCTCCTCGTTGGACAGCAGGAACAGGTTGAGCCCCCACCGGATGGGCAGCGGAAGCGCACGCCAGATATTGGACCGCACGCCCCCCGGATGCAGCGCGTAGGTCGTCATTCGAGTGCCCGTCAGCCGCCGCGCCAGCTCCTTCGCATGGAGCACGTTCATGAGCTTGGTGACGGCATAGTCGGGGAAGCTGCTCCGCCGGGCCACGTTGCGGCGCTCGAGCAGCGCCCAATCGATCGGCGGCGCGCGGAGATGGGCGACACTCGAGACGTTCACGATGCGTCCCTGCGGCGCCCGCTCGAGCGCAGGTCGGAGCAACGTGGTCAGCAGGAAGGGGCCGATGTGATTGGTCGCGTAGGTGAGGTCGAACCCGTCACGGCTCAGCGCCTGGGTGCCCGCCACGCCGGCGTTGTTGATTATGACGTCGAGCGGCCGGTCGCTCGCGAGGACCGTGGCGGCGGCGCGGCGCACCCCACCGAGATCCGACACGTCCAGGTGCAGGAACTCGACGTCAGCCCGAGGATCTCGGTGGCGAATCCCATCGAGCACCGGGCGCATGCGCTCGTCGGAGCGTCCGGCGAGCATGACGCGGCCGCCCCGGGCGGCCAGCGCCTCCGCCATGGCTCGGCCGATGCCCGAGTTGGCGCCGGTCACGAGAAAGCTGCGGCCGGACAGGCGCGACGCGTCCGGGGATCGCGCCGCCGCGCTCACGTGGTGCCCACCGCCTCGGGATCGTCGATTCTGCTCGAGATCCGAGCGGCCCCGTGCAGCTCGACGTCCGGCAGCCAGGCCGTGAGTAGGCCGAGGGCCGGCAGGTAGGCGCACAGCCGATAGACAAATTCGATGCTGGTATGGTCGGCGAGCTGCCCCAGCGCGGCGGCGCCGATGCCGGCGATTCCGAACGCGAGGCCGAAGAAGAGGCCCGAGATCAGCCCCACGCGCCCCGGCACCAGCTCCTGCGCGTACACCAGGATGGCGGAGAATGCCGAGGCGAGGATGAACCCGATGACCGTGCTGAGCACGCCGGTCCAGGCCAGGCCCACATGCGGCAGCGCGAGGGTGAACGGCAGCACGCCGAGGATCGAGCACCAGATGACCAGCTTCCGGCCGAACCGATCGCCCACCGGGCCGCCGATGATCGTGCCGGCCGCAACGGCGGCGAGGAACGCGAACAGGTGGAGCTGGGCGCTCTGGACGCTCACCCCGAACCGGTGGATCAGGTAGAAGGTGAAGTAGCTCGAGATGCTCACCAGGTAGATGTACTTGGAGAAGATGAGCATGACGAGCACCGCCAGCGCGAGCCGGACTTTACCCGGCGGCAGCGCGTGTTGCGGCGTGGCAGCAGCATGGGCGGCGGCGGGACGGGTCCCGCGGTGTTCATACCACTTGCCCACCCGCCACAGCACCAGGATGGCGGTCAGCGCCGCCACCGAGAACCAGGCCACGCTGCCCTGGCCGCGGGGCAGCACCACGAACGCGGCCACCAGCGGACCGACCGACGACCCCGTATTGCCGCCTACCTGGAACAGCGACTGCGCGAAGCCGTGCCGTCCGCCCGAGGCCATCCGCGCCACGCGCGAGCTCTCGGGGTGGAAGACGGCCGAGCCCAGGCCGATCAGTCCGGCCGAGACCAGCAGGCTGGGATAGGTTCGCGCCGCCGATAGGAACAGGAGGCCCACGAAAGTGAAGGTCATGCCGATCATCAAGGAGTACGGCTTGGGATGATGATCGGTGTACAGGCCGATGACCGGCTGGAGCAGCGAGGCCGTGAGCTGGAACGTGAAAGTGATCAGCCCGATCTGACCGAAATCAAGATGGAACCCGGTCTTGAGCATCGGGTACATGGCCGGCAGCAAGGCCTGCATCATGTCGTTGAGCAGGTGGCAGAAGCTGATCGCGAGCAGGACGGGGAGCGCGGTGGGCATGCGGAAAAGTAGCCGGACGCGGTCAGCCCGGCCGCGACCCTGCCACCGGTCTTGCACGCCTCGGGGCCACCGAGGGCGCCGAGTCGGGAGACGTTCCAAGCCGGAAGATAGTTGACAAAAGCAACTTTCGGCCGAATGCTGGAGGATCGTGTTCCGGAGCGCCGCCGTGCCCGCTCGCCCCACCGCCGACCCTCGCGCCGCCGCCGCGCGCGTACGCCGGTTCAACCGGTTCTACACTCGCCGCCTGGGCCTGCTCGACGAGGGACACCTCCACTCCTCCTTCTCGTTGCCGGAGATACGGGTCTTGTACGAGGTGGCCCATCGCGAGCGGCCCACGGCGGCCGCCATTGCCGCCGCGCTCGACGTGGACGCCGGCTACCTGAGTCGGCTCCTGCGGGGACTGCGGCACCGTGGGCTCCTGGCGGCGCGGGTCGTGCCCCACGACCGCCGCCAGCGGATCCTGGCGCTCACGGCGCGGGGACGCCGCACCTTCACCGCTCTCGACGCGCGAGCGACGGCCGAAGTGGCCGCGATGCTCGGGTCTCTCTCGCCGCCCGACCAGGAGCGCCTGGTAGCCTCCCTCGAGCTGGTGCAGGCGCTGCTGCAGGCGGACGAGCCCGGATCGCCCGACGAGCTGCCCGCGGAGACGACGCCGAACGTGGCGCTCCGCGCGCCGGCGCCGGGGGATCTCGGCTGGGTCGTGCAGCGGCACGGGGAGCTGTATGCCGAGGAATATGGATGGAACGAGGAGTTCGAGCGGCTGGTAGCGCGTATCGTGGGCGACTTCGCGGCCGCGGCCCCCGGCCCGCGGCAGCGCGGCTGGATCGCGACGCTGGACGGCCGCCGCGCCGGCTGCGTGTTCCTGATGCCGGGCGACGAGGGCGTGGCCCGGCTTCGGCTATTGCTGGTCGAGCCGTGGGCGCGCGGGCACGGCCTGG
>Ga0308175_100001623_pt1 | contig 15217 bp, 13 predicted proteins | sample PhyCR1_3_FD_203893 | JGI IMG/M metagenome (GOLD analysis project Ga0308175, IMG submission 203893) | Soil microbial communities from UC Gill Tract Community Farm, Albany, California, United States - DLSLS.C.R1 | ecosystem: Environmental > Terrestrial > Soil > Agricultural land | place: USA...
GACTGGGCGCTCAAGGCCTTCAAGAAGAAGATGCTCCGCTCCGGGATCCTGAAGGATCTCCGCCGCAAGCGTCACTACGTGAAGCCGAGTGAGGCCCGCCAGCTGAGGCGGCCGAAGCACGGCGCCGTAAGCGCTCCGGCAAGGAGTAAGCTGAGTTCCTGAAGCGACGCGCGTGACCTCCGGGTCACGCGCGTCGCTTCGCATTCCCACCCACCCCTTAGCTATCCCGCGCAAGATGGCGACGCTTCGGTGAGCACGATCGACCTTCGCGATGCGGCGCGGGCGGCGGTTGCGTCGCACGGCTTCGCTGTGGACCAGCCCGACCAATCCGGGCTGACCGCAATCGCCCCGGCCGCGCTGAGCGCGGGTGCGCGCGACCTCACTGGCCTGCTCTGGTCGTCGATCGACAACCTCGAGACGCGCGACCTCGACCAGCTCGAATTCGCGGAGCGGCTGCCTGACGGCGGGATTCGCATCCTGCTCGCCGTCGCCGACGTCGACGTTTACGTGCCAAAGGGATCTGCGCTCGACGCCTACGCGGCGCAGAACACGACGTCCGTCTATACCGGGGTCACGACCTTCCCGATGCTGCCCGAGCGGCTATCCACCGACCTGACGTCGCTGGTCGAGGGGGAAACGCGCGCGGCGATGGTGGTGTCGCTCACGGTGCACGGCGATGGCAGCGTGGAGCCGGCGGAGGTCTTTCGCGCGCTGGTCTGCAACCGCGCGAAGATGACGTACAGCGACGTGGGCGCGTGGCTGTCGGGCGCAGGCGCGCCGCCGCGGCCAGTCGTCGCGCACGCACCGTTAGGCGACCAGCTCCGGCTCCAGGACGAGGCCGCGCAGCGGCTGCGGGAGCGGCGGCACGAGCGCGGAGCGCTCGACCTCGAGACGATCGAGGCGAACACCGTCTCGGTGAACGGGCGTGTCGTCGACATCGCGCTCATTCACAAGACGCGGGCGCGCGAGCTGATCGAAGACTTCATGATCGCCGCGAACACGGGAGTCGCCAACTTTCTCGAGGCAAAGGGGATCGCTTCCATTCGGCGCGTCGTGAAGGCACCGAAGCGCTGGCCGCGCATCGTCAACCTCGCGGCGCGCGAGGGCGCCACGCTGCCGGCGGAGCCGGACGCGAAGGCGCTCGCCGCATTCCTTGCGGCGCGGCGGAAAGCGGCGCCGGAACGGTTCGCGGACCTTTCGCTCGCGGTGGTCAAGCTGCTCGGTGCGGGCGAGTACGACGTCGAGGTGCCAGGTGGCGAGCAGCACGGTCACTTCGGGCTCGCCGTGGACGACTACGCGCACTCGACCGCGCCGAACCGCCGCTACGCGGACCTGGTGACGCAGCGGCAGCTGAAGGCGGTGTTGGCCGGCGCACCCTCCCCCTACACCGTCGACGAGCTCACCGGGATCGCGGCGCGCTGCACGCGGATGGAGGACGAGGAACGCGTCGCCGAGCGCGAGGTGCGGAAGATGGCCGGTGCGGCGCTCCTGTCCGCAAGGATCGGCGAGACCTTCGATGCAATCGTCACTGGCGACACACCGAAGGGCGTGTTCGTCCGGCTGCTGCACCCGCCAGTCGAGGGACGCGTCGTCCGCGGCTTCGAGAAGCTCGACGTCGGCGACCGGACGCGGGTGAAGCTGCTCGAGACCGACGTCGCGAAGGGGTTCATCGACTTCGCGCGAGCCTAACGGCCAGGGGGAAGGCCACTGACGAGACCGCGCCAGAACGCGCCGTCGGCGGCGAGCATCGCGTTCGCGGCGACCGGGCCGTCGCTTCCGGCGGGATAGAGCTCGGGCCGACGATCGGGGCCGGCGACTGCGACGATCGGGTCGACGATGGACCACGCCTGCTCGACTTCGTCACTGCGGGCGAAGAGCGTCGCCTCGCCGAGCATCGCATCGAGGAGCAACGTCTCGTACGCGGGGCCGGGCGCGCCGCCGAAGTCCTCGGCGTAGGAAAAGCGCATTCGCACTGGCGACAGCTCCATCTGTGGCGTCAGCGAGAGCGCGGCACCGGGCCGCTTCGCCTGGAAGCTGAGGGTGATGCCCTCGTCCGGCTGGATGCGGACGACGAGCTCGTTGGCATCCATCGTCCGCCGTGCGGCGCGCGGCCAGAGGACACCGGGTGCGCGGCGAAAGCGGATCGCGATCTCGGAGACGCGCGTCGACAGTCGCTTGCCGCTGCGCAGGTAGAACGGGACACCCTCCCACCGCCAGTTGTCGACGAACACGCGCAACGCGGCGTAGGTCGGCGTCGCAGTGCCCGGTGCGACCGACGGCTCATCGCGATAGGCGGGTACGTGCACGCCGTCGACGGATCCCGCGTCGTACTGCCCGAGCACGACGCAATTGCGAAGCGCGACCGGATCGAAGCGTCGGACCGCGCGGAGCAGCTTCACCTTTTCGTCGCGCACCGCCGTCGCGGTCATCGCGCCGGGCGGCTCCATCGCCGTCGTCGCCAGCAGCTGCATGAGGTGGTTCTGGAACATGTCGCGGACGACGCCCGCTTCCTCGTAGTAGCTGCCGCGGGTCTCGACGCCGACCGTTTCCGCCGCGGTGATCTGCACGCTGGCGATCGAGCCGCGATCCCAGAGCGGCTCGAAGATCGCGTTTGCAAATCGAAAGGCGAGGATGTTCTGGACCGTTTCCTTCCCGAGGTAGTGGTCGATCCGGTAAAGCTGCGGCTCGGTGAAGCGGGCGAGGAGCTCGGCGTTGAGCGCCGTCGCGCTGGCGCGGTCGCGGCCGAAGGGCTTCTCGATGATCAGCCGCGTCCACGGCCCCTGCTGGAACTCCTCCACCTCCTGCGTTCGCGGCGCGGCGCCACTCGACGAGAGCGCCTCGACGACGCGCAGGAAGAGGCTCGGTGGGATGGCGAGGTAGAACATCCGATTCGCCGACCCGCCGCTCGCCTCGACTGCCTGCAGCGTGGTGTTGATGTTCCGATACAACGCGGGGTCGGTCAGGTCGCCGCGGATGTAGCGTGCGCCACGCGTCAGGCGCCCGAGCGCCGCGGGATCGACCGTGCCGCCGGTGTCGTCGGCGGTGGCGAGCGCGTCGCCGATCGCCGACGCGTAGGACGCGTCGTCGTCGGGCATCCGGTCGACGCCGACGAGGGTGAAGTTCTGCGCGAGGAGCCCGTCGTGTGCGAGGCGGTAGAGGGCGGGGTAGAGCTTGCGGCGGGCGAGGTCGCCTAACGCTCCGATGAGGACGAGGGTGCAGTCGTCGGCCGTGCCGCGTTCGGCATTGGAGCTGAGCCGTATCCCGGGATCGCTCAGCGTCACGACGTCTTCACCGCGTGGCCGCCGAACTCGTTGCGCAGCGCGGCGATCACCTTCGCCCCGAAGGAGTCTTCCTGCCGGGAGCGCAGGCGCATGATCAGCGAGAGGGCGATGACCGGCGCAGGGACGTCGAGGTCAGTCGCCTCCTGGACGGTCCATCGCCCCTCGCCGGAGTCAGCGATCCAGCCCTTCAGTGCTGCGAGATCGGTGTCCTTGGCGAACGCACGCTCGGCGAGCTCGTTCAGCCACGAGCGGACGACGCTGCCGTGATTCCAGAGCGCGGCGATCTGGGCGAGATCGAGCTTGAAATCCTTCGAGGCGTGCAGGATCTCGTAACCCTCGGCGTAGGCCTGGAGCAGCCCGTACTCGATCCCGTTGTGCACCATCTTGACGTAATGCCCCGCGCCCGGCGGGCCGACGTGAGCGTAGCCGCCAGGCTCGGAGAGCGCGGTGAACAGAGGCTCGCAGATCGAGATCGCGCGGTCACTGCCGCCGACCATGAGGCAGTAGCCGTTCTCGAGACCCCAGATCCCGCCGCTGGTGCCGGCGTCGACGAAGTCGATGCCGCGTGGCTCGAGCGCGCGCGCGCGTCGCAGCGTGTCGCTGAACTTCGAGTTTCCGCCGTCGATGATCACGTCGCCCGTGGCGAGCATCGGCACCAGCGTCTCGATCGTGTCATCGACAGGCTTGCCGGCGGGAACCATGATCCACACCACGCGCGGCGCCTCGAGCGCGGCGACGACCCCTTTCAGGTCGTTCGCGGCGCGGGCGCCGAGGGCCGACGCGTGCTGCACCGCTTCGGCGCTGCGGTCGAAGGCAACGACTTCGTGCCCCTTCTTCAGGAGCCGTGCAGTCATGTTCCCGCCCATCTTTCCAAGCCCTATCATCGCGACGCGCATCAAGGTCCTCTCTGGTGATTGAAGCAACGTTAGTCAGCGGATGAGCACGACCCGCGCCGGTGCGCCATCGCACCCGCGGATGCGGAGCGGGAGGCAGATCACCTGGTACTCCCCGGGCGCCGCGTTCTCGAGAGCGAGGCCCTCGACGACGGCGACACCGGCGCGCAGCAGCACGTCGTGCGAGCGGTGATGACCGGCATGATACTGCTCGACGGAGAGCGCGTCGACACCGACGAGCTTCACGCCGCGGTCGACGAGCAGTGTCGCGCCGTCAGGCGCGAGATAGGTGAAATCCTCCTCGAAGATTCCGCTCGCGGCGAAGCGCGCCGAGTTCCGTGTTCGCAGAAGGACGCGGGTGTGCCTGCCGATGCGGTCCTCGAGATGAGCCGCGGAGATTGCGCGCACGCTCTCCGGAATTTCGATGACGACGGCCGGTCCGATCATCGCGTCGAGCGAAACTTCATCGACACCGGCGCCCGCATCGTCCATGTGGAGCGGCGCATCGACGTGCGTTCCAGTGTGCGAGCCGAGGCTGAGCAGGGAAACGTTGCTCGAGTCGCCGCGCGCGATGCGTTTGGCAGGGGCGATCTCGACGGGGGGATTGCGAGGGTAGATCGCCATCCCGGTGAAGACTGGGCGGGAGATGTCGAGGATGGTGCGCCCGGTGGCGCTCGGTAGGTTCATGTCGGTGAATTGGCGGGTACCAAGTGGCTGATCTCCGTCTAGATTGTCCTGATGCGCGCTCGATGGCCATCCTGAGTGCGCGTCCCATCCATGGATCAAAGATGATGTTCAAGAATCGACGCGCGGCTTCGTTGACAGCCGCCGCGGCGCTGAGCGTGCTCGGTGCCTTCGCCTGCGAGAAGGCAGGGAGTGCTCATGAAGCGGCGGCGGCCGTGGTTCGCGCTGACACGGTCCCGACCGACACGGTCCCCGCCCGCGCGAGCATCGTGCCGGAGCGTTGCGCGACGATGCCGCCGAACTGGACTCTCGCGGTCACTCCGAAGCGGTTGCTCGCCAGGGCGGACAGCGCGCGCCGGGCTACCGGGAGTGGGAGCGACACGACCGCGTCGGACAGCGCGCGCGCGGCGCGTGCGGCCCTCGCGGCGGCCGACTCGGAAATCATCGACACGACCACCGCGGCGGGGCGGGCGAAGGTGAAGGCACGAGCGAAGGCGAAAGCAGCGACCGCCCGTCGTGACTCGATAGCGGCCGCAAAGGCGAAGCTGGACACCTTCCCGACGCCGCCGACGCCGCTCCCGGGGTCCGTGCTGCCCGGATGCCGGATCGTTGCGTACTACGGGAACCCGCTCTCGAAGCGGATGGGAATTCTCGGCGAGCTGCCAGTGCCGCAGATGACGGCACGGCTCGAGGCTGAAGCGCATGCGTTCGAGCGCGCGGACACCACCAAACCCGTCGTGCGAGCTCTCGAGATCATCACCCCCGTCGCGCAGGGCAGCCCGGGCGCGAAGGGGCTCTGGCGGATGCGGATGGCGGACACCCTCATCGAGAACATGGCGAAGCTGGCCGAGTCGAAGGGCTACCTGCTCATTCTCGACGTCCAGGTTGGGAAGAGCACCGTTGCCGCGGAGCTGGAGCCACTGGTGCCGTACCTCAAGCGGCCCTACGTGCACCTCGCCCTCGATCCGGAGTTCTCGATGAAGGGGAAGGAGCCGCCGGGGAAGAAGATCGGAACGATGGACGCCGCCGACGTGAACGTCGCAATCACTCTGCTCGAGAAGCTCGTCGACGAGAACAAGCTGCCGCCGAAGATCCTGATCGTGCACCGCTTCACGCAGTCGATGCTGACGAACCACGAAAAGATCGCGCGCGATCCCCGGGTGCAGGTGATCATCGACATGGACGGCTTCGGACCCCCGCACCTCAAGCTCGACTCGTACAAGGCCTACGTCCACAAGCGGCCAGTCCAGTATTACGGGATCAAGTTGTTCTACAAGAACGACAAGCCCCGGTTCACCGCCGAGGATGTGATGCAGCTCTCACCGATCCCGCAATACATCCAGTTTCAGTGAGCGTCGTCCGGGGTGAAGCGCAGGCGCCCTGGCGAATGTAGATTCACTCGTTCGACCCGGTAGCTCAATTGGTAGAGCAATGGCCTTTTAAGCCATAGGTTGTGGGATCGTGCCCCACCCGGGTCATTGTCGCCGCCGATGGGCGGCGGGGTCGCGAGGGACATGGCCCTTGCATCTTCCGCAGTGAGCGCACGCGCACCATCGTAGGGCCGTCGGGTTTCTTCTGCTTCCGGTATCAACGTTTTCGTGACCACTCTCGATCACCACTTGCGCGACGAAGCGCCGAGGGCGAAAGCGCCTCACCAGCCGGCAACCAGCAGCGCAGCACAAGAGGAGCCGGCAACCAGCAGCGAGGATATTCCCGCGTGGCGCGATGCTGACGAGCGCCTCCGGCTCGCCGTCGAAGCCGGGAGCATCGGCACGTGGGATTTCGATCCGATGACGGGCGCCCTCGAGTGGTCGGATCGGTGCAAGACGCTCTTCGGGCTCGCGCCGGGTGCGCAGCCTTCGATCGCGATCTTCTTCAACAGCGTGCATCCTGACGATCGCGCGACCGTCGAACGAAAGGTCGCGGTCGCCCTCGATCCGGCACACGACGGCAACTACGAGGCGGAGTTCCGCATCAGGCGCGACGACGGTGCGCAGCACTGGGTGGTGTGCCGCGGGCGTGCGCTGTTCGCGACGGAGGACGGAGCACGCGTTGCGACGCGGCTGATCGGTACCGTCGTCGACATCACCGAGCGTCGCCGCTCCGACGACTACTCGCGGCTGCTCGCCGAGGCGAGCACCTTGCTCGCCTCGTCGCTCGATCTCGAAGTGATGCTGGCCGGGATCGGAAAGCTCGCCTGCCAGCGCCTGGCAGACGCCGTCGTCATCGACCTCGAGGATGAGACGGGGACGCTCGCCCGCGCGGCCGCGGTGGAGTGCGATGCGCGCCGTCCCCGCCTCATCGAGCGCGTTCGCGGAGTCACCCCCGATCGCGCGACCTGGTCGGAGAAGCATCCGACCGCGCGCGCGCTGCGCGAACAGCGGACGATCCGGCTGGAAAACGTGACTGCTGCAGATCGCGACGAGATGGCGCGCACCGACGCCCATCGTCAGCTCATTCACGACCTCGGTGTCTCGTCGGTGATCGCCGCGCCGCTCGTTGCGCGTGGCCGTGTGCTCGGCGCGATCAGCTACCTGCGCACGACGACGCGACCCGGCTATGACCTCGCCGAGCAGGCGGTCGGCGAGGAGCTCGCCCGTCGCACTGCAACGGCAATCGAGAACGCGCAGCTGTACAGAGCAGCAGTCGCCGCGAGCGAAGCGAAATCGAGCTTCCTCGCGGCGATGTCGCATGAGCTCCGGACGCCGCTGACCGCGATCATCGGCTACGAGGAGCTGCTTGCGGACGGGATCACTGGACCCGTCAACGATCCGCAACGCCACCAGCTTGGCCGCATCAAGGCGAGCGCGACGCACCTCCTCGGCCTCATCGACGAGATCCTCACGTATTCGCGGGTCGAAGCGGGGAGCGAGCGACCGCACTTCGAATCCGTGTGCGTGCAGACGGCACTCGAGGAGGCAGCGTCAATCGTCGAGCCGCTCGCGAACGATCGCGGGCTCTCGCTCGAGCTCGAGGTGGCACCGAGCGCTCAGGGCGCGCACGTGCAGACCGATGCGCAGAAGGTGCGGCAGATCCTGGTGAACCTCCTCTCCAACGCGACCAAGTTCACCGTCCGCGGAACGATCGCCCTCGGTGCGCGGCAGGAGGGACGGCAGCTGCTGTTCTACGTCCGCGACACCGGGATCGGCATCGCCGAGGAGCACCAGCACCGGATCTTCGAGGCGTTCTGGCAGGTGAACTCGCGGGCGACCAGGAAGATCGCCGGGACGGGGCTCGGCCTAACGGTCTCGCGCCGCCTGGCGCAGATGATCGGCGGCGACCTCACCGTCGAGAGTGAGCCTGGGCGTGGCAGCACCTTCACCCTCGAGCTTCCGCTCGACGGCGATGCGCTGGTCAACGCGCCAACCGGAGAGTGGCGCAGCGCCTGACGGTCAGCGGCTCGAGACGAACTCCCAGACCATCCGCGAGATGTCGACGGTGAGCGCCCGGGCGCTCGCCTCCTCGGAGATGTTCGAGGTCAGCACGACGAGGACGTACGGGGTTTTCCCCGGCGGATAGACGATCGCCGCGTCGTGAAGCACTCCGGTGATCGAGCCCGTCTTCTGCGCAACCGGCGTCCCGGGGGGGAGCCCGGCAGGGATGTCCCCGCTGTAGATCTCGCGAAGCAGGATCTCCCGCATCTGCGCGCAGCTCGCCGGCGACGCCGCGGTTCCGCGCTCGATCGCGAGCAGCAGCGCGGCGAGGTCGCTCGCCGTGGTCGTGTTGTTCATCCCGAGCGCAAATGCCTTCCCATCCTCGACGCCGCGCAGCACGCGCATCCGCGTCGCACCCAGTGCGTGCGCGGTGGCGTTGGCGTTGGTCGCACCGGCGACGGGGATGAGCGTGTTCGTCGCGAGGTTGCTCGAGCGCGTGATCATGTGCTCGATCAGATCACGGATCGGTACGCGCTTCCCGACCATCGCGTAGAGCGAGCTGTCGGAGTCGTCGCCGGGATCGAGCGCGTAGTTCGAGCCGTCGACGATCGACCCGAAGCTGTTCACGACGAGCAGGCGCTGATCGAGCGAGAGGTGACCCGCGTCCACCTGCCGGAACAGCTCGATCATCACGGGGACCTTCATCGTGCTGGCGGCGTGGAACGTCGAATCGGCCGCGACCCCGACCTCGAAGCGGTTGCGGAGATCGTGCAGGACGACGCCGACACGCGCGCCGGGAACGGTTGCGATGCGCGCCTCGATGCGCTCTCGCAGCGAGTCCTCGGGGGCGACGACTCTCGCACGGACGCTGTCGCCGGCGAGGGTCACGACCGAGAGTAGAAGTGTGATCATTGCCCGAATATAGACCGGAGGTCAGGGGGCGCAATGAAGACCATCGTCAGGCATCCGCACTTTCGTTGCCTTCGCCGTGGTGAGTCGTACTACGAAGACAGAGCGCAACGCGGCGCTCCCCGAATTCCGCCCATCGCCATCGCTGTCAATGTCCCAGACCGTGCCGGAGAGCCGAGACCCGCTTGTGCCGACGATCACGCCGGCGCAACTGAAGCGTGAACGCCTGCGCTTTTCGGACTTCCGGTTCACGCGCACGCCGTCCGGGCAGTGCGCCTGCGAGGTGGAACTCGAGTGGGTCGACGGTGTCCGAGTGGTCGGCAAGGCGAACGGACAATCGAGCCCGATGGGGGATTTACGCATTGCAGCCGACGCTGCGCTGCGCGCCCTCGAGATGTTTTCCGGAAGTGCGCTGCAGTTCGAGCTGGTTGGCGTGAAGCTTCTCCGCGCGTTCGACGCGAACGTCGTCATCGTCTCCGTGAACGTGAAGCAGGGCGAAGGGCCACCGCGGCTGCTGGGCTGCTATCTCGCCGAGCATGATGCCATCCGCGGAATCGTGCTCGCCGTGCTGAACGCGACCAACCGCGTGCTCGGCAATTTCATCGCGACGCGCTGACGGTCGTGGTGACGCGGGCGCGACTGTTCCGAGCGTCCCCGCCGATAGATTGCAATCATCCAGGAAGGGAGTTTACGTGACGCGCTCGAGCATCTGCGCGGCATTGGCGGCTTTCGTCGCTGCAGCCGCTTGCCAGCACCCTGCGCCGACGACGGCGCCTGCCCCAGCCAGCGTCGGGACGATCAGCGCCGATGCGCCGACGCAGCAAGCAGCTTCGACGAGCGACACGAGTCGCGCATCGAGCGCGAGTGCCGCCGGCGACAGTGCAAAGGTCTCGAGCGCGGAGGTGAGCAAGACCACGCTCCAGGTGTTCGGCGACAGCACGACGCCCCCGGTCGCCGAAGTGGATTCCGTGATCGACGATGCGCCCGGCCTCGACGTCGAGCCGTACGAGACACAGGAACGAGTTGCATTCTACGTCCGGATGTTCAGCGGTCCGGCGCGCGAGCGGATCGAAGCGCGCCTCGAGCAGGGCAGCCGCTACGAGCCGATGATGCGGGCCAAGCTGCATGCGGCCGGCCTTCCCGAAGATCTCGTCTACCTCGCACTGATCGAGAGCGGGTACAACCCGGATGCGTACTCGAAGGCCGCGGCCGTCGGCATGTGGCAGCTGATGACCGGCACGGCGCAGGGCTCGGGGCTGCGCGTGGACTGGTGGGTCGACGAGCGGCGTGATCCGGTGCGCTCGACTGACGCCGCGATCAAGTTCCTCCGCTACCTCAACGATCAATTCGGCTCGCTGTACCTCGCGGCGGCGGCGTACAACGGGGGCCCCGGTCGCGTCGCCCGTGGTCTCGAGCGCTATGCCGATGACTTGCAGGGAACCACCGGCGAGGACCGGTTCTTCGCGCTCGCCGAGAAGGACTATCTTCGAGCCGAAACGCGCAACTACGTCCCGCAGCTGATCGCCGCAGCGCTGATCGCGAAGGAGCCTGCGCGCTATGGGATGACGCTCCGCACGCTGCCGCCCTTCGTCTACGATTCGGTGAAGGTCCCGGCCTCGACGCCACTGGCGGCGATCGCGCACGCCGCGGGGGTTCCGGTATCACAGATCGTGGAGCTCAATCCGCAGGTGCTGCGCGGCGTGACGCCGCCGAGGACGACGTTCACCGTTCGCGTGCCGGTCGGGAGCGCGGCGACCTTCGACTCGACGTTCGCCGCGCTGCCCGCGGCGGAGCGCACCGCCTACACGAAGCTGATCTCGAAGAAGGGCGAGACGCGAGTCACGCTCGCGCGCCGCGGCCACGTGACGTCGAAGCAGCTCTCGTGGTACAACCCGAAGCTCGAAGTCGCCAGGAAGAGCGGACGCGTGGTGGCGGGGCAGGTGGTGCTCGTCCCGAGCGAGGCGGTCGTCGAGGCAGCGCGTGAGGTGCCGGATCCGTCGATCGAGATCTATGGCTCGTCGCGGGCGGCCGTGTACCACACGGTCAAGCGCGGCGAAACGTTAGGCGGGATCGCCCTGCATTACAAGACGACGACGGCTACGGTGATGCGCCTGAACGGGCTCCGGAAGAGCATCATCATTCCCGGGCAGCGGCTGGTGGTGAAGGCCGGGTCGGCCCGTTCGTCGAAGGCACATTCGCGACCGGCGCGGAAAAGCAGCACGCGAAAGAACGCGCGCCACTGACCGCGGGGTCCTCGGAGAAACGACAGGGGCGGCGAGATATTCTCGCCGCCCCTGTCGCACTCCCCCCACCCCCACTCAGTCCACGGTGCCGCGCCCGTGGTAGCCCTTCATGACGATCCGGTCGTAGCCGTTGGCGGGATCGAGACCCATGCCGAGCGCCGCATCCACCGCGGCGGGGCCGCGATTGTACACGAGGAGCGCGATCTTGAGGTTGCCCTTGTACTCGCGGATCAGCGTCCGCAGGTAGCGGAAGCCGACACGGAGATTGGTCTCGCGGTCGTAGAGCTTCTCACGCGTCGCGCCCTTCACGAAGTACTGCGCCGTTGCGGGCATGACCTGGGTGAGGCCGACCGCGCCGACCGGGCTGGTCGCGCGCTCATTGAATTCGCTTTCCAGCTTCACGAGGCGGAACCCGAGATCCGGCTCGATACCCTCGGCCATCGAGACGTCGTAGATGGAGCTCGCGAGATCAGCGGCGATCCGATACTTGGTCGAGTAGGCGATGATCTTGTTCGCGCGATCGAGCTGGTTGCGCGTGAGCTCCAACTCGCCCTGCGCCTCGCCCAGCGCGTCGTTGAGGCGGCGGGAATCCCCCGTCAGCGCGAAGCTGAAAGTGGACGCTGCACGGGCCTCGTCGACGCCCCGATGGCTGCGGACGAGCAGCACGACGGCGCCGAGAAAAGCTGCGGCGAGCAGCGCGTTCTTGGTGCGCGTGCGGCGTCTGGCAGCGTCGCCACGGTGCGCGTAGGTCCGACGGGTCTGTTTCATAAATGATTCCTATATAGTGACTTACGACCACTCTCGTGGGAGTGTGATCAGTCTCGCATTCGCATGAAGGGCAACGGCTGTGCCAGCTCAGCCCTTTTGCCAGCTCCCCGACCGGCCGCCGCTCTTCTCGAGCACCCGGATGTCGGAGACAATCAGCGCTCTATCTACTGCCTTGACCATGTCGAAGACGGTGATGAGCGTCACACATACTGCTGAGATCGCTTCCATTTCTACCCCGGTACGCCCAAAACATCTCACCGTCGCCTCGGCGTGGAGCCCGGGGAGGGAGTCATCCGCGGTGATCTCGATCTGAACATCCGTCAACGCGATCGGATGGCACAGTGGGATCAGCTCCGCGGTCCGTTTCGCGGCCATCACCCCCGCCACCCGCGCGACGGCGATGACGTCGCCCTTCTTCAGCGTGTTGGCGCGGATTGCCGCGAGGGTCGACGCAGCCATCCGGATGGAGCCGGCGGCGCGGGCGACCCGCTCGGTCTCCGCCTTGGCGGTGACGTCCACCATCTTCGCGGCGCCATCCGTGCCGACGTGGCTGAGCGAGCGGTCGTCGTCGGCTTCCATCACCGCTCCGAAAGCGCGCGGAAGAGATCCGCCGTGACGAGGTTCGGGCTGACGTTGCCGCTCGCCAGCTCGCGGGCCCGCTCGACGGCGTCGATCGCGCGTGCGCTGCGTTCGGCGGCCCGCTCGTCGCCGCCCTGGACGCGCACGCGCGTCCGATCATGGAGGAGGACGGCGAGCGCGTCGAGGGTGTCGGTGAAACGGCCGCGAGCGCCCGACGCGCCCTGGGCGAAGGCGACGCGAAGCGCGGCGGCACGATCCCCCGACTCGGCGGCATCGAGAATCCTGCGTGCGCCGCTTCGTGCGGCATCGCGCTCGGGACCACCCAGCAAATCCCCGGGCGCGCCGGCTGCGATCGCGATCCGCGATGCGGCATCCTTGGGCAACGACTCACCGTCGAGAGTCTTTGCGACGACGGGGTCAGCGAGGAAGCTGCGCATGTCGCTCTCCGACAATGGCGCGACGCGAAGCGATACGACGCGCGAGCGAATGGTCGGGAGGAGGGCGCCCGGCTCGCTCGACGTCACGATGATGGTCGTGTCGGCGGGCGGTTCCTCGAGGAGCTTCAGGAAGGCGTTTGCTGCCATCTCCGACCCCTCCTGCGGGATCATCCGCTCCGCGTCGCCGACGACGAACACCTTTCTCCGCGCCATGGCCGGGGAAATCGACGCGCGATGGACGATCGACCGGACGGCGGCAACGAAGATTCCCTCCGAACCCGACGGGCGAGAGTAGAGCCCGTTCGCCGCGACGCGTTCGGCGATGGCCTCGGCGTAATCCTGGCGCACGTCCTCATGAGACGCGTTGGCGTCTTTCAGGCGGGGGCGCGGGAAGATCCAGTGGAGGTCGGGATGCGCGAGCTCGGCGGAGTAGCGACAGGACTGGCAGACACCGCACGGGCGCTCTGCCGCATCGCAGAGGATCGCGCTCCCGAGCCAGAGAGCGAGTCTCTGCTTGCCGACGCCCGACGGTCCATGGAGGAGCAGGCTCGCGGGCAGCCGGCCCGAGGCGAGGGCGCCGAGGAGCCGCTCGCGCAGGTGGGCATGACCGAACAGCGGGACGATGGGCACGCCGGAATATGAGGCGTCCGGCGCGGGCGGGGGAGTCTTGCGGACCGTCGGGCGGCGACTTCGGCTCAGCGCCTGGGGAGCTTCTCCGTGGGTTTCCGCGCGACCGCACCGACGAGGGAAAACGCGCGGCCATCGAACCAGAAGATCGCGAGCTGACCGAATCGGCGGGCGAGCATCACGGCCTGGTCGCGTGGAAGCAGGACCGCCACTCCGTGCTCGCGGTACTCGCCGTCGGGCGCGACGCCATCGCAGGGTTGGTACTGGGCACCGGCGCGACGGAGCTCGGCTTCGAGCTCGGCGCGGCGGGCGGCGTTGCGACGCTCCGTCGCGGCTTCCTGATCCCCGGTTGGCTCGTCCTCGGCATTCTCACCCATCGGGTTCTCGGCGGTGAGCACGGCGAAGGGGCGGTCGAGACCGAGCGCAGCGAGCGTCGCCCGCTCCGGGGTGCCTAACGGGCGGCGAAGATCGATCCGGAGGCGGTCAGGCGGTGCGAATTCGAGGATCGTGCATGGGTACTGGGCCCACTTGTCGTCCGCGGTCTTGTCGTCGTCAGGCATTCGTCGAGGCTGTGCCACCGGGGCGGAAGAGGCGCGAGGCGGCGCTGATCTGTTCGTGCGTGCCGAGGAGGAGACAGAGGTCCTCGGCTTCGATGGGAGTGTCGGGGGAGGGGTTGAAGACCATCGTCCCGTCGGCGCGATGGATCGCAAGAATCGACGCGCCGCTCGTGTCGCGGACCCCGGACTTCGCGACTTCGTGCCCGAGGACGCTGCTCCCGACCTCGACACGGTAGACCTCGAAGGCCAGCCCGGTCAGAAAGCGCTGGAGACCGAGGGCCGGGCCGTGCGCTGCCGAGATCGTCCGGAACATCTCGTAGCCACTGCGACGGATCTCGCGGATCTGGCGCTCGATCTCGTCGCGCGGAACCAGGTAGCGGTGCAGCACTCGCGAGAAGATCTCGATGGAGGTCTCGAACTCCTCGGGGATCACCTCGTCGGTGCCGAGGGCGAAGAGCGGGTCCATCTCGTGGACATAGCGGCTGCGAACGATGAGGTGGACGTTCGGGTTGAGCCGGCGAGCGACGTCCACGGTACCGCGCGTACCGGCGGCGTCGGAGATCGCGATGACGACGATGCGCGCCGTGCGCACGCCGGCATGCTCGAGCACCTCCGGCCTGGATGCGTCGCCGTAGATGATCGAGCGTCCACGCTCTCGCTCGGTGCGGACGACCTGCGGATTCAGCTCGATGACGATGAACGGGATGCCGACGCGGCCGAGAACGCGGGCGAGATTACGCCCGTTGACGCCATAGCCGACGACGATGACGTGATCGGCGAGTGGCTCACCCGCATGCACCGCGAGGGGTGCGGCACGCCCGGAGGCGAACCTCGCCGGCGAGATGCCTTCGAGCGCCGCGGCCCT
>Ga0308175_100001625_pt1 | contig 15206 bp, 15 predicted proteins | sample PhyCR1_3_FD_203893 | JGI IMG/M metagenome (GOLD analysis project Ga0308175, IMG submission 203893) | Soil microbial communities from UC Gill Tract Community Farm, Albany, California, United States - DLSLS.C.R1 | ecosystem: Environmental > Terrestrial > Soil > Agricultural land | place: USA...
ATGCGGGGATAACTGAATCCGATGTCTTAAAGCCGGCTTGGCGACCATTTTGATATCGTCCGGGGTCACATAATCACGCGCCTGTAAATAAGCCCATGCCTGTGCTGCTTTTCCAATCGAAATACCCGCCCTTGTACTGGCTCCAAACCGAATCGCTTCCGTCTCTCGCGTCTTCCTTACGATTTGCAGCAGATAATCCAATACATTGTCGCTGACTGTTACCTTCTCAATTTCCTTTCTGATTCTTAGGAAATCCTCGATTTCTAAGATGGGAGATACAGGACGTTCTTCAAAGCTGTGTTCAATGACGAATTTTAAGACATTTTTCTCTTCCGCAAAAGCGGGAAAATCGATGTGAAGCTTGAATAAGAAACGGTCCTGCTGCGCTTCCGGCAGTGGGTAGGTACCTTCAAATTCAATCGGATTTTGCGTAGCAACCACAAAAAATACGTCTGGCAATGCATAGGTCTCTCCCTGAATGGTCACTTGCTTTTCTTCCATGGCCTCTAACAAGGCAGCCTGTGTTTTCGCAGGTGTTCGGTTAATTTCATCCCCTAACAGAATATTGGTGAAAATGGGCCCCTTTAATGTTTGGAATGCGCTCTCTTTCATGTTGTAGATGGTACTTCCCGTGATATCACTAGGGAGTAAATCAGGTGTGAACTGAATCCGGTTAAAGCTGCCGCCAAGAAGTCCAGCGAGCGTGCGCACCATCTGCGTTTTCCCGGTACCGGGCACACCTTCCAGCAAAACATGCCCACCGGCTAAAATGGCTGAAAGCAGGAGTCTAAGATTTTGGCTTTGACCGATAATACGTTCCTCATATTTTTCTAAAAAAGAATTTAATTCTTTGTTCATGCTTCAACCTCTTTTCGTAATTCCTCAAGTTTTCTAGACCATAACAGGTATTCCTGCTTATTCATATCCTCTTTTTCTAGAATCGCAATCAATCCGTTTAAGAAAGGCTGTATCTCGCGTGCGGGAATCTGGACCCACCTTCTTTCTAAATTACTGGAAAGATCATGCCATTCTTTGCTATATGGAACCTGCCAGCGTTCCTGCAATAACAGCTTTACATAATCCGCTTGAATCTTTAAAGAATCTTGATAACGTTTTCCCCTTTGGTACCAGGCGGCAAGCGCTTGGATTCCCTCATCACTGAATCGGACCGAATCTTCTCTGGGATGAAAAATGGGGCCAAACCGTTTTCCCTTGTACCATAGCCAGAGAGCCAGCAATAGAAGTCCCTGCAAGATGAAGGACAAAAACCACCTTGGGTAAACCGTTAGAAACGTTGAGGCGTTCTCCCCACCATGAATATATTCATCAAACAATAAGGAACCTGTATTTTCTTCATTCAACAAATGGAAAACAAGCGGTAAATGGTCTTTTTTCAATAGTTTGTCATTGGTCAACCATTTGGGCGTAATGGCTACAATTAACTGCCCCTTTCCATAAGACCGTTTAAGAGCGATGGTTCCTGCTTGGTCGTGCAGCAGTATCTCGTCCTTTTTAACGGGCTGTAAGCGGATTGGGGATGGAATTTCAGCGTGATAGGCTGTATGATTCTGGTCACTGATTACGTTCGACTGTCCATTAGATTCACGCTTTGCATTTATAGGTTCTGTGTTCAAATCAAACATTCCCTTTGGGTTCTGTTGAAACAGCAGGATGGTATGACCGGCCTTCATGTAGTCCAGATAGGACTGCATCAGATCTTCTTCAGGGATAAAAGCCGGTTCAACCATTAGGAGCATTTGTTCCTTGTCGTGTTTTGGCAGGAGATCGGGTGAATGATTCCAGCGCTTCACGTCTTTTTCTTGTTTCAAATATGTATATAATGCCTTCACACCTGTAGGAGAAGGAGAAGTGGAGACATAGGCAGGATAAAATGTTTGCTTAGGGGAAATGGAAAAATAACTGACGGCTAAAAATAGCAAGAGCAGCGCAGTGAACCAAATCCACGACCGTAATTTTGCTTGAGGTTTCATCCTAGGCTTTCCTCACCCCTTTCACCCAGTAGTTTCCTGACCCTAGTACGAAACTGGCCCAAGTCATCTTTCGTTACTTTTCTTTCCCCGTACGTCACTTCATCGAAAAAGTGTGCAAGCAGGAAAAACTGTTCAGCATTTTGCTGATTGACTTTTCGCAGTTCGTCATAATACTCCCAATTTGTTTTCCAGATTCGTGCCTCTAGCCATCCCTCTTGATGATAGTAAAGGAGTAAACCTAAAAATAGATGCCGGGTTGAGCCGGCATAATCCTCCAATGATTCTAGTTTCTCAGCCTCTTTAAGATGACGATGAAACGTCCAATTAATTTCTTGCAATGACTGAATAGGTTTTTGCTTCCGCAGCAGTTTATTTCGTTTCATACGCCGGATTAATAAAAATGCTGTAATAGTTAATATGATAATGACAAGCACAATCATGGTAATAAGTATGGTGGTAGAAACACCTCTGGAGGGCTCGATGTCAGGGAACCATTTCCCCAGTTGTTTTGACATCCATTCTTTAGCTTTTTCCCACCAGGTTTGGATAAATCCTTTAGAATGTTGGTAATAAACTCGGTATTCTCGTGATTTTAAAATCTCTTCAAGGTCATCATGTGCCTTTTTCGCATCTAACATAATCATCACCTAACGTAATAGGTTTATTGGCTAAATCGTTGTATAATCCTCAATTAATTCTTTTAAATCATCTGCGTCATGCCTGGTTCTCAAATCAAAATACATAATCGCATAGCCTACTGAGAAAATCATCGTGGTAAACAAGGTAGCTAGATTAGAAATTAAAGTAAATACTACACTGTTTCCTAATAGGGCGCCAAAGACCAATTCTACCACTACACTGATGATGGATATAATTAGATAAAACACGATATAAAGTCCCATGGAGGCCCAAGTTCGCTTTTTTGATAAACGCCAGCTTCTCGTGAATCCCGGAGATTGTTTGTCCAATATCACAGAGCCAAAATAAAAACTCCAGCGTGTTAACAACAAGCCAACCCCAATCGCAAAACCAATAAATAGGACAATCCCTAACAATACTCCGAATACTGGGTGGACCATCGCGCCAACGAATCCACCAGAAACACCGACAATCACTAGTGGAACAATAATTATCCCTAAGGTGATGAGTCCAAATAAAATACTGCTGCCGAGCATGGGCCAATAACGTGAGAAGGCCTGCTTAATGACAGATTTTACGGTAAACTCTTCAGCTTTTCGAATATGGTCAATCACAAACAAGATGGCAGCCTCAGCTACAGGATATAATAGAGCACTTACTAGTCCAATCACGATTAACCCAATATCAGCACTCAAACTGCTTGAATCAAATTCGCCGGTAGACTCGAAGCCTGCAAGCATCTGGCTAAACCAGTCACCCCCACTCCCCGATTCTCTAATAAAACTTGTCCCCGTTGCCAATTGGACAATCGCTTGAAGCAAATAAACAGGCCCCATAAATAGAATTAAAATCATGAAAAATTCCTTAAAATGCTTCTTGCTCAAACTAAAGGTGTGATCGAGTATTTCTCCAAATCCTTTTGGTTTGTTAAATTTCGAATTCAATTTTTTAATTCCCCCTTTTATATAATGTTAAGACTTATTTTATCATTATTCTAAAATATTTAGTGTAAAAATATGTAATAACACAAAAAAGGGCCCAACTATAGGGACGCTCCGATATGAGTCGGGCCGGGATTTAGTGCATTTAGAATTGTAACTACGAAACCCGAGGAATGTATTCCCCGGGTTTTTGACCATTGATGAAAATATGAATCGCTTTGGCATTACAGCATCGAAAACTCCTCGACTAATTCTCCAAACCGCTTTAAGGAGTTTTCGATTGGTGACGGTGTGGTTAAATCGACCCCAGTCCTTTTCAATAATTCGAGTGGGTAATCCGAGCCGCCGCTTTTTAGGAATTCTAAATAAGATGTCAGGGTATGCTGATCGCCTTCTAGAATTTTGGTTGCTAAATGGATAGCGGAGGCAAAACCTGTTGCATACTTATAAACATAAAACGGCCGGTAAAAATGCGGAATTCTCGACCAGCCGTATTTGACTTCCTCGTCAAAGACGATTTCATCCCCATTGTATTCTCTAAATAATCGCTCATACGTCTGATTAAACACCTCTACATTCAGCGGCTGCCCCTTCTCCGCCATTTCATGTGTTTTCATCTCGAATTCAGCAAACATCACTTGGGTGAAAAATGTCCCCTTAAATTGATCAATAAAGTGATTGAGTAAATGGTTTCGAATGTCAGAGTCTTTTTCGTTGTTCAATAAATAGTTAATAAGCAGGACCTCGTTAACTGTCGAAGCCACTTCGGCAACAAAAATGCTGTAACGAGCGGATATTTGCGGCTGATGTTGAGAACTCAACCTGCTGTGGACGCCGTGTCCGCATTCATGGACTAAAGTAAATAGACTATCCAAATCATCCTGATGGTTGAGTAAGATATACGGATGGACGCCATAAACGCCAAGATTGTAAGCCCCAGACCGTTTCCCGGGAGTCTCGCGCACATCGATGTATCGTGCGTCTTTAAATTCTCTTAGGATTTGTTGGTATTCCTCCCCCAACGGAGCCAATGCCTTGAGCATCGTTTCATACGCCTCTTCATAGGAGATGACTTGTTTTACACCGCTTACCAGCGGTACACTCATGTCATATTGCCGAATCTCATCAAGTTTCAGCTTTTCCTTGCGAATCCGTGTATACTTGTGGAGGGGTGCAATATTGTCTTTTGTTGTTTGGATAAGATTCTCATATACCTCTTTTGGTACCTTATCTCCAAATAACCCTTTTTCTAGTGCAGAAGGATATCGACGGATTTTGGCTAATGTGACATTATTTTTTATTGCAGCGGATAGTGTCGAGGCGATGGAATTTTTTAATTGAACATAAGGCTGGTAGTACGCCTTATACGCCTCCCTTCGTTTGTCGCGATCCTCATCCTCGATTAATTTCGAGTACATTCCCCTTGTTAACTCCACACGTTCACCGTTATCGCTGGTTACTTCACCGAACTTGATATCAGCATTATTGATCATCCCGAAGGTGTGGCTCGGAACTGACATAGCCTCTCCTAATTGAGAGAGGATTTCTTCTTGTTCCTTATTAAGTACATGCAATTTATATCGGAAGGCGTCCAGTAAATCCTCTTCGAAGTAGTTCAATTTCTCTTCATCAGTTAGATAGCTCTGTAATGTAGCTTCATTCAAGCTCAATAAGTAAGGCATAAAAAAGGCAGTCGCAGCGCTGATTTTTACACTTAGCTGTTTGGCTCTGTCCAAATAGGATTGTGATTTCGTTTCCCGGGTATCTTCATCTACCATTAACATCGAGTAGGCATAGAGCTTGTTAAAATGAAAGGAAAGCTCTTCTCTTTTGGTAAGGTATTGATAGAGGCTCTTTCCATCGTGTATTTGACCATCAAACTGATTTAGCTCTACTGCCATTTTTTCAATCAATCGATAATCTTCTTCCCAACTGTTGTCATCGGCAAAAATATCCGCCAAATTCCATCTTTCCTGGAGAGGCACTTCGTTTCTATTTTTATAGGTTGTCATGACTATGCTCCTTTTTGTATCAGTTTTCCTTTATCGAATTAGAAAAAGTAAAACATTCATCATTATATTCCATATGTATCAAGGTTTATCCTTTTTTATGTAAGTTTTGGATGTAAAAAAGACAGGTCACTTTGCGGACCTGTCATTTACTGATTATAAAGTTAATTCCTTTTCAAGTGCTTGTAGTCTCTCATTTACTTCCTCTTCACTTAAGCCATGCTGTGCAATGTAGCGGTTCCTAGGGTGAACGCGACACTCATGCGAGCAGCTGCGTAAATGTTTATGTTCGTTTTCCTCTGAGCAAAGGATTTTTTTATTACATTCTGGGTTGGCGCAATTCACGTAACGCTCACATGGTTCTCCAGTATAGTAATCTTTTCCGACAACCACATGTTCTTTATGGTTTATAGGTACACTAATACGCTCATCAAACACATATAGCTGTCCATCCCAAAGGTCCCCTTGTACTTCTGGGTCTTTTCCGTAGGTGACAATGCCCCCATCGAGCTGCGACACGTCTTCAAAGCCCTCTTGACGCAGCCAGCCGGAGAACTTTTCACAACGGATTCCGCCAGTACAATAAGTGAGGATTTTTTTACCTTCAAATTCCTGTTTATTTTCTCTAATCCATTGTGGGAGATCACGGAAATTCAAGATGTCTGGTCGAACGGCCCCTCTAAAATGACCAAGGTCATATTCGTAATCATTTCTGGCATCGATGACAACTGTATCTTCCTTTTGCATTTCCTCAAAAAATTCCTTTGGTTTTAAATGCTTACCGGTTATGACATTGGGATTGACATCATCTTCCAAACGAAGTGTTACAAGTTCAGATCGATAACGAACCTTCATCTTTTTAAAGGCATGTTCTGTTGCTTCATCAATCTTAAAAATCGTTCCTGAAAACAGAGGATGCTCATCCATGTACTTCATATAGGCATCCGTCTGTTCGATGGTGCCTGACACCGTGCCGTTGATCCCCTCAGCGGCAATGATGATCCGTCCTTTTAAACCTAAGTCGGTACAGAATTGACGGTGTTCGTTCGCACACTCTTCCGGATTCTCAATTGCTACATATTTATAATAAAGTAATACTTTATATTCTTGATTCATGCTAAACCACCTTAAACCTTTTAAATATAAATTTGTATAGTTTTTAACGTTAACCTTATTATTATATCAAAAAACAGCGGATTATAGCAAATAATCAGTTGTTAGGAACCAATTTGAACATATTACCAACATTTCTTTAGCCTATTTTCTGCTACAATTTTAGGAGTGAAGAAAAAAAACAGGAGGAAACAATCCTATGAAAAAACGTTATCTCCTCCTTGCACTGGTAATCATTCTTACCTTCCTTGGAGGTATTTTTACGGGAGTCAAGTTCACATCTACCAATAAACAAACAGAGACCATTACCATAAAGAACGCTCCGAAGTCGGCCCTTAAACCGCAATCAAAGGACGTACCAAAGGTGAACAAAGTATCACCGAAAGTGTTGATTGGCTATATACAAGATTTCCGTGATCCAAATGCCGTTGATTACAGCAAGCTAACGCATGTTATCTTTTCCTTCGCCCATCCGACCAAGGATGGCGGGGTATTACTTAATGGCGATGCAGCGTTAAAAAACCTGCGAACAATTGTAGGGAAAGCACACAAAAGTAATACCAAGGTGATGCTGGCTGTCGGCGGATGGTATCATATCAATGGCGGGGAATCCTATAATTACTTTAAACCAGCCATCACGAATCCTACATCCAGAACAAAGCTAGTTAATGAACTTACTAGAATTGCAGAAAGGGAAAAGCTGGATGGTATTGACATCGATTTTGAATATCCGCGTTCGAAGGCGGACGCAGAAAACCTAGCCGTCTTTGCCAAACAGTTAAGTACCCAGCTTCATGCCAAAAATAAAGAGTTGTCGATTGCGGTTTATTCCAAGATTAATGCCGTTACCTTGACTGAAATGGGTTTTGTTGCCTATGAACCAGCCATGTTTCAAGATGTCGACCATGTCAATATCATGGCATATGATGGTCAATGGGATGGCACCTACAATGCGGCGAACCTTTCACCATATCCATTTACGGAGAAAATCGTAAACTATTGGTCCAATTTTTTTGATAGCCAACATCTTTCAAAGGATAAATTAGTCTTGGGTGTTCCATTTTACGCCCAGCCGGCCGATCCGAAAATTAAGCAGGTATCCTATGAAGCGATTATAAATGAAAATCCAGCGAATGCTGGAAAAGATACGGTCAAGATGAATGGGACCACTTATTACTATAATGGTGACCCAACCATGAAAAAGAAAACGAACCTGGCCCTTGATCACGGTTTCGGCGGTATGATGTTATGGGAGCTTGGACTGGATGCCAAAGGGACTCATAGCCTGACAGGGGTTATCTCAAAAACAATCCAGCAATCCCTAAACGGCCCAGTTAAATACTATACGGTAAAAACTAACTAGCATACAATATAAAAGGCTGGATTCTACTCAGAGTCCAGCCTTTTTTTATTCTCTATTTGAATGCTTCATTTGCAATCAGTTGGTAGGAATGGGCACGGTCCTCTGGGGCATGAGTGATCGTGACAAGCATCAGTTCATCTGCCCTATAAGCCACTAAGGCATGGTTGAGTTTTTGGAGCACTTTTTTCGGATTCCCAATTACCATGTTCTGTTTCATTTTTGTTATCGTTTCAGTATCTTTATCGCTTAATGGATATTCCTTGGCTTCCGCAATCGAAGGGACGCCACTCCCCTCCCCTTTGCCCTTTTGTACAGACCAAATCAGCGAGCTTAACGCAATCTCTTCTGCCTGTTCATCAGTTTCTGCGCAAATGACGTTTACGGTCACAATGACTTGAGGGTTCTGTCCCGCTTTTCTAGGTTTAAAGGAGTCAAGATATTGTTGGATAATCTCCGCGGGGTCGTTTTCACTCATAAATTGGCCAAAGGCATAGGCCATTCCGTTTTCCGCGGCCAATAAGGCACTCTTTTTACTAGTACCTAAAAGCCAAGGCACGGGAGCAGCAGGCGGGGTGGGAGCGGCGGACACTTTAGAAAACTCGTGATCGGGAGGAAAATCATTTGCTAAGAAGTGAAGCAGCTCGGAAACTGACTTAGGCATTTTATAGACCTGCTGCAAAAAGTTATCTGATAAGGCATTGGTCACTTCTGCTGAACCGCCCGGGGCTCTTCCAATACCAATATCGATGCGATTGGGAAACAAGGTTGCCAGCATATTATACAATTCGGCTACCTTATATGGTTTATAGTGTGGCAATAATACTGCGCCAGAACCGATTCGGATGGTTGACGTGTTGGCTCCGATATAACTTAGCATAACTTCTGGTGCAGAACAGGCAAGTCCGGGCAAGTCATGGTGTTCAGCTATCCAATAGCGCTCATAGCCTAATTTCTCGCCACATTGTGCTAACTTCATCGATTCGTTTAACGCATCTCTTGCAGATTGATTTGAAGAAATCGGAGATTGGTCTAAAATGCTTAGCTTCATTCTGGCTTTCCTTCTTCCACTTCGAGCAGTGTTAATTTGAAATCGCCAACCTGGCCTTTTTCATATAAATTGGTAACAGATGTAGAATATTCCTGAATGGTGCCCTTGAACGCCAAGTCTCTTTCAGGGACTCTTATAGTAAACGTTCCCTTATATAATAATGTTGTGACATCATGATAGTCCTCACTTGTTACTTTAAAATCGATGGAAATTTTATTTAGATGATTAACCTTTTCTTCAACGTAATGATCTATTTTCATAACGGTATCGTTTAAAATGATTTCTTTTACCAAAACAAATCGTCTCCTTTTTTATGCTTACAAAATCATAGCACATGAAAAATCTCTAGCAAATCTTGACGCTGCCAAGTAAAGGATAAAAAAACTGCGTGAACAAGATATAAATCTTTCTGGTTTTTTGCTTTATGGTTGGAAGGTTACTTTTAGCTGAACTATTTCAGAACGGCTGCCAATACGTAAGGGTGTTCCCCAGAAACCATATCCAGAGGAAACAATGGATTGAAGGGTTCCCTTTTTAAGATACCCCCAATCATTATCATAGATTTTATTGGTGATCCAATTCATTGGGAAAATCTGTCCGCGATGGGTATGCCCTGAAAGCATCAAATCAATTCCATTAGCTCTGGCAATATCTAAGTCATAGGGTTGATGGTCAAGAAGGATAATCGGCTTTGATAAGTCGACGTTCTTCATTAGTTCTAGAAGTTTAGCACGAATGACATCCTGATACCCCCGGTCCTTCCTGCCAACCAAGGTAATTCCATTATCTAATACAACCGATTCATCAGCTAATAACCGCATGCCGCTCTTGTTTAGCACTTTATAGAGGTCAACACCGTCATCACGGTCATGGTTACCAAAGGATGCATAGACGGGTGCTTTAATTTGTTTGATTAAATCCGGGATTCCTTGTTCTAGAAAAGGAGCGATGTCATCATCTATTATGTCCCCCGGGAATAAGACCAGATCCGGATTCAGGGCATTGATACGGATGACAAGTTTCTTGGCTTGGTTTGCACCTGAAAGGACACCAAAGTGCATATCAGAAGCCATGACGATGTTGAGCGATTGTTTGCCTTCGATCTGTTTCGGAATATTGATGTGATAGGTGCGTACGACAGGGCTATAGGCATTAAACACGCCATAGCCAAATAGAAAAAGGGTGACAGTGAGTGTGGTAAAACCAGACCATCGGATGACTTTACTTTTAGCAAAGCGCGTAAACTTTGATAAATAGACCAATAGATTAACAAGCGGCAGCAAAAAAAGTAAAAAATAAAAGAATCCCAGCCAGATGGCCCCAATCCAGGTGACGATTTTGTCCTCGTTAAAAAGGCGTCCCATCATAAATGAGTAGGCAAAAAATATAAGGAACAGCCAGTAGACGAATTGAAGCCTCTTCTTCCTGCCCCCTAGACTCTTGATCCATTGCCAGCCATTCCAGCCGAAATAAAATAACAGCAAATTATATAATAGGATAACCCCGATTATAAACCACACAGTATAATCCCCTCTACCTCTTCTAAGTCTTACTTTAATTAGAACGTATTTAGGAATAAATGACAACTGATTGGTGCCTGACACTTCGATCGTCAAAAATCTGACATAGTTTTGGTGTTTGTCGAACGTTTCTCCGTGATATTTGAAGGAGATTGTCGGAAGAAGGAGAAAGAAATAGATAATCTACAAAAGGAGGAAAAGTCATGAAGAAGTTTTTAGCAGTGTTGTTTGGCGCAATGATTGCACTTAGTTTGTTGGCGAATACTGGGTATACCGTTAAGGCTGCTGAACCTGATAAAAATTGCACTTGCCACGATATTTTACCTATAACAGGAGCTGAAAGAAATAAAATTGTTGCTAAGTTATTAAGTAGTAAAGAGTTTAAGGCTAAGAAACAAGAACTCCTAAATTCTGGTTTTACATGGAATGGAGCACATACGATTGAGGTGGTATTGCCTGCAGAGGGTGTGACGATGGTTGGTGTACCTTTTACAAATGTAGATAAGGTTACTCTAATGTATGTTTTTATTAATGGAAATTTTGTAGGTACCTCATTAGAGTTATAAGGGGGAAATAAATTCCCAACCAATACGAGGTTGGGAATTTATTATTTTCTTAAGACAAAAAACCTATGTTAAATCTAACTATTTAGATAAAAAAGCACTAAAAGCAGAAATCATTTGTGTTGGATTTTCATACATCCCCATATGCCCCGAATCCTCAATTAACGCATGCTTGATATTATCTTTACTCACCGAAAAAGTCTTCTCAGGAGGTATCACCTGATCCTGTTCACCGGCAACTAACAGCACCGGCAAGGTTGTCATTTCCAAGACATGATTCCGGTCGGGGCGGTCCCTCATCGCGATTAAGGTATTTATGGCACCTTGAGCAGAGGTTAAATATCCTATCTCCTTCGCAGTTTCCACATAGTGTTTTTCCAAATGGTCAGGAGAAAAAAGCTTTGGTATTAAACCATCAATGAACGGCTTCATTCCCTCCTGTTTAACCTTCGCCGCATTCGCACTTCTGCCCTTTTTTGCCTCTTCCGTATCAGGATAAGCAGTAGAATGAACTAAGGAAAAGCCGTTTAAACGATCGCTATACTTTTCAGCAAACGCTAGAGTAATATAGCCCCCTAAGGAGTGGCCAAACATCGTTACCTTTTCGATATTTAGTTCATCTAAAAGATCATTCATCATGCCGGCAATATCACTAATCGAATAATTTTCCAACGTGGTCGTGGATTGCCCGTGTCCTGGTAAATCAGGTACAATTACCCGGCAGTATTCTGATAATGCAGGAATCACTTCCTCCCAATACCTTGAACTCCCGCAAAACCCGTGGAGCAGCATAATAGTCTTCCCTTCCCCTTTGTCAACATATGTAATCGTGGCATTCTGCAATGTAACGCTCTTTGTTTCCATACTTTGGCATACTCCCTTTCTTTTTTACTTATCATATAGCATCCAACCAAAGAAAAAAAGCATTACCTCTTCTCGAAGCAATGCCAGGTGGTTAGCTAATTTGTTCTTCATTCAATTCAGTAGTTAATAAATTTCTTTTATGTGGAATCAGTGTTAGGTTAGACTTTTTTAATAAGTACTGGAAGTGGTCTACAGGCATGGATCCATGGCCTTTGCTGTCACCTAGAATAAACTGGACGGTTATACCCGTATTCCTTTTCACCGTCATCGTTTCGGCGGAATTGAAAAACCCTTTGACAGTTTGCGAAATTTGATACTTGACTCCTTCTTCAATTAACATGCACGATCTCCTTTTTTAGGTATTCTTCAAGATAGTATTCCTAATTAATTTTTATACATACATTATTTTTCCAAAAAAAAATAGAGGGATGAATCCCCCTTAAAAATTTATTCTTCTTCCTCGTCCATCATTTCATCAAACGCTGCTGAAACTTTATCGAACTCCTCGTCGCTTTCAATCGCTGAGAAATCGCCGTCTTCATCTACCTTTAGAAAGAAGATATCAATATCATCCTCGGTTTCTTGTTTTACGTCCTCGGCAAAGGCAACAGCAACATAATCTGTGCCTTCGATGGTCATAACCCCTAGTACTTCCACTTCCTGCTCTTCATTCGCCTCATCACTGATGCTAAAGATTTCTCCAACTTCAATTTTGCCCATCTTAATCTCTCCTTTTAAAACAAAGTATCTTTTAGACAGTACCATAAAAGCCTGCCCAAACCAAATTTCCCCTTGTTTGGATAAGATAAAAATTCTTCATGCTTACTATTCCAGAGAAATATCTTATAATGAACTATAAGTATATAAAAGGAGCAATAATAATGAATTCAAAAGAGTTAGAAGAGAAGATTATCGAACACTACCAAGGGGAAGAAAAAATGATGATTCTAGTTTTTGCCCAATGGTGTGTGAATCATGACCTTGACCCTGAGGAATTATATTTGAGAGCTTATCCCAATCAGTTTGCCAATCCTGCATTGAAAGAAGCCATTGCATTAACGGTACCTAAAGAGGAAGCCGGAGAAGTAGCTGACCAAACGTTACTTGGCGTATTATCTTTGTTTGGTAATGATGACTTGGCCTTTGTTGTAACGGAAGAAATTTGTAAAAAGAAATAAATTAGGCACCCGTTTTCTGCAAAAAACGGGTGCCTAATTTAGGCTGATAAAGTAAAACAACTATTTTTTAGGAGATATTCTTACATAATTCCAAGCATTTTAACGGTTTGCGTAATGAGTAGAGGAACAAGAATGGCAATGACAGTCGGAATCAAGAAAGCGAGAAACGTCCATTTTTTACTTTTTGTCTCCTTATAGATATTAAGGAGTGTCGTGCCGCAAGGGTAATGCAAGAGTGAAAATAACATCATATTCAGGGCCGTTAGCCACGTCCAGCCGTGGTCAAGGAAGATTTGCTTTAAATCTGTGAGATTATCAACTTCGGTAAGTGAACCTGTTGATAAATAACCCATTAACAGGATGGGAAGAACGATTTCATTGGCCGGTAGCCCTAGAATAAACGCCATCATGATATACCCATCAAGGCCCAGCATCTTTCCGAATGGGTCTAAAAACTCCACCGTATACATGAGAATACTAGTATCCCCGATGTAAATATTCGCAAATACCCAGGTCAGAATGGCGGCCGGAGCCGCTACTTTAACTGCACGGACTAAAACAGACCATGACTTTGTAAGCGAGGAACGAATGACTGTATCAAAAATCTTAGGCTTCCGATAAGGCGGCAGCTCTAACGTATAATGTGTTGGAACTCCTCGTAATGCCGTCTTCGAAAGCACCCATGAGACAAAGAAGGTCACGATAATACCAAATAGGACAATACCAACAATCACCCCGGTTGTTACTAGCGACTTTAACCCGCCTGTAAAATTAGCAGCCATAAACAGTGATGCCATCAGGATTAACGTCCCCCAGCGGCCATTACACGGAACGAAGTTATTCGTAAGGATTGCCAGCATCCGCTCTCTTGGCGATTCAATGATTCGGGTAGAAATAACAGCTGCGGCGTTACAGCCAAAACCCATGGCCATCGTCAAGGATTGCTTGCCGTGCGCGCCCACCCGCTTAAACAGCCGATCCATGTTAAAGGCAACGCGAGGCAGATAACCGTAGTTTTCCAATAAGGCGAACGCTGGGAAAAAGATTGCCATCGGAGGCAGCATGACACTGATGACCCACGTCGTTCCGCGATATAATCCGAGTACTAGCATGCCATGCAGCCAATCCGGTGAATGGACAAACTGGAAGAACGAGGTTATTTTCCCTTCTAAGAACCCAAAAAACTCAGCGAGCATGGAAGATGGTATATTCGCCCCTGCGATTGTTAAATAAAACAGCACACCCAGCATCACCATCATGATGGGAAAGCCAAAAATAGGGGAAGTGAAAATCGCATCGAGTTTTTCTGTTCGCATGTCCACCTTCGATTTGGTATAAGAAATCCCCTCGCCACATAATGTATGGCTGCGTTCATAGAGGTGTTGCACGATATCATCTCGTAGCTTCGACGAGGTTAAGCTCTGCGCTTCTGTATAAAGCTCCCGAATGGTCATTCTCTATACCTCCTTCGCAAGCAAGCGATTACTGATTTCATTCAGTAAGGTCTCATCACCATCTAGTAATCTTAACGAAACCCACCGTGAGGAGATGTGACTGCCAACGATTTCTCGAACTTTCGGTTCAATTTTGTTAATTTTTTCTTCTATCTCATCCGGATACCTCATCTGCACGGGATGGCACTCGATCTTTCCTGTCACGATGCGTTCAATGGTATCGAGCAGCATAGGAAATCCCTTCTTATTTCGGGCGGAAATTTTTACGACGGGTACCCCTAACCGATTGGTTAGCAGCCGTTCGTTAATATGGATTCCCTGCTGTTCTGCAACATCAATTAGATTGATGCAGATCACTACATTCTTCGTCATCTCCAATACTTGCAAAGCTAGATTGAAATTCCGCTCTAGGGAGGTTGCATCTAGTACCACGAGTGTGACATCCGGTTTTTCAAAGACAATATAATTTCTTGCCACTTCCTCATCCTTCGAATTCGAAAAAAGTGAATACGTTCCAGGCAAA
>Ga0308175_100001626_pt1 | contig 15204 bp, 13 predicted proteins | sample PhyCR1_3_FD_203893 | JGI IMG/M metagenome (GOLD analysis project Ga0308175, IMG submission 203893) | Soil microbial communities from UC Gill Tract Community Farm, Albany, California, United States - DLSLS.C.R1 | ecosystem: Environmental > Terrestrial > Soil > Agricultural land | place: USA...
TTCGCGTGCTCCGAACTCGGTGCTGATCCCGTTCTGGAGCAGGAGGTTCCTTCCGGAATTCGTGCATTGCACCTTGAAGCTGCGCAAGCCCAGCCGGTTTTTGATTAGGTCACTGAAATTCCGGAGGATCTGATCGAGGATTACGTCGCACGCTCCGCGCCCCAGCGGTTTGTACGTGACTACCGAATCGATGCGATTAACGAACTCCGGGGAGAACTGTTTGCGGACTGCGGCCATTCCGACGCTCTGAAGCCGGGAATCTTCGACCGCGGATTTCGCAGGCAGCATGGCTTCGAACCCGAAATCGGGACGGGTCACACGCTGCATCGACTTGGCTCCGAGATTTGTGGTCATGAAGATCAGCGTGCGCTCGAAGTTCACGGTGCTGTTATCACCCAGGCGAAGAGTGGCTTTATCGAGGATGCCCAGCAAAAGGCGGGTCATAGACGGTGCGGCCTTCTCGATTTCGTCAAACAGAACGATCGAGATATCGCTCGATTCGGACGTGACGGCATTCAGCTTGCCTTGGCTCAGCATGGGTTGAGTTTCGCGATGGCCCAGGTAACCGGGAGGCGCGCCGATGAGCTTCGCCACCTCATGCTCCATCTGAAATTCACCGCAATCGACCTTGAGAAGATTTTTGCTGCTTCCGTGCAGGACTTCCGCCAGAGCTTCCACAGTGCGCGTTTTGCCTGTTCCTGTCGGTCCGAGCAGGAGAACAACGCCGATCGGTCGTCCTTCGGGCGAGAGACCGGCCTGATGCATCTGTACGAAGGGCACGATGGCTTCGACCGCTTCATCCTGCCCGATGAGCAACTGGCGTAGGTCAGCCCCGATACCGCTTGAACTCTCTTCGGAAATCGCACGTTTTGCGCGCACCGCTATTGTTTGAGATCGCAATCCGCCTCCAGAAACCTTCTCGCCCACAACTGTAAGTGTGAGGAACTTGCTCTCTTCGGCTGCGGAGGGAAAGAATCACAGCCTGAGGGCTGTGTAACTCTCTCTTGCAATTGCAGTTAAGTTAGATGGGAAAAAAGAGTTAGTTATCTAGGATCCGCTGTGACCGTATCGGGGAAGGTTCAAACGATGCCGGTGGGAGGCGCCGGTTCGTCCGCCGCTCCCGCACTCCGAAGCGGGAAGTGAACCATCAGCCAACCCAGGAACAGAAGTACCACGATACCGAGAGAATAGAGCGGCTTGGGAACAATTTGGAGGTGTTCCCGGACGCTCTGCGGCGTGAACTGGAGCGCCGCCCAGACCAGCCCCAGAATCGCCTCTCCAGCGATCAGTCCGGAGGCCGTAAGAATACCCGCATTCTCAACCCGTGCCTGTTGTGCTTCGTTCAAGCGGCGCCGGCGCGCGATCACGTTGGAGACAGATCGTATAACGCCACCGACGAAGATGGCGAACGTTGTCTCGAATGGGAGGTACATGCCAACTGCCACCAGCATCGGGCTGCGCACTTGCATACAAATCAGGGCCACGCCCATCAGCATCCCTACAATCACGAGTGGCCACGGCATATCGCCTCCGACAATACCCTGCGCGAGCAGTGCCATCAAGCCCGCCTGTGGCGCGGGCAGTTGGCGATCGCCAAATCCTGTTCCGCCGGCTCGTATGTTTCCTTCGTGCAACAGAACAAGGGGGAAGTACATGATTACGCTTGCGACCACCACTGCAATCAACTCGGCAACCTGGATATTCCGCGGCGTCCCTCCCAGAATGAATCCGACCTTGAAATCCTGCAGCAGTTCTCCCGCAACTGCCGAAGAGACACACACCACGGCCGCGACGCCCAGCACTGCGGCGACTCCGCCACCTCCGGATACGCCGAGCGCAACCATCAAAAGCGCCGCGATAATGAGGGTCGAAAGCGTGAGTCCCGACACCGGATTATTCGAGGACCCGATCAGGCCGCAGAGACTACCCGAGACGGTAGCGAAGAAGAACCCGAGTATCAGCATCGTGAGCGCTGCGACGAAGCCGGCAACCAAGCGGCCAGAGAAATAGACATACAGCGCGATCATCACCAGAAACACAACTCCGATCAGGGTAAACACAAGCTTTGAGCTCATGTAACGTTCTGTTCGGCTTAGGGCCGCTGTTTGCTCGGCCGTTTGCCGCAAGTCTCCGATTGCACGGGACATCCCCGACACAAGGCTGTCTTTCATCCGGAACAATGTGTATGCCGCTCCTACGAGCATGCCGCCCACAGCAACGGGGCGGACGATATAGCGCCAGACGCTCGCGGCGAGTCCACTCCAGGAATCCTCTGCCGCTCCCGCCGGCAGGAACTGGTGGAGTTGCGGGCCCAAAAAATAGATGAGAAGCGGGACCATTAAGCCCCAGGCAAGCACGCCCCCGGAAAATTGCAACGCGGCCAGACGCACACCGATGACGTAACCGACTCCCAGGTAAGCCGGGCTGACGCTGGGCGCTGCAAACGTGGAAAAGCCGCCGGTTTGGAGCAGGTTGGAAGACTCAGCCGTGCCGAGCCGGAGCTTGGTGAGCCCGAGTCTTCCAATCGCAAACGGAAATTCCGCATCAGGCGCAAAGAGCCCTAACCGGCCCAGCAAAAACACGACACCGCCTACGCCGATGTTCCAGAACAGATATCTTGCTGCTTCTGCCCCGCGCTGTCCAGCTTTGTGAATCTCCGCAGCGGCGATGGATTCGGGGAAGGGAAGTTCCGGGTCCTCCACCATAACCCGGCGCACCAGGGAAATGAACAGGACGCCGAGTACACTTCCGACCAGAATAAGAACTGTCGATTTCCAGTACGCATCAGCGAAGCTGAACGACGGCCAGGCGCGAGAGATCAGGAATGCAGGGATGGTAAAGATCGCGCCTGACGCGACGCCCTCACCGATGGATCCGCTCGTCCTGGAGATATTTTCTTCGAGGAGCGAGCCCTTCCATGCCCTCATGGCCGCCATGCTGATGACCGCTGCAGGATAGGTCGCAGCTACCGTGATTCCTGCACGCAGGCCCAGATAGGCGTTAGCCGCCCCAAGAACCACAGTCATGACGAGACCCAACAGCAGAGCCCGCATCGTGAGTTCGCGCATCTGCACGTGCTCAGAAACAAAAGGTTGAAAGGGCTTGGCAGGAGTGCTCATAGCTCCATCCGAGTGTAGCCATTTACCGCTACAGGAGTTACCAATCAAGGCTGCCCTTCAGCGGCCAGGTAGTACTAAGCGTGTCTTTCTTTTCAGGGGAGCCGCGCGTACGCAGTAATCTCTGGTGTACTCTTTGGGAATGTTAAAAGGCTTTAAGGAATTCATTTCGCGCGGAAACGTCGTCGACCTCGCAGTCGGCGTCATCATAGGAGTTGCCTTTGCCGGTATTGTCGATTCGCTTAGCAAAGACATCATCACTCCGATCATTGGCCTTCTGGGCGGCCAGCCCGACTTCTCCGCCATTAAGCCCTATGGCATCGGAATCGGGAATTTTATCAACGCGATAATCAGCTTTTTGATCAAAGCTGCCGGTCTGTACTTCCTGATCGTGTTGCCGTTCTCGCGTTTCGGGAAAAGACTCGCCACGACCGCACCGCCGTCAGCACAGGAAGTCCTGCTTGCCAAAATCCTAACGGTTTTGGAACGCAACTCAGCACCTGGCGATAAGTCTCTGGTCTAAACGCGAGATCGCGGCTCGTTCGGATCGAAACCCGGGTATGCTGGATGGGCTAAACGCGTGTTATGCGAACTCCCGGATATGAAAAGCTGGCTATCTCTTTTCTTCTGCCTTATTTTGCCCTGGCCGCTAGCGGAGCCACTTTAAACGTCAAGGAATTCGGCGCGAAAGCAGATGGCCGAACGGCGGATCGCGATCCGATTAACAAGGCCATCGAGGCTGCTGCCGCAGCGCACGGCGGAACTGTTTACTTCCCGGCGGGAACATATCTCACAGGCTCTATTCACCTTCGCAGCGATGTCGCGTTGCAATTTGAGCCGGGCACTGTGATTCTGGCGTCTGAGGATCCCGCAGCTTACGACGAGGCGGAACCAAACTCTTTGACGAAGTTTCAGGATTTCGGCCATAGCCACTGGCACAATAGCCTCTTCTGGGGCGAGAACCTCTCGAAGGTCCTGATCACCGGGAAGGGTCTGATTAACGGGAAAGCACTCACCAGAGAAGCCAGGACGACCGGCGGTAACAAAGCGATTGCGTTGAAGCTTTGCCGCAACGTAACGATTCGCGATGTCTCGATTTTGTCCGGCGGTCACTTCGGGATTCTTGCAACAGGGGTGGACAACCTGACGATCGATAACCTCACGATTGATACGAACCGCGATGGCATTGACATCGACGGTTGTCACAACGTGCGGCTCTCGAATCTGAACGTAAATTCCCCCAACGACGATGCCATTGTTCTAAAGGCAAGCCATGCGCTGGGCTTTCGCCGCGCGACTGAGGGCGTTACCATCACCAACTCTTTCGTGAGCGGTTACGACATGGGGACCATGCTCGATGGATCCTACGGCCGTGAGCTGAAGAAAGCTCCCGACCGGGACGGTCCGACAGGTCGAGTCAAGATTGGAACGGAGTCCGAGGGAGATTTTCGGAATATCACAATTTCGAACATTGTGTTCGAGCATTCGCGAGGGCTGGCTCTTGAATCCGTGGATGGCGCTCACATTGAGGACGTCGCGATCTCGAATATCACGATGCGAGACGTCTCAAACTCCCCGATCTTCATCCGGCTCGGATCTCGCATGCGGGCGCCCGAGGGGACGCCTCCCGGCTCCATCCGTCGCGTGATTATCAGCAATCTGTCCGCTTCAGATGCCGATGGGCGCTATGCATCGATCATCTCCGGCATTCCGGGCAACGATGTGGAAGACATAACGCTAGAAAACATTCGCCTTCAATACCGGGGCGGTTTGACTCTCGAGCAGGCTGCGGATCAACCGGCAGACCTCGTCAACACGTTTTTCTTTCGGGCTTCCGGAGGCGTGCCAAAGCGCCAGCCATACGACGTGCCGGAGCGCGAAAAAGAGTATCCGGAGCCATCCATGTTCGGTCTGCTACCCGCATACGGCCTTTACATCAGACACGCCAAAGGCGTAGACGTGCGCAACCTCAGCGTCAGCTACTTGAAAGACGATTCGCGTGCGGCTTTCGTCGTCGATAGCGCCCGGGAGATTCGCTTTGAAGATGTCAAATGGCAGAAGTCGAATGGGACTCCTTCGTTCGTCATGCGTCGAGTGGAGAACATCATCGGCGCGCAGTGTCCCCCGCTACCGGATTTCAAGATCGAGGGCCAGACCGACCGTATCCTTCAATAAGCACGATTGCGCATTACACAATAAGATTATGAACGTTTCGACCCGCACTGAATCAGACAGCATGGGCTTGATCGAAGTGCCCTCTGACCGATACTGGGGCGCTCAGACTCAGAGATCGTTGAAGCACTTCGATATCGGCGATGACAAGATGCCGCCGGAGCTGATTCGTGCTTTCGGCGTCCTGAAGAAGGCAGCCGCCCTGGTTAATCACGATCTGGGCAAATTGAACGACGAGAAAACGAACTTAATCACGCGGGCGGCAGACGAAGTGATCGCTGGGACCTGGAATGACGAGTTCCCTCTTCGTATCTGGCAGACGGGTAGTGGTACCCAGACCAACATGAACGCGAACGAGGTGATTTCAAATCGAGCGATCGAGTTGGCCGGAGGCGTCAAGGGTAGCAAGAAGCCGATTCATCCGAATGACGACGTCAATATGTCGCAGTCGTCGAACGATACGTTTCCGACAGCGATGCACATCGCGGCAGCCGAACAACTCAAGCGCAATCTCATTCCGGCTGTCCAGGAACTGCGCGAAGCCCTGAATGCGAAAGCCGAAGCGTTCGCAGACGTGGTTAAGATTGGCCGGACTCACTTACAGGACGCGACCCCCATCACGGTGGGTCAGGAGATGTCGGGATGGGTCTCCATGCTGGATCGCAATGTCGAGCGCTTGCAGGTCGCCCTCGGAGGACTGTACGACCTGGCGATCGGGGGAACGGCCGTAGGAACGGGCCTGAATGCTCATCCCGAGTTCGCCGAGCGTGCCGCGGCCAAAGTCGCTGAACTTACCGGTTTGCCCTTCCGTTCCCATCCGAATAAATTTGCTGCGTTGTCGGCGCACGACGAACTGGTGTTTGCAAGCGGCGCGTTGAAAAGCCTGTCCGCTGCCTTGATGAAAGTCGCGAACGACATTCGATGGCTGGCATCAGGGCCTCGCTGCGGTCTTGGAGAACTAACGATTCCTGAGAATGAACCGGGTTCTTCCATCATGCCGGGGAAGGTGAATCCCACGCAATGCGAAGCGATGACCATGGTCGCGGTGCAGGTATTCGGGAGTGATGCCGCCATCGGATTTGCCGGCTCGCAAGGCAATTTTGAGCTGAATGTGTTCAAGCCGGTGATGATCTACAACTTCCTGCATTCGGTCCGGCTGCTTTCGGACGCATGCCGAAGCTTCACGGAGCATTGTGCAATCGGAATTGAGGTCGACCGGAAGCGCATCCAGCAGTATGTAGATAACTGCCTCATGCTGGTCACCGCGTTGAATCCTGTGGTCGGATACGACAAAGCGGCCAAGATCGCGAAGACGGCCCACCAGAATGGCTCAAGCCTGAAAGAGGCTGCTATCTCGCTCAACATTCTGACGGCGGAAGAGTTCGACCGCTATATGAAGCCGGAGAAGATGACTTCGCCCGCATAACGCGAAAAAAGCTCCGAGCGATGAACTCGGAGCTTTTTCAACCAACTTCTTTATCGGTGCTAGATAAACATTTCCTCGTCCGCTGTCGCGTGATCGACGGTCGGTCGCCCTCCGCGCCCGAGATGAGTTAGCGCGGTACGAATGCCTGTCACAATGCCTTGCACTTCGCGCACCGGCCGAACCACCCCGGATTGGACAAAGGATACAGTGTGTTGAACCCGGCCCATTGTGTCATCTAGCACTAATTCGGCGCGTTCCATCTGGACCTTAGCCCGTGTGCTCGCGTCCGTGATGAGCTCGTCCACCTTGGCCAGTTGCTCCTTGGTTGTGTCAAGGATAGAGTTGCTGGACTTGCCAATTCGGTCTATGTGACCCTCCACGGTCTGCAAGGTCTTCTTGGAAGTATCGATGATACCGGTGATAGGCCCGGTTAGGGCCGACACCTTCTCCTGAATTTTCCTGGCAACAATGAAGAGTCCCAGAAGGGTGCCAGCCTGAATCAGCATGGCGATTGCCGCCAGGAAGACAAAGACCGTGAGAAGTGTAAGTAGTGTGTGGTCGTCCATTTTCTAAAGCGCTATGCTCTCGGCGCCAATGGATCGCTTAAACGCTTGGGTTCGGGGATCCGGAACCGGCTCCCGCGACCGTTGACTTGATGTCAGACACGGAGTCGCGATATGCCTGCTTCCCGGCCTCAACGGCAGCGTTAAGTGTCTCCTTCTGACGCGAAACGGTGCTCCGGCCTTTCTCGTAAAGATCAGATGCAGATTGCTTGATGTCATCGGCGCGCTGGCGCACGTACTCGGAACTCTCACCAGCTCGAGATTTCAAATAGTCTGCACCCTCTCCAGCTTTATCTGCGATGAGCTGTCTCGTTTCGTCACCTGCCCGAGGAGCCCACAGCATACCAGCCGCTACGCCAATTCCAAGTCCCAAAAGGAAATAGCCGAAGCCGCCTTTTTCTTCCATTGTAATTACCTTTACCTTTCAGGCCATAGTGGCCGCTGTAATTGCAGTCTACATCGTGTAGAGTGTGGTAGTGTTACAAACGTTTCAGTGAGATGGTAACGTCGCGGAAGCCCAAGATACTGTCTCCGGACGAGTTGTGGGACTACTCACTTCGGCTGCTAGCGCAAAGGCCCTATTCTGTAGCTGAACTGAAGGCGAAGCTCGCGCGCCGCTCCGAATCGCCTTCTGTCATCACGGACACTCTGGCCAAACTTCAGGAATATGGGATGGCCGATGACAAAAAGTTTTCGGAAGCTTTTGCCTCCTCTCGCCTTCAGAATGACGGATTCGGCCGCGCAAGGGTACTCCGAGATCTTCGGGCGAAGCGGGTTCCTCCTTCTGTCGCTGAAAAAGCGGTTGCAAAGACGTTCGAGAAAACTGAAGAGAAACAACTTGCTTCCCAATTCCTCGCGCGTAAGTACAGGAACAAAGATCTTGGCGAACAGTTGAAAGATCAAAAGCAGTTCGCCAGCGCCTACCGCAAACTGCGGCTGGCCGGGTTCAGCAGCTCTGTTTCTTTGTCTCTGCTCAAAGAACACGCGAGCGGGATTACGGAGTGGATGGAACCCGAGCCGGACCAAGACGAAGCTTAGAACTTCACGGATGGCACTTTCTTCTCTTCCGCAGTCGTCTTGAAATAGGCGTCATCGCGGCGAAAACCGAAGATTGCGGCGGCAATGTTGCGCGGGAAAAGTTCTACGTCCGTGTTGTACTTCCGGATCGCCTCGTTGTAATCACGCCGGTCCACTGCGATCCGATTTTCGGTTCCGGCTAATTCATCCTGAAGCCGGAGAAAATTCTCGTTCGATTTCAACTGCGGATAGTTTTCCTGCAGCACGAGGAGACGCCCGATAGCGCCACTGAGCTGATTGTTCGCGTTGATTGCGTCTTCCTTCGAATGAGCGCCGAGCAGAGCGGCGCGCGCGCTCGTGACCTCACCGATCACGGCTTGTTCCTGCTTCGCGTAGCCCTTCACCGTTTCGACTAGATTAGGTATCAGATCGGCCCGCCTCTTCATATCGTTTTCGACCTGCGCCCATCGCGCGTCGATATCGTTTTTCTCCGTCACCAGCTGATTTCGAGAGCCCATCAGTTGGCCTCCGAATACCACGCCGACAATAACCAGAACCCCAATGATGATTAATAAGCCCTTCATCCCGCTAACTCTCCCCTCATAATGTCCAGCGCCTCGCTACTTGTCTAACGCGTCGACAAACCGTACCAGCGCTTCCATCTCGCTCAGATACTTCTCGAATAACATGGTTGCATCAATTCCCGTCGCAGGCTTACCCGTCCGCAGCGTGAGGATCTGCGTCGCGCCCTCCAGGCGCGTTTGCAGCCGGTCCTCGATAGCGGCAATAATCTCCGCTTTTTTGTATTTCGGCTCGCCCCCGCTCAATACCAAAGCATGCCGGGCGAGAACGCAGAACGTGGACAGGGAATCGGTCAGAAGCTTCAGCAGGCGCGGCGGTGTTGAGAGCAATTCTGCCGCCTTCTGGCGCAGCCGGATCAACTTAGCCCGTAGTTCGTGTTCCACTTCGGCGCGGTAGAAACACCAGTCGATGTTCAACTCGCCAATCACATCCGTTCCATAAAGCACGCGCCTGTGATCGCGCATGTCGTGGAACTCCATGGGAAAGCAATCGGTCGAGGTGCGGACTTCATCCGCGGTGAGGAGCAGCGGAGGGGGATTGCCCAGACCTTTCCACCATTGAAAAATGGGTTCGCATTTACTGAGCTCGGCGGCGGAGAGCTTATCCACCACGCATAAGACATTAATGTCCGAGGTATTTGCTTCCCAGTCCTCCATCGCCGCGGACCCGTAGAGAACCACGGAAACAAGCTGGGCTTTCAGTTGCCCGTTCAGCCGTGTGACGAGGTCAGTTGTTTGTTTTTCCAATGCACTCATCGTGATTTATCACCAGTTGCTGCTTGCTCCGCCGCCGCCAAAGTCCCCTCCTCCAAAGCCGCCGAAACCGCCACCGCCTCCCGAGCCGCCGCCGAAACCGCCGCCGCCTCCCCAGTCACTGCCGCCGCGTCCATGACGCCCGCCCAGCATGTTTCCGAGTATCATGCCGGTGAGGAAGTTGCCCGCGCCGCCACCGCCGTAACGCCCGCCCCCACCTCGTCTCCCGCCCCGGCCAAACAGCAACAGGAGGAAAAAGATACCCAGGATGATCAACGGAAACGGGAACCCGCCGGAAGGGGAAGAGCGATTTCGCGCAACGGGGCTTCTCCCCGGTATCGTGGCCGAGAACGCGACGCCCTTACCTTGTGCAATCTGGCGAGCCATCTGCTCGGCCGCGGTCATCAGCGCGTTTCCGTACTCGCCCGATTGCAGGTCTGGCCTCATGGATCGGAGTGTGCTGCCAGAGAACCCATCCGTCAGATAAGGCTCGATGCCTCGGCCAGTCTCGATGTCGCTCTTCCTGTCTTTAATCGCGAGCAGGAGAATTACACCTTGATTGGTCTTCCGGTCGCCCACGCCCCATTTGCGCGCGATCTCCAGAGCAACATCCCTGATGGGACGATCGTTCAAACTGTCGATTGTTACCAGAGCGAACTGGACACCTAGTTGTTCCTCGACAGCGGCGCAAAAATTTTCCAGTTGTTCTTTGCTGCCCTGATCAACCACGTGTGCAAGATCGCTGACGTAGCCGGTTGGCTTCGGAAGGTTGTTGAGGTCAATCGCAAAAGAACAGAGTGCGCCGGCGAGCGCCAGGCACAAGGCAAGACAGAAGGACTTCGATCTTATCCAGCGCTTGCCCATGAAATCAAAGGGTAACAGGGCGCATCACTTCCGAACGTCTTCAGGCACGAGCCGGTCGAGTTCCCGTATCTGTGGGAACAGAACCGTCCACAACCCGGTAATCAGGATGGTGCCAATGCCTCCAAGTAGTACAGCCGGAACTGTCCCCAACCACTGGGCCGTCAGTCCTGATTCAAACTGCCCCACCTCATTCGAGGCACCAATGAACACCATGTTCACTGCACTGACGCGCCCCCGCATGTCGTCCGGCGTAGACAGCTGAATAATTGTGTGCCGGACGATGACGCTGACCGTGTCTGCCGCGCCCGCACAAAGTAGCGATAAAACTGAGAGCGTCACGTTGTGAGAGACTCCGAACACAATCGTGAAAAGGCCGAAAGCCGCAACACAGATGAACATCGCTGGTCCGGCACGGCGTTGTAGCGGCCGGTGGGCTAACGCAAGGCCCATGAGAACGGCACCGACACCGGGAGCGCTGCGGAGAATTCCTAAACCGATGGCCCCAACGCCGAGAATCTCCCTTGCATACACCGGCAACAGTGCGACGGCGCCGCCGAGCAAGACAGCAAAGAGATCAAGGGACATCGCGCCCAGGATGAGTTTGTTCTTCCATATGTAACGCAAACCTTCGAGCACGACGTAATTGCCCACGACCGTTTCGCGAGCACGTTCAACGTGGGCGATGCGAACGGAATTGAGCAGACCCGACGCGACGATATAGGCGACGCACGAGCTAGCGTATACCGGCACGGGACGTCCTGTGATGCCATACAGGAGCCCGCCTACCATCGGCCCGGCTATGGTCGCGGTCTGGAGGATAGAGGACGACCATGCGATCGCATTTGGAAAATGCTCTTTTGCGACAAGATTCGGGATGATTGATTGGCTTGCCGGAGCGTTGAAGGCTCGAACTGTACCGTTCAGCAGGAGAACGGCATAAATGAGAAACGTGGACCGGAAACCGAAAAGCGTATAGGCCAGCAGCAAGGCCGAACAGAGCGCAAAACAGGCGTAGCAGATCTGGAGAATTTTGGGACGAGGAAAACGGTCGGCTGCATGTCCCGCGACGAGGAACAGGCACATACCCGGAAGAAATTGTGCTAAGCCGGCCAGTCCAAGATCAAGCGGCCGATGGGTAGTCTCATAGATCTGCCATCCCACAGCAACGGACTGCATTTCGGAAGCGATGGTAGTGAGAAATCTCGCCACCATAAATTTCTGGAAATTGGGATAAGAAAAGGCAACACGCGAGGACAGTTCATCGTTCTTATCCTTCATCGAGTCTGCCCAGTGTCCCATGTGGAGGGTCGGGAGTAGGACGAAACAGCTACGTGAACGCCCGCAGGAAGGAGAGTTGGTGGGATACACTTCAGAAGGGCTCATTCGAAAGGCAATTAATGGCTGAACGCGGTTTTGATCGACGAGATTTCTTGAAGCGAACGGGCGGTCTCGGCGCCGGGACTGTGCTCGCCGGCACGGCTTTCGCGCGAGGGACAAACAAGATGAACCCTTCGCGCGTGTTGGGTGCGAATGATCGGATCAACATCGGCGTCATCGGCTGCGGCGGCCGCGGATCGAGTGACGCCGCGACGTTCACGAAGTACGGCACGGAAAACAATAACGCTTGCCAGATTATTGCTGTTGCGGACGTGTACGAGAAGCGGAAGAAGGCTGCCGCTGACAAATACAACGCCAAGGGTTTTATCGACTATCGGGAAGTGCTCGCAATGCCCGATGTGGACGCTGTGATCATCGCCACGCCTGATCACTGGCACACGCGCATCGCATTGGAGGCCATGGATCAGGGTAAGGACGTCTACCTCGAAAAGCCCATGTGCCACACCAACAAGGAAGCGAAGCAACTTATCGACACCGTGCGCGAGACCAAGCGCGTCCTTCAGGTGGGCTCACAAACGACGTCAGCAGATCAATGGTGGAAGGCGAAGAAGGCCATTGCGGACGGCATGATCGGCAAGATGATCATGAGTCAGGGCTCGTATCATCGCAACTCCGCGGAAGGCGAGTGGAATTATCCAATCGACGCGGACGCGGGCCCGGAGGGCAAGGGCGAGAACTACATTGACTGGAAAACCTGGCTGGGGCCCGCTCCCTCGCGGCCGTACGATGCCGACCGATTCTTCCGTTTCCGCAAGTATTGGGACTACTCGGGCGGCATCGCGACCGACCTTTTCTTCCACGTTGTCGCACCGCTGAATATTTGTTGGGACAAGCCGCAGTTCCCGGTGAAAGTAATGGCGTCCGGGGGCAAGTATGTATTCAAAGACGACCGCGAAGTTCCTGATACGTTTCATCTCCTTGCCGAGTACCCGGAAGGGCATTCACTTGTCCTGAGTTCTTCCATGGCGAACAGCCAACATATTCCCGGGCTGATTCGTGGACACGAAGGCACCATCATCATGGTGGAGCACGGTGAATTCGAGCGGCCCACGCCAGACATCGTGGTTCGTCCTGAAAAGATCCGTACGCGCGGCGATAAGGAACGGCACACGTTTGCGGATTACAAGTTCGGCAGCGACGAGATCCGGATCCCGGTCGAACAGAAAGACATGATGCAGGCGCACATCGGCAACTTCCTCGGCTGCATGCGCACGCGCGAGAAGCCGCATCTCGATGTCGAGACGGCTGCACATGCTCAAGTGCTGATCAACCTGGCTGTAGAATCCTACCGCGAAGGGCGCGTGAAGTATTGGGACGAAAAGGCCTGGAAGTCGGTCGATAAACCGGTCAAGGCCTAATCAAAGATTTCGTTGAGCGGAAACTCGAGTTCCGTGCCTTCCAGGCGCAACGTTTTTCCGCTCGCTTCTTCCATACCTGTCTGGCGATAGATCCAGACCTTCTTCTCTTCCGGATCGACGAGCCACACGGCGGGAACGCCAAAGTCCAGGTACTCCTTAATCCGCGAGTTGACTCGGGAGAGCCGGTCGTCGGGCGACAGGATCTCAATGCAGAGGAGAGGTGGCTTCGTGAGGATCTTCTCATCCGGTTTGCCTTTAACGACCGTGACGTCAGGAATCCGAAACCGCGAGGGTCTGGTCTGAACCCGCCACTCAGGCATAGCGGCTATCCCCGTCTCACGAAATCTGCTCATCAGCAAGATAATCAGCTTGGCCTGAATCCAGGAGTGATCCCGTTCACCCAAATTCCGCTCCTCTACAACCCCGTCTACGTAGTCGCAATCCGGACTGTAGGAGGTTCGAAGGTACTCCTCAACGGAAACGAGAGTCGGCGCGCTCGCCATCCCACCAGTATGCAGCAAATTACGGCTGCACGGTCAGTTTGATCCCTAAATCACGCAACTGACGGTCTGAGGCCGGCGAAGGCGCTTCGCACATCAAATCCGTCCCCTTGGCGGTCTTGGGGAAGGGGATCACTTCGCGTATGGACTGCTCTCCCGCCAGGATCATGACCAGGCGATCCAGGCCAAGAGCAATTCCGCCATGCGGGGGCGCGCCGAATTCAAGCGCCTCTAGAAGGAACCCGAAGCGCCGTTTTGCTTCTTCCTCACTGAACCCGAGAGCCGAGAATACCTTGCTCTGCACGTCGCGGCGATGGATACGAATCGAGCCTGATCCGAGCTCGACGCCGTTCAGCACCAGATCGTACGACTTCGCCCGGCAATGGGCGGGGTCGTTCGTCAGCTTCTCGAGATCTTCGTCGTGCACAGACGTGAACGGGTGATGAGCAGCGTTCCAACGGTGCTCCTCTTCGTCCCACTCGAACATGGGAAAGTCGATTACCCAGAGGAACTTCAGCGTCTCGCTAGTGAGCAGTTTGTGACGCTCGTTATAAAGCTGTGCAAGATAAACGCGGAACTGCCCTGCAGCGAGAAGGACAGTCTGCTCAGGCAAAGCGCCTTTCTTCTCCCCAGCCCAGTTGACCAGGAGCAGTAAATCCTCTGCTCCGGGGGAGACCCGCTCGCGCACGCGTGCAATCTGCTCCGGATAGTCGCGTTCCAGGCGTTTCAGATCGTCGAATACGCGAAGGCCGCGTTCCCCTCCTGCAGCTTTCAGCTCGTCGCGCTCTTTCCGGCTTAAGTTGCCGACTTTCGGGATGTGAATGGCAACGACCGGCAATCCTGATTCGGTCAGGAGTGTTCCGGCGAAGATGTCCTCGACGCAATGAAATGGAGGGAGGCGGAGATCCGGTTTATCGCTTCCGTAGCTTCGCATCGCCTCAGCATAAGTAATGCGCGGAATCGTGCGTTCGACGTTCTTGCCCGCAGCTTCGCAGACGCGCCAGATCAGCGGTTCGATGACCTGGAAAATCTGTTCTTCCTGCGGAAATGACATTTCCAGGTCGATCTGGGTGAATTCCGGCTGGCGATCGGCCCGAAGGTCTTCATCCCGAAAACAACGTACGATCTGGAAGTAGCGTTCGTACCCGCTGACCATGAGCAACTGCTTGAAGATCTGGGGCGATTGCGGCAGCGCGTAAAAGTTGCCCGGGTTGACACGGCTAGGAACAAGATAGTCTCGAGCTCCTTCAGGCGTCGAGCGCGTCATGAAGGGCGTTTCGATCTCAAGAAATCCCTGTTCATACAGCGCCTGCCGTATGGCGAAGGTAATCTTCGAGCGCATGATGATGTTGCGCTGCATGCGCGGACGCCTCAGGTCGATGTAGCGGTATTTCAGCCGCGCGTCTTCCTTGACTTCGACCGTATCTTCAATCGGGAAGGGCGGAGTGCGTGACGT
>Ga0308175_100001627_pt1 | contig 15198 bp, 13 predicted proteins | sample PhyCR1_3_FD_203893 | JGI IMG/M metagenome (GOLD analysis project Ga0308175, IMG submission 203893) | Soil microbial communities from UC Gill Tract Community Farm, Albany, California, United States - DLSLS.C.R1 | ecosystem: Environmental > Terrestrial > Soil > Agricultural land | place: USA...
TTTCGCGTGGCTTGGGCGATGATGAGTTCCTCGTCGGTCGGAATGATGCGGACCTTAACGCGGCTGGTCGGGCTTGAAACCACGGGAGCGTTGGAGCCGTTGTTCTGCTCGTCGAGGTTGAGGCCCAAGTAATCGAGTCCGTCACAGATCTGGGCACGCGTCTCGTGTGAGTGCTCGCCGATGCCGCCGGAGAAGACGAGGGTGTCGAGGCCGCCCAGGGCGGCGGCGTAGGCGCCGATGTATTTTTTGCATTGATAGCAGAAAAGGTCGATGGCCTCGGTGGCGCGGGGGTCTGTGTGGCGGCGGGATTGGAGGTCGCGCATGTCCGGGGTGGTGGCGGAGACGCCGAGCAGGCCGCATTGGTGGGAGATGAATTCGTCCAATTCATCGGGTGCGAGTTTTTCGACGCGGGCGAGGTAGACGAGCAGGCCGGGGTCGAGGTCGCCGGGGCGTGTGCCCATGACCAGGCCGGCGGTGGGGGTGAAGGCCATGGTGGTGTCGATCGGTTTGCCGCGGTGGACGGCGGCCATCGAGGCGCCGGAGCCGAGGTGCGCGAGGATGACTTTGCCGTCGGCCTCGACGGGGGCGAGGCGGCGAAGCGCGGACATGAGGTACGTGTAGGACAGGCCGTGGAAGCCGAATCGCCGGACGCCGGCGTCGAGATACTTTCGCGGGACCGGCAGGAGTTGGGCGACCCGCGGCAGATCGCGGAAGAAGGCGGTGTCGAAGCAGGCGACCTGGGGGATCGAGGGGGAGAGGTCGCGGAAGGCTTCGATCAACGCGATCTCGCGCGGGAGGTGGGCGAGGTCGAGGGGTTGGGTGGCGCGGAGTTCGTTTAATAGATCATCGGTGACGAGTTGGTGATCGGTGAGGTGAATGCCGCCGTGGACGACGCGGTGGCCGATGGCGGCCGGCGGCGTCGCCGCGTGGTCGCGCAGCCACGCGATCAGGTGCCGGGCTGCGTCGGCATGAGAGTCAGCTTTGAGGGAGGTGGGGGCGAAGCGCTGGTCGTCCGCAGTCGTGGCGGAGAGGGTGGTGTTGGGTTGGCCGATGCGGTCGATGATGCCGGTGAGGAGGCGCCTCGGGGGATCGGCGGGGGAGAAGAGGGCGAACTTGATGCTGGAGGAGCCGCCATTGACGGTGAGGATGGGCGGGGCGGGGGCCACGAGGGGCGTAGATTAGAGCAAGATTGTTCAGCGGGAAAAAGTGGTGTTCCAATGTTTTCGCATCGGTGCATGAGCCGTACAATGTTCCGAATAAAGGTGCCGCATGCCGGAAATTGCCGATCGGATCGAAGTGGACGCAAAACGTTGTCACGGGAAACCCGTGATCAAAGGAACGCGCGTGATGGTGCGCACGATCCTCGGTGCGCTGGCCGCCGGGGATAGCGCGGAACGAATCGCGCAGGCGTACGACATCAGCGTAGAAGACGTGCGGGGCGCGGTGCGCTTTGCCAACCAACTCGTTGGTGATTGGGACTACCTGCCGGTCCGAGGGTGAACCTTGCGATTTCATCGATGCCTGCCTGCCGCGGGATTTCGCGACCGCGGTCGGCTCTTTTGGTCATCAGGCGGTGGACGTTCGCGACATCGGGATGGGTGGCGCGGACGATCCCGATTAGCCGAACACGCGAAGCGCAATGGCATGGCGCTGCTGACCGAAGACTGGGGCTTTGCTGACATTCGTCGTTATCCGCCGCAGGAATACCATGGCGTCGTCGTTTTCCAGACGCACGACAACGGGGTGGACGAGAAGGTCGCGGCGCTGAGAAATCTAATGATTCGCACGGACGTTGTTGCGGCGCTGCCGGGTCGTTTGGCGATCGTGACGACCACGCGGATTCGATTGCGCCCGCCGCTGTGAGGCGAGGTGTGGGCGTTGCGCATTTTGCCCTTGCTCAGGTCTGTGTTGAGTTTTGGAACTGGAGCCATGGGGAATCGAACCCCGATCTGCGCCTTGCAAAGGCGCCGTCCTCCCGTTGAACCATGGCCCCGGGAATTTAGATTGCATGGTGTACGGGAGAACCCCGCGTTGGACAAATGGCCGGCGGAGTCGCAAATGCGTTGGTTCTATCCGGTCGTGAGGTGGCGGGTGTTTACTATTCTCTCGGTGGTCTCACTGCTGTTATGCCTGGGGACCGCTGCGTTGTGGGCGAGGAGCTACAGCACTTGCGACCGATTGTGTTGGGGGCGGGAAACGGTGACTCGGGACCTCATGTCGTACGAGGGCGAGTTTCAATACACGGTTGCTGACAACCCCGATGAAAAAGGGCTGGGTGGGCGCTGTTGGTACGACGCGCGGGAGTACCCGAGTGACGACCAATGCGCCTGGCGCGAGTACGCGGTAGGCGAGGATGTATCACCGGATCGGGGTGTCCTGGTCGGACTGGACGTCCTTTCCAGCGGCGGGATCGTTCCGAGTGACGATTGCTCCGCACTGGCTCTTGGTGTGGGTGTGCGGCGTTCTGCCTGCGTGTTCACTACCGCTATATGTCGGGCGCGCTTTGTGTAGCCGCCGCTCGCGACGGTATTCGGGGCGCGGGTTTTTGGTAGAAATCGGGGCGAATCGAAGAAGCTCCGCGTTTCGCGCCTAACAAAGCTCGCCGGAGTTGATGGAGCCGACCAGGATCGAACTGGCAACCCCTGCCTTGCAAAGGCAGTGCTCTCCCAATTGAGCTACGGCCCCGGGTCTTGCGACGGGGGAGTATAAGGCGGGAGGAGGGGGTTCGACAAATGCAGGATGAACGGCCGCGGCACGCCTCGTATAATTGCACGAACACCGGGGAGTCACGCACAAACTGCGAGGCGGTATGTGGAACGAAGCGGGAGGTCCGGGGGCCGGGGCGAGTCAAATGGGCTGGGCGGCGGAGCGGGCGGGGCGGATCGATGCGGAGTGGCGGCGGGTGCAGCGGAATTATGCGTATCACCCGTACGTGCAGGTCGTCGCGGGAGCGGGGGAGCCGCCGGGGGAGCTCACGATCCGGTATCGGGTGCGGACGCTGGTGATGGACGGGGGCGGGCGACTGGAGTATGCGGCCGAGTCGCAGGTGCACGTGTGGCTGCCGCCGGGGTTTCCGGGGGAGCCGCCGCTGGTGCGGCCGATCGGGGGTATTTTTCATCCGAATATCACCGCCGACGGCGTGGTCCTGCCGCCGTGGCACCCGGGGATGACTTTGTCGGACGTCGTTCGGCAGGTGGGGGAGATGCTGGCGTTTCGGATGTACGACCCGCATGCGGTGACCAACCCCGTCGCGATGGAGTGGGTGAGCGCGAACCATTACCTGCTGCCGACCGATGCGGGGGCGAGCTTCGCGATCGACGCGTCCGGCGAGCCGCTGGCGCGGATCAAACGTTTGGGGGGTCAGACGCTGGACCAGATCCAGCAGCGCATGGGGGAGATGTGCGACTGGCTGCGGGAGAACGGCGGGGCCGGCGCGGTGGCGGAGGTGGCGGAGTTTTCGCGGCAGATGCGCGTGACGCTGTCGCTGTTCCTTGCACCGGACGTGCCGCGGGAGCTGCGGGTTCGGGCGGAGGAGTTGGACGAGTGGGCGCGGGGGTTGCCTGGGACGCTGGGGACGTGGGAGCAGCTGCGCGTGCGGCACGTGGCGATCCGCGAGGCGGTCGAGGCGCGGGAAGCACTGGTGGCCACGCGCGAATTGCTGGAGGGGAGGATCGGCGAGTTGGAGCGGCTGGTGACGGCGGAGCCGGCGGCGGGGTTGGAGGGGATGCTGGGACAGTTGCCGCCGGTCGAGGTAATCCGGCCGATGGCGGCCGAGATTCGGGAGCTGGCGGAGCGGGGGAAGGGGCAGGTGGCGGAGTTGCGGGAGGCGGTGGGGGAGCTCGACGGGATGACGCCGGTCACGATGGCGGACCCGGGCGTGGGGCTGTTCGGCGCCGTCATGAAAGATGAGGCCGGGCGGGCGGCGGCGGGAGTGGCGCAGGCCAAAGACGCGGGCGCGGCGGAACTGGCGGCGGCGGAGGCGCTGTTGGTCCGCGGCGCGGACGAGGCGGCGGCGTTGGCGCGCGTGGTGGATTGGCGCGAGTACCGCGAGTACGCCGAGCGGGCCACGGAGCTGGAGAAGCAGATCATCGAGTGGGGGGCGGCAGCGATTCAGGCGTATTTTGTGGAGAACGACGCGGGCCGGTTCGGGCCGTTCGAGTTCGAGCAGGCGCTGGACCTGGGCGGCATGCCGGTGGCGGTGCGGAGCCTGGGGGCCGCGGCGATGGAGGTCGTGGACGTGGGCAGCGCCGAAGTGCTCGGCAGCGGCGACGCCGGCGAAGTGCGCGTGCAACTCGGCGGCGGGGGCGCGGCGGTCGAGATGTTGTTCCGATTGACCGGGCGCTGCGACGAGCTGGCGCTGCGGCTGGACGAGCTCGGGCGCGAGGTGGGGGAGCGGCTGCGGCGTGTGGTCGGGCCGGGCCTCGCCGGCAAGTCGTCGTGGGGGAAGTTTTCAGAAGCGATGGGAAAGCCGCAGATTCAGCAGGAACTGATCGCGCGGCACAGGCGGACGATGGCGCGGTGGGGGAAGGTCATCGAGGACCTGATGGCGCTGGGAAAGTTCAAGGAGCGGGTGGCGACGTATTACCTGCTGGGGTGGCTGGGCGAGGCGGCGCCGCGGTTCGCGGGGGAGGTGAAGCGGGCCAAGGCCGAGCGCGATGCCGCGACGGACAAGGTGGCCGCGATCGTGGCGGCGTCGGGGCGGGAGCGCGGGACGGGGCGGCTGATCGTGCCGGAGAAGTTCGCGCAGGAGTACCCGCAGCGCCTCGAGGCGCGCGAGGACGCGAACGCGCGGGTGGCGTATTTCGAGCTGCTGCTGGACGTGCTGGCGGGACAGGTGCGCCGCCGGCTGGGGACGGCGAAACTGTTGGGATCGGCCGTGGTGCCCGAGCTGGCGGTGATTCCCTGCGTGGGAGAGGAGATGATCGCCTTGGCGGCGCACGTGACCGCCGGCAAGCTCCTGGAAATGATCAATGCGCTGGAGGCAGTGCTGGGGGCGGGGCTACGGCCGGACGGCGGTTTGGTGGACGAGGACGTCCTGGAGAAAGGCGCGATTGTCGGCGCGGAGGAGCCGGCGGCAGAGGACACGCCGAACGAGGAGGACGTGCGGGTGGATTGGATGGGCGAAGGGGCGTAGCGCAGCCCGCCGGGGGTCAGTGCGATTTCTGCTTGCGGCGCTGCTGCTGCTGCGGCTGCTGCTGGGACTCGGTCTTTGACGTGCGGGCGGTGGAATGCGACTGGTTGGACTGGTTCGCCTGGGGTTGTTGCACGTCGGGCAGGCTCGGGGCCGCGGGGCCGTCGGGGAAGAGCGTCGGCCACGCGTGGACCAGGTCCTCCTGCTGCGGGCGGGGCAGGAGCTTGAGCAGTTCGGCGGTGGTGGCAGACTGGTAATCGGCGAGCCAGGACGCGTTGCGCGTTTCGCCCGCGTCGCGCGTGCGGCGGGCGCTTTCGGCGTGCAGGCCGTTGGCCTTGTCGGAAAGGAATGACGACGCGGTGTTCATGCTGGGGGGCAAGTGCATCTCGCCAACGGCGTCGTGGAGCAGGGCGAGAAAGAGGCGGGCCTGCTGGTCGGGCGCGGCGGCGGCGTCCTGCCGGTAGGAGGCTAGATTGCCGCCGCCGGACTGCTGGATCTGTCGGCGTTGCTTGTTGATCAGCTCCGGGGCGGTCCGGAGGAACTGCTCGCGCGAGACGTCGCCGGATGCGAGCCGGGCGCGCAAGGCGTGGACGTCGTGAAACGCGGGGGCGTCGGTAGGGTTGGACGATGCCGTGAACGCGAGGCGCGTTTCCTCGGCGAGGTGCCGGAGGACGGCCGGGTCGATCGGCGTGGCGGAGTTGCGCTCGGCGTTGATCTGGTAGCCGGGCTGGAGCGGGGCGGCGGTGAGCCGGGAGGCGCAAATCGCCGTCAGGACCAGGGCGGCAACGCAATGGCGCGGGCGGGGTGTGACAACGTGCGGCATTTTTTCCTCCTCCGGGATCAAGTGAACGTGGCACGTCAGTATATTTCCTGGCGGGAATTTGTGAAAGGTACCTTGGGTCCTTGGCGCACAAAATTTTTCGCCGGAGTCCTCGCGGATAGCATGTGCGGCATGGCACGGGAAAGCGCTGGGCTCTTGATGTACCGCCGGCGCGGCGGGGTGATCGAACTGCTGCTGGTGCACCCGGGGGGGCCGTTCTGGAAGAACAAGGACGCGGGGGCGTGGACGATTCCCAAAGGGGAAGTGGGGCCGGGCGAAGATTTGCTGGCCGCGGCGAAGCGGGAGTTTGAGGAAGAACTTGGCGCGGCACCGGCGGGAGAGTTCGTGCCGCTGGGCAGCGTGAAACAGAAGGGAGGAAAGGTGGTGCACGCGTGGGCGGTGGAGGGGGAGTTGGACGTGGCGGCGGTGAAGAGCAACACGTTCGAGATGGAGTGGCCGCCGCGCTCGGGGAAGCGGCAGGCATTCCCGGAGGTGGATCGGGCGGCGTGGTTTGATCTTGCGACGACGCGGGGGAAGATCAATGCGGGGCAGGCGCCGTTGATCGACGCACTGAAGCGCGAGGCGGGGCGGGTTTGACAGAGGGGCGGGGGTGCATAGAGTGTCGCGCTTTCTCGTGGGGCGTGAGTTTTTACGGACGCGCGTATGAGGACGAGCCTGGAGTGGCTTGGCGAGTTTCTGCCGGGGGAGCCGATTCATGCGCAGGTGGCGGCGGAGGCGCTGACGCACGGAGGCTTGCCCGTCGAGGTGATCGAGCGATTCGGCGATGACACGGTCATCGACGTGGAGGTGACGAGCAACCGGAGCGATTGCCTGTCGCACGCGGGCGTGGCGCGGGAGGTGGCGGCGCTGGTGGGGCGCGAGTTTCGCGGGGTGAAGATACTACCCGCCGAAGCGGGCGGGCCGCCGGCGTCCGATGCGACTTCGGTGTGCATCGAGGCGCCCGCGTTGTGTCCGCACTACACGGCGCGGGTGATCAAAGGGGTCAAGGTGGTGCCCAGCCCGGCGTGGATGGTGCGGCGGCTGGAGGCGGTGGGCTTGCGGTCGATCAACAACGTCGCGGACGTTACGAATTACGTGATGTTCGAGATGGGCCAGCCGCTGCACGCGTTCGATTTTGATCGGTTGGGGGGGCGGCGGATCGTGGTGCGCGAGGCGCGGCCGGGGGAGAAACTGGTGAGCATCGACGGCCACGAGCGCGTCCTGGAGCCGGGGATGCTGGTGATCGCCGACGCCGAGCGGCCGGTGGCGCTGGCCGGCGTGATGGGCGGCAGGGACAGCGAAGTCTCGGGCTCGACCGTGAACGTGCTGCTGGAGTCGGCGCGGTTCGATCCGCTGTCGGTGCGGCGAACGGCCAGGGCGCTGGCGATGCGCAGCGACAGCTCGTACCGCTTCGAGCGCGGGATTGATCCGACCCTTCCGGATCGGGCCAGCCTGCGGGCGGCGCAGTTGATCGTGCAGACCGCGGGGGGGCAGTTGCTCGCCGGCGTGGCGGAGGCGGGGTGCGAGGAATGGACGCCGAAGACGTTGACGCTTCGGCTGGAGAAGCTGCGGCGGGTGCTGGGGATCGATGTGTCGGCCGATGAGGCGGTCGCGGCGCTGCGGCGGTTGCAACTCCAGCCGGTGCTCGCCGGCGACGGGATCCAGGTGACGGTTCCGAGCTGGCGGTTGGATTTGAACATTGAGGTGGACCTGGTGGAGGAGGTGGCCCGGGTTTTGGGGTACGCGCGGGTTCCGGTGAGGGAGGAGATTTCGATCCGGGTGGTGCCGCCGGAGCCTTGGTTGAAGACGCAGGGGACCATCCGGGAGACGCTGGTCGCCGCGGGGTATTTTGAGGCGATTACGTTCAGCTTCGTGACCGATCTGCTTGCGGGGGATTTTGTGCCTGGTGAGGCCGGCGCCGCGCTACCCCGCGCCAACCCGGCCGTGAGGAAGGCCGATGCGAGCCTTCGACCCAGCATTCTGCCGGGGCTGCTCGAAGGCGTGCGACGCAACGAGAACGCGGGGACGGCGGCGGCGAAGCTGTTCGAAATCGGCAGCGTCTTCTGGAACGACGCCGCCGGGCGGGTGGCGGAGCGGCGGCAGTTGGGGCTCGTTGGAAGTTGCGACGTGAGGGAGGTGCGCGGGGCCGTGGAGGCGGTCCTGAGGAAATTGGATCGGCAGAAGTCCGTGAGCGTGTCGCCGGACGCGCGGGCGGGGTTCGGGCGCGGGGCGTGCGGCAGGATCGAGTGGAGCGGGCAGACGGTCGGCTACCTCGGCGTGATCGAGAAGTCCGTGGCGGAGAAGTTGTCGCTGCGGGACCCCCCGGCGGCGGCGGAGTTGGACCTGAGCATGCTCTTGGCCGGGGCGCAGCACGTGCCGCAGCTCTCGGCGTTGCCGAAGTTCCCGGCCGTCGAGCGCGACCTGTCGCTGGTGGTGAAGGAGGGCGCGCGCTACGACCAGATCGAGCGGGCGATCCGCGGGGTGGGAGCGGCGGATCTGGAAGACGTGGTTTACAAGATGACCTATCGCGGCAAGCCGCTGGACAAGGGGGTCAAGAGCGTGACCGTGACGCTGGTGTTCCGGTCGGAGGAGGGAACGCTGACGGGGGACCGCGTGGATGAAGAGGTAAAGCGGATCGTCGCGGCGGCGGGGTCCGCGGTGGGGGCGGTGCTCCGGGTTTGAGGCGGCGCGCAAAAAGAAGCCGCGGGCTTTCGCCCGCGGCTATGAACCATTGCAATTCCAGTTTAATCGGTGCTGCCGGCGGGCTTGGTCGGGGTTTGGCCAACCTTGGCGGCCGTGAGCTCGGGGTACATGAAGCCGGTCACCCTGTACGCGTCGTCGTTGGCACCGGCGGCCTTTTCCATCGTCATCATGAACTGGTGTTTCGTTTGGCCGAACGTGGCGATCCCGCTGGCGAACGCCTGCGTCTTGCCGTTCTGTGTATTCTTGATCGCGATCGGCGTGGTTACGTCGCTGACGGCGCCCCACGGCTTGCTTTCCTTGATGAGCGTGTCGATCTCGTCGGACGTGATGTTGGGGGCGCACTTGGCCTTGACGGCGGCGGCGTTGCCGGAGGCGACGGTCTTGACGAAGGCGGCGGCATAGTTGCGCTCGCCCTGGGTGGCGTGGAAGAGGGCGAAAATGCTGCCGCCGAAGGCAGTCCAGGCGACGATGGAGATCAGGCCGAGGATGATGCCGACGATCGACAGGGCCTTGCCGCTCTGGATGCGCGGGTCGTTGGATTTTTTGATGCCGACGATACCGAGGATGACGGCGAGGAATCCGGTGATCCAGGGAATGCAGCCGAGGATCCCGAGGATGAGGCTGGCAATGGCGGCGCCGTTGGTGGTACGCGGGCCGACGGTGCCGGGGCCGGCATAGCCCGGTGGGGGGTAAGGCGGCTGGCCGGGGGGAGGCATCTGGGACGGGGGGTATTGGGACATGGTTGATCTCCGTCTGTATGTAGTTTACCGATGACCCGCTTGCATCGCGGCTGGAATTGAACGGGATGCGGCGGGGAAATGCAAGTTACATTACGCGACGGCGCGCGCGTACATGCGTTGCGCCAGGAAGCCCATCACCAGCCCGAAGATCAGGTGGGCGGCGAGCGTCGCGACGATGAACGCGGTCCCGAGGTGGATCTTGAACAAGGCGGGATAGGGCGTGAAGAGCATCCCCAGCTCGAGTCCGACGGCGAAGACCGCGCCCCACAGCCAGTGGTGGCGGGTGGGATTGCCGACGAGGGCGAGGTACATGACGCCGAAGGTCAGGCCATTGGAGAAGTGATAGGCCCAACCGATGAGCTGGGCGGCCAGGGAGTAGCGCTCCTGTTCCATCGGCTGCCCGAGAATCATCGCGCCAAAACGGGGAAAAACCTTGAACAGCGGCAGCGGCGGTACGACCGAGGCGATGCCGAGGGGTTTGGCGAACACGAAGGGGAGGCGGAAGATGTCATACGCGAAAGCGGCGGCGAGCCCGGCGACCGATCCGATGACAACGGCGCGAAACAGCCGGCCGTCGGATTGCCAATAGTCCCACACGGCCCAGGCGCCCATGACCGCCATGCCCGGCAGCAGGAGGTAGAGCGTCATCGGCCGCATCGAGGCGGGGAAGTAGAACTCGGACAGGAGGCAGGCGATCGAGGTGGCGGCCAACGCGAACGTGAGCCACCGGCCGGCGGCGTTCCAGGCGTACCAGGGGAGTTGGGCGGTGTGTTGGGACATCAGGGACCGAGGATAGAAGATAGAGGATAGAGGATCGCGACGGAAGGTTGGACGTAAGCTGGGGGGCGAAGTTTCGATGGCGGTCAGGTCATTGATACGAACTTCGATTTGATCTGCTGGCGGACGTAGCTTTTGGTGATGTCCACCGCGGCGGCTGAGCCCGCCTCTTCGTGCTCGAATTTGCCATGGGTGGCGAGCCATTGCTGGCCGCGGGCGAAAAAGGCGTCGAAGTCGCCCGGCGGCATCTGGCCGGCGAAGTAGGTGTCGCGGCGGAGCGGAATCAGGCGGCAGAGGGGCTCGCTCTTCTTAATCGTGATGCGCCGCTGGGTCGGATCGAGCTCGATGACGCAGTGCCAGGGGTAGCTGGCGGGGTACCAGTCGGTATCGATCAGGGCTGACTTGGCCCTCCACGGCCGGCGGAGGTTGGGCACGTCCGTCATGAGCAGCAGCTCGTTCGGATCGGTGCGAAGGAACAGGTAGCTGCTGATTTTCACCTGGTTGCGGATCAGGGCGTACACGTTGTCGGTGATGACGTGGGGGAGCTTCTGGCCCTTCTGCCAGAACCAGGCGTATTGCTGCGTCAGTGGGGCGCCTTCGGATTCTTCGGAGCCGGCGTAGTTGAAATCCGATTCGATCACCGTGTCCGGCGTGGCGCGCCAGTCGCCGTTGCGCTTGCGCGTGAAGGTAACCGTGAAATTGGCCAGCAGATCGAAGCCGAAGGAATTCGCCGCTCGAATGGGAGGGCACTCTTCCGGCCAGCCTCGGCCGCGGCCGGGCTTGTGGTACACCTCACGCGCCGGCTGCGGGGGAAACAGGTCCTGGCGAAAGGGGAAGTAGTGGAGCATCGCTGGGGAACTGTGGCAGGGCGATTGATTCTTGACAAGGGGCGCGATCCGGGGGAGGGTGGCGTCACAACACGTCTGGACGAACGAGGGTCAATTCAGCATTGGGAGGCACGTCATGGGGACGGCGGAGCAAGCGGCAATCACGTGCAATTCGTGCGGCAAGAAGTACGCCTGGAAGGCGGAACTCCGGGGCAAGACCGTCCGCTGCAAGTGCGGGCAGATGATCCTCATCCCCGCGCCGGCGGCGGAGGAGGATCTCTACGACCTCGCCCCCGAACCAAAGGCTCCCGCACAGGCGCCGGCCGTCGGACTGGCGGCGGCGAAGCTGCACGAGGACCCGCAGGAGATCCTCAAACGCCTCGGCCGCGTGCCGGGGAAGATCTCCAAGGTCCACGAGGAGGCGACGAAGGAGGCCCGCCACGAGGAGGAAGCGCTGCTGCGCGGCTCGCCGCTGCGTGACATCCTCGCGCCGGTGGTGCTGATCGCGCTCGGAATGGTGCTCAGCTACGTGGACGTGATGGGCCAACCGGAGGGCAAGGCGCCCACGACTGCGCTGGCGGCGACGCCGGTGGTGGCGCTGCGGTTGGCGCTGAGCGTGGGGCTGATGCTCGCCGGGGTTTTCATGGCGACCAGCGCGGCCGACGTGTGCCTCGTTGGGTCGTTTCAGAAATCAATTCTCAAGCTGATCGGGGTGGCGGTGGGGCCGGCGGCGCTCTACGGCATCTGCACGCACGCCTTCGGGGAGCAGGCCGGGCCGGCGGTGGGGGCGTTTGCGAGCCTGGCGGCGTACTGGGTGCTGTTCTTCTTCCTCATGCGCTGCGACGCGAAGGATTCGAGCATCCTCGTGCTCATCACGTGGATCCTGGTGGCGGCGGCGAATTATGTCGCCTACAAGGCCGAGGGCGCGGCGCGGGGCTCGTGGATTTGAAATGCGTCGCGCGCGGCGGCGGCCCGGGGCGGCCCACGGTTGACGCGGCGGCGCGCATCTGCATATTGTTCGCGACTTCCTAGGCGGAACAGTCGTGCAGTGCGCATCTGGGGCCCCGTCGTCTAGAGGCCTAGGACACGGCCCTTTCAAGGCCGCGACACGGGTTCGAATCCCGTCGGGGTCACTTGCCCGAGACCGACGTTGCATGATGCGAAATCGCCCGGCTATTCCGGGCGATTTTGCTTTTGGGCCAAAGGGGGCGGGGCCATGGGTGGCAATAAAACGGCCGCCGTCATCGGGGATGACGGCGGCCGTGCCTTGGGTGCCTCGATGCTTGGGGGCATGCCGGCCCGGGCGTGTCGGTGTGGGATGGAGACAGGACGCGCCGACGGGCCTATCGAGGCGGGAAAAAACCGATGTCAGACCTCCTGATCGCGGCGGCAGGGGTCTCGGCCAAACGCGCCGAGCCCCAGTCGCTGCACCGCCGCTCTGATTGTTTCGTTCATCAGCCTTGCCCAGGCATCATTCCACGGCTGCTGGCAAATTCCTATCAGTGGCTGTCCCCTATTGCGCGTAGGGGTTTCACCTATGGGGGCCTGGGCGCAAAAGAAAGCGAGGGCCGTGGGGCCCTCGCGTGGATTCGATGGGGATTTGGGCGAAGTTTAGCGTCGGACCCGGCGGTAAGCGCCCATGAGCCCGAGGCCGAGCATCGTCGTCAGGCCGCTCCAGGCGGCGGCGGGGGTGGGGATGACGTTGCTGACGGGCGCTTCCTTGAAGGTGAAGGACTGCGTCCCGGTGGCGCTGGGGTTGGCGCTGATCCAGAGTGCGCCGCTGGCCAGGCCGGGGGTCCAGACGTTGGGTCCGGCGGTGCTCGGCGGGCCGCTGGGGACACTGCCGCCGGAGTCGATGTCGAGCTGGCGGGGGACGCCGTCGCCGAAGCCGCCGTCGCTGAAGGTGCCGGCGGTGAACGGGGTGATGGAGAAGCCGCCGGCGCCGCCGATGTTCGTATTGGCGACGTTGAACTGCGGGACCGAAGACGGGGGCGTGAGGGCGCCGAGGATGGTGAAGCGGAAGCCGCTCCACGCCGAGCCGGAGGCGTTCGCCACGGTCTCGTTGTCGATGACGATGGACGGCACCGCGTTGGGGCTGGTCTGCTGGAACGCGATGGGAATGGGGGTGTTATTCCTGAAGGTCGCGGTCTTAGTGATTACGACGGTGTTCGCCGTCTCGGAGGTGACGGCGAGGCTCAGGTCCGGGTCAAGGGAAGAATCCCACGAGGCGGTCCAGCCGGAAGTGCCGAGCGTGATGACGCCGGCCGACGCCGTGCCCGCGCCCAGCGCGAGGACGGCGATGGCCGCCGCCGGTGCCGCCTTACGGGCGGCCCGAGTCACCCAACCTGCGAACAAAGACAAGGTCATATCTAGCCTCCTTATGCTCTCCGCGGGCGTGTCGCGGGCCGGCGGGTCAGGCCGTCCCGGGAAAGCCCGGCGGGTGATTGTCCCTGCGACACACAGCGTCGTGCTGAAGGCACCGGCGACGCAGGGGCGAAGTTCGTCACTTATCTAACGGATCGGCGGACGGGTGAAAAGCCACAAAATCACAAATCGAACTTTCAACCCAACTTCAACCCCGTGATTGTGGCCCGGGTTTCCGCAGAGCCCCGTGAGCTACTCCGTGCGGGAACCCGCGGCTCCGTCTCGCCGCTTCGAACCCACTGGGAAACAGTTTTTCTGGACCGTTTCGGTTTTCCCCTTTCTCCGGCACCCACGCCGGTATGACGTAATCTCTGGCGGCGCCCGGCCGAAGTGAGCGCCACGGTCAGGCAGGATCTTAACATCGGTCAGATTGGCGTGCCAACGCCTCTTTTTCGGGTGCGGCAAAATTACGTAATTGGCGTCCGTGCAAGATCATGCGGAGCGGTGTCACCGCGTGCGGCAATTTCGCTTTATGGACGAACGGCGGGCCGGTAACATTCCACCGATTGCGGGGGGCGCGGGTACGAGGGAACACGGGCGACTCGGCCGCGTCCAACCGCCGAAGCACGTCAACCGGGGTACGGCCATGGTGCGATCGAAATCGGGCGGAGTGTTGTGTTTTGTTGCCGCGGCGGCTCTGGCAGCGCTGTCGGTGTTGTGGCCGACGCGCGACGATTCGGCCAGCGCGGCCAACCCGCGGCCGGCGGCGCGGGCGAGCCGCACCCGCAGCGCCCCGACGATGAAGAGCGGGATGGAGGCGCCGGATTTTCCGCCGGGGATCTTCATCCCCGGCGGGCGGTATGGCCTGTCGGACTTCAAGGGAAAGGCGCTGGTCCTGTTCTTCTTCGACAACGACTACCTGCACGACGACGCGGCTTTCGCGCGGTGGAACGACATGGTGCGGGAGATGGGGAACAAGCCGGTGAAGTTCATCGCGGTGGGGGTGTCGCACCTGGCGCGGGAGGCGGCGGCGTACGCGCGGACGGTGAATCTCCAGTCGCCGTTGTTCGTGGATACGTTCCAGGCGATGTCGTCGCGGTACGGGGAGGGTGATGCCGAGGCGCACTGGGTCTGGAGCTTCCGCATCGTCGGCCCGGACGGGAAGGTGGTTCGGAGCAGTTCCGAGCTGACGGCCGACGAAGTGGAGAAGGCGATCGAAGGCATTGGGTGGAAGTACAAAGATAGCGGGTACGACCCGAGGCTGAACCCGGCGATCGAGCTGCTGGAATGGAACCAGTGGGAGGCGGGGATGGGCAAGCTGCGGCCGATGCTCAAGACGTATCCGAAGGCGACGGCCGAATCCGCCCGCAAGCTGTACGAGGAGGTGAAGAAGGAGGGGGCGCAGTGGAAGAGCGACGCGGAAGCGGCGCTGGAGAGCAATCCCGTGGCGGCGTACGACCTTTACGCGCGGGTGGCCAACTGCTTCGCCGGCGACGATTTGGCCAAGGGCGTCGAGCAGCCGCTGAAGCAGCTGAAGGGGACCAAGGCGGTGAAGGACGAGCTGACGGCGCGGGGGCTGTGGGAGCAGTTGTCGGTGGCGGTGGGGCGGGCGTCGATCAGCGACCGGCTGCGGCTGGCGGGGGCGGCGGAGGGGATCGCGGCACGGTGTCCGAACACGCCGACGGGGGAGCGGGCGGTCATTTTTGCCAAGCACTTGCGGGAGATGAATGGGCCGGTGCGGGTGGGGGATTGAGGGAGCGGTCGGAGCTTGGAGCGCGGTGGGTTCGTTTTGCGCATTTTGCGTGCGTTGGGTGGTTCGGCGGGGACATTCGGGGA
>Ga0308175_100001628_pt1 | contig 15196 bp, 12 predicted proteins | sample PhyCR1_3_FD_203893 | JGI IMG/M metagenome (GOLD analysis project Ga0308175, IMG submission 203893) | Soil microbial communities from UC Gill Tract Community Farm, Albany, California, United States - DLSLS.C.R1 | ecosystem: Environmental > Terrestrial > Soil > Agricultural land | place: USA...
ATGAAGGCCGGGTCGAAACCGGCGCCCTTGACGGGCTCGCCCTTCAGGGGCTGGCTGCTCGATCCTATGCGCTGGTCCACGGCGGCAGTATGGACGACATTCCTGTGCCGGAACCAGTCCGCTCACCCTTCACGTCGGTTCACACAGGTCACACTTACACAAACAGGCTCACCACCCCGGCCACCGCGAACCCCGCGACCGACAGCACCGATTCCAGCACCGTCCAGGTGCGCAGCGTGTCCCGCTCGGTGATGCCGAAGTACTTGGCGACCATCCAGAAGCCGCCGTCGTTGACGTGCGAGGCGAAGATGGAACCGGCCGACACGGCCATGATGACGAGGGCGACGAAGGCCTGGGAGTGGTGGCCCTCGGTCAGCAGCGGGGCCACGATGCCGGCCGTGGTGACGATGGCGACCGTGGCCGAGCCCTGGGCCACCCGCAGCACCACCGAGATCAGGTACGACAGCACGATCACCGGCAGGCCCACGCCGTTGAAGGTGTCCGACAGCGCCTGTGCCACCCCGCTCGCCTTGAGGACCGCGCCGAAGACCCCGCCCGCGCCGACCACCAGCAGGATGTTGCCGACCGGCTTGAGCGAGGAAGTGGACACCCTCTCCAGGGACTTGCGGGACCAGCCGCGCCGGAAGCCGAGCAGGTAGTAGGCGAGCAGCAGGGCGAGGGTGAGGGCGACGAAGGGGCTGCCGACGAACTCCAGCACCGAGCGGCCCGCGGAGGGGTCGAGGGCGATGGAGGAGAAGGTGGCGGCGAGGATCAGCACCAGCGGCGTACCGATGATGGCGAGGACCGTGCCGAGCGGCACCGGCTGCTCCTGCGGCGGCACGCCCTGCGCGCGCTGCTCGGCGAGGACCGCCTGCCGGGCCTCCTCGGCGGCCTCGACCATGTCCTGCGGTACGGCGACGAAGACGCGCCTGCCGATCCAGGCGGAGTACGCCCAGGCGGCCAGGACGGCGGGGATGCCGCAGACGACGCCCATGAGGACGACCCAGCCGAGCTGGACGTGCAGCAGCCCGGCGGCGGCCACCGGGCCGGGGTGCGGCGGCAGGAACGCGTGCGTCATGGACAGGCCGGCGAGCAGCGGCAGACAGTACAGGAGGATCGACCTTCCGCTGCGCTTGGCGGCCGCGTAGACGATCGGGGCGAGCACGAAGATGCCGACGTCGAAGAAGACCGGGATGCCGAAGATCAGGCCGGTCAGGCCCATCGCGAGGGGCGCCCGGCGTTCGCCGAACAGGTGCAGCAGGCGGGACGCCAGTACCTCGGCGCCGCCGCTGACCTCGAGGATCGCGCCCAGCATCGTGCCGAGCCCGATGATGATCGCGACATGGCCGAGGATGCCGCCCATGCCGGACTCGATGGTGGAGACGGCGTCGGAGCGCTGGACGGTGCCGAAGAGTTCGGTGACCGAGAGGCCGGCGAGCAGGCCGACGGTTATGGAGACGGCGAGGAGCGCGACGAACGGCTGCAGCCGGACCTTGATGATCAGGAAGAGCAGCAGGGCTATGCCGATGGCGGCGACGGTGAGGAGCCCGGCGGTGCCGTCGACGAGGAGGAGCAGGCCTCCGGTGTGGGGTGGGGCGGCGGGCGCTGGAGCGGTTGCGGCGAGTGAATGGGACATTAGGGGGTCCTCTTCGTAAATGCATACTGCTTTCGGGCAGGGGGGATCGCGGCACGGCGCCGCGAGTGCGATGCCGTGCCGTGTGCCGTGCGTGTGCTGGTGGTGCGGAGGGGGGTGGCGCGAAGGGGGGTGGCGCGAAGGTGGGCGGTGCCCGAGCCGTCGTCAGCTCAGGACAGCGAGGGCGTCGATCTCGATGAGGAGGCCGGGCGGCAGGCCGACGTAGACCGTGGTCCGGGCGGCGGGCGGCTGGGTGAGTCCCTGCTCGCCGAAGTAGGTGTTGTAGATGTCGTTCATCTCGGCGAAGTGGTCCACGTCGGTGAGGTAGACGCGGATCATCATCACGTCGTCCCAGCTCGCGCCGCCCTCCTCGAGGATGGCCTTGACGTTGGCGAGGGTCTGGAGGGTCTGCTCGCGCAGCGTCGGACCGGCGGGCGTGGGGGGCTTGCCGTCCTCGGCGGGCAGGAAGCCGACCTGGCCGGCGACCTGGAGGATGTTGCCCTTCCGTACCCCGTGGGAGAACCTCGCGGGCGGGGTGGTGTGGGTCTTCGGGGTGAGCGCGATCTTGTCGGTCATACGGGGGTGCCCTTCACTGGCGTTCTTCCGGAGTACTCGCCGCTGATCGCGTCCGCGGTACGGCGCACCTGCGGGAGCAGGGTGAGGAGTTCCTCGGCGGTGACGACGACGTTCGGCGCGGACACCGACATGGCGGCGACGACCCGGCCGTCGGCGCCGCGGACGGGGGCCGCGACGCAGTTGATGGACTCCTCGTGGCCACCGAGGTCGGTGGCCCAGCCCTGTTCGCGCACCTGCTCCAACTCCCGCAGGAACGCGGCGGCGTTGGGGGTGGAACGGGGTGTGTACAGGGGGTAGTCGAGCTGGTCCGCGAGAGCGCGGCGCTCGGGTTCGGGGAGGTCGGCGAGGAGGAGTTTCGCCACGGCCGCCACGGTGATGGCCACGGGCTTGCCGATGCGCGAGTACATCCGGACCGGGTAGCGGCTCTCCACCTTGTCGATGTAGAGCACCTCGTTCTCCTCGTGGACGGCGAGGTGCACGGTGTGGCCGCAGGCCTCGTTGAGCCGGACGAGGTGGGGATGGGCGATCTCGCGGATGTCGAGGTTCTCCATCGCCTCCTGGGCGAGGGCGAAGAGGCGCGCGCCGAGCCGGTAGCGCTGGTCGGACTGGCGGTAGACCAGGCCGTGCTCGTGCAGGGTGCGCAGGAGGCGGAGCGCGGTCGATTTGTGCACGCCGAGGCGGTCGGCGACCTGGCCGAGGTCGGCGGGGCCCTCGGCGAGCAGCGGCAGGATGCTGAGGGCGCGGTCGACGGTCTGACTCATGGGGTGTTCGCCTCCTCCGGGGCCCGGTCGGCCTGTGTCCAGCCGGGGCCGAGTCGAAGTCTCCCCCATGCCTCGTCGTCCAGGGCGGCCAGGCGGTCGGCGTGGTCGCGGGTGGGTGGGGCGGCTAGGTCGGCGGGGGTGGTGAGGGCGGCCGCGGCCGCGAGGTGGCCGTGCCGGAGTCGTCGCTCCAGCGGCAGACCGCGGAGGGTGGCGGAGAGGAAGCCGGCGGCGAAGGCGTCGCCGGCGCCGATGGGGGCGACGACGTCCACGTGCGGGGCCGGTTCAAAGGTGAGCGGGGTGGTGGTCGGCCGGGGGCCCGTCGCGTGGCCCGGCGCCGACGGGTTGTCGCCCGCGCCTGCCCCAGCGGCACGACTACCCGCGGCTGCGCGGAGGGGCTGGGCGCCTTCGTCGTTCACGCGCCGGGAGAACGTCGACTCGGATGCGCCCGCGAACGCCGTCGCGCCCTTGGCCGCCTGCTTGACGATCAGCAGGGACGGCTCGGCGAGCAGGGCGCGGATCGCGGTCGGGCCGCCCGTGACGCCCCAGGTGTGTTCCGCCTCGTCCTCTCCCACGAACACGATGTCGGCGACCCGGGCCAGCTCCAGCAGTACCTCGGCTCCGTCGGTGCCGGTCCACAGGCCCGGGCGGTGGTTCACGTCGAAGGAGAGCAGGGGGCGCCCGGCGGTGGGCCGCGACAGGTGCCGTACGAGGTCCAGGCACTGCGCGGACAGCGCCGCCGTGATGCCCGAGAGGTGGAGTACGCGGCCCGCGCGGGCCGCCGTCAGGTCCGTGTTGGTCACGGACATCGCGGAGGCCGCCGAGCCGGCCCGGTAGTACGCCACCTCGTGGGCGGCGGTGGCCCGGTCGGCCGCCGTGCGGAAGTAGACGCCCGTGGGACGGGCCGGGTCGGTGCGGACGGCGCCGACGTCGACGCCGTATCCGGCGATCCGCTCCACCAGGTGGTCCCCGAAGCCGTCCGCGCCCACCCTGCTCACCCACCGCGTGGAGTGACCGAGGGCGGCCAGTACGCAGGCCACGTTGGACTCCGCGCCGCCGATGGCCCGTTCGAAGGAGGGGACGTCGGCCAGGCGGCCCTCCCGGGTGGGCAGGAAGGTGACCATGGACTCGCCGAGCGTGACGACATCCACGACGTTCACGATGGGGGGACTCCTCGTCATCCTGGGGTGGGCGTCTTTCGTTGACCCTGTGTCGGGCGAGATGCTAGACAGCAGTGAGCGACATACGCAATGGGCGTTGCATACCGTGCAACGCACCGGATCAGGAGGGTCACATGCCCCGCGAAACCGGCACCGAAGCGCTCGCCCGCCTCGCCGAGGAACGGGTGGACCACCGCTTCAAGGGCCTCCCGCCGGACGCCGAGGGCCTGACCGTCGCCGAGCTGGCCGCCCAGCGCCGCAACCTCTTCACGGGCGGGTTCAGCACGCCCGTCCTCGCCCTCTCCGCCGAGCGGCTGGAGCACAACCTGGCGCTCATGGAGACCTACGCGGAGCGGCACGGCCTCGCCTTCGCGCCGCACGGCAAGACCTCGATGGCCCCGCGGCTCTTCCAGCGGCAGATCGAGCACGGCGCCTGGGGCATCACGCTCGCGGTGCCGCATCAGGTGTGGGTGGCCCGGGCGTTCGGCATCGAGCGGATCTTCCTGGCCAACGAGCTGGTGGACCCGGCCGCGCTGCGCCGCGTCGCCGCCGAGCTGGCGGCCGACCCGGCGTTCCGTCTCGTCTGCTACGTCGACTCCGTGCGCGGGGTCGAGCTGATGGACGCGGCCCTGCGCGGAGCCGTCCGCCCGGTGGACGTCGTGGTGGAGCTGGCCGCGGGCGACGGGGCCCGTACCGGGGTGCGCACGGAGGCGGAGTGCGCGGCCGTCGCCGACGCCGTGGCCGCCGTACCGACGCTCCGGCTGGTCGGGGTCGCGGGGTACGAGGGCGAGGTGCCACAGGCGGACACCGGGCGGGTGACGGCCTATCTGCGGCGGCTGACGGCGCTGGCCGCCGACTTCGACAAGAGCGGCCGGTTCGCCGGGGTGGACGAGATCGTGGTGAGCGCCGGCGGCAGCGCGTGGTTCGACGCGGTGGCCGACGTGTTCGCGGAGATCCCCGAACTGTCCGCCCCCGTGCTCAAGTTGCTGCGTTCGGGCGCCTACGTCTCGCACGACGACGGGCACTACCGCAGGCTCACCCCCTTCACCCGCGTCCCCCAGGAGGGCGCGCTGGAGCCCGCGTTCCGGCTGTGGGCGCAGGTCGTCTCCCGGCCCTCCGCCGAGCAGGCCTTCGTCAACGCGGGCAAGCGGGACGCGGCCCACGACCTGGACCTGCCCGAGGCCCAGGTGGTACGCCGGGACGGCACCGAGCGCCCGGCCGACGGAGTCACCGTGACCGGTCTGTCCGACCAGCACGCCTGGCTGCGCACCACCGGGGACGCGGACCTGGAGGTCGGCGACTGGGTCGGCTTCGGCCTGTCCCACCCCTGCACGTCCTTCGACAAGTGGCAGCTGATCCCGCTGGCCGAGGCGGACGGGACGGTCGTCGACTACATCCGCACCTTCTTCTAGGGGGCACCGTGGAGGAGCTGGTCATCCGGGACGCGGACGTCGTCGACGGCAGCGGCGCGGACTCCTACCGCGCCGACGTGGTGGTCGACGGCGGCCGGATCGTCTCCATCGTCAAGGAGGCCGCGGCGGCGGGCTGTCAGCGGCCGGGGGCGCGGCGGGAGCTGGACGCGGAGGGGCTCGTGCTGTCCCCCGGCTTCATCGACATGCACGCCCACTCCGACCTGGCACTGCTGCGCGACCCGGACCACAGCGCGAAGCTCGCCCAGGGGGTCACGCTCGAGGTCGTCGGGCAGGACGGGCTGTCGTACGCGCCGGTGGACGACCGCACACTGGAGGAGGTCCGCCGGGCGATCACCGGCTGGAACGGGTACGGCGACGACGTCGACCTCGACTGGCGCACGGTCGGCGAGTACCTGGACCGCCTCGACCGCGGGATCGCCGTGAACGCGGCCTATCTGATCCCGCAGGGCACGGTCCGCGCGATGGCCGTCGGCTGGGAGGACCGGCCGGCGACCGATCAGGAGCTGGACCGTATGCGGCAGTTGGTCGCGGAGGGACTGGAGCAGGGCGCGGTCGGCCTGTCCTCCGGGCTCACCTACACGCCCGGCATGTACGCCAAGGACGCCGAACTGACCGAGCTGTGCCGGGTGGTGGCCGCGTACGGCGGTTACTACTGCCCGCACCACCGGTCCTACGGCGCCGGTGCCCTGGAGGCGTACGCCGAGATGGTGGAGCTGACCCGGAAGGCGGGCTGCCCGCTGCACCTGGCCCACGCGACGATGAACTTCGGCGTGAACGAGGGGCGTGCGCCCGAGCTCCTCGCCCTGCTCGACCGGGCGCTGGACTCCGGCGCCGACATCACCCTGGACAGCTACCCCTACACCCCCGGCTGCACCACGCTCGCCGCGCTGCTGCCGAGCTGGGCGGGCGAGGGCGGTCCGGAGGAGATCCTGGCCCGGCTCGCCGATCCGGGGACCGCCGAGCGCATCCGGTACGACCTGGAGGTCACCGGCTCGGACGGCTGCCACGGCGTGCCGGTGGAGTGGGACACGATCGAGATCTCCGGCGTGACCGTCCCGGCCCTGGCGGACCATGTCGGGCGGACCGTGCGGGAGTCGGCGGACGCGCGCGGCGAGGCCCCCTGGACGACCGCCCGCCGGCTGCTGCTCGAGGACCGGCTCGGTACGACGATCCTGCAGCACGTCGGCCACGAGGAGAACGTCCGCACGATCATGCGGCACCGCGCCCACACCGGGGGCTCCGACGGCATCCTGCGGGGCGCGAAGCCGCACCCGCGCGCCTACGGCACGTTCCCGCGCTACCTCGGGCACTACGTCCGGGAGGCGGGTGTGCTGACGCTGGAGGAGTGCGTCGCCCATCTCACCGCGCGGCCCGCGGCCCGGCTGCGGCTGCCGGACCGGGGGCTGGTGCGCGAGGGGTACCGGGCCGACCTGGTGCTGTTCGACCCGGACACCGTCGCGTCCGGCGCCACCTTCGCCGAGCCCCGGGTGCTCCCGGCCGGGATTCCGTACGTGCTGGTCGACGGCCGTCCCGCGATCGAGGACGGCCGCCGGACGGACGTGCTGGCGGGCCGGGCGGTCCGCCGGACACCGGTGTGACCGCCCGGGCCGGGGCCACGGCTCGAGCAGGGGTTACGGCAGCAGGGGTTACGGCTTGGGCAGGGTGCAGCCGGACGCGCTCAGGTTCAGCTTGTTGCCGGTGGTGAAGCAGGCCGGGATGTTGTAGGTCTCCTCGGCGTAGTTGATGCCCTGGCGGACGGTGACGTTGCCGCTCTCGTCGACCTCGCAGGGGTTGTTCTCGGTGCAGCGCTGGCCGTCCTCGTTGCCCGTGTTGTTGACGGCGACGACCTTGCCGGTGGCGGTGTCGATCACCGGCGAGCCCGAGGTGCCGCCGATGGTGTTGCAGGCGGAGGTGTAGCGGACCGAGTCCTTCCAGGTCCAGTCACCCTCCTTCAGGCGGTACACGAAGCCGTCGATGTTGCAGCTGTAGATGCGCTTCCAGTAGCCGGAGACGACCTTGATGGCGGCGCCGGCGACCGGGTGGGTGTCCTGCATGGTGAGCGGGCTGATGCCGTACGAGCTCTTGATCGCCGCGTAGGTGGTGGTGGTGCGGTAGATCGTGACGTCGGTGTCCGTCATGGTCGAGTAGACGACCTGGTTGGCGCGGAGTGTGGCCACCTTGCTGCCGGAGGAGTTCAGCAGGCCGAAGGTGCGGCTGGAGGACTGGCCGGTGATGACCTGACCGGGCGCCGGGAAGCCGGTCTCCAGGCAGTGGCCGTTGGTCAGCACGAGCGCCGGGTCGGTGTCCGCGGAGTTGGGGAAGCGGATGACCGAGCCGGAGCAGTTGCTGAGCGAGACGGTACCGGCGAAGTTGACGGTCACCGCGTTGGCCGCCTTGGCCTGCGGCGCGGCGACCGCCGGGGTCGCGCCCAGCCCGGCGATGGCCAGGGAGGAGAGCGCGGCCAGGAGAGGCTTGTTCATGTGGGGGTCCCCTCTTACGACTTGGGCGACCGGAGATCTTCCGGTCGCCTCGCGTTTTGTCATGAGCATTCTCATGAGAGGGGCGTGCGGGGGCAAGCAGTTGTATGCGACTGCGTGTTCGTCCGGGGCATACGCGCACGTTTGTCGGGTGGCGGACCGCAACTCGCCTGGGATCACTACCCACTTGGCGGCACGTTACGGCCGCCTCCCGCTACCGGGGGCGCTTCGTCGCGCCGTGGCCGTGGCCCCGGCCGCCGACCGGGGTGCCCCCGCCGGACTCCGTCGGCGTGGCGGCCGTGAGCGTCGGCGCGGGAGTGACGGAGGCCGTGGCTGCAGGGGAGCCGGGCGCGGCGGACGCATCGGGGGCCGTGGGACCCCCGGTGGCGGTGGCCGCAGGAGCGTCCGCGGCGGGCACGGCCGCGGTGGACGACGACGTCGCGGGAAGGCCGGACTCGGCGCCCGGCGCGCTCGTCGCGGGGGCGGAGGAGCCCACGCGGGTGGTCGCGGAGCCGGGGACGCGGGCGGGCCCGTCGCTCGCGGGGCGCGCTCCGGACGGGGCGCCGTCCGGCCAGGCGAGCACCGCGATCACCGCGACCGCGCCGGCCGCGCCGAGACCTCCGGCGAGGACCGCCGTCCGGCGGCGGGCGCCCGCCCGCCGTTTCCGGCGCCGGTCACGGCGGCCGCCGCCCTCTCCGCCCGCGGCGGGAACGTGCGGCTCGGCGGGCCCGGACGGCTCGGACGGCTCGGACGGCTCGGACGGCCCGGAGAGCGTGAGCGCGGGCTGCTCACGGGTCTCGTCATAGGCGTTCTGCCAGCCATGGGCGGCGGCGGGATCGGCGTACTCCTCGTACGAGGGTGCCGGGGCCGTCTGCGGGTGGTACACGTTCGGCTGAACCTCCGGCTCGCCGCTGCCACCGTGCGCCTCGTACAACCCCACCCTCCCCTTGCCCGACCGTCCTCGCGCCGCCCGCAGTCGCACCAGGCAGATCAGCGGCCTCGGCGCACCGGCACCGCGCCGCATTCTAGGGACGCGAGTGACTTCTGAGACAGCTGCCGCCGATAACCGGGCAAACCGCACCGTCTCAAGTGGCGGAAGACACCACCCATGAGCCGTTACCGGGTCGTAAGCTCACGGACATGCAGGTGATCCAGTCGACCAAGCTCGCCAACGTCTGTTACGAGATCCGGGGCCCGGTTCTCGAGGAGGCGATGCGTCTGGAGGCGGCCGGACACCGCATCCTGAAGCTCAACACGGGCAATCCGGCCGCGTTCGGCTTCGAGTGCCCGCCGGAGATCCTCGAGGACATCCTGCGCAACGTCTCCGGCGCGCACGGCTACGGCGACGCCAAGGGCCTGCTGGCCGCCCGGCGCGCGGTCGTCATGCACAACCAGACCATCGGCATCGAGACGGACGTCGAGCACGTCTACATCGGCAACGGCGTCTCCGAGCTGATCGTGATGGCGATGCAGGGCCTGCTGGACGACGGCGACGAGGTGCTCGTACCGGCGCCGGACTACCCCCTGTGGACGGCGGCCGTCTCCCTCTCCGGAGGCACGGCCGTGCACTACCGGTGCGACGAGCAGTCCGACTGGATGCCCGACCTCGCCGACATCGAGCGCAAGGTCACCGACCGCACCAAGGCGATCGTCATCATCAACCCGAACAACCCCACGGGCGCGGTGTACGACGAGGCGGTGCTCAAGGGCCTGACCGACATCGCCCGCCGGCACAACCTGCTGGTCTGCTCGGACGAGATCTACGACAAGATCCTCTACGACGGCGCCACGCACACCCCGACCGCGAAGGTCGCCCCCGACCTGCTGACCCTCACCTTCAACGGCATGTCCAAGGCCTACCGGGTGGCCGGCTACCGCGTCGGCTGGATGTCGATCTCCGGCCCGCGCGCTCACGCCGACTCCTACATCGAGGGCCTGACGATCCTGGCCAACATGCGCCTGTGCGCGAACATGCCGGGCCAGCACGGGGTCGTGGCCGCGCTCAGCGGCCGGCAGACGATCAACGACCTGGTGCTGCCGGGCGGCCGGCTGAAGGAGCAGATGGACGTGGCCTACGAGCTGCTGACCCAGATCCCGGGCGTCAGCTGTGTCAGGCCCAAGGGCGCGCTGTATCTCTTCCCGCGCCTGGACCCGCAGGTCTTCAAGATCAAGGACGACCGGCGGATGGTGCTGGACCTGCTGCGCCAGGAGAAGATCATGGTCGTCCAGGGCACCGGGTTCAACTGGCCCGAGCCGGACCACTTCCGGGTGGTGACCCTGCCCAGCGCCGGCGATCTCCGGGACGCGGTGACCCGGATCGGGACCTTCCTGGACGGGTACGGCCAGTCCTAGGGCCGGCCACTGGAGCCCCCCGGGTTCTGCCGACGGTAGCCGGAGGGCCCCGGTCCGTGACCCGACTCAACTTTAGACGAAATCCAAGCTAGGATGGCTTCCTGTCAGCGCACAGGAGGCCATCCCCATGTACGAACCGATCCGCACCAAGTCGGTCCACAGCACGATGGCCGGCGACCCTTCCGACTTCCCCCACCGCTCGCGCGAGGAGGAGCTGGACATCCAGCTCGCCGGGCACCTCGCCGCTCTGCTCGCCGTCACCGACGAACTGCGCGCCCTGACCCCCTCCGCCGATCTGGAGACGGCCGCCGAGCGGCTCGCCGGCCAGGTGGCCCGGCTGCGCGGAGGGCGGGCGCCGCTGCGCGCCCAGCCGTCCGCCGCCGGTGAGCCGATGGGCCTGCACCGGCGGGCGCACGCCCTCGCGGGCCGTGCGCTGGTGGTCGCCGCCTCCCGCGCCGACACGGCGGCGGCGATCCTGTCGGCCGAGCGGATGGACGCGCACGCCGCCGCCCAGGCCGGGCCGAGGGAACTCAGCTCGGCCCACTGACCCTGCCCGGGGTCCCCGGAACGGCCCCGGTCCGCGCGCACCACGCAGCGACGCGCGGACCGGGTGCCACACATCGGCCGCCCTCAGCGCCGGACGTCCACCGTCGCCGACGCCGTCGCGCCCTCGTGCAGCGCGTCGCCCGCCCAGGCGACCGTGTAGGTCGTGTCGCGGCGGGTGCGCGGCAGGTCGTCGATGGTGAAGGTGCCGTCGGCGGCGACGGTGACCGACGACAGGGTGCCGGTGCCGAGCCGGTCCGTGCGCTTCACGGTGAGCGTGGCCCGCTCGGGCAGCGCCTTGCCCTGGGCGGCGAACGTGCCGGTGATGTGCACGCCCCCGCTCGTGGTGGCCTCCTCAGGCGCGGTGAGCGCGATCGAGCTGGACGCCTTGCCGACCGTGACGGTGTGGGTGACGTCGGTGGCCGGGCGGTGGGTCAGGTCGCCGAGGAAGGACACGGTGTACGTGGCCTCGCCGACCAGGTCGGGCTCGTCGAGGACGGTGAAGGTGCCGTCGTCCTTGACGGTCGCGGTGCCGAGCTGATGCGTGCCGTCGGCGTCCTGGCGTACGGCGGTCACCTTCAGCGGCCCGGCGGGCGCGGGCCCGTCCCACTGGAGCCGGCCGCGCACCGCCAGCGGCTCGCCGGCCACCGCCCCGGAGGGGCTGTGGGTGAGGCCGCCGGTGAAGCCGGTGTCGTACTGGACGGCCGGGGGCTGGATGACGTGCAGCCAGAACTGGCTGCCGGCCGCGTTGGTGGTCACCGTGAACAACCGGGAGCCGTCGGCCGACCACTCCATGCCGCGCGGGGCGACCCGGTCCCCGTCGAGGCTGCCCTCGAAGACGAACTCCAGCGGGGCCGTCGCGTCGGTGGGGTCCGCGGGCTGGAGGAGCAGGTCGGGCGTGGCGCCGGTGGCCGCCGCGCCGCGCGCCAGGTACTTGCCGTCACCGCTGAAGGCCACCGAACTGGCGGTGGCGCCGGCCGGGAGCGCCGGGTAGGAGCCGGCCGCGTCGGAGAGGTCGTCGGTGTTGAGCAGCCGGGTGCCGTAGGCCGCGTCGGCGAGGGCGACCTTGCTCCCGTCGGCGGAGAACGCCATGTCCTTCAGGTCGAGCGCTCCGTTGCCCGCGCTGTCGGCGAAGCGGCGCGCGGCGTTGCGGACGAGGGAGTCGCCGCTGGTGTCGTAGACCGTGAGGAAGGGGTCGGCCGCCTTCGTGTTGCGAGGCTGGCCCATCAGCATCCGGTTGCCCGGACCCGCCTCGAGCTGGAGCTTGCCGTAGTCGTTCCAGCCGGTGCGGGTGTGTACGCCGTTGACCATGCCGTCCAGGTAGGTCTGGGCGGTGGAGCACTCGCCGACGTACTGGGAGTACGGCGTGGTGAAGTACAACTGCCCGCTGGAGAAGGCCAGGTCGCGGCCGCAGGTGTCGGTGTAGGTAGTGGCCAGGAGGGCCGGCGCGAGGGTGGTGGTGTCGTAGGTCTGGATCTGCTCGCGCAGGCCGGCGTAGAGCTTGGAGCTGTCGGCACTGAGGGCAAGACCGGAGACATGGGCCGGCGTCTGGAGGGTGGCGACCCGCTCGCCCTGGAAGTCGTAGACGGCGATGGTGCCCTTGTTGAGGTAGTAACCCGTGTTGCTGTCGGCGACGAACACGCGCTGGTGGACGGAGTCGACGGCGATCGCCGAGTACGAGGAGATCGGCAGTTTGACCACGGCGTCCGAGGCCGCCGCGTAGGCGGCGGGCGCGCCGGCGACGGTCAGTCCGGTCCCGGCGAGAGCGGCGGTCAGCAGCGTGGCCGCGAGCCGTCTGGATCGGTGTGCAGTATTCAACTGGGCCCCCCACAGGCTTGGTTGGGCGCTCCACCGGTGCCGGTGGGACGCCTGTAGATGCCATGAAACCGGTGTGAAGATCCGGTAGCAAGGGGGCGCGCGACGGGGCCCCGCACACCTTTGTGCGGGGCCCCGTCGGGGTTGTCACCACGGCCGGCCGTGACGATCGCTGGTCAGGGCATCCGGACCGGCCGTGGAGTCATGGGGTGCGGGTCTCAGCCCAGGCGATGCACCAGCGCGCGGTACTGGTCCCACAGTTCCTTCGGGGTGTGGTCGCCGAAGGTGTTGAGGTGCTCGGGGACCAGGGCGGCCTCCTCGCGCCAGACCTCCTTGTCGACCGTGAGCAGGAAGTCCAGGTCGGCGTCGGACAGGTCGAGGCCCTTGGTGTCCAGCGCCTCCTTGGTCGGCAGGATGCCGATCGGGGTCTCGACGCCCTCGGCCCTGCCGTCCAGCCGGTCCACGATCCACTTCAGGACGCGGCTGTTCTCGCCGAAGCCCGGCCAGACGAACTTGCCCTCGTCGTTCTTGCGGAACCAGTTGACGTAGTAGATCTTCGGCAGCTTGGACTGGTCCTTGTCCTTGGCCACGTCGACCCAGTGACCCATGTAGTCACCCATGTTGTAGCCGCAGAACGGCAGCATGGCGAACGGGTCGCGGCGCAGCTCGCCGACCTTGCCCTCGGCGGCGGCGGTCTTCTCGGAGGCCACGTTGGCGCCCAGGAAGACACCGTGGTTCCAGTCGAAGGACTCCGTCACCAGCGGCACCGCACTGGCCCGGCGGCCGCCGAAGAGGATCGCCGAGATCGGCACGCCCCTGGGGTCCTCCCACTCCGGCGCGATGATCGGGCACTGCGCGGCCGGGGTGGTGAAACGGGCGTTGGGGTGGGCGGCGGGCGTACCGGACCCGGGGGTCCAGGAGTTGCCCTTCCAGTCCGTGAGGTGGGCCGGGGTCTCCTCCGTCATCCCCTCCCACCACACGTCGTTGTCGTCCGTCAGTGCCACGTTGGTGAAGACCGAGTTGCCCCACAGCGTCTTCATCGCGTTGGCGTTGGTGTGCTCGCCGGTGCCGGGGGCGACGCCGAAGAAGCCGGCCTCGGGGTTGATCGCGTAGAGCCGGCCGTCCTCGCCGAAGCGCATCCAGGCGATGTCGTCGCCGATGGTCTCCACGGTCCAGCCGGAGACCGTCGGCTCCAGCATGGCGAGGTTGGTCTTGCCGCAGGCGCTCGGGAAGGCGGCGGCGACGTACTTGGACTCACCCTGCGGCGGGGTGAGCTTGAGGATCAGCATGTGCTCGGCCAGCCAGCCCTCGTCGCGGGCCATGACGGAGGCGATGCGCAGCGCGTAGCACTTCTTGCCGAGCAGGGCGTTGCCGCCGTAGCCGGAGCCGTAGGACCAGATCTCGCGGTCCTCGGGGAAGTGGGAGATGTACTTGGTGGAGTTGCACGGCCAGGGGACGTCCTCCTGGCCCTGCTCCAGCGGGGCGCCGACGGTGTGCACGGCCTTGACGAAGAAGCCGCTCTCGCCGAGCTCGTCGAGGACCGGCTGTCCCATGCGGGTCATGGTGCGCATGGAGACCGCGACGTAGGCGGAGTCGGTGATCTCGACACCGATCGCGGAGAGCGGGGAGCCCAGCGGGCCCATGCAGAACGGGACGACGTACATCGTCCGGCCCTTCATCGAGCCGCGGAAGACTCCGCCCTGGCCACCGGAGCCCTGGAAGATCTCCCGCATCTCGGACGGGGCCTTCCAGTGGTTGGTCGGGCCGGCGTCCTCCTCCTTGGCGGAGCAGATGAAGGTCCGGTCCTCGACGCGCGCGACGTCGGTGGGGTCGGAGGCCGCGTAGTAGGAGTTGGGGCGCTTGATCGGGTCGAGCTTGCGGAAGGTGCCCCTCTGGACGAGCCCCTCGCACAGCCGCTCGTACTCGGCCTCGGATCCGTCACACCAGACCACGCTGTCCGGCTGCGTCAGTTCGACGATCTCGTTGACCCACGAGATCAGTTCCTGGTGGTTGGTGGGGACGCCGGTGGGAGCCGCGATGTCGCGCGCCACGATTGCTCCTAAATGAGGGATTTTTGTCTTGTCGCCCCGTGGGGGCCTCGACCCGGACGCTTCGTAGCCGCTCATCCGGTGCCGACCGCACTCATTTGATCATCCGATTCTAGTGCCCATCTGTCCAGAGGGCATCACAGGTGAGCAACGTGAGGAATGCCACGGTTACCGCGGTTCTTTGCGTACACATGAAGTTCGACAGAAGGACCTTTTGCGTTGGGGCCCACATGGGGGTGCCCTGACACGCGACTTACGGGACCGTAGGTACGATGCCCGCATGACTGCGCCCGTCCCCGACGCGCCCCATGACACGCCGGCCGCCGGCCGCGGTCCCGTGGCGCTCTCCCTGCCACACCCGGTCAAGCCCAGGCTGCGCGGCTGGCTGCACCTCGGAATGT
>Ga0308175_100001629_pt1 | contig 15195 bp, 6 predicted proteins | sample PhyCR1_3_FD_203893 | JGI IMG/M metagenome (GOLD analysis project Ga0308175, IMG submission 203893) | Soil microbial communities from UC Gill Tract Community Farm, Albany, California, United States - DLSLS.C.R1 | ecosystem: Environmental > Terrestrial > Soil > Agricultural land | place: USA...
CCGCATCGTCGGGATTGAACTCGACCCGAATATCGCGGAGGAAACCCGAAGAAGACTTGCACCCTACGCGAACGTCGTCGTCCTGTGCGGTGACGCCATTGACCGGCTTCCGCTCGATGGGACGCTGTTTTACCTTTATAACCCATTCAACCGGGCCGTGATGTCGCGCTTCAAGAGCAAGTTGGCGGGAATCAACGCCCGCAACGTTAATGTGAAGGTCGTATATTACAATTGTCGGCACCTGGACGTGTTCCAGGACGACCCCGATTGGGCTACGGAGGGGATTGAATCTGGAGATGATAATCCCGCCGCATTAATCCGAGGGGTTGCGCGCAACCCGCCAACCGCTCCCCCGCTCGCGGTGCCGATAAGTACGGGGGCTGGGGCATTGGAACGCATGGCCGAGGTGAAGTGATGCGCGAGCTATTGATCATCTGCGCACATTTCCCCCCGAGCGCCGCGAGTGGTGCTTTTCGGATGCTCGGCTTTGCGCGACACCTCCCCTCATTCGGTTGGGCCACTAACGTCGTCGCATGCACGCAGATGCCGCACGAACCCGTTGACGATTCCCTGCAAGAGAACCTGCGCATTACCGGCGAGGTACATCGAGTCGATTATCCCCAGGGCCGCTGGGCGCGCATAAAACGGCGACTGCTCGCGCGGACGCGAATCTTGGACGTCCATAGCACCTGGTGTGATGCCGCGTTGGGCACTTGCCGCCAACTCATCGCCTCGCGCAGACCCGACGCAATACTGACTTCCGGCCCCCCGCACAGCGTACACCTGCTCGGCAGACGCCTCAAACGCGAGTTCGGAGTGCCACTTGTGACCGACTTCCGTGACCCGTGGGTGGCCAGCAGGCGGGCGCTGCGTGGGGTCGACCGCGTTCGCCGCAGAATCGAACACGCCGTCCTGCGTGCTTCGGACCGGATCGTTGCCAACGCACCACAGGCACGCGGGTTGATCGAATCCGAGTACCCGGATTGCGGCGCGAAGATTGACGTGGTGCCGAACGGGTTTGATTCGGTCCCGGCGGTCGTCCCGCACCACTGCCCGGCGCCGTCCACCGCGGCGGAAATTAACATCCTTCATGCGGGAGAACTTTACGCCGGCCGGGACCCCGGCCCCCTGCTCGATGCCATCGCCGGTGCGGAGAAGCAGGCGTCGAACCTCGGGGGATGGCGGCTGCGGTTTCTGGGGCGCACGGACGGCTGCGGCCTCGACTTAGTTGCGGAATCACGGCGGCGCATGCTCCGTTGTCAGGTGTTGCTCGAGGGGCAGGTGGCTTACGCCACCGCAAAACGCGACATGGCGCAAGCGGACATCCTCCTGCTCCTGGACGGACCCGGGCGACGCGTTGGTGTCCCGGCTAAAGTCTACGAATACATGGGCGCCGGACGCCCCATCCTTGCCTTGGCGGAGCCGGACGGAGACACGGCGTGGGCGCTGCAGTCCAGTGGAGTGACACATCGCCTCGCTCGCCCGAAAGACGTGCCCGCAATTCAGCAAGCATTGGTCGAGCTCACGCACGAGCTCCGTTCGGGGAATCTTGATCGTAAACCGTCGGCGTGCGGCCAGTTCACACGCGAGGAAACTGCACGCAAGTTGTCGTCCGTCTTGGAACTGGCGGTGCTGAACGCGCGCCCGTGTGTCCGTCCGTTGGCAAGCGACTTGGCGGGGGCTACTGCTTGCAACAATGTTTTAATGCGAGGCAAGTCGTGAAGATTCTTGGCGTCGTAGGCGCAAGACCGAACTTCGTGAAGATCGCCCCGTTGGCATGGGAAATCCGTCGGCGGGGAGGCGCAACCCTCTTCCTCCTCCACACCGGCCAGCACTACGACCGGCGGCTTTCCGACGTCTTCTTTGACGAGTTGCAGATTCCCGAGCCCGACGCCAATCTTGGGATCGGCTCGGGATCCCACGCCGCTCAGACGGCGGAGGTGATGAAGCGGATCGAGCCGGTCCTCGTGGAGCAGAAACCCGACATTGTTCTGGTCGTCGGGGACGTCAATTCGACGGTGGCCTCGGCATTAACGGCCGTGAAGCTTGGCTTTCCGGTTGCGCACGTCGAGGCGGGACTTCGAAGCTTCGACGTCACGATGCCGGAGGAAATCAACCGCCGCGTCACCGACCAGATCAGCCGCTGGCTCTTCGTTACCGAGAAGAGCGGGGTCGAAAACCTTCGGCGGGAAGGCATTCCCGATGGCCAGATCTTCCTCGTCGGCAACGTGATGATCGATACGCTCTATCGGTGTCGCGACCGAATCGAGGGATCGAATATCCTGGACACGTTGAAGCTGGAGAGCCGCGGTTACGCCCTGCTGACCCTGCACCGCCCCAGCAACGTCGATGATCGCGACATGCTCCAGGGGTTGATGAAGGCGATGGCGAAGATCCAGGAACTGATTCCCGTCGTCTTTCCCGTGCACCCGCGAACTAAGTCCGCGCTCCAGTCGGGGGGGTGGGACCAGCTCCCCGGCGTCCGCATGATCGATCCACTGGGCTACCTTGACTTCCTCAAGTTGCAATCCCATGCCCGCTTTGTCCTTACCGATTCCGGCGGCGTGCAGGAGGAAACGACGGCCCTGGGCGTGCCGTGTCTCACCCTCCGCGAAAACACGGAGCGGCCCGCAACGATCGAAAGCGGCACCAACACGCTCGTCGGCCGCGACACCGGCCGCATCCTTGCCGCGGCGCTGCAGTACTTAAACGGAAAATGCCCCTCGCCCCGCGTACCAGATCTCTGGGACGGTAAGGCCGCACAGCGAATTCTTAAGATACTTTGTGACGGACGTTAGCCATTGAATCGCCGGTCCGCGTCGTGTTACGACCGCGATTCTGTGTCATTACGGTCTTTGTTCGAAGGAATAGGTATGTCGAGCGGAAGATCGAGTCATGATCTTGGTGAGGTACTTGGTCCTCGGGTCCGCGCGGTTCGCCGGTCCTGCGCGTGCCAACGCGCGAACCCTGCTCGCAATGTGTTATCCCTCGAGCCACTGGAGAGGCGGCGGCTGCTTTCCGGCGGCGCCGTGTCGATCACCATAGGGCAAGGTGAGACGTATCAGCTGACCGGTGACATCACGGATTTTACCTCGCTGACCATCCAGGGTGCCGGTCCCAATTCCGTCCTCGAAGGCAACGGCTTTCAGATCGTGAATAATAGTCTTGCCGGGAACGTGACCATCTCCAACGTGCGGCTGCATAACCTTGGCCAACCTTGGATCGACCCATCAACGGCCACGCTGGTCTTTTCGCCGACGAAATATGCCATCAATCTTACAACTGCCGATCCGAGCAGCACCTCCGTCATTACCATTCAAAATACCATTTTCGACGCATCAAGTAGCGTTTTCGTCTGGAACGGGCCGGGGTCTACCACCAACGTTACCGGTGTTACGGTCCTCCAGAATTCCCTGGCCCCGGGCGGCGTTACGCCGGACGCCAGCGCCTCGTTTTTCACCGGCCGTGGTCCCTCGACTCTCCCCAAGTTGTTCCAAGACAATCAGATTTACGAATCTTTTATCGACTTCGATGCCGTCGCGGACTGGCTGATTAGCGACAATATCATCGCCGGCGATCGCGGCGGCATTCTCGTTTCACGCAGCAGCGGCGTCGAAATTGCTGATAATTACATCCACACGCTGCACGATTTCGCGGCCACGCACCCCGAGAACCCGTTCGGGAGCCAAATCTCTTCCTTAAGCCTGGATACGAATTCCAACACTCGGACGCACGACAACATTTTGCGGGACAGTGGTTTTTCCTCGGTGCGCGGGCTCACCGGCGAGTTTGACCACAACCTCGTGTTAGACCTTCAGGCCGGAAGTTGGATCGTCAGCCCCGCCCCCGGAACCGCGATCCACGACAACATCTTCGCCCCCAAATATGACGGCCAGACTCTGACGCTCCTCGGCGGGATCAGACTCATTGATCCGGCCTCTACGGGCGTGGAAGTTTATAATAATACGTTTGACGGTGGACCGGGCTTCAACGCCCCTGCCATTAACTTGGGTCCGGGCGTCACGCTAGCCGCTCTACACAACAATATTTTCTACGACTTTCCCGTGAACCTGTCAGTGGGCAGCGCCATCGTGCGGCCCGCCGATACTGAGACCGTCTCCGGCTCCCCCCCCCCCCCCGCCACCGACCCCGACCGGATGACCTTCGCCAACGACAACGACTATTACAATCCCAACGCCGCCCCCGGCACCGTCGATTACGCCGTCGGCGTCGACGGCGCCACCTACGGCTCCGACAACTTCGGCTCCCGCGACCTCTCCGGCATCGACCCCGGTTTCGCCTCCCCCCCCCCCACCACCATCCCCATCTCCGACGACGACATCAAGTCCGGCGTCGTCACCGTCCAGCAGATCCTCGACTTCTACCGCGACGCCTACAGCCTCGGCCCCGGCAGCCCCCTCACCGACCGCAACATCGGCGCCGTCCCCCGCGTCTCAGGCCCGCCGATCAGCAAGCTCCAGCCCGTCTCGGTCACGCTGGAATCCCCCACCGCCTCCTTCGACATCGCCTTCACCGGCGACGCACCCCTCAACCCCGACACGATCAACGCCCAAGGCGTCACCGTCACCGGCTCCAACGGGTTCTCCGCCCCGGCCATGCTCGTCGGTGTCACTGGCAGCGGCCAGAAAATCACCGCCCACTACACGATCACCGGCCCCGGCGGGCTCTTCGACGTGCCGGACAACGGGACCTACACCGTCTCGCTCGATTCGCCGCAGGTCGCCGACACGATCGGGCGCACGGTGACCGCCGGCCCCGTCGGCACGTTCAACGTCCACATCATCCCGGACACCACGCCGCCGAGCGTCTCGCTCACGTCCTACCAGAGCGTGACCGACCTGAACGTCTCGCAGGTGACAATCATGCTGACCATCAGCGATCCCGCCGGCGTGGACCTCGATTCGGTCCAGAACGGCCAGTTCGTCACGATCAGCGGCCCATCCCTCTCCGCCGCCCCGGCCCGGCTCGTCGGCGTGGACGCCAGCGCCGACGGCAAGCAGGTCATGGCCACCTACGCCATCGACGCCCCCGCCGGCAGCTTCCACCAGGCCGACAACGGCACCTACCAGATCGCCCTCACCGGCGGCGCCATCCGCGACCTCAAGGGCAACTTCGTCGCCGACCGCCCCAGCGTCGGCAGCTTCACCGTCAACGTGAACGACCACGCCGGCAGCCTGGTCGTCCAGATCGGTGGCAAGATCCCGGCCAGCGCCATCGGCGGCGTGACCAAAGCGTCGCTGAAGCTCAACCTCGTCAACCAGGGCGGCGGCGGCGTCCAGGGCAACTCGTCGGTCTCGCTCTACCTCTCCGCCGACACCGTTCAGGACGCCAGCGACATTCTCATCGCCACCATGCCGTCGCCCGCCCTCAACCTCACTCCCGGCAAAGGCAAGTCGCTCAGTGCGAACGTCGTCATCCCCGCCCCGCCCGCCGACGGCGACTACCACGTCCTGGCCGTGCTCGACCGCCGCGGTGTCGGCCAGGCCGCCAACTACGCCGCCGCCTCGCAAACGATCCACGTGGCCGACCCCTACTACAACCTCAGCGGCGTCGCCAAGCCCGCCGTCGCCAAGGCCGGCAAGCCGGCGTCGTTGTCGCTCACGCTGACAAACAACGGCAACACGGCGATCAAGAATCTGCCGACGCCGCTGCGCGTGCTGCTCTCGACCGACGGCCAGTTCGACGGCAACGGCGAACTGACGCTGCTGGACACCGTATCGCCGCTATCGATCGCACCGGGCAAGAGCAAGACCCTGCGGCTGAAGCTCCCGCCGGTGACTATAGGGCCGGGGACGTTCGCGGTGGAGGCACTGATCGACCCGGACGGGCGCACGGCGGATGCGAATCGCAGCGATAACACGATCGCGGGGACGATCACTGTTGCCTAGGGCAATGGCCGCAGTTGCTCAAGAAGAAGCTCGCAGTCAGAGTCAAATGAGAGTCATTATGCACGTTCAAGACAGTCAGCAGACAAGACTTCAGGAAGAAGCCGACTTCGCCGACAAACATTTCGCCGCGCCGGTGACCGATTTGGCCATGAATGAGCGGCTTTTTGCGGCCTACGCACGGCCGACTCGGATGTGGGACTGGCGCCAGCGCGCCGCTCGCCTGCTGGGGTCGCTCGATCGCAAGGAATTACTCGACTACGGCTGCGGCGCGGGCGAAGAGGCCATCTACTTCGCCAAGCTCGGGGCGCGCGTGAGCGCGATCGACATCTCCCCCGGTTGCGTCGAGGTGACTCGGAATCGAGCCGAATGCAACGGAGTTGGTGAGCGCGTCAATGTAAACCTTATGGATGCGACGCACACGACTTTCGCAAGCAACTCCTTCGACCTCGTCCACGGCCTTGGAATCCTCCATCACGTGGGCTTGGCCGAGGGGCTGACCGAAGTTCATCGCGTGCTCCGACCGGGCGGCGCCGCCGTTTTCCTCGAACCGCTTGGCAGCAGCGCCGTGGTTGAGGGAGCCAAGGAGAAACTCCACGCCAAATTGGGCGACAAGCTCGACCTTGCTCCGGTCACCACGGGCGAGCGGAATCTGAGGCTGCGTGAGGTTTTCAAGGAGTGCAGCCGTTTCAGCCACGCCAGAGTTTTCCCGTACCGGCTCACGTACCGTGCCCGCAAGCTTTTCCTCCCCTTCGCCTTGTGGAATACCTCGCTCCGGCTGGACCACACGCTGCTCTACGTTTTCCCGTTTCTCAAACATTTTGCCGGGGCTGCAGTCCTTCATGTACGGAAGTAACAGATCGTTCCGAACCGTGAACAAAGTTGCATTCGGGCCGCTCACACCTTCCAAGGCGCTCACTGCACGGCCCCAATGTTGCGTCTGCCCGCCGCGGCATCCTGTGGGTCTGCGGCGTTGATCAGGGGGCTTCCGGACAGCGGGGTGTAGCCGTCGCGATAGACAGCCAAGATCTGGGCGACGCTGACCGCCCCGGACTTGATGTCGGCCTCCGCGAAGGGGAATGAGGCAGGCGGGGCCTTGAGCATCGGGCTCACGCCGCTCACGTCGCCGGAGCCGAACTGCGGGCTGTTGTACACTGCCCCGTCCACACCCACCGCGAAGTTTACCGTGCCGGGGGCGGCGTTGGGGTTGTAAAAGGCGTTGAAGTTGGCGTACGCGATCCGATCGGGGTCGGTGGCCGGACGGGGGGGAGAGCCGGAGAGGGTCTCGGACTCGCCTGGCCGAATGACGGCGTTTCCCGAAGACCAGTTTACTGGGAAATCGTAGAAGAGATTACTGCGAAGGCTGCCCAAGGTTACACCTGGCCCGATGTCGATGGCCGGGCCGGTGAACCCGGCACCTGCGTCGAAGGTGTTGTTGTAGATCTCCACGCCCGTCATCGACGGGTCATAGAGCCTGATCCCGGCGACGAGGCCGACAATCTGGCCATCGTACCGCGGCGCGAAGATGTTATCGTGGATCTTGGCACCACTCTCGGGGTTGATGATCCAGTCGTGGCTCTCGAGGTCGAGCAGGAGGTTGTTGTAGAAGTCCCCGTCCAGCCCCCGCACCATCCACTCACCGTCGCGTAGGACATTGTCGTGCGTACTCACGTTGGTACTCTGGGAGAAGGCGAGGTTGGAGACCTGGCTGCCGTAGGGGTTTCCAGGGTCGGTCGCCGAGAAGTCGTGGACCGCGTGGATGTAGTTATTGGCGATTTCGATCCCATCGCTCCGGGAGACCGTGATGCCGCCGCGGTCGCCGTCGATGACGTTCCCCGTGATCTGCCAGTCCTTGGCCGACCCGAACGACAGGTAGGACTCGTAGATACGGTTGCCCTCGAACGCCTTGAGTTGCTTGGACTGCCAACCCGTGGCCTCGAAAAACGCGGCGCTGACGTCCGGCCTGACTCCGCCCGGGGCCAGGGAGTTGGACAACACAGTGTTGCGGCGGATCGCGGCCGTGGAATCCACGTCGCTGTTCAAATAGACGCTGCTGGAGGCATCGAACGTCGTGTCCTGGATCGTCACGTCCGCGTCCCCCGTTTCGACCAAATAGATCGCGTAGTTGGAGTTGGAGTTGACGAGCGTGGCCGTCGCCGGGTCGATCCAGTTCTTGCCGACGTTGTGGAGGCGCACGTTGGAGATCGTCACCTTGCCCAGCAGATTGTCATTGAAAATCTGGAAACCGTTGCCCTCTAAGACCGAGTTGGGGCCGGCGCCATTTATCGTCAGGGAGGTGAAGCCCGTCAGGTTGCCGGTGAGCTGGTAGGTCTGGCCGTCGGCGATGTTGATCACCACGTCGTGCGGCGTGTAGACGTTGAGAGTAACCGCCCCCGCCACGGGCGCGGAACGGCCGTCCGTGGCGGTATAAGTGAACCAGGCCGTGCCGGTGAAGCCCGCGGACGGAGTGAACGTGACGTGCCCGTCGGCGGAGATCGGGCTCAGTGTGCCGTTGCCGACGGAGCCGGTGAGCTGGTACGTCAGCAGGTCGCCGTCGGGGTCCGTCGCGTCAAGGCCGATCGTCGCCGCGGCCGCGGCCGCAACATTGACGGTCTGGTTCTCCACCACCGGTGCCACGTTCGCCTGACCCGGGGCGAGGGCTACCGCCTGCGGGCTGCCGGTGCCGGTCGTGATGAAAGTCAGCACGCCCTGGGCCGAGGCCACGGCCGAGCCTTGGTTGGCGCCGGTCAGGGAGTAGGTGGCGCCGGGGGTGAGGTCGGAGATATAGTGCGTCAGGACTTGGCCCGGGGCGGCGGTGACGGAGTAGCCGGTCCCGCCGGAAACCGCGCCGTGGCGGCCGAAGAGGACCACGTACGCGCCCACCTCCACGCCCTCGACCTTGCCGTCGCCCGACTCCACGTGCGCCGACGAGTCCATGGCCCCCGCGGCCGAGGGGGCCACTTGCATCGCGGTCACGTACTGCACCGATGCGGCCGGCGACGCGTTGTTCGTGCTGACCTCCTGGACGGTTACGCCGTGGATCGTGACTGGCTGCTGGGATGTTGTGAGTTGCGCGTCAGAATACGTCTTTCCGAACAGCTTGGACGAACCACTCGTGACGGTCCACGAGTCTCCCGAGACCGTCGTGTTGCCGCTAAAGTGCCAACGGACCTGTTTGAGGTATTCGGCGTGCGTGGTGGTAGCGCGATCGTAGGTAATGACGTAATCAGCATCCCGGACGTAAAACACGTCCCTTACAAGTTCCGTCGCCGGGTTGCTGTCGCCGGTGTTCTTCCGGTATGCCGCCGCGTAATCGCCTTGGGCGTACGTGTACGCCGCCGACCCCTCATAGTGCGGCATGGTCACGCCCGGGTTGCCGTACCAGAACCCTTCGGCGTACCGGTAAGTTTGCTCCCCGGCACCACCGTCATCGACCACGAGTAAATTCCCGTACGTGCTCTTGTCCACGCTGTTCTGGTCCTCAGTAACTGCGGCGGTGTTGACCAGAAGCGCATCGGCCCCGCGGTTGATCTCCAGCCCGCCCTGGTCGGTGGACTCGTGGCCCGCGTTTCCCGAATTACCCGCGTGGAACGACAGCCAGGTGGACGCGTAACTCCAGTCTTTGCGGGCGACGGCCAAGCCAGTTCCGGGCGAGAGGTACTGGAGCGGCACGTTGTTACCCCAAAAGGCCGCGGGTGCCGACGGGTCCTGGAACAACAAGCCTTCCCAATCGTTCGCCGGCCCGCCCGTCTGTGCAATCACCCAATTCGCATAGCCCTTGTACGCCGGATCACCCGAGGCATACGCCAAGTCGCTCAGGAGGTCTCCGCCGGGCATCGCCCTCGGGGAGGTGTAGCCGTCGCCCCCGTCGTAGATCGTGGACGCCGTCGGCTGCTCCGTCAACATCGCCGTAATCACGTCCTTTGACCAGGCACGCTCCGCTGCCGCCGACCCCCACCCCGCGTTCTCGAACGCCAGCGACGTCGTCACAATGTTCTGAATCGCCCCCGGCCCGTAGCCCCATCCCTCCGCCCAGAACCCTCCCTGCTGGGTGCCGATTCCGTTGGCTGGCGCCTGTAAAATCGGCAACACATAGCGAGTATGGTAGTTCTGCATGTCAGTCATCAACCGAGCGGCATTGGCCGCGTCGCGGCCTTGCAAGGCGATTGCCGTAGACATCAGCAGGGCGTACGTACCCGCCCCGTAATTCGAATTGGGGTTCGTCGCCGAGTAGCCGTTGGCGAGCAGGTTATCATGCCAACGGACCAGCATGTCCATCGCTTCGGTTCGGACCGCCGGCGACATCCCCTGATACTGCCACAGCCAGTCCAGGCCGATGGCAATGTACTTCAAGTTGCGCGTCGTATACCCGCTGTCAATGAAGACGTTGTTGAAACCACCCCGCCCGTCGCCCGTCTGCTGGAACCGCAGCGTCGGCGTGTCGTACTGGTACTCGACGTAAATCGCCTGGTTGGCCGCCGGCGCTACCGCGAACGTGAGGGCGTTGCCCGATAGCGTGTAGCCGGTGGTGAGGTTCGAGGTGTTCGCGCTCGACACGTCCGTAACGTAGTACGTGGCGCCCGTCGCGGGTTCTTGCCCCCCTTGCAGAGACCAATCAATCATCCCGTCCAAATAGTCGGGGTTGTAACGCCAATCCACTCCCTTCGCGTAGTCCGCCGGACCGTCCGGCGTGTTGGACACCTTCAGGAACTCGCGACCATAGGAGACCGTGTCCTGGCCGTTCGCCGCGCCCTTTGTGACGGGTTCGACGCTGACCGTCGGGGTCCACACCTGAAATGTTGCGGAGTTGATGCCTGTATTGGGAAGCGTGAAGCTCCTCGTCGAGCCATCGCCACGGGCGAGGAACATCCGGCTCGCGCTGGCGTCCCGCAAGTTGTCACGCAATCCCATCAGCATGATCGCGATGGCCTTGTCCGCGTACGCCGAGGCCGTCGCCGGGTCGCTGTCCTTCAACACCTGATATCCAAGGGCGTAGTTGCCCGCGTCGGGCAATTCCCACCCCTCGTATGCACCGGGAGTCACTTGGTTCAAGTGCGCATCCAAGTACCCCTTAAACGCCTGCCACTGCGGCGTATTCGCCGCCGCCTTCGCACGCACCGACGCCAGCACCGACGGCGTTAACATGTAATGCGGCGCATCCACCGCCGCCGTCTGTGCGCCCACCGCCGCCGTGTAATCCGACGGCCCGCTCGCCGCCAGCGTCCGCACTCGGTAGTAATACGTCGCCGACGCCGCCAGATTCGCGTCCATGTAACTGTTCACGTTCGGCGCGGTTGTGAAGATCGTCGCCCAGCTCGAACCGTCCGGGCTCCGCTGGATCTCAAACCCCGTCTCGCCGCTGCTGGTGTCCGTCCACTGCAGCGCGATCCCGGTGATCGACAACGCAAACGCCGACAACCCCGACGGCCCCGCCACCGGCGTGTTCGCCGCCGCCGTCGGCGCGACGGCCGACAACACCGTCCCCGCCACCGCGAACACCCGGTAAACGTAACTGTGCATGTCCTGCGCCGTCGTGTCGGTGAAGCTCGTTACGTCGGCCCCCACCGATCCCACGTCGGACCAGGTCGAGCCGCCGTCCCCGCTCCGCTGAATCCTAAAGCCGCTCTCGTGCGCCGACAAGTCCGTCCAGCTCAATGCCACCGCATTGCCCGACACCGCCGCCGCCGCCAATCCCTGCGGCGACGTCGGCCGCGCATTCGTGGCCAGTTTAGTCGGGTAAGGCGACGATGACCCGTCCGCCCCGCTCGCCCTCACCCGGTACCAGTACGCCACGCCTTCCGTCAAACCGCTATCGTGATACGCGGTCGTATTCGCCCCCACCGTCCCCACCGGCGTGAAGTTCACGCCGTCGATCGACCGCTCCACGACGAAGCCCGCCTCGATCGCCGAATTGTCCGTCCACGCGATGTCGATGCTCGTCTCGGTCTGCCCGGTCGCAACCACGTGGCTCGGCCGCGCCGGCGTTTGCCCCACATCCTGTGGCGGCGGCAGCAGGCTGTCGGGATCCTCCACCGTCGGGCCGCCGGCGGGATTCCCCACCGCCGAGTTCACCGTCAACACCGCGTTGCCGCTGGTGTCCACCGCCGTGAACGTGATCGTCCCGTCGAGGATATTCCGGACGGACTTCGGCCGCATGCCCGTCCCCACCTGCGTGACGGTGAACGCGCCGCTGCCGTCGCCGCTGGCCAGGAACACGCCCTGCGTCGCCGTGTCGTCGAACACGATCTGCGGAGCGCCGGTCCCCGGCTCGAACAGCAGCGTCACCGCCGTCGCCCGGCCCGCCGATACCGTGCCAACCGCCGACGTGGCAAACCCCTTCCCTGCCGGCCGGGCCAGCTTCACCTGCCCCGTTGCCGAGTCGTAATAGCCGATCGCCGGCCGGTTGTTCGTATCGAACGCCAGCGATACGCTCCCGGGGGCGCCGCTCAGGTCGTCCACGACCACCGGCTTGGCAAACCCGTTCTTCTTCCCCGCCGCGAACTGCACCCGCCCCAGCGAATCGGCGAACGCGACCGAAGGCAACCCGGTCGCGGGATTGATCGCCAGGCTGCTGAACTCTCCCACCGCGCCCTTGGCGGAAATGGTCGAGAGCTTCCACTTGTTCTTCGCAGCATTCGATAGCTTCGCCAGCTTCAGGTCCGCACTCTGCGCCCGGAAATAGCTCACCTCCGGCACGCCGGCGGCGTTGAACACCAGCGACGGATTCATCCCTGTGACGCCCTTGGCGTCCACCGTCGCCACGTTCCACTGCCCCCCGGAGAGCTGCGCGTACTTCAGGTCCGCGTGGGTGGCGTCGAAGTACGCCACGCCCACCTGCCCCTGAGGCCCCACCGCCAGCGACACCTGCTGGCCCACGTTGCCATTCGCGTCCACCGTCACGGGCGCCGACCACGTCCCGTCCAGCGTCTGGACCGCGTACTTCAGGTCCCGCTCCGCCGCGTCATAGTACGTCACGTGCAGGTTCCCCGCCGCGTCGTACCCCAACGCGTTGTCGACCGCGGAGGGGAAGTTGCCCGACATCAATACACGCCCCTCCAGCGACTCGACCGTCCCGCGCCCGTATGCCCCGCCGGCGCGCTTGGGGAACAGGCGATCGATCACGCGCTCCACGGCGCCGGCCAACATGGACGAACGGACCGGCTGCGTACGGCGGATGGTGGACCTCTGCATGTTCTTCTCTCCGATTTTTCACTGCCCCGACGCCCGGACCCGTGCCGAACCCCGGCCCATTGGCCGCCTCGGCATCGCGCCCTCCGGCGCAAGTCACATCGGAGAGGCCGCAGAACTGCTAGATTGCGTAAGCGGGGGAATGTGCGAAGAAGAGGCGGTTTACGTCCGCCCGGTGTAAAGCTGTGGCGTTTAATCCGCCCCCACCTCCGAGAAACCGACCTTTCCGAACGCTATAGGACCGCCAGCCGGCGACCCAAGAAGCGTCTGAGAAAAAGGTGGACCGCTGCAGGACATCAAGAGGAGCGCCTACGAAATGCCGCCTGGTTCAAAGATCTCCCCCGTCGAGCCCCACGTGCGGCGCGATGTTCTTTCCGTTCGCCCCTTCTACTCACCCCAAATGCTCGGCATAGGCGGCCGCCGCTGGCGCTTCTTTCTCTTGGCCCAACACGACTCTCAACGCGTCATTGATACCTGGCGTGACCGTGAAGTCATTGGCCGCAATGCCCGCCCCCAACGCAGCCAAGAGGAAATACTGCCATCCTGCTTTGCGGAGGAAGTAGCCAGAAACAGCCGTAAAGAAACTGGCCACGGAAATTAAGCGATAGGCGACGCAACGGCGAACGGCAGCAATGATGATAACTACGGCACAGAGTGCGATCAGGACGGCCAGCACATACCCACGCACCCGTCCTTCTGACGGCTGTTTCTATGACCTTTCGGTGAACTGGCCTTCCTCCGCTGATCACCGGCCGTTGTCCGTGCCGATTTTGGTCGCACCTTTTTTGCTTCCATTGCTCTCTCCGGCTGACGAATCGCTATTTCACTCCGGTCACCTGCCCCGACGCCCGGACCCGTGCCAAGCCCCGGCCCATTGGCCGCCTCGGCATTGCGCCTTCCGGCGCAAGTCACATCGGAGAGGCCGCAGAACTGCTAGATTGAGTAAGCGGGGGAATGTGCGACCGCGAAGCGACTTACGTGCGTCCCCTTGTGCTGTTGTGGCGTGTAATCCGCCCCACGTCCGAGAGATCGCACTCGCCACTTCCCGCGACCACGCCCCGTCGGGCGTCTGCACGGCGTACTTCAAGTCGTGCTCGCTGGCGTCGTAGTACGCCAAGTGCAAGTTGCCGCCCGCGTCGTAGGCCAGCGCGTTGTCCGCCGCCGACGGGAAGTTCCCCGACATCAGCACACGCGCCTCCAGCGACTCCAATGTTCCCCGCCGTGAAGGCCCGGCAGCACGCTTCGGCAACAGGCGATCGACGACACGCCCGGCGGCTCGGGCCACCAGGGACGAACGGAGCGACCGCGTACGGCGGGTGGTGGATCTCTGCATGTTCTTCTCTCCGACTTTTCACTGCCCCGCTGCCCGGTCCCGGTGCCAAGCCTCGGCCCACCGGCCGCCTCGGCACGCGCCCTCCGGCTCAAGGACTGGGGCCGATAACTCGAGTCCTCCGGCGCAAGTCACATCGAGAGGCCACAGAACTGCTAGATTGAGTAAGCGGGGGAATGTGCGAAGAAGAGGCGGTTTGTGCGCATCCGTGTAAAGTTGTGGCGTCTAATCCGGCCCCACGTCCGAGAAACCGAATTTTCCGAACGCTATTGGACCGCCGGGTCGGGCTGTGCCTTCATCGCCCCCCTGCTCACCCAAAGCGTTCGGCGTAAGCAGTCCCCCTTGCCGCCGCTTTCTCGTACCCCGCTACAACTTCCAACGCCTGCGTAATCCCTGGCATAGCGGCGGTAGATCCCGTGGTAGATGTCTTCGACGCACGGTTCACCCGGCACCTGCCTGCGTCTACGCGATTCTTTCCCGTAACCTCAGTACCATACTTGACAGACTATTCGGTATATGTTAAGTTACGAACAACCGAAGCTCCGTCCGCAAGACGGGGGGGCGGACGCAACGCTTCCTGCATGACCTCCCCCCGGGATTGAAGGGGTCACGTCATGTCCACGCAGACCGCCGATCGGTGTGCCGGCCGCAAACCCATCTCCGCCCGCAAGCTCGCCGCCAACAGGCTCAACGCCCGAAGATCCACCGGCCCCCTCACAAAGGAGGGCAAGCGGCGGTCTTCCCGCAACGCCACCACCCACGGCCTGTTCA
>Ga0308175_100001630_pt1 | contig 15189 bp, 14 predicted proteins | sample PhyCR1_3_FD_203893 | JGI IMG/M metagenome (GOLD analysis project Ga0308175, IMG submission 203893) | Soil microbial communities from UC Gill Tract Community Farm, Albany, California, United States - DLSLS.C.R1 | ecosystem: Environmental > Terrestrial > Soil > Agricultural land | place: USA...
CTTCGTCCGTCGCGGCGGCTTGCAGGACGTCGGGCAGCTTGGCCCCGAACCGCGCCTTGTCGGCGATGTCCGCCTCTTCGCCCAGCGTGTGAATGCGCTCCAGGTACCAGGCGACCTGCCGTGCCACCGGGCTCGCGGGCGCCTGCTCCAGGGCTGCGGCGACGGGATCGGTCATTTGGGCGTCGGGAGCTCCTGGACCGGGTTTCCGGCCGAAGCTTAGCCCACCGGCCGGACTTCCACGACCTCGCCCGAAGGTCAGCCGGCCGGCTGAACCTCAACCACCTTGTACGTGAGCGGCCGGCCGTCCTCGTCGGTGACGGTCACGTATTCCCCCACAGCGAAGCGGTGCTGGCCCAGACGGAACGGCTGCTCGTCGTCGGCGGTGTCTTCCTCGTCGTAGTCGAAGTACCAGCGCTGGCCGCGCTTCATCAGCCGCCCGTCGGCCGGGTCTTCGTCCGGCGCGAAGCGGCGCACCGTGCAGGCGTCCTTGGTCTTGCCATAGGCCGCCTCGTCCAGGCGCCCGTCGTCCGTCAGCGGCGCGGTCAGCGCGTAGCCGCGGTGATCGTCGCCACCAGCGAATTCGGTGCCGGGATTGCGGGCAAGCCGCATGACGATGCGCGACAGGGTCATTTCCGGTGTCCTCCCGGCCTAATGGGATAGAAACAGCGACGGCTCGTCGGAGTTCAATAATGTCCGCGTCGTGCCGCCGAAGATGAATTCCTGCAACCTGGGATGCCCGAACGCGCCCGCCACCAGGATATCAGCCCCCGCCTTCTTCGCCGCGTAAAGCAAAACCGGGCCGGCGTCGCCCGAATCCGGCAGCACGTCGACCTCCGCATCGACTCCGCGGGCCGCGTAGTACGACTGCAGCCGCTTGGCGTCAAAGCTGCGGGCGCTGGCCTTGGGCGCGGCCAGGATCACCGCCTTCTTCGCTCGCTCCAGCAGCGGCAGCGCCAGGCGCGCCGCGCGGCTCGCCTCCTTGCCGCCGTCCCAGGCCACCGCCACCGTCCCGCCAACGGCCAGTCCCGGCCGGGCGATCATCACCGGCCGCTGCTCGTCGGCCACGATCTGCTGGAAGGCCTCGGCCAGCGGCCCGCGCCCCCGCGACGGGTCGGTGGTGAACACCACCACGTCCGAAAGGCGGCTCTCGGCGGACAGGCCCGCCCAGACCGGCGTCTGCAGCGCCACGAACCGGCTCTTGGCGTAGGTCACGCCGCTCATGGCGGCGCGCGCGTTGGTTTCGCCAGCCTGCGCCGCTTCCTTCAGCGATTCCAACGCGGTCGTCTGGACGCCGCCCAGGAACCCCTCGCCCATCCAGGGCATCACGTCGGCCACGTCGGCGGGCGTGTAGACCCCCAGCATTTCCGCGCCGAAGGGCTCGGCCATCGCCACGGCCGCGGCCACGGCGGCCGCGTCGCCGCTGCCCCCCGACAGGGGGGCCATGATACGGGCCCAGCTCATCGGGTTTGGGTCCTCCTCACGTGAACTTCTATCGCCGCGCGCTATGCTCGCATTGATCTTGATCAGCCTTTCGGCCAGTCCACAGCCTTGACCATGGAGGGAATGCGTTCGTGAGGAAAGGGCTGCGTCGACAGGGCAAGACGCCTCGCGCCTGGCAGCGGATGCTGTCCGGACGCCGCCTCGACCTGCTTGACCCCTCGCCGATGGACATCGAGATCGAGGACATCGCCCATGGCCTCGCCCGCGTCGCCCGCTGGAATGGCCAGACGGTGGGCGAGCACGCCTTCTCGGTGGCCCAGCACTCGGTGGTGGTCGAGGAGATCGTGGCCCACATCCAGCCCGACGTGGCCCCGAAGTGGCGCCTGGCCGCCCTGCTGCACGACGCATCCGAGTACGTGATCGGCGACATGATCAGCCCGTTCAAGGCCGCCCTTGGGGTCGACTACAAGACCTTCGAAGACCGGCTGGAGAGCGCCATCCACGTCCGCTTCGGCCTGCCGGCCAAGACCCCGCCCCTGATCAAGAAGCTGATCAAGCAGGCCGATCGCGCCTGCGCCTTCTTCGAGGCCACCCAGTTGGCGGGCTTCAGCCACGAGGAGGGGCTCGCCGTCTTCGACGCCCCGCCGCGCGGCTACGTGCTGAGGATCGAGCCGCAGGCCCCCGCCGAGGCGCAGAGCCACTACCTGCGCCGCTTCGAGGTGCTCTCCGAGGCCGCCGGCTACCTGCCTCACGCCCAGGCGTTCGACACCGAATGAACGGGCCGCCAAAAGCGCCCTTGGGCGACGGCGTGGTGATCGGCCTTTCGGCCGTGGTCGTGGCGATCGAGGCCGACGACGCTGTCGTGTTGACCGTGCGCCCGCCCGGCGCGGCCCTCGACGGCCTGCCCTTCGGCCCCTTCGACCCGGCCGCCCACCGCACCTTCGAGCTGGCCATGCGCGCCTTCGTGACGGCGCAGACGCGCTTCTCGCTGGGCTACGTGGAGCAGCTCTACACCTTCGGCGACAAGGGTCGCGACGCGCCGGTGGCCGATATGGGCGACCATGCCGGCGGCGCCGACGCCAACCACGCACGGGTGATCTCCGTGGGCTACCTGGCGCTCGCGCCCGCCGCGGTCGACACCCACGCGCCGGGCTCGGAGTGGCGGCCGTGGTCGCGGTTCTTCCCCTACGAGGACTGGCGCGACGGCCGCCCCGCGGCCCTCGGCCTGATCGAAGACGCCCTGCGCCGCTGGGCCGACGGCGACCCCGGACGCCTCAGCCGCGCGCGCCTGCTCTTCGCCCTGGACGGTGCCCCCTGGAACGAGGAGCGGGTCCTGGAGCGCTACGAGCTGCTCTACGAAGCCGGCCTGGCCCGCGAGGCCGCCCGCGACCGCGGCGAGGCCGCCTCGCCGATCGCCGGCCCGCTGGCCGCCGCGCTGGGTGAGCCCATGCTCTCCGACCACCGCCGCATCCTGGCCACCGCCGTCTCGCGCCTGCGCGGCAAGCTCAAGTACCGCCCCGTGGTCTTCGAGCTGATGCCGGAAGCCTTCACGCTCAGCGCCCTGCAGCGCGCCGTGGAGGCCATCGCCGGCGTCGCCCTGCACAAGCAGAACTTCCGCCGCGCCCTGGAACGCGCCGACCTGGTCGACGGCCTGGGCCGCATGGACGCCGAAACCGGCGGCCGCCCCGCCGAACTCTACCGCTTCCGCCGCGAGATCCTGGGCGCGCGGCCGGTCAGCGGCCTGGCGCTGCCGCTGCTGCGCGACTAGCGATCGTTCTAGATTCCTCCGCTCACAGATGCGCAGCATCGTGGGAGAGGAGGAGGCTCAGACAAGCCCGGCCATGACGGTCAGAGGTAGATGGCAAGGACGCTACATCCTCACCCGCCGCATCATCCCGATCACGATGAAGGCGTGGAACGGCGCGACCGGCCACATGTAGATCCGCCCCACCCAGTTGTGGGCCTTCACCCAGGACGAAACGACGTAGCTCGAGGCCCCGGCCCCGCGTCGCACCAGGAACGAGATCCGCACGTCCAGGTGCGTGTCGTCGATCCCCATCACCAGCTCGGTGTCGCCGACCGAGCAGACGGTGAAGATGCTGAACCGGTCGCCCGGCTTCCAGCCGCCCGCCGGCGGCCCGCCGCGCCGGCCCAGGACGCCCACCGCCCGCACGCCGAACGGCTTCACCATCCAGTTGCGCAGCCGCAGCATCGCCTCGACCCAGCGGGGCGTCGACGACAAGGCCCGCCCGGCGATCTCCGCCGGGCTCAGCTCGGAATCGCTGAGCTGCGTCTCCCAGGCGTCGTGGAAGTAGGCCGCCGACAGGTCGGCGTGGAGGCGGCTCTCCGGCGGAAAGGCGACCTTGCGGACCCGCGCCATGCGCCGCCGCCGATTAAGCCGCCTCGCGCCCGGCCGCGGGGGTGTCCGCCGCCTGGCGCGCCGTCCACTGCGCCTTCAGCGACGCAGACGTCTCGCGGCTGCCGTCGGGACTCCAGCCCGGTGGGCCGAACAGCCAGCCCAGGGCGTGGCGCGGCGCGCGCAAGAGGTCCTGGGCGATGGCGATCCACTCGTGGAACGCCACCCGCAGCGGGTTGAAGGTGCCCAGATTGTGCACCAGCCCGTAGCGGCAGGCCTCGTCGTCCAGCTCCGCTTGGAAGGTGCCGAACATTCTGTCCCAGACGATCAGAATGCCGGCGTAGTTCTTGTCGAGGTAGCGCGGGTTGCGCGCGTGGTGCACCCGGTGGTGGCTGGGCGTATTGAACACCGCCTCGAACCAGGCCGGCAGCCGCCGGATCGCCTCGGTGTGGACCCAGTACTGGTAGACCAGGCTGATCCCCTTCTCGATCGCCACCATCCAGGGCGGGAATCCCAGGAACATCAGCGGGACCCACAGCAGCCAGGTCCCGGCCACCGCGCCCGTCCAGGTCTGCCGAAGCGCCGTGCCCAGGTTGTAGTGCTGCGAGGAATGGTGGTTCACGTGGCTCGCCCACCAGATCCGCCGCTCGTGGCTGATGCGGTGGAACCCGTAGTAGGTGACGTCCTCCAGGAGGAAGACCGCGACCCAGGCCCACCAGGCGTCGGTGGAGATCGTGAACAGCCGGTGCTGGTAGGCCCAGAGCCCGACCGTGGCCACGACCGCCGCCAGCGGCAGGCCCGCCAAGGTCGAGATCAGGCCCATGGTCAGCGAGACCGCCGTGTCCCTGGTCTCGTAGCGCGCCTTCAGCCAGCCCAGCCGCGCAAACACGATCTCCAGCAGCACCGTCAGCACGAAGAACGGCGTGGCCAGGGTCACCGGATCGAAGTGTTTCATCAGGCCGCCAGGCTCTTCGGCGGCCACGAGGGCAGCGAGATCACCGCGCTGGGCGCGGCCACGTCGCGCAGGTCGATGGTGAGCCGCCCATCCCTGAACGTCGCCGCCACCGCCTGCGCCCAGGGAATCTGGCGGGCCACGAAGCCGTCGCCGAGGCGGCAGAGCACCAGGGCCATCCCGCCCGACTTTGCGACCGCGCCCTGCCCGTCCACCGCCACCCAGACCCGCTCGACCTCACGGCCGGGAAATTCGACGCCCAGCAGCTTCTTCGCCCGCTCCTCGTCCAGCGGCGGCGCGGAACGGGCGATGTTGGCCCAGGCGGCCACGGCCACCAGCACCGCCACCGCCGCAGCCGACCCGGCCAGCTGGATGTAGAGCCCATGCGTCACGGCCCGGAAGCTGGCGTCCGCAGGAACGTAGGTCAAGGCGACACGAGCGCCCTCCTCCCCTTGTGGGAGGAGGTGGTCCCGGACTTGATCCGGGATCGGGGGTGGGGTTTCTCGGAGCTTCAGCCTTCGCCCGAAGCCTCGTGCCGCAACGGAGACGGGGGCGAGACCCCACCTCCGTCACCCTGCGGGCGACACCTCCTCCCACAAGGGGAGGAGGCGCACATTTCAGCTCTTAGAATTTGCGCACGTACGACAGCGCCCAGGTGTCGGCGTGGCCTGAGTCCCGCGGCGTGAACTCGTAGCGGGTGTAGTCGGCGCGGATGCCGTTCTTGTCGTCGAAGAACCACTGGCCGCCGGCGCCGAAGTTCCAGCTATCGCCGGCCACCTTATCGGCGACCGTCACAGGGCCGCCGGCGGCCAGCGCCGTGGCGGTGACCTTGGCGCCTTCGTGGCCGTAGCCCACGCGGCCGAACAGCTCGAAGTTCGGAGACAGCGGCAGGAAGCCCACGCCATAGATCGCCTCCTGGTCGCGTAGGTGGACCTTCGAATCCACGGTCACGCCGTTGATGATCTGGCTGGACTTGTCGTTCTTTACCCCGAAGGCGCCTTCGCCCTCGACGCCCAGCCACGGCAGGAACCGGTAGCCCAGCCGGCCCTGGATCGCGCCCAGGTCCAGGTCCTGGGTGTTCGTGCCGAGATAGCCCAATGTCCCGTAGAAGCCCGTCGAGTTGGTGGCGGCAGGGGCCGTCTGGGCGAGCGCCGCGGCCGGGAGGAGGCAGGCGGCGGCCGCAGCCGCGAATAGGATCTTCATGCGAGAGAACTCCAACGCTAACCGAACAGTCCCCAAGCCCGTCGGGGGTCGGCTCCAAACGCGGCCTCGGAGTGTCGGTTCGGCCTCGGCAATAAGGCGAACGCGGTGTGTGGCCCTGCGGCCACAAGGCTCCCGACGCCCCCTTTTGGCGTGCTATTCAGTCATTTCGCCGCCTGGGGGACCTGAGCTTTGACCGACGCCGTGATCGCCGCCACCGGCCTCTACACGCCGCCCAACAGCCTCTCCAACGCCGAGTTGGTGGAGACCTTCAACGCCTACGTCGAGCGGTTCAACGCAAAGAACGCCGACGCCATCGCCGCGGGCGAAATCCAGGCGCTGACCCCCTCCTCCGCGGAGTTCATCGAGAAGGCCTCGGGCATCAAGGCCCGCTACGTCGTCGACAAGACCGGCCTCATGGACCCCGACGTCATGCGCCCGCACATCGCCGAGCGCTCCAACGACGAGCTCTCCGTCCTGGCCGAGATCGCCGTCGCGGCCGCCCACGAGGCCATCGCCGCCTGGGGCAAGCCTGCCGGCGATATCGACGCGGTGATCTGCGCCGCGTCCAACATGCAGCGCGCCTATCCGGCCATGGCCATCGAGGTGCAGCAGGCGCTGGGCATCGGCGGCTTCGCGTTCGACATGAACGTGGCGTGCAGCTCGGCCACCTTCGGCATCAAGACCGCCGCCGACTTCGTGACCTCGGGCTCGGCCCGCGCCGTCCTGATGGTCAATCCCGAGATCTGCTCCGGCCACCTGAACTTTCGGGACCGCGACAGCCACTTCATCTTCGGCGACGTCGCCACCGCCGTGATCGTCGAGGCGTCCGGCCGGGCGGGCGCGGGCGGCTGGGACATCATCGGCACGCGGCTGAAGACCCAGTTCTCCAACAACATCCGCAACAACTTCGGCTTCCTGAACCGCTGCGCGCCGGACGGGATCGGGGCTGTCGACAAGCTGTTCGTCCAGGAAGGCCGCAAGGTCTTCCGCGAGGTGGTGCCGCTCGTCTCCGAGATGATCGTCGAGCACGCCCAGGACCTGGGCCTGGACCCGCATGCGCTGAAGCGCCTGTGGCTGCACCAGGCCAACATCAACATGAACGAGCTGATCGGAAAGCGCGTGCTGGGCCGCGATCCGACGCCCGAGGAAAACGTCATCATCCTCGACGAGTTCGCCAACACCTCCTCGGCCGGCTCGATCATCGCCTTCCACCGCGCCAACGACGACTTCGCCAAGGGCGAAACCGGCCTCATCTGCAGCTTCGGCGCCGGCTACTCCGCTGGGACCGTGTTCGTCAGGAAGCGCTGATCTCAACCATCGTCATCCCCCGGTCGCCCTCAGGGCGATCCAGGGCAAGCCGCCTCACCCCATTGCCGTCTTCAGCTTGGGTCCCCCGGATCAGCCTGGCGGCTGACCGGGGGATGACGACGGAGAGGTTGGCGGCGGCGTCGCGGGCGTCGGCGGATGCGCCGCCTTCCAGTCCATCATCGCCCGCACCCGGCTGCCCACCGACGGGTGGTCGTAGAAGATGATCTCCTCGAGCTTGCCCGGCGTGGCGGCGCGGTACTCGATGGTCTTTACCAGCGCCTTGGCCAGGCCGTCGGGCTCGTTGAAGTGGACCACCGAGAAGTGGTCGGCGTCGGCCTCGCCCCAGCGGCTGAAGGTGTTGGTGACCGGCAGCAGGACCAGCGAGATCACCGCCGTCAGGATACCGATCACCGGCAGCCCCGCCGGATCGGCCAGCCCCTCCACGCCCTTCGCCCCCAGCACCCGGCACGCCCAGCCGAACAGGCGCCCGACCAGGAAGAAGCTCACCACCGCCACCAGGCCCTGGAACAGCGCCCCCAGCAGGATGTGCTTGCGCACATAGTGGCCCATCTCGTGGCCCACGACGCCCTTCACCTCGGCCAGGTCGGCGTCCTTCTGGAACATCACGTCGCTCATCGCGACCCGGCCGTAGCCGAAGATGCCGCCGGCGTTGGCGGTGTAACGGTTGGACTGCTTGGAGCCGTTGTAGATCAGGATCTTGTCGGACGGCATGCCGACCTCCTTGGCCATGGCGGTGACCATGTCGCGCACCGGTCCCGGCGGGGCGGGCTTGTAGGTGTTGAACAGCGGCTCGATCAGGAAGAGCCCCAGGATGAAGAAGATCAGCGAGGTGACCGACGTCGCCACGCCCATCCACAGCCACCACGTGCGGGGCGCGCGGCGGATCAGCCAGTAGAGCACAGAGAAGACCACCAGGCTGGCCAGCGTCCCGATCAGCAGCATCGCCAGGTGCTCGCCCAACCAGCCGCCGTAAGGCCGGTTGGTGAAGTCGTAGCTCTTCTCCCGCCACCAGCGGGCGTAGGAATCCCACGGGATCGAGAGCAGCCCCTCGACGATGCCGTCGACCGCCACCACCGCGATCACCGCCAGCCACGGTCGGGCCTTCTTCGCCTCGACCCCGTGGCGCACCCGCACCAGCAGGCCGCTCTTCAGCACGATCCACGCCACCAGGACGCCGACCGCGGTCGTCCAGAGCAGCACCCAGTGGCCGCCCTGCGTATAGGCCTGCGCTTTGGCGTGGACCGCCGGCGGCAGGGTCGCCAGATAGGCCGCCGTCGCCGCGGCCGGATCGAATCCCTGGGCCATCAAAGCGCCTCCCCGTTTCCCGGGCCGGAGGAGGCCAGAGAAAGCCTCGCTTGTCAGGCCCCATTCCGCGCTAGCATCGTGCGAGTCCGGAGCGATTTATGACCAGATTTGCCGCTGTTGCCCTCGCTGTTCTGGCCGCCGCGACAAGCCTGGGCGCGGCCAGGGCGCCCGCCTCCAGCTACGACCTAGTGATCCGCGGCGGCGAGATCGTCGACGGCTCCGGCGGCAAGCCCTTCGCCGGCGACGTGGCGGTGAAGGGCCAGAAGATCGCCTACGTCGGCCCCCACGCGCCCGGCCGCGGCAAGACCGAGATCGACGCCCGGGGCAAGGCCGTCGCCCCCGGCTTCATCAACATGCTGGCCCATTCCGAGGCCAGCTTCTGGGCCGACGGGCGCGGCCTCTCCGAACTGCGCCAGGGCGTGACCCTGGAGGTGATGGGCGAAGGCGAGTCCATCGGACCGCTGACGCCCAAGATGCAGAAGCTGGAGGAGCAGCGCGAGCACGACATCAAGTATCCGGTGACCTGGTCCACGCTGGACGGCGGCCTGCAGGCGATGGTCGACCACGGCGTGTCGCTGAACGTCGCCTCGTTCGTGGGCGCGGCCACTGTGCGGGTGAACGTCCTGGGCGAAGACGACGTGCAACCGACGCCGGCCCAGCTGGACCAGATGCGCGCGCTCGTGCGCAAGGCGATGCAGGACGGCGCCATGGGCGTGGGCTCGGCGCTGATCTACGCGCCCGGCACGTTCGCCAGGACGCCGGAGCTCACCGCCCTCGTCACCGAGGCCGGCAAGTGCGGCGGCATGTACATCAGCCACATGCGCTCCGAGGGCGACCGCCTGATCGAGGCGATCGACGAGCTGATCGAGATCTCCGCCAGGTCCGGCGCGCCGGCCGAGATCTTCCACATGAAGGCCTCGGGCCGCGACAACTGGGGCAAGCTCGACACCGCCATCGCCCACGTGAACGCCGCCCGCGCCAAGGGCCAGCGGATCACCGCCGACATGTACGTCTACACGGCCGGGTCCACCGGCTTCGACGCCTCGATGCCCACCTGGGTCCAGGCCGGCGGCGTGGAGGCCTGGATCGCCCGGCTGAAGGACCCGGCCACCCGCGCCAAGGTCATCGCCGAAATGCGCCAGGACCATCCGAAGGACTGGGAGAATCTGTTCCGCCAGGCCGGGCCGGACGGCACGCTGATGGTCGGCTTCAAGAACCCGGCTCTGAAGCACTACACCGGCCGCCGGCTGGGCGACGTGGCCAAGGAGCGCGGGACCTCGCCCGAGAACACCATCATCGACCTGATCATCGCCGACGGCAGCCGCATTCAGGTGATCTACTTCCTGATGAGCGAGCCCAACACGACGCGCGAGACCAAGCTGCCCTGGATGAGCTTCGGCTCCGACGCGGCCGCCATGGCGCCGGAGGGCGTCTTCCTGCTGTCGTCCACACATCCTCGGGCGTACGGCAACTTCGTGCGCGTGCTGCAGAAGTACGTCCGCGAGGACAAGGCGATCGCCCTGCCCGACGCCGTGCATCGGCTGACCGGCCTGCCGGCCCACAACCTGGGCCTCCACGACCGCGGCTTGCTGAAGGCCGGCTTCTACGCCGACGTCGCCGTCTTCGACCCGAAGACCGTCGCCGAGCACGGGACCTACGAGAAGCCGCAGCAGCTGGCCACCGGCGTCACCGACGTGGTGGTCAACGGCCAGGTCGTCCTGCGCAACAGCGAAGCCACCGGCGCGCACGCCGGCCAGGTGGTGCGCGGCCGCGGCTGGAGCGGCTGGAAGGACGGCGGCTGCCGCACCAGCGCCAAGGCCTGGAGCTGGTAGGCCGATGCGCCGGCTCCTCCTCATCGCGCTTGCGCTGATCGCGGTCCCGGCCGTCGCCTTCGCCAGGGCGGCGATCCCGACCCAGCTGCCCGCCGGCGTCGAGCCGGTGAGCTACGACCTCGCCATCGCGCCGGACGCCGCGAAGCTGACCTTCAGCGGCCACGTGGTCATCGCCGTCGATGTCGCCCGCGCCACCGCCGCCATCACCCTGAACGCCGTCGACCTGGCCCTGACCAAGGCCACCATCGACGACCAGGCCGCCACCATCGCCACCGACGCCAGGACCCAGACCGCCACCTTCGTCGCCGGACGCAACCTCGCGGCCGGGCGCCACGTGCTCGTCATCGACTACAGCGCGAAGATCAACGACTCCGCCGTCGCCCTCTTCCGCGTCGACTATGCGGGCGGCCGCATGCTGGCCACCCAATTCGAGCCGGCCGACGCGCGCCGCTTCCTGCCCTCCTTCGACGAGCCGGCGAAGAAGGCGACCTTCACCCTCGAGGCTGTCGTCCCGCAGGACCAGACCGCCGTCTCCAACATGCCGGAAGCCGCCAGTGAGCCGATGGCGAACGGCCTCAAGCGCGTGCGCTTCGCCACCACGCCCAGGATGAGCACCTACCTGCTGTTCTTCGGTCTCGGCGACCTCAGCCGCGTCAGCCGAGAGGTCGAGGGGACCAAGGTCAGCGTGGTGATCCGCAAGGGTGACGAGGCGAAGGCGACGTTCGCCCTCGACGCCGCCGCCGAGCTCCTGCCCTACTTCAACAGCTACTTCGGCCGGAAATACCCGCTGCCGAAACTGGACCTGGTGGCCGCGCCCGGCGACGTCTCGGGCTCGATGGAGAACTGGGGCGCGATCCTGTTCTCGCAGACCAATGTGGTCGTCGATCCGCGCCTCTCCAGCCCCGCCGACCAGCAGCTGGTCTATGGCGTCATCGCCCACGAGATGGCGCACCTGTGGTCGGGCGACCTCGTCACGATGGCCTGGTGGGACGACCTGTGGCTGAACGAGGGCTTCGCCAGCTGGATGTCGCGCAAGGCCACCGACCACTTCCATCCGGAATGGGGCGCAGGCCTGCTGGCGGTCGGCGACAAGGACCAGGCGATGCTGATCGACGCGCGCCCGTCGACGCACCCGATCGTGCGCAAGATCGCCACCGTCTCCCAGGCCGAGCAGGCTTTCGACGCCATCACCTACAAGAAGGGCGAGGCGGTGATCCGCATGCTGGAGGCCTACGCGGGCGAGACCGCCTGGCGCGACGGCGTGCGCGCCTACATCGCCCGCCACGCCTACGGCGCCGCCACCGGCGAAGACCTCTGGCGCGAGATCGACAAGGCCGCCGGCAAGCCCGTCTCGGCCGTCGCCCGCGACTTCACCCTGCAGCCTGGCGTGCCGCTGATCCACGTGGCCGCCGCCGGCCCGGGCGAGGTGCTGACCGAGCGTCACCTCGCCAACGACGCCCAGCTGCCGGCGGTCACCATCTCCTCCAGCCGCGTCGACCTGGAACAGCGGGACGCCCAGATTCTGTCGTGGCGCACGCCCTTGCGCATCCTGCCGCCCCACGGCGGCGTCGCCGACCGCCTCCTGACCCGCACGACGCAACAGTCCGGCGAGGTCGGCGCGTTGGTCAATGCGGGCCAGAACGCCTACGTCCGCGTGGCCTACGATCCGGCCGCCTTCGCTCCGGTCGCCGAGCGGTTCGCCGCCTTCGCACCCATCGACCAGATCGGCCTGCTGAAGGACGCGCTGGCGCTGGGCATGGCCGGCGAGACGCCGCTCACCAACTACCTGCGCCTGTCGGCTGCGCTGCCGGCCGACGCCCATCCGCTGGTCTGGTTCGAGCAGGCGCGCACCCTGGCCGGCGTCGACGGCTACTTCGCCGCCGGACCGGCGCGGGCCGAGTACCGGGCCTGGGCCTCACGGCTGATGGCCCCGGCGCTGGCGCGCGTGGGCTACGACGCGAAGGCTGCAGACAGCCCGCCCGTCGCCCTGCTGCGCGAGACGCTGCTCCTGGCGCTGACCCAGATCGGCGATCCCGGCGTCCGCGCCGAGGCGCGCAAGCGCTTCGAGGCCGCGCGAAACGACCTTTCTCGGCTCGGCCCAGCCGAACGGCGCTGGGTGCTGGTGGGCGCCGCCCGCTCGGCGGACGCCAAGGTGTTCGCCGAGCTGCGGACGCTTGCGCGCACCGCCAGGGACCCGCTGGAGCGCAACGAGCTCTACACCTACCTCGCCACCGTCGAGGACGAGGCGCTGGCGGGGCAGGTGCTGTCGCTGGCCGTCACGGACGAGGCGCCGACCAACCTCGCGCCCTCGTTGGTGCGCGACGTCTCCGTCGAGCATCCCGCGCTCGCCTGGCGCTTCACGCTTGACCAGCTGCCGGCGATCTCGAAGAGCCTGGACGCGCTCACCCGCTCGACCTTCGTCCCGCGCATCGCGTCCTCGTCCAACGACCCGAAGCTGGCCGCCGAGCTCGAGGCCTACGCGGCCAAGAACATCCCGCCCGACGCCCAGGGCGAGGTGAAGATCGCGCTCAGCCAGATCCGCAACAACGCCGACATCCAGAGCCGGCGCCTGCCGCAGATCGAGGCCTGGATCGCCGCCCACCCGGCCGCCCAGCGCGGCGCCCGCTGATGGCTGAGCCCAAGGTCCGCGAGAAGCCCAAGGGTCCCACCCGCGCCGAGGGCGCCTGCGCCTGCGGCGGCGTCAGGATCGAGATCGGCGTGCCCGCCCGCTGGGCCTGGCACGACCACGGCGCGGCCGCCCAGAAGGCCCAGGGCTGCGCCTACGCCACCTACGTCGGCAGCTACAAGAGCCGCGTCCGCATCCTCGAGGGCGAAGAGCTGATCGCCCGCTACGACGACGATACCGCCGCGACCACCCGCAGCTGGTGCGCCCGCTGCGGCACGCCGATCGCCTACGAGAGCTGGGCGTCCAAGACCATGGTCAACCTGCCCCGCGCCCTCTTCACCTCCGGCGTCGGCCGCGAGCCGCTCTACCACCTGCGCATCGCTGAGGAGCCCGCCTGGGCCTACCGCGGCGAACGCCTGAAACCGCTCAAGGGCTACCCGGGCGTGGTGTGGACGGGGCCGAAGCGAAAGCGCCGCGTGGACGTGCTCTGAGCCACGACCCTCCACCGTCGTCATCCCACGGTCAGCCGAAGGCTGATCCGGGGGACCCAAGCTGAGACGGCAAAGGATCGAGTCGGCTTGGGTCCCCCCGGATCGTGTCTTCGCACGACCGGAGGATGACGACGGTTGGGGATCGCCAACTGCGAAGCCTGCCCTACCTATCCTTCTCCCGCTCCCCGATCGCCGCCTGCGCCGCCGCCAGCCGCGCGATCGGCACGCGGTAGGCCGAGCAGCTCACGTAATCCAGCCCCACCGCCTCGCAGAAGGCGATCGACGCCGGGTCGCCGCCGTGCTCGCCGCAGATGCCCAGCTTGACGTCCGGCCGCGCGGCCCGCCCCCGCTCGGCGGCGATGCGCACAAGGTCGCCGACGCCGTCCTGGTCCAGGCTGACGAAGGGGTCCTTCTCGAAGATGCCCTTGTCGATGTAGGCGTTCAGGAACCGGCCCGAGTCGTCGCGGCTGATGCCGAACGTGGTCTGGGTCAGGTCGTTGGTGCCGAACGAGAAGAACTCGGCGTTCTCGGCCAGGTCGGCGGCGCGGATCGCCGCGCGCGGCAGCTCCACCATCGTGCCCACCTGGTAGTGGATGTCGCGGCCCTGCTCGGCGATCACCGCCTTGGCTGTCCGGTCCGTCAGCTCCCGCAGGAACTTCATCTCCTCGCCCTTGCTGACCAGCGGATGCATGATCTCCGGGATCGGGGCGGGCTTGCCCGACGCGGCGACCTCGCACGCGGCCTCGATGATCGCGCGCACCTGCATCTCGTAGATCTCGGGGTAGCTGATCCCCAGCCGACAGCCGCGGTGGCCCAGCATGGGGTTGACCTCGTGCATCTCCTGCGCCCGGCGCAGCAGCTTGGCGGCGTCCAGGCCCGTGGCGGCGGCCACCGCGGCCACGTCTTCTTCCGTGTGCGGCAGGAACTCGTGCAGGGGCGGGTCCAGCAGCCGGATGGTGACCGGCAGCCCTTCCATGATCCCGAACAGCTCGACGAAGTCGGCCCGCTGCATCGGCAGGATCTTGGCGAGCGCCGCGCGGCGCCCCGCCTCGTCGTCGGCCAGGATCATCTCGCGCACGGCGGCGATCCGGGCGGGATCGAAGAACATATGCTCGGTGCGGCAGAGGCCAATACCCTCCGCGCCGAACTGCCTAGCGGTCCGGGCGTCGACCGCCGTCTCGGCGTTGGCGCGCACCTTCAGGCGGCGCACCTCGTCGGCCCAGGCCATCAGGGTGGCGAAATCGCCGGAGAGCTCCGGCTCGATCATCTTGACCTCGCCCGACAGCACCTCGCCGGTCGAGCCGTCGATGGTGATGATGTCGCCGGCCCTGAACACCCGGCCGCGCGAGCGCAGTTCGCCGGCCTTCATGTCGATGTGGATCTCGCCGGCGCCGGAGACGCAGGGGCGGCCCATGCCGCGCGCCACGACGGCGGCGTGGCTGGTCATGCCGCCGCGGGCGGTGACGATGCCGCGCGCGGCGTCCATGCCGCGGATGTCCTCCGGCGAGGTCTCCTCGCGCACCAGGATCACCGCCCCGGCCGAGCCGCCCTGGATCTCGGCCTCGGCGGCCGTGAACACGATCTTGCCGGTGGCCGCGCCGGGCGAGGCCGGCAGGCCGGTGGCGATCACCTGGCGCTCGGACGAGGGATCGATG
>Ga0308175_100001631_pt1 | contig 15185 bp, 13 predicted proteins | sample PhyCR1_3_FD_203893 | JGI IMG/M metagenome (GOLD analysis project Ga0308175, IMG submission 203893) | Soil microbial communities from UC Gill Tract Community Farm, Albany, California, United States - DLSLS.C.R1 | ecosystem: Environmental > Terrestrial > Soil > Agricultural land | place: USA...
GGAGTGATCGGGGTGCAGGTGTGTCAGCAGGAGGGCGCTCGGACGCGTGCCCGGGCCGAACGCGGCCTCCGCGGCGCGTCCGATCGTCCGTGCGCAGCGCGGCCAGCCGGCGTCGACCAGCACCCACGAGGAGTCCGACCCCACCAGGTACGCGTTGGCCGCCAGCGGCCCCACCCCGAGCACGACGACCCGGACGCCGGGCGCGATCTCCCTGGGCGCATCGGTCCTCATGGTCGCGCCTCCCCTGCATGTCGGTCGGCGCCGAGCGTCCCCGTCGTCGCCGGGCCGCTGCAGGGGACGAGGTCACGAGTGCCGGGACGGAGCGCGCTGGGCGGTCCGGCCGTCCGCTGCCAGACTGCGCGGGTGCAGACGAGCATCGAGACCCCGCCTCGCGCCTGGGCACCGGACAGCGGACGCCGGGCCGCCGTCCTGCGCCCGGCCCGGACCCTGGCGCGGTGGGGGGTGCGGCACGGCCTCGCCGGTGCGTTCCTGAACCGGAGCGCGCGCCGCGGCGACCCGATCGGCCGGCTGCTGCGCGACCCGGCGGTCCGGGACGAGCCGTACGGCGTCCACGAGGAGCTCCGGGCGCGCGGACCGCTGACGCCGGGCAGCCTCGGGCTCGTGACGACGTCGCACGCCGTCGCGCAGGAGATCCTGCGGTCCGAGCAGTTCGGGGTGGGCTGGGACCGGGCCGCGGCCCCGCGCCTGATCCGCTGGGCGCTGGAGTTCGGCGACGAGATGGACGCGAGCGGCGTCGCCGAGGCGCCGTCCATGCTCGTGGTCGACCCACCCGACCACACCCGGTACCGGCGACTGGTCAGCCGGGCGTTCACCCCGCGGGCGACCGCGGCGTTCGAGCCGATGATCCAGCGGACCGCGGACACGCTGCTCGACGACCTCGAGCGGCGCTCCGGCCCCGTCGACCTGACCGGCGCCTACGCCGCCCAACTTCCCGTACTGGTCATCGCCGAGCTGCTCGGTGTCCCGGTCGAGCGCCGGGAGGACTTCCTCCGCTGGGGGGCGGCCGCGGCGGCCACCCTGGACCCCGGCCTGCCGCTGCGCCGGTACCTCGCGGCCGAGCGGGCGCTCCGGCAGATGCACGCCTTCCTGCGGGGCCACTTCGCGCGGCTGCGCCGGGACCCGGGCGACGACCTGGTCAGCCGGCTGGTGCACCTGCCGGCCGAGGAGGCCCTGACCGAGCGTGAACTGCATGCCACGGTGATGCTGCTGCTCGGTGCCGGGTTCGAGACGACGATGAACCTGATCGGCAACGCCGTCGTCCTGCTCGACGCGCACCGCGACCAGTGGGAGGCGCTGCTGACCGGCCCCACCGGCTGGCCCGGGGCCGTCGAGGAGGTGCTGCGCTACGACAGCCCGGTGCAGCTGACCGGCCGGTCCGCCCTCGCCGACGCGACGGTCGCCGGGCGGCCGGTGCGCGCCGGCACGCGGGTGACGATCCTGCTGGGTGCGGCCAACCGCGATCCGGAGGTGTTCCCGGAGCCGGGTCGGTTCGACATCACCCGCGCCAACGCCCGCGACCACCTGGCGTTCTCCGGCGGGATCCACTACTGCGTGGGTGCCGGCCTCGCCCGGACGGAGGCAGCCATCGCCCTGCGGACCCTGGCCGAGCGCTTCCCGGGCCTGCGCGTCACCGGTGTTCCGGTCCGCCGGGACCTGCAGACCCTCCGGGGGTTCGAGCACCTGCCGGTGACGTTGCGGCCGGTGAGCTGAGGGGGCGGTCCTCCCCGCCGAGCACCGCGTTCCGGGCCGCGCCCCAGCCCATCCAGGTCATGGGCACCAGCAGCACCAGGAGCAGCGTCACCGGCCACGACCACCCGCCGGTGAGGTCGTGCAGGCCGCCGAGCAGCGACGGGCCGGCCGCGGCGAGCAGGTACCCCAGGCACTGGGCGACGCCGCCGAGCCGCGCGGCCACCAGCGGCGTGGCGCTGCGCAGCACGATGAGCGTCAGGGCCAGGGCGAAGCCGCTGCCCTGGGCGAGACCGAAGGCGCAGACCCAGATCAGCGTGCCGGAGCCCGGCGACAGGAGCAGCCCGCCGAGACCGACCAGGTACGAGCCGGCCACGACGAGGATCAGCGGCCGCTGGGTGCGCATGCGGCCCGCCTGCGCCGGCGCGACCAGGGCGCCCGCCGCGCCGACCACGTTGCTCAGCCCGAGCAGCAGGCCGCCCTCGGGCACGGGCACGCCGGCGTCGGCCAGCAGCGTGGGCAGCCACGCCACCACCGAGTAGAACTGCACGCTCTGCAACCCGAGGTAGGCCGTCACCTGGCGGGCCAGCGGCTCCCGCAGCAGCGACCAGGACCCGGTGCCCTCGGGGAGGGGGCCGGACCGGCGGTGCGCGCGGCCGGTGCCGGCGACCGGCAGCCACAGCGCGAGGGCGGCGATCGCGAGGACCAGCCACAGCCCGAGCGCGGTCCGCCAGGTCACGCCGAGCGCGGTCGCGAGCGGCACGGTGAGTGCGGCCCCGGCGGCGGCCCCGAGGTTGAGGGAGGCCGAGTACAGGCCCATGACCGCGCCCGGACGGCGGAACTCGCGCTTGACGTAGGCCGGCAGCAGCACGTTCGCGAGCGCGATCGCCGCCCCCGCCACCAGGCTGCCGGCGTAGAGCAGCGCGAGCGGTGGGAGCAGCCGCAGCGCGATCCCGGCGGCGAGCAGCACCAGGGAGAGCGCCACCGCGGTCTCCAGCCCGATCCGCCGGGCCAGCCGGGGGGCCACCGGCGCGAACGCGCCGAAGCAGAGCACGGGAAGCGTCGTCAGCAGGCCGGCCATGGCCGAGCCCAGCCCGGTGTCGGCGCGCAGTTCACCGAGCACCGGTGCGACGGCGACGACCGCGGGCCGCTGGTTGAGGGCCACGGCCACCACCGCCACCACGAGCAGGAACGCCGCCGTCCGGGACCGTTCCGCGCCGGCGCGGTCCGAGGCGACGTCCATCGCCGTCCATTGACCCACACCGGGGTCCGGGGCACACCCCGGACCCCGGCGCGGGATCAGCTTCCGGTCGAGAGCATCCCGGCGCCGACGGTGCTGTTGGTGGCCTCGTCGATGAGGATGAAGCGGCCGGTGACCCGGTTGCGGGCGTAGTCGTCGACGAACAGCGGCTGCGTGGTCCGCAGCCGGACCCGGCCGATGTCGTTGAGGCCGAGGCCGGGCGCCTCGGTGTCACGGTGCAGTGTGTTGACGTCGAGCCGGTACTGCAGCTCCTTGACCACGGCGCGCACCGAGCGGGTCGTGTGCTTGACCGCCAGCCGCTGGCCGGGCCGCAGCTCGGTGTCGGCCATCCACGACACCATCGCGTCGATGTCCTGGGAGACCCGTGGCGCGTTCGCGGGGCGGCAGATCAGGTCGCCGCGGGACACGTCGAGGTCGTCGGTCAGCCGGACGGTGACCGACATCGGCGCGAACGCCTCGTCGACGGGCCCGCGGGGACCGTCGATGGCGGCGATCGTGGTGGTCAGGCCGCTGGGCAGCACCTGCACCTCGTCGCCGGGACGGAGCACCCCGCTGGCGACCGTGCCCGCGTAGCCGCGGTAGTCGTGGTACGCGTCGGACTGCGGGCGGATCACGAACTGGACCGGGAACCGGGTGTCGACCAGGTTCCGGTCGCTGGCCACGTGCACGTGCTCGAGGTGGTGCAGCAGCGACGGCCCGTCGTACCAGGGGGACGCCGACGAGCGGGTGACCACGTTGTCGCCGTGCAGCGCCGAGATCGGGATGACCGTCAGGTCGGGGACGTTGAGCTTCGCGGCGAACGACGTGAACTCGTCGCGGATCGCCTCGTAGGTCTGCTCCGACCAGTCGACGAGGTCCATCTTGTTGACGGCCACGACGAGGTGGGGCACCCGCAGCAGCGAGGCGAGGAAGGCGTGCCGGCGGCTCTGCTCGAGCATGCCCTTGCGCGCGTCGACCAGCACGATCGCGAGGTCTGCGGTGGAGGCGCCGGTGACCATGTTCCGCGTGTACTGCACGTGGCCGGGGGTGTCGGCCATGATGAAGGTGCGCCGCGGGGTCGCGAAGTAGCGGTACGCGACGTCGATGGTGATGCCCTGCTCGCGCTCGGCGCGCAGGCCGTCGGTCAGCAGCGCCAGGTTGACGTAGTCGCCCCCCGCGCTGGCCCGCTCCACCGCCTCGTACTGGTCCTCGAACACGGCCTTGCTGTCGTAGAGCAGCCGGCCGATGAGGGTGCTCTTGCCGTCGTCCACCGAGCCGGCCGTGGCGATCCGCAGGATGTCCTTGCGGGCGGAGGCGAGCTCGAGAGCAGCCTCGGCAATGGGGGTGGGAGCCATCAGAAGTAGCCCTCCTTCTTCCGGTCTTCCATGGCTGCGTCACTGACCTTGTCGTCACCGCGGGTGGCGCCCCGCTCGGTCATCCGGGTCACCGCGATCTCGGCGATGACCTCCTCGACCGTGGTCGCCGTGGAGAGCACGGCGGCCGTCAGGTTGGCGTCGCCGACCGTCCGGTAGCGCACGGTCTCGCGGCGGACCTCCTCGCCCTCGCGGGGGGAGATGAACTCGTTGACCGCGTAGAGCATCCCCTGTCGCTCGACGACCTCCCGCTCGGCGGCGAGGTAGAGCGAGGGGATCGCGATGTTCTCGACGGCGATGTACTGCCAGATGTCGAGCTCGGTCCAGTTCGACAGCGGGAACACCCGGATCGACTCGCCGAGGTGGATCCGGCCGTTGTAGAGGTCCCACAGCTCGGGCCGCTGGTTCTTCGGGTCCCACTGGCCGAACTCGTCGCGGAAGGAGAACACCCGCTCCTTGGCCCGCGCCTTGTCCTCGTCGCGCCGGGCGCCGCCGAAGAGGGCGGTGAACCCGTGCTTCTCGACCGCGTCGAGCAGCACCGGCGTCTGGATCCGGTTGCGGGAGCCGTTGGGCTCCTCCCGCACCGTGCCCCGGGCGATCGCGTCGGGCACCGACGCGACGATGAGGTGCACGCCGAGCTCGGTGACCCGGCGGTCGCGGAACTCGAGCACGTCGGGGAAGTTCAGGCCGGTGTCGACGTGCATCACCGGGAACGGGATGCGGGCCGGCGCGAACGCCTTGCGAGCGAGCTCGAGCATCACGATCGAGTCCTTGCCGCCGGAGAACAGCAGCACCGGCCGCTCGAGCTCGGCGACGACCTCACGCATCATGTGGATCGACTCGGCCTCGAGTGTTTCCAGCTGGCTGAGCCGGTAGTCAGGGGTTGTCACGCGAGAATCTCCGTGGATCGGGGACAGGTCAGGTCCGTCGCAGTCCAGATGTACATGGCCGGCCGGTTCACGCGGCCGCGAGGATCGCGTCGAGGATGCGGTCGGCGAGCTCGGGCCGGCAGACGACGAGGTCGGGCAGCCACGGGTCGGGGTCGTTGTAGACCAGCGGGGAGCCGTCGAGCCGGCACGTGGTGAGGCCGGCCGCGCGGGCGATGGCGACCGGGGCCGCGGAGTCCCACTGGTACTGGCCGCCGGAGTGCACGTAGGCGTCGACCTCGCCGCGCGCGACGGCGACGGTCTTGTAGCCGGCCGAGCCGAGCGGCACGAGCTCCGCGTCGAGGACTGCGGCCACCGCCGCGGCCTCGGCCGGCGGACGGCTGCGGCTGACCGCGACCCGGACCGATCCGTCCCCGCGCGCGGGCAGGGAGGGGGCGGGGGAGGTCAGGAGCACCTCGTCGAGCGCGGGCAGCGCGACAGCCGCGGCGGTGAGGTCGCCGCCCGACCAGAGGGCCACGTGCACCGCCCAGTCGTGGCGGCCGGGCTCGCCGTACTCGCGGGTGCCGTCGAGCGGGTCGACGATCCAGACGCGGTCGGCGGTGAGCCGGCGCGGGTCGTCGACGGCTTCCTCGCTGAAGACGACGTCGTCGGGACGGTCGGCGGTGAGGGCGGCGAGGATGGCCCGCTGGGCGGCGGCGTCACCCGCGTCGCCGAGCGCGCGTCCGGTCAGCTCACCCTGGGCGCGCAGCGTCATCAGGACGTCGGCGGCCGCGCGGGCCGCCCGCCGGGCCACCTCGACATCGTCGATCGTCATCGGGCGGCTCCTGAATCGTCGTCGTGCGGCACGCAGGGTCCGGACATCTGCCCGGACCTGTGCCAGCTCGCCGGGCGGGCGCCCGGCGGCACACGGCAGTTTCGCATCGCCCGTCCCCCCGCTGCCCGTTCCTCCGCACGAGCATCCCGCTTTCGGGTGGGATCGGCCATGCCTCCCGTCCTCGCTGCGGAGGTGAAGCCGGTCACGCCGTCGGCGGCTCACTCCGCCTGGACGGCGGTGGCGTCGGTGGGGCTGCGCGGCGGCCGGTGCTGCCCGGAGGCGTCGGTGACCGACCCGAAGTAGGAGTCGATCAGCTCGGCGCGGGGCGCCACGAAGATGCCCCGGGCCTCCACCAGCACGCGATCGGGGTCACCGGCGAGCGCGATCGACCCGGTGATCCCCGTCTTGCGGCCGGCGTCCTCGGTGATCCATGCGCGCAGCAGCACGGGCGTCGCCAGCGGGACCGGGCGTCGGTAGTCCAGCTCCAGCCGGGCCGTCATCCCCCACTTGCCGGCCGCCATGGCGGCCGCACCCAGCAGCTGGTCCATCAGCAGGGAGCTCATCCCGCCGTGCACGTACCCGGGCGGGCCCTCGTAGGCCGGCCCGAGGGTGACCTCGGCGCGCACGCCGTCGGCCGTCCGCCGGATCACGAGGGGCGGAGCGAGCGCGCTGCCGATCCCGCTCACCGGGTTGTAGACCCGGCGGAACTCGGCGGGGTCGTCGAGCGGCGGCAGCTGGGTGAGCGGGCGACGCGCCGCGGCCAGGCGCCCGCTCACCGCGCGCGCCTCGGCGGCCGCCGCGCGGATCTCACCGGCATCCACGGTGGTGGTCACCGAGCTCTCGATCAGCTCGCGGAGCGCCTTGCCCAGGTCGGTCACCGCGGCCATCAGCTCGGGGTCGAAGGAGGGGCCGCCGTCGTTCGTGGTCACGTCCAGAGCGTGTCAGGGGCCCTCGGCCGGACCGGCGTCGACCCCGGCCGGCCCGGACCGGGGGAGCCGGACGGTGAACGTGGCGCCGGCCCCCGGCGCCGTCTCCAGCGAGACCGTGCCGCCGTGCGCCGTCACCAGCGAGGAGACGATCGCCAGGCCGAGACCCGTTCCGCCGGCGGTCCGGGTGCGCGAGGAGTCGACGCGGAAGAACCGCTCGAAGGCACGTCCGGCGTCGGTGGCGTCCATGCCCGGCCCCTGGTCGGCGACCTGCAGCACGAGCACGTCCGGGTCGGCGGGGTCTTCGGTCACCGAGACCGTGACAGGGGTGTCGCCGGGGGTGTGGGTCAGCGCGTTGGTGACCAGGTTGCCGACGACCTGGCGCAGCCGGCCCTCGTCGCCGAGCAGCACGGGCACCTCGGTGAGCGACTCGTCGAGGTGCAGGGCGATCGGCCGGGAGGGTTGCACAGCCCGGGCGTCGTGCACGGCGTCGCCCGCGATCTCGGCCAGATCGACCGGGCGGATCGTGAGCGGGCGCTGCTGGTCCAGCCGGGCGAGCAGCAGGAGGTCTTCGACGAGCAGGCCCATGCGGGCGCCCTCGGCCTCGATCCGCTCCATCAACCGGCGGGTCTCCTCGACGCTGCCGACGGCGCCCTGCCGGTACAGCTCGGCGAACCCGCGGATCGAGGTGAGGGGGGTGCGCAGCTCGTGGCTGGCGTCGGCGACGAAGCGGCGCATGCGGTCCTCGGAGCGGCGGGCCTGCGCCTCGGACTCCTGCTGGGCGCGGAACGCGCTCTCGATCCGCGCCAACATCCCGTTGAGCGCCGAGGCCAGCCGGCCGACCTCGGTGCGGTCGTCTCCGGCGGGCACGCGCTGGGAGAGGTCGCCGGCGGCGATGGCGCGGGCGGTGCGCTCCACCTCGGTCAGCGGCCGCAGGCTGTTGCGCACCAGGCCGTACCCGGCGAAGCCGACGACGGTCAGCACGATCAGGCCGATGATCGCCTCGAGTGCGGCCAGCCGGTGCAGGACCCTCTCGTCCTGGGCGAGGTCGCGGCCCAGGACGATGCGGTAGCCGCCGACCAGCGGCGGGGTCGCCGCCAGCCGCCAGGAGGTGCTGCCGTCGACGGAACCGACGCTGCTCATGCCGCCACCGGCCGCGGGGTCGTAGCGGCCGTCGGCGGGCAGCACGCCCGGGCCGTGCGTCGGGCCCGACAGCACGATCATCTCGCCCCCGCCGGGTGGCAGGCAGGCGATGTAGGACGGCGCCGGGAACTGCGGGTCGCGGTTGAAGCAGGCGGCCAGGATCCGCGTCGGGTCGTGCGCGACGTCCTGGACGGCGCTCCGCAGCTGGGCGTCCTCCTGCTGGAGCAGGTACCCGCCCAGCAGGCGGGTGGCCATGAAGCCGCTGGCCACGAGCGCCACGGTCACCAGCGCCACCAGCAGGGCGACCAGGGTGAACCGCAGCGGGACCGCCGGGAAGCGCCGGCGTGCGGGGGCGTCCGGAGCCGTCACGTCCCGCGGGGCAGCCGCAGGGTGTAGCCGACCCCGCGGATGGTGTGCAGCAGGCGCGGCTCGGTCGTGTCGATCTTGCGGCGTAGGTAGGAGATGTAGGACTCCACGACGTTGGCCTCGCCGTTGAAGTCGTAGTTCCACACGTGGTCGAGGATCTGTGCCTTCGACAGCACCCGGCCGGCGTTGGCCATCAGGTAGCGCAACAGCTTGAACTCGGTCGGCGACAGCGGGATGAGGGTGCCGGCCTTGACGACCTCATGGCTCTCCTCGTCGAGCTCGATGTCGGCGAAGGACAGCCGGGGTGCCTCGCTGACCCGCTGCGTCCCGGTGGTGCGACGCAGCACCGCCCGGATCCGCGCCAGCACCTCGTCGAGGCTGAACGGCTTGGTGACGTAGTCGTCGCCGCCCAGGGTCAGCCCCGACACCTTGTCCTCCGCGGCGTCCCGGGCGGTGAGGAACAGGACCGGCGTGTGCCGCCCCGACTCCCGCAGCCGCCGGACCACGCCGAAGCCGTCGAGGCCGGGCATCATCACGTCGAGGACGAGCAGATCGGGCCGGAACGAGTCGGCCAGGACGAGGGCCTGCTGCCCGTCGGCCGCCGTGGCCACCTCGAAGCCGGCGTAGCGCAGGCTCGCCGACAGCAGTTCCCGGATGTTCGGCTCGTCGTCCACGACCAGCAGCCGCGCCTCGGGGGTGCGGGTGCTCGGGGTGGAGCCGGCCATCGCTCCTCCGGTCGGGCGTGCGGATGCCGTCGTCATGACCCGAGGGTCGCGGCGCCGGCTGGGGCGGCCCTGAACGCTACCTGTGAGGAAGCTGCAAGGCGATCAGCTCCCGCGGCGGTCAGCCGGCGGGCGCCATGGCCCGGCCGCGCCGCCAGTAGCCGATCGCGTGGTGCTGGGCGCGGCCCAGCCCCCACCGGCCGCGCAGGTCGGCGCGCACGGTGCGGACGACGCCGGACTCGGCGGCCACCCACACGAAGACGTCGTCCCCCTCGGGGCGGTCGAGGGCGGCGACGGCGTCGGCCAGCAGCGTGCTCTCCCCGGGCGCGATGCCGTCGCGGTGCAGCCAGCGGACGGCGATCCCGGCCGGCGTCGCGAGCGGCTGTTCCTCGGCGGCGTCGGCGACCTCGATCAGCGCCAGCCCGCCGGTCGCCGGGGGCGCCGCGGCGAGGATCCGGCTGATGGCGGGGAGGGCTGTCTCGTCGCCGGCGAGCAGCAGGTAGCCGGCCGGACGCTCGCCCATCGCGCCGGCCCCGGCGACGCCCAGCAGTGCGCCGGGAGCGGCCGCGGCGGCCCAGCCGGCAGCCGGGCCGTCGCCGTGCAGGACGAAGTCGATGTCCACCGTTCCGGAGCCGGAGTCCTGCCGGCGGGCGGTGTAGCTGCGCAGGCTGAGGCCGTGGGACCCCTCGGGCCACACGATCCGGCCGTCGCGGGCCACGTGCGGCCACCGGGGCGCGGCGTCGCCGACCCGGGGGACCAGCAGGTTGACCGTGGGGCCGGCGGCGGCGACGGCGGCCTGAGTGCCGGACAGGGTCACCCGGCGCACCGAGGGCGTCACCTCGGCGACTGCGACGACCGTGAGCACGTCCACCGGCCGGAGATCGGGAGCGGTCACCTGCGCCAGCCTAGGTACGGGCCGACCCGGCCGACCCCGGGGGAATGGAGTCGACCGGGCCGGCGATCGAGGACGGGCGCGAATCTCACGCTGGGTAGCAGTGGCATCCCGCGGAGCGGGGAGGATGCCGGATCGCTCCCGTCCCCGAGCACGCTACGTGACGATCGCGCCCCTGCCACTGCCCCAAGGAGTGAGAAAGCGCCTCGATCAGGTGATCGGCTGCGGCGACCGACCGAGGTCAGTCGGTCGCCTCCTCGATCTCGCCGACCTTCTCCTCGGCCTCCTGCTGGGCGATCTCCTCGGCGCCGCGGCGGCGGAACAGCCGGGAACCGGGAAAGCCCTTCACGACCTGGCGCATGTCCTGGACGGTGTCGAGGAGGTCGTGCACGTCGGTGCCGACGCCGTCGAGGGACGCCAGGATCGGGAGGATGTCCCGGTCGAGGTGGGTGACCAGGACCGGCAGCCGGTCGATCAACGTCACCATCGCCTCGACCTCGTCCGGATCGAGCGTGGTCGCCAGGCGTCGCACCGACGGCGCGAGCGCGGTGAGGGCCGGCTCGAAGTCGTCGAGCACGGCGTCCGCCTTCTGCTGCGTGGTGCCGACGGCGCTGATCGCGTCGTCGGCCTTCCGCTGGGTCGCTCCGACGGCCTCGATCGCGTCGTCGGCCTTCCGGTTCGTCGTCCCGACGGCCGCGATCGCCTCGTCCGCCTTCCGCTGGGTCGCTCCGACCGCCGCGATGGCCGCGTCGGCCTCGGCGCGGGTCCGGGCGATCCCGGCGATCTGCTCGTCCGCGCGGTCGACCAGCTCCTCGACCCGCGTCAGCAGCCTCGAGACCCGGTCGAGGAGCGACTCCGCGCCGCCGACGAGGGAGCCCATGCGCGGGACCAGCGCCAGCGCCTCTCCGAAGCCGTCGCGCAGGCCCTCCACGGCGTGGAACACATCGGATGGGCCGGGCACGGAGGGCAGGCGCATCCGCGGAACGCTACGCAGTGCTCCCACCGCTCACCATTCGGTTGCGCACCACCCGGCCGGCCCCGTGCCCGCGCGTCGGCGTGGCGACCGATCCCGCCCCCGTATCGTGCGGGGAGCCGCGATCTGTGCGCGGGTGCGGGGAAGTGCGCGGACGACGACGAGAAGGTGTCGACACCGGTGGGGGATCAGCCGACGTGGGACGGCGCGGGCGACCGCGCCGAACCGGTCACCGTCGAGCAGTTGCTCGCCCGTCAGGGCAGCGCCGTGGGACGGCGACGGGCCGCCCGCCGGGCCGACGAGTCCGCGGCGCAGCCCGGGCCGACGGAGCACGAGCGGCCGCCATCGGTGCGCAACGGTCTCCCGCCCGTGCCGGGTGCCGACCAGTCGGTCGCGCCCCGGGCCGGCCTGCCGCCGGTGCCCTCCGCGTCGCCCCGGGTCGTGCCGCAGGCCGGGCTGCCGCGCGTGCCCGCGGGTGGGCGCCCAGCGGAAGCGGACGAGCCCGACGCGCGGCCGGTGCGCCGCAGCGGGCCCGTGCCGCCACTGCCGCAGCGACGGGCGCCCGCCGGTCAGGAGCCGAAGCGCCGTCGTCCCGCTCGCGCCCCGGCCGGCCCCGGCCGCCGCCGCCTCGTGCGTGCGGTCACCGCCCTCGCGCTCGTGCTGGGGGTGGTCGTCCTCTACCACCTCGGCCTCTACTTCTACGTCGACCAGAAGATCGACCGGGTACAGGCGCTGGCCACCGACGGTCCCGAGATCCTGGCGCCCCAGCTGCAGGCCGGCACCCAGACCTACCTGGTCGTCGGCACCGGCGTCCCCGGTCAATCCGGCCCCGCCTCGGTCGCCACCCTGCTGGCGTCGGTGTCGGCGAAGGGGAACCGGGCGGTGCTGCTGAGCGTGCCGCCGACCGCGCTGGTCGACACGCCCGTGTGCCGCACGGCCGGCGGGACGCTGCGCAGCCCGGTCACGGAGGCGTTCGCGTCGTCCCTGCTCGACGGCGGGCCCTCCTGCATGGTCCGCGCGGTGCAGCAGCTCTCCGGCCTGCGGATCGACCACTACCTCGGCGTCGACCTGCGGCGGCTGCCCGGCATGGTCGACGCTCTCGGCGGCGTCCCGATCTGCACCGTGCCCTCCCAGGCGACCGCCGCCGCGGCGCTGCCGCCGCCGCCGGGGCCGTCGGAGCTCTCCGGGCGGGCGGCGACCGGCTTCCTGCGGCCGGGCGACGCGGGTGCCGACGTCACCGGCGCGGCGGTCGCCGAGCGGTCCCAGCGGCTGCTCACGTCGACGCTGCGCTCGGCGATGTCGGTGAGCACGCTGGCCGACCCGGTGCGGCTGGCCCGGTTCCTCTCCCGCGCCGCCGATGCCCTGACCGTCGACGACGAGACCACGCTGGGCGACCTGCGGGTGCTGGCCGGCTCCCTCGGCGACCTGTCCGGCGACGCGGTGCAGCGCGCGAGCCTGCCGGTCGCGAAGGTCGGCTACGTACCGGCCGGCACCGACAAGGCGTACGTGCTGCTCGACGGGGCGGCGACCCGATCGCTGTTCGACTCGGTCATCGACGGCACCCAGGTGCCCGAAGAGGTGCTGGCGAAGGAGGCGGCCGACGGTGCGCCCGCACCGGCACCCGCGCACGCGGCCGCCCCGTCCGCGCCGAAGGCGGCGCCGGCGACGCAGGCGCTGACCGCGGCGCCGTCGTCGATCAAGGTCGACGTGCTCAACGGCACCGGGACGACGGGTCTGGCCGGCACGGTCGCGGGCGCGCTCCGCAGCGAGGGTTTCGGCATCGGCACGATCGGCAACGAGCCCGGAACGGTGAACGCCTCGATCGTGCGGCACGGCCCGCGCACCCTCGCGCAGGCGCGCACCGTGGCCGCGGCGGTGCCGGGAGCGGTGCTGCAGGCCAGTGATTCGACCGGCGACACCGTGCAGCTGGTCATCGGGCCCGGCTACTCGAAGGTCGTGCCGGTGACGGTCGGGCCGCCCGCGCCCGCGCACGCGCCGGCGGCGACGTCAGTCGCGCCCGCGCCCCTCGCCACCCAGGCCGCCCCGGTCGACTGCGGCTGAGGGGTCGGTCGCGTCGTGCAGTGAGGGGGCGAAGGACAGCCCCACGATGAGTCCTTCGTCGGACAGCATGCGGGCGACCGTCTGGCCCCAGGGTTCCGTGCGGGCGGCGTGCAGGAGGGTGTAGCCGTTGTCCTCCAGTTCCCGGGCCGCCGCGCTGACCGCGGCTGCGTCGGCCACCTCGAACTCGATGCTGACCTGCGGTACGGGCACGTCCGGCGGCCAGTCGGCGGTTCCGTAGCAGGCCTGGGCGGCCTCGGTGAGGGGCCAGACGCCGAAGTGCTTGGTGCCCGGGATGCGTTCGCTGGCGAAGTAGTCGCCGCGCTGCTCGAGGGGCAGGCCGAGGGTGTCGAGGTAGAGCCTGCGGCTCGCCGCCGGATCCGGGGCGATCACGCCGACGCTGGCGACGAATTGCACCTGCATGTCGTTGCCCTTCCGCCGGACCGGGGGCTCAGCCGAAGCGGCCGGAGATGTAGTCCTCGGTCGCCTTCTCGTCGGGGTTGCTGAAGATCTTCTCGGTCGGGTTGAACTCGATCAGCCGGCCGGGCTGGCCCGGGCCGGCGATGTTGAAGAACCCGGTCTGCTCGCTCACGCGGGCGGCCTGCTGCATGTTGTGCGTGACGACGACGATCGTGAAGCGTTCCTTCAGCTCGGTCATCAGGTCTTCGATGGCCAGCGTCGAGATCGGGTCCAGCGCCGAGGCCGGCTCGTCCATCAGCAGCACGTCGGGCTCGACGGCGATCGCGCGGGCGATGCACAACCGCTGCTGCTGACCGCCGGACAGGCCGGAGGCGGGGCGGTTCAGCCGGTCCTTGACCTCGTTCCAGAGGTTCGCGCCGAGCAGCGAGCGCTCGACCAGGTCGTCGAGGTCGGACTTCTTCATCTTCCGGGCGTTGAGCCGGATGCCGGCGGCCACGTTGTCGTAGATCGACATCGTCGGGAACGGGTTGGGCCGCTGGAAGACCATGCCGATGTGCCTGCGCACGTCGACCGGGTCGACGCCGGGGCCGTAGAGGTCCTGGCCGTCCATGGCGACCTTGCCCTCCACGCGCGCACCCGGCAGCACCTCGTGCATCCGGTTCAGCGAGCGCAGGAAGGTGGACTTCCCGCAGCCGGACGGCCCGATCAGCGCGGTCACGCTGCGGGGCTCGATGGACACGGTCACGTCGGCCACGGCGCGGAAGTCGCCGTAGAAGATGTTCAGGTCGGACACGTCGATGCGCTTGGCCACGGGTTTCCTCCGGACGTCCGGTCAGCGACCGGTCTTGGGGGCGAAGAAGCGGCTGATCAGGCGCGCGACGACGTTGAGCGCCATGACCAGGATGATGAGAACCAGGGCCGCCGTCCAGGCCCGGTCGATCGCGAACTCCGGCGGCACGCCGGGCTGGGTGAGCTGGTAGTACGCGAACACCGGCAGCGTCGCCATGCGCCCGTCGAACGGGTTCAGGTTGGTCGCGTTGGTGATGCCCACCGTGACCAGCAGCGGGGCGGTCTCGCCGATGATCCGGGCGATCGCCAGGGTCACGCCGGTGCCGAGGCCCGCGATCGCCGTTGGGATGACGATCTTGACGATCGTGCGCCACTTGGGCACGCCGAGGGCGTAGGAGGCCTCCCGCAGCTCGGTGGGCACGAGCTTCAGGACCTCCTCGGCCGAGCGGACGACGACCGGGATCATCAGCACCGACAGGGCGACCGCCCCGGCGAGGCCCATCCGCACTCCGGGGCCGAAGAACATCGCGAACAGCGCGTAGGCGAACAGGCCCGCCACGATCGACGGGATGCCGGTCATCACGTCGACGAGGAACGTGATCGCCTTCTTGAGCCGGCCGGTGCCGTACTCGACCAGGTAGATGGCGGTCAGCAGGCCGATCGGCACCGAGATGACGATGGTGAGCCCGGTGATGATCAGGGTGCCGAAGATCGCGTGGTACGCACCCCCGCCCTCCCCGAGGATGCCCACCAGCGAGGAGTTGAAGAACGTGGCGTCCAACCGGGCGATGCCCCGCCGCACCACCTCGTAGAGCAGCGAGACCAACGGCACCAGGGTGAGGCCGAAGGCCCCGAGGACCAGGCAGGTGACCAGC